>ERZ761607.629-NODE-629-length-57349-cov-5.973889_pt1 | contig 57349 bp, 55 predicted proteins | sample MGYA00511164_ERZ761607 | MGnify/ENA primary metagenome ERZ761607 (study PRJEB28899, sample SAMN02445080) | bioreactor sludge metagenome | biome: EBPR sludge | place: Australia: Brisbane, Thorneside Wastewater Treatment Plant | collected 2011-06-22 ...
GCACCGCCGGACCCTTGGAGCTGTTGAGGATGCGGAACTGGATGCCGCCCTCGTCGGTGGCCAGGGCCATCGCGCCGCCGAGTGCGTCCACCTCCTTGACCAGATGCCCCTTGCCGATGCCGCCGATGGAGGGGTTGCAGCTCATCTGCCCCAGCGTCTCGATGTTGTGCGACAGCAGCAGCGTCTTGCAGCCCATGCGGGCCGCGGCCAGCGCGGCTTCCGTGCCGGCATGGCCGCCGCCGACGACGATGACATCAAATTCCTGTGGGTACAACATTCGCTACAACTCCCGCCCTGATCCAGCGCCCCGCCATGCCAAGCAGTCACGGTTCCACGTGGAACCGCATGTCAGATCTCTTCCGACACCCCGCAAAGTCGGCATTGTCCCATCAAGGACCGACTCCCCCGTCCCGGCAGCAGCATGCGCGCCTTCGATCACCGTGGTGATCCGGGCGACCACTGCCAACTTGTCAGGGCCTTGTCCCGACCGCCCCCCGGCTACCGGGGCAAACGCCCATTCAGGTTGACCCAGATCAAAAGGATGCAATCTCCGGCGCGAAGACACGCCGGCCCATACACAGAATAACCATATCACCAAAAGGATTAAGACATGTTCCGACTACCGGCCACCCGGGCATCCATCGCAGCCGTCCTGCTGGGGTCCACGGTGGCGTTCGCAGCGCCCGGGTTCGTTGCCGGACTGGTTCCGGACCAACGCCCGGCTGGCGCACCGGTCAAGGCCGACTCGCCACCCACCAGCGAACAGATGGCACGGTATCTGAAAGGTGTCGAAGGCACTCCACCCGGCAACGTGACCCACATCGTCGGAACCGGCAACTGGTGGGTGCCGATGCGTCACCCCGGCATGACCCCACCCTATGACCCGCGTGGATGGCACAGCAGCGCACCCGCTGCAGCCACACCAGCCACCCGATGACACACCTTATCCCATTCGGCCCAAGGCGGAAAACATCGCCGCCCGGCCCCACCGCGTCGAACCACCAGCGCACAACGCTGGTGGTACGAACTGCTGACGAGCAGGGGGCATTTGCCCCATTACTTTTGCAAACCAAACTTGATCAAGGAAAAGCTATGAAATCCATTCGCAAAGCACTCGGCCTCACCATCATTGCTGCCGCTCTGGCCGCAACCGCACACGCCCAGCAAGCGGGCATGAGCGGTATGTCCGGTATGTCCGGCGACCAGAAGGGCATGTCTGGCATGAGCGGCATGTCCGGCATGCAAGGCCAGAAAGGCATGAGCGGCATGTCCGGCATGTCCGGTGACCAGAAAGGCATGTCTGGCATGAGCGGCATGTCCGGCATGCAAGGCCAGAAAGGCATGAGTGGTATGTCCGGCATGTCCGGTGACCAGAAAGGCATGTCTGGCATGAGCGGCATGTCCGGTATGCAAGGCCAGAAGGGCATGTCCGGCATGAGCGGCATGGAAGGCAAGAAAGAGAAGGCCAAAAAAGAGAAGAAGGCCAAGCAAGAAGGCATGAGCGGCATGTCCGGTGACCAGAAGGGCATGTCCGGCATGTCCGGTATGTCCGGCATGCAGGGCCAGAAGGGCATGAGCGGCATGTCCGGTGACCAGAAGGGTATGTCCGGCATGTCCGGTATGTCTGGCATGCAAGGCCAGAAAGGCATGTCCGGCATGGAAGGCAAGAAGTAATTTCTCGCAGCCCGAAGGGCCGACCTCCGGTCGGCCCTTTTTCTTCGCGGTCCTCCACCGCGCCCCTGAAACTCCACGTCCACTCACCGGGAGATCGGTCATGCAGACCCGCTGGCAATCATGGTTGAAAACCATCCCCATGGCCTTGCTGATATGCGCAGCAGCCTTTGGACTCATTGCCTGTGACTCCGGGAAAGAACCCGATCAGGCCGCTGCCGCCTCAGGCCAGAAAACACCCGACTACCAGGCGGCCCGCTACGACCCGATTCACTTCAAACCGGCGATTGACAAGGCCACCGACGCCCAGTGCCTGGCTTGCCATCAGGAGGTTCTGAAACCGTCCGTCGCCAAACAGTCACCCGCCGGCGTGCCTTCGGCCGAAGCCAAGGCCTGGTACCAGCAGACCAGCACCTATCAAGGCGAGCAGGACACCTTGCACCGGCGGCACCTGGACACGGCAATGGCCAGGCAGCTCATGACCATGCGCTGCACCACCTGCCACCAGGGCAATGACCCCCGCGATGAAGCCCCCGGGACCTCGGCGACCAACCAGAAAGACAAGCTGACGCTGCGCAAGATGGTCGACCCCGAGGCGGTCTGCCTGAGCTGCCATGGCAAGCTGAACTGGCAGGTCATGGGCCTGCCCGAGCCGTGGGAGAAATCCAGGACCGTTTTTCAGAACAACTGCCTGACCTGCCACGCCGCCATCCGGACCACGCGGCATGAAGTCAACTACCTGAACGCCCGCGCGATCGAAGAGGCCGGCGCAAAAAACGGTGACATCTGTTTCGGCTGCCACGGTGGACGCGCGTGGTATCGCACCCATTTCCCCTATCCGCGTCACGCCTGGCAGGGCATGCCCGCAGAAATTCCGGACTGGGCCAAGGGGCGCCCGACAGCCTCGGATGTCCGCTTTATCGCCGACACCATGAGCAAAGGATCCAAGCCATGAACCGCGATCTTCCCCTCATCGACCCCGCCACCGACCCGCGCTTTCCCGGCGTCAACGACACGGCTTCACCCCACGGTGCGGCCTACCGGCGCCGCGATTTCCTGAAGATTGTGGGGGCCACCGCCGGCGCGGCCGGACTGGTGACGGCCGGCGTATCGGTTCCGGTCCGCGAAGCCACGGCCTTTGCCTACGAACCCTACTACACCGACGACCAATTGACCACGGTCGTCACGTCCTGCGCCCACAACTGCGGTTCGCGCCATGTGCTGGTGGCCCACAAGAAAGGTGACGTGATCGTTCGCCTGTCCACCGACAACGGCGAGTACCAGGCCGCTGGCGCGTATGGCAAGGACACCTTCGAGGAACCACAGTTGCGCGCCTGCCTGCGCGGACGCTCCTACCGCGCACGCCTGTATTCGCCCGAGCGGCTGCTGTACCCGATGGTGCGCGTGGGCAAACGGGGCGAAGGCAAATTCAAGCGCGTTTCCTGGGACGAGGCCTTGGACACCGTCGCGAAGAAGATGGTCGAACTCAAGAAGCAATACGGCCCGACCGCCCTGCTCGACCAGAGCTACGCCGGCGCCTCCTACGGCGTGCTGCACAAGTCCGACCAGATCGAGGGCCTGCAGGGCCGTTTCCTCGGCATGTTCGGTTGCCGCACCAATTCCTGGTCAGTGCCCAGCTACCAGGCCACGACCTTCTCCAGCCGCATGACCTTCGGCACCATCCAGGACGGCAACGAGGACGACACCTTCGCCCACAGCAAGCTGATCATCATGTGGGGCTGGAACCCCGCCTACACCTTCCACGGCGGCAACACCTTCTACTACATGCGGATGGCCAAGCAGCGGGGCTGCAAGTTCGTGCTGGTCGATCCGCAGTACACCGACTCGGCGGCGGTCTACGACGCCTGGTGGATTCCGATCAAGCCCAATACCGACGCGGCCATGATGGCCGCGATGGCGCACCACATCTTCTCCAACAACCTGCAGGACCAGAAGTTCATCGACAAGTTCTGCCTCGGCATGGACAAGGGCACGATGCCCCAGGAACTGGCCGACAAGGAGAACTTCAAGGACTACATCCTGGGCACCTACGACAAGACGCCCAAGACGCCCGAGTGGGCCGAGCCGATCTGTGGCGTCAAGGCCGCGGACATCCGCAAGCTGGCCGACCAATACGCCCGAACCAAGCCGGCCGCACTGAAGGCGTCCTGGGCGCCCGGTCGGGCCTCCTACGGCGAGCAGTACAACCGCATGGCGGCCGCCTTGCAAGCCATGACCGGCAACATCGGCGTGCTCGGTGGCTGTGCCGAGGGCGTGGGGAAAGCCTGGCATGCCGAAAGTGTGGCCTACCCCTACGACGAAAACGCCAACCTCTGGTGGGGCTCGATCAAGTCCGACCGCTGGGCGCACTGTGTTCTGAACTACCCCAACGTCAAGCGCGAGGAAATCGGCCTGTGGCCGCGCAATGACGCCCTCGACGGCACCATCCCCAACATCAAGGGCATCTTCTGGCAGGGTTCGGACTGGTTCAACCAGCTCACGAACATCAACAAGGAAATCAAGGCCATCGAAAAGCTGGAGCTGGTGGTGTGCATGGATTCCACCATCACGCCCTCGGGCATCTGGGCCGACGTGCTGCTGCCGATCGCCACCCATTTCGAGCGGCACGATGTCGCCCTGCCCTGGTACAAGGGCCACTATTACATTCACCGTCCCAAGGTGATCGAACCCCTGGGCGAATCCAAGACCGATTTCCAGGTCTTCACCGAGTTGTGCTACCGCCTGGAAGCGCTGGATCCGACCCTGAAGGATCTGGGCAAGCGCTACAACCCGCGCGCCGACCGCAGCTACTTCCAGAATCCGGATGCCGTCGATGAGGCCTACCTCTCCCACTGGTGGAACAACAGCGTCAAAAAGCACCAGCACGTCACGATGTCATGGGAGGCATTCAAGAAGCACGGCACCTACAAGTTCGTCCTGAAAGAGCCCCATGTCGCCTTCCGCGAACAGGTGACCCAAGGTGTGCCGTTCGAAACCGCATCGGGCAAGATCGAAATCCTCTCGACCTACCTCGCCAACATCAAAGACTGGACAAAAACCCAGTTCGGCTACGCAATACCCTACCTGCCGAAATGGATCGAACCGTTCGAATCGCTGAATCACCCGATTGCGAAAAAGTATCCGTTCCACCTGATCAGCCCGCATCCCCGCTGGCGCACCCATTCGATCTTCAACAATATTCCGTGGCTGCGCGAGACCTACGAACAAGAGGTCACCATCAATGCCTCTGACGCCGCCAAACTGGGCATCAAGACCGGCGACACGGTGGAGGTCTGGAACGACCGCGGCAAATGTGTGATCCCGGCCTATGTCACCGAGCGGCTGATGCCCGGCGTACTCGTTCTGCACGAAGGCGCCTGGATGGATCTGGACAAGGACGGCGTTGACCGGGGCGGCAACCCCGACTTCCTGACCCTGGACGAACCCAGTCCGGCCGGCGCCTTTGCGTACAACAACGCGATGGTCCAGATGGCCAAGAGCACCCTGACCCATCGGCCCGGCTGGGATCAGCTGGCAATTGCACGCTCCCACGTCTTCCGGCGTGACATGTAAGGACAGAGGCTTGCCATGACCGAAAAAATCGTGATCAGGAAGCTCGGCAATGCCGAGAAAGTCCGTGTCCGCGACGCCCAGAAGGTGCGCGATGCCACGACCTACGAACCCGTGGTGCCGGAGAAACAGCTCGGTTTCATCCACAACAACATGGATTGCATCGGCTGCCGGGCCTGCGAAATCGCCTGCAAGGACAAAAACGGGCTCGGCCCCGGTCCACGCTTTCGCCGCGTGATGTACGTCGAAGGCGGCAGCTACCCCGATGTGTTCGCCTACAAGGTGAACATGTCGTGCAACCATTGCGCGGAACCGGCCTGCCTGCCGGCCTGTCCGACCGGCGCGATCTGGAAACGCACCGACAACGGCGTCGTGGATATCGACTCGACGCTGTGCATTGGTTGCCGTCGCTGTGAGGGCACCTGCCCGTACGGCGCACCCCAGTACGATCCGGTCGACAACACGGTCAAGAAATGCAACCTGTGCATCGACGAGCTGGAAGCCGGTCGCAAGCCCTACTGCGTGTCGGCCTGCATGATGCGCGTGCTCGACATCGGCCCGATCGACCAGTTGCGCAAAGGCACGTACCCGACCAAGGCCATGGTCAAAGGAGACCAGCCGGTGCGCCAGGTCCAGCATATGGCCAACCCCGAACTGACCAATCCGTCCATCGTGTTCATTGCCCATCCGAAAGGCAAGGTCCAGTCATGAGCGCCGGGGTCCTGTCCGACGCCCCGGACGAGCCGACGCACGGCAACTCCGGCGCCCCCCCCGAAGGCTGGACCGCGCTGGCGGCCGAAGACCTGCGGGCCCTGGCCTGGCTGCACGAAGCCGAACGCAGCCCGGCCATGCTGGTGGCCTTGTACGAGCATGGCTTCCCCGACACCCTGTGCCTTTCGCCGCCAGAGCAGCCGGCGCGCCAGGCCATGGATGCCGCTCTCGCGGCGCTGGCCGGGCGCGGCGACGGCAGCTTGCCAGCGTCCAGCGGTGATGAACTGGCCGCCGACTTCGCCGCAATCTACCTCACCCATGGCCTGCGGGCCGCGCCGTTCGAGTCCGTCTGGCTCGACGAAGACCACCTGGTCATGCAAGGGCCTACCTTTGCAGTGCGCGAGTTCTACCGGCGCCACGGCATGCAGGTACTCGACTGGCGCAAGCTCGCCGACGACCATATCTCGCACGAGCTCCAGTTTGTCGCCTTGTTGCTCGAACGCGGCGAACAACGCGAAGCCGCCCGTTTCCTTGCCCAGCACCTGATGGCCTGGTTGCCGGACTTTGCGCAGCGTGTCGGCCAGCGTGCCGCCACCCCCTTCTACGCCGCGCTGGCGATGCTCACACTCGCTTGCTGCGAGCAATGCCGCCAGTGGCTGCCGAGGGTGGCCCCGATGCCGGGCGTCACGACCGAGCCGGCCGCCAGCAGCACGCCCGGTTGCGGGCGCTGACCCTCCTTCGGACCGGGCGGCACCCTCGACCGCCGTGCCCGCGCCGGCTACGATCCGTGAGCCCGTATTTCCTGCGTGAGCGCTGAAAAATCCATGCCGCAATTGACCGTTGACGCCGAACGATGCGCCCACCAGCGTATCGCCGACTCGCGTTGCCGCGCCTGCGTCGATGCCTGCCCGCACAACGCCTGGCAGCTGCACCCGGACGGCCTGGGCTTCGACACCGACGCCTGTGACGACTGTGGCCAATGTGTCGCCGCCTGCCCGTTGGAAGCCCTTGCCCTGCCCGCCCCTTTGCCGGCCGTGGCGGACACCCGCCCGCGCGCCCTGCTCCTGGCCTGTGAGCACGCAGGCCTGCCTGACCGTGCACCCGGCGCATCGCAGACTGCCGGCCGGGTCCGCTGCGTGCACGGCCTCAGCCCCGACCTGCTGATGGAATGGAGCACCCACCACCGCGCCGAGGTCCTGCGCGTCGCCACCGGCGACTGCACCCGATGCGAACGTGGTCCGCGCGACACGCAGGCCGACCTCGCGCATCGCTGGCAGCAGCTGTCCGGGCACGCCGCCTTGCACGGGCAACAGCTCCCCCGCTGGCAGGCCACCACCGCCACCCAGTGGCAGGCTCTGGCCCGCCAGACCGACCAGCCGGACCCCGGGCGCCGCCGCTTCTTCGGCGCTGTGGTGCCATCCTCCTCCCCTGGCGGTCCAAGCCTCGTCGCCGGCCCGACCCCACACACCAGCGGCCGCACCCGGCTGGTGCGCCAGTTGCAGCCCGCGGAATCGACGCAAGCGCCAGCCCCCCTGTGGTGGGTCGCCGTCGACCCGAACCGCTGTACCGCCTGCATGGCATGCCAGGCCATCTGCCCCGCCGAGGCTTTTTGCCTGCACCCCCCGCAGCACACCGACGGAACGACGAACAGCGCAGACCAGGACTGGACAATGGAAATGAACCGCTGCACCGGTTGCGGCCTGTGCATCGACCTGTGCGACAGCCACGCCCTGACGCTGCACGGCCCGGGCACCCCCCGGCCGGGCCCGCCCCAGCGCGTGCGGCTGCACAGTCGCGACTGCCCGTCGTGCCGCGTCCGCTTCCTGACACCCCATCGAACCACGCCGCACTCCCCCACTGAAGTCGCGGGGCGTTGCCCCGCCTGTCAGCGCGGCAGGCTGCCCCGGGCTGACCGCGTGGTGCAAACCCGGCCCTACCCATGAACCGCCCGGGACCAACCGCCCCTAACCCGCCCGGGCCCGGACCGGGCCTGGCCTGGCTGCTTGGCAGCACCCGCAACCGCCTGCTGGCCGGCCTGCTGGTCGCTCTGCTGGTGTCGGGCGCGCTCCTGACCCTGACGGCGGTGAGCATCGGCCGGCAGTCGGTGCGCCACGCCCAGGAAAACGACGCGCGCCGTCTGGCCACCCTGTTTGAAGCCAGCCTGCACAACGCCATGCTGCAGCGCGACCTTGCCGGTCTGGGCCACCTGCTGCAAACGCTGGGGGACGCTCCCGGAGTCGCCCGGGCCGGCCTGCTCGACATCCGTGGCGAGGTCCGGTTTGCGTCCGATCCGGCCTGGCTCGCCACCACCCACACCGATCGACTGGCCGGCCTGTGCCTTTCCGCAGCCTGTCCTGGCCAGGCCACGGCCCAGATTCAGTGGCGGCCCGGCACGAGCGGCCCGGCATTGCAACTGGCCTACCCGATCGCCAATCAGGCGCGGTGTGCCGCATGCCACGGCCCGGCCAGTGCGCAGCCCTTCAACGGGGTGCTGCTCATCGAATTCCAGCCCGAGCACACCCTGAGCCCACCACAGGGTCAGACGCCCGCCCTGCTGCTGGTCGGGCTCGGCGCCCTGACGCTTTTCGGTCTGCTGATGGCCTGGACCCTGACGCGCCTGATCACCCGGCCCCTGGCCGCGCTGACCGGGGCCGCCGACCGCCTTGCTGCCGGCGACACCCAGGCCCGCGCCGCCCTGAGCGGGCAGGACGAATTTGCCCGGGTCGGCCGCCATTTCGATACGATGGCCGAACGGCTGGACCACAGCATGGGCCGTCTGCGGTCCCAGCAGGCTTTCCTGCAACAACTGATCGATGCCCTGCCCGATCCGGTGCTGGTCATCGGGGCCGATCACCGAATCCGCCTGGCCAACCACGCCTACCGCCAGATCATCGGGCAGCCGCGTGATCGGGTTGCCGGCGCTTGCTGCCATCGGATCGGCCGGGCGCTGGACCAGCCCTGCCCCGCCACGCTGGTGCACTGCCCCCTGGCCGAACTCACCGGCGCCAACCCGCCCCGGTCCCTGCGCACGGTCATGACCTTGCGCCACGCCGACGGCACCGACATCCCCGTTGAAATCGAGGCGGCGCCCCTGCCGGTGGATGGCCTGCCCGGCGTCGTCGAAGTCATGCGTCCCCTGGACCGCTCGATCCGTTTCTCGCAGGAACAGCGCCTGGCCACCATCGGCCTGTTGGCCAACGGCGTGGCCCACGAAATTCACAACCCGCTGGCCTCGATTCGCCTGGCACTGCAAGCGAGCTTGCGCGGGCTGCAGACCGACACCATCACCCGAGAAGAACTGGTCGACTACCTCGAACTGGTTGACGACCAGATCGACCGCGCCGTCCTGGCCACCGATCGCCTGATGCGGATGAGCCACCCGCCGGGCGACCAGCCCAGCCCGGTCCCTCTGGCCCCCGCGGTCGACGATGTGCTGGCCCTGCTGCGGGAAGAATGCCGCCAGCGGCGAGTGACAACCCATGTCGAGTTGGCACCTGCCACCGTGCAGGTGCTGGCCGACCACGCGGGTCTGCGCCAGGTGCTGGTCAACCTGGTACACAACGCGCTGCACGCCATGCCCGAAGGTGGTGAAATCCATATCCGACGCGTGGAGTCGGCTGACGGGCGTCATCAGGTGCTCAGCGTGCGCGACACCGGCACCGGCATCCCCGATGCGGACCTGCCGCGCATATTTCTGCCCTTCTTCAGCCGCCGCGCCGACGGCCAGTCTGGCATGGGCCTGGGGCTGGCCATCTGCAAGAGTCTGATGGATCACTTCGGCGGCGACATCAGCGTGCGCAGCGAGGCCGGCGCCGGCACCACCTTCACGCTGACCCTGCGCACCGCCCCGCCCACCGCCACCGCGCCCGAACCATGAGCGAGTCCGCCCCGCTGTCCACCGCTGCCCCCGAGCGCGCCACCGTCCTGGTGGTGGAAGACGACCCGGTCCTCAACCGCCTGCTGGTACGCCAGCTCGCCAAAGCCGGCTACGACGTCGGCAGCGCGCATTCCTGGGCCGAAGCCCGCGAGCGGCTGCCCCGCCTGCAGCCCGATCTGGTGCTGCTGGACATGAAGCTGCCCGACAGTGCCGGCTGGGTGCCGCTGACCGAGACCGCCGCCGACCGCCCGGTGGTCATGCTCACCGCCTACGGCAACGTCGCCCAGGCCGTCGAAGCCATGCGCCTGGGCGCGGCCGACTACCTGGTCAAGCCGGTCGACCTGGAAGCGCTGGAGCGTGTGGTCGCGCAGGCGCTGCAGCGTGCCCGCGAGCAAAGGGCCCGGGCCGAAGCCCTGGTGCTGACCGGCGAGCCGACGCTGGACACCATTGAACGCGAATACCTGCAACGCCTGCTGCGCAAATACGCCGGCAACCGCCGCAAGGTCGCCGAAGCACTGGGGGTGTCCGAGCGGACCGCCTACCGCATGCTCGACCGGCACGGCTTGCGTCAGGACAACGAGACCTGATCGTCCGCACCCGCACGGCCGCGATCGCGCGGCGGCTACGTCATGCGCTTTTTGCATGGGTGATGAAACTTCCGGCCTTGGACAAGATCGCCCGCCGCGGCCTACAGTTCGCCCGTCATCCACTCCGACCCGGAATTCCGCATGCCACAAGCTGCAACCCCCCTCATCAACCACGCGCTGCCTTCCTACCTGGACCCCCACCACCTTGGCCCCTGGGGCATCTACCTGCAGCAGGTTGACCGCGTCGCGCCCTACCTGGGCAGCCTCGCCCGCTGGGTCGACACCCTCAAGCGCCCCAAGCGCACCCTGATCGTCGACGTGCCAATCCACCTCGACGATGGCACCGTGGCCCACTTCGAGGGCTACCGCGTGCAGCACAACACCAGCCGCGGCCCGGGCAAAGGCGGCGTGCGCTTCCACCAGGACGTCACGCTGTCCGAAGTGATGGCGCTGTCGGCCTGGATGTCGATCAAGAACGCGGCGGTCAACGTCCCCTACGGCGGCGCCAAAGGCGGCATTCGTGTCAACCCGAAAACCTTGTCCCTGGGCGAACTGGAGCGCCTGACACGCCGCTACACCAGCGAAATCGGTCTGATCATCGGCCCGACCAAAGACATCCCCGCACCCGACGTCAACACCAACGCCCAGGTGATGGCCTGGATGATGGACACCTATTCCATGAACGTCGGCGAAACCGCCACCGGCGTCGTCACCGGCAAGCCGGTCGACCTGGGCGGCTCGCTGGGCCGGCGCGAAGCCACCGGCCGGGGCGTGTTCACCGTCGGTGTCGAAGCGGCGCAGCGCATCGGCATGCCCATTGAGGGCGCCCGCATCGCCATCCAGGGCTTCGGCAATGTCGGCGGCATCGCCGGCAAGCTGTTTGCCGAGGCCGGGGCCCGGGTGGTCGCGGTTCAGGACCACGGCGGCAGCCTGGTCAACGACCGCGGCATGGACGTGCCCGCGCTGCTCGACCATGTCGCCCGCACCGGCAGCGTTGCCGGTTTTGCCGGCGCGGAGGTGCTGGACGCCGGCGAGTTCTGGTCCATTCCCTGCGACATCCTGATTCCTGCGGCGCTGGAAGGCCAGATCACCGCCGCCAACGCACCCAAAATCCAGGCCCGCATGGTGATCGAGGGCGCCAACGGCCCGACCACCCCGGAGGCCGACGACATCCTGCAGGAACGCAACATCCTGGTCCTGCCCGACGTCATTGCCAATGCCGGCGGCGTCACCGTGAGCTATTTCGAGTGGGTGCAGGATTTCTCCAGCTTCTTCTGGACCGAAGACGAAATCAACCAGCGTCTGGTCCGGGTCATGAAAGAAGCGTTCACCGCCGTCTGGCAGGTCGCGCAGGACAAAGGCGTCAGCCTGCGTACGGCCACCTTCATCGTCGCCTGCACCCGGATCCTGCACGCCCGCGAAATGCGCGGCCTGTATCCCTGAAACCGCGAGGGGGCACAATGGGGCCATGAAAGCCCCTGTCAAAGCCCTCGTATTCGCCGGCAGCACCCGCGCCGGCTCCTGGAACCGCAAACTCGCCGCCGCCGCCGCCCGCATCGCGCGGGCCGACGGCGCCGAGGTTACCGAACTCCACCTGGCCGACCTGGCGCTGCCGCTGTACGACGGCGACCTGGAAGCCCAGGCCGTGCCGGTAGCCGTCGTGCGCCTCAAGGAACTGCTCTACACCCACGAAGCCTGGATCATCGCCACCCCCGAGTACAACGGCAGCTACCCGCCGGTGCTCAAGAACGCCATCGACTGGGCCTCGCGCCCCATCGCCCACCACCCCGAGTGGAAAGACGGCCGCAAGCCCTTCGCCGGCAAGGTGGCCGGCATCGTCAGCGCATCGCCTGGCGCGCTGGGGGGCATCCGCGCCCAAAGCCACCTGCTGCCCCTGCTGATGAACCTGGGAGCCTGGGTCGCACCCCGGCAGTTCGCACTGATCAAGGCCGAAGAAGGCTTTGACCCGGACGGCCAGCTGGGCAACGAGGCCAACCGCGCGGGATTGCGCGCTGTGGTCGACCAGGTGCTGTGGGCAGCGCGCCGCATCGGCGAACCCCACGCCGCGCCCTGACCGGCGCAAAACCGTCCGGACCTGCGCCTTTTGGGCAAAAACTGACCTTACCCAGCATCAAATGGTCCCTTTTTGCTATGCTTATTGAAGTTACAGGCGCCTCTTGCCACCCCGGTTGCGGCGCCTGCTGCATTGCGCCGTCAATCACCAGCCCCATCCCCGGCATGCCCGGTGGCAAACCGGCCGGGGTGCGCTGTGTGCAGCTCGACGATGCGCACCGCTGCCGCCTGTTCGGCCGACCCGAGCGGCCGGCGTTCTGCGCCGGGCTGCAACCCTCGCCGCTGATGTGTGGCCCCGCCGGCGATGGCGGCCGCCATGCGCTGCACTATCTGGCGCAACTCGAACTCCTGACCCAGCCCCGATAGCTGTCGGTACCGCCGCGACGCCAGATCACCCGAGCCATCACTTTCCATAGCAAACAATGACGGAAAATCGCTGGGTTTCGGCCTAAAACATTGAAAATCGAGGCAGAAGCGCCCATCAGGAGGCTGCGGAGCTCACAGCGGCTTCTGTCGCCCCGCCACCAACGCCCCCAGCCACAGCGCTGCGGCTGAAAACACCAGTCCCCGGGCCAGTCCGCCCGGGCCGTCGGCAATCCAGCCCACCACGGTGGGCCCCACAATCTGCCCGGCGGCAAACACGATGGTGAACGCGCTGATGCCGGCCGGCCACTGCGCCGCCGGCAGGTGGTGCCGCACAAACGCGGTGGTCGACGCCACCACCGACAAAAACACCGCCCCGAACAGCAGGCCCGAGGCCAGCACCAGCGGGGCCCAGGCACTCAGCGCCGGCAGCACCGTGGCCAGGCCCAGCAAGCCGTTCAGCCGCGCCAGCGCCTGCCCGCCCCGCGCCCGGTCGAGCAGCCCGGCCCACAGCCGCGATGACGCCACCACCGCCAGCCCCAGCAGCGCATAAAAGCCGGTCACCGCCGCCGTGCCGACGCCTTGTTCGCGCAGCAGCGCGATCACAAACGTCATGTAGCCGATGTAGCCCACGCCAAACAGGGTGTAGCCCGCCAGCGCCGCCGCCATCGGCCGCCAGCGCAGCGGTGTCGGGGCCGGTGCAGCCCCCGCCGGGCCCGTGGCGCCGGACGGACCCGCGGTCAGCCGCTCCAGCCGCAGCACCGGCCAGGCCATGGCGGCCGTGGCCAGCGCGCAGGCCGCCGCCAGCCCCCACCAGGCCCAGCTCCAGCCATGCGCCACCCCGTGCGCGGCCCGCAGCGTGGCCGGCACCCCCAGCGCCGACAGCACAATGCCCCAGCCGGTGCCGCCGTAATACAAGCCCAGCAGCAGGCCCGAGCGCCCCGGCGCCAGCGCCCCCAGGCGCGCCGCCAGCAGCCCGCCGGCCACAAACACCCCGGCACTGGCCACACCCGCCAGCAGGCGCTGCACCAGCAGCGGCGCCGCCGCGGTGAAAAACCCGCTGGCCGCCATGAACAGCGTCGCCGCCGCCGAGCCGGCCAGCAGCACCCGCGCCGCGCCCCAGCGCCGCAGCAGCGCCGGCGTGGCCAGCGCGCCCAGCAGGTAACCGGCGGCATTGGCGGTGTTCATGGCGCCGGCCAGCGTGTAGCTCCAGCCCAGGTCGGCGCGCATCGGCGGCAACAGCAAGCCGTAGGCAAACCGGGTGATGCCCAGCGACACCGCCGCGCCCAGCGACAAGGCTGCCGCCAGTCCCAGAAGCGACAGCGGGCTGACTTGAGAACGGGAATCGAGCGCCAACATGACAGGCTCATTGTCACCGCACGCCCCCGCGGCGTGCGTCACGCCCGCAACCCCTGACCTGGATCCTCCATGCCCACCCTGTTCGACCCCGCCCAAGCCGGCGACCTGCACCTGGCCAACCGCATCGTCATGGCCCCGCTCACCCGCAACCGCGCCCCGGGCGCGCTGCCCACCGCGCTGATGGCCACCTATTACGCCCAGCGCGCCAGCGCCGGCCTGCTGATCACCGAGGCCACCGCCATCAGCCCCACCGCCCAGGGCTACGCCGACGTGCCCGGCCTGTGGAGCGAGGAGCAGGTGGCCGCCTGGAAAACCGTCACCGACGCCGTCCACGCCGCGGGCGGGCGCATCGTGGTGCAGCTGTGGCATGTGGGGCGGGTCTCGCATGTGGACCTGCAACCGGGCGGCCAGGCGCCGGTCGCCCCGTCCGCCCTCACGGCGCGGACCAAAACCGTGCTGATCCGCGACGGTGTGCCCACCTTTGTCGACACCTCGGCCCCCCGCGCGCTGGACAGTGCCGAAATCCCGGGCATCGTCGCCGACTACCGCCGCGCCGCCGCCAACGCCCTGCGCGCCGGCTTTGACGGGGTGGAGATCCACGGCGCCAACGGCTACCTGCCCGACCAGTTCCTGCGCGCCGGCAGCAACCAGCGCACCGACGCCTGGGGCGGCAGCATCGAAAACCGCGCCCGCTTCCTGCTGGAGGTGACGCGCGCCGTGGTGGACGAGATCGGCGGCGGGCGCACCGGCATCCGCCTCTCGCCCGTCACCCCCGCCAACGACGCGGCCGACGCCGACCCGCAGCCGCTGTTCGAACACGTGGTCCGCGGGCTCGGCCCGCTGGGCCTGGCCTATGTGCACGTGATCGAAGGCTCCACCGGCGCCGCGCGCGACTTCCAGCAAGGCCCGGCGCCGTTTGACTACACCGCGCTGCGCAGCGCCTGGCGCGCTGCGGGCGGCACCGGCGCCTGGATGGTCAACAACGGGCTGGACCGCGACCTGGCCCAGCAGGCGCTGGACGGCGGCGCCGACCTGGTCGCCTTCGGCCGCCCCTTCATCGCCAACCCGGATCTGGTGGCCCGCCTGCGCGCCGGCGGCCCCTTCAACACCCCGGACCGCAAGACCTTCTACGGCGGCGGCGCCGCCGGCTACACCGACTACCCGGTGCGGGGCTGATCCCTAGCGCTTCGCCCCCGTGGCCAGCGCAGGGGGCAGCAGCCAGACCTTGGCCCGCTCATGCCCGTGCCGGCGCAGCGGGGTTTCGACCCAGCGGGCCGTTGCTTCCGCCAGCAATGGCAGGATCACCACAGGGGTGAGAAAAAAGGCCACCCACTGCCAGGTCGTGTGGACTCCGCCGGCCCGGTACCACAGCTCGATGGTGACGAAAAAAACCACCATGTGCGCCAGATAGATGCAGTACGAGCGTTTGCCCACCCAGACAAAAAAGGCACGGGCCAGCGCCTGGGAGGGAACCAGTGCATCGCGGTCAAAGCTGGCGATCCACACCAGGGCGCCGCTGCACAAGGCGATGGCGCTGATGGTGCCTGGGCGCCCCCCCCGATCCCCCGCACCCAGCCAGCCGATCGCCAGCAGCAAGGCGATGGTCAGCAGGTGAATCAGCCAACGGTGACGCAACCACGCCGGCGGACCGGAAACCACCGCGCGCCGATCCCGCTCGTGGGTGTACCAGCCTATGGCGACCCCCACCAGGATCGCGTCCACCCGAACAAACCAGAGCACCCCCATCGGATCGCGGCTGAGCAGCCCCAGCCCCACCAGACTCAGGCCGATGGCCGCCGCGACCCAACGCTTGGGAAGGAAAAACAGCACCAGCGGCACCAGGAAGTAGAACTGCTCCTCCAGCGACAAGGACCAGTAGACCGCCAGGTTCCAGCCGGTGGGCAAATGGGCCTCGAACCGTGTCGCGGGCATCATGTTGCAGGTCGCCAGGTCCTGCAGATAACAACCGGCCCAATGAAAATTGGCCAGGTGGACAAACGCGGCCAGGCCGTCACGGGCCATGCGCCCGACATCCCCGAACACCCCGGAGCGGTTGAGCCACAGCGCACATGCCAGGGACAGCACGATCCACAGCCAGGCCGCTGGCCACAGGCGCCAGGCGCGCCGCACCCAGAACGCGAACGCGGTGTGTTTCCAGCCCAGGCGGCGGGAAATCAGGTAGCGTTCTTCGCCGGGACCGGGCGGGTAGGTCTGGATCAGCCCCCGCGTGATGATGAACCCCGACACACAGAAGAACAGGTCGACGCTGCCCCACAGGTTCAGATGGTCGCGGATGTTCCAGTACAGCTGGTGACTGCCGGAAACCAGCACCTCGGCATGCTGGAACAGGATCATCAGCAGCGCCGCAGCGCGCAGGAACTCGATATCGATGTTTTTTTCTTTGGACGCCATGGCCGGCTCATGACAATCCCCGATTCTAGGTGGCGGTCATTTGCGCCGCCCGCCCGCCACCCCGGCAACCCCCACCCGGGGCGGCCCGCCCGATTCACTCGCCCAGGCCGATCGGCGCAGGCGCTTTCATCACGATGCGGGTAAACAGCTTGTCGTAGACCGGGTCAGGCGGATATTTGCCGGTCAAAGGATCACAGTTTTTCTCGAACGCCGCATCCAGTTCCTGCCAGTCCTGTTCGCTGAAGTGTTTTTGTGCTTCCGGCAGGATGACCGTCTCTTCCAGCCGCATGTGCTCCAGATAGAAGTCGATGTAGCGATTGAAGGTGTCCACAAACACCTGCCGGCGGCTCTCACCCAGCAACTCCCAGGCGAGCAGCAGATGCTGGACCTCCCGCACCATTTTTTCGCCGCTCATGTGGTCGCGTTCCAGACGGTCGATGGCGGCCATGACCGACGGCACCGCCTTGGCAACCCGGGGGAACAACAGATTGGACTCTTTGGGGTGGTGCAGCCGCTCGGGAAACTCGTCAATGTAGAAAAGCATCGCCCGCAAAACGTCGAAGAAATTGCGCGCGTCATCGACCGGCCCGCGGGCAACCATCATGCGCATCGACTGGAGCATGGCAGCCAGCGACGAATGCTCATCGCGAATGATCTGCAAGCTGGTATGGGGGGCATTCATGGCGGACTCCGGTTCTTTTCCAGTCGCCCCGCAGGGGCGATCACAGCCGCAAGCATGCCGGGGCCGGCCGCCTGGCGCCATGACGCAAGTCAAGAAATCGTCAGGACGCCGATGCCGCCGGTCGCCAACGCCGCAGCAACAGCGCATTGCTCACGACACTGACCGAGCTCAGCGCCATGGCCGCGCCCGCCAGCACCGGATTCAGGTAACCCAGCGCCGCCAGCGGAATGCCCGCCACGTTGTAGAAAAACGCCCAGAACAGGTTCTGGCGGATCTTGGCCACCGTGCGGGCCGAAATGTCCAGCGCAGCGGCCACCAGGGCCGGATCTCCCCGCATCAGCGTGATGCCGGCCGCCTGCATGGCCACGTCGGTGCCGTTGCCCATCGCCATGCCCACATCGGCCGCCGCCAGCGCCGGGGCGTCATTGACCCCGTCACCCACCATGGCGACGATGTGTGAGCCCGCCCGCAGGGCCGCCACGGTGGCCACCTTGTCGCCCGGCAAAACGCCGGCCACAACTTCGCCGTTTTCGGGCCGCAAGCCCAGTCGCCGTCCCATGGCCTCTGCGGCGCCGCGGTTGTCGCCCGAGACCATCACCAGCCGCAAGCCCCGTTTGCGCAGCAACCCCAGTGCCGCTGCCGCATGGGGTTTGGGTTCGTCACCGAAGGCCAGCACCCCCTGCACGACCAGGCCCTGGGCTTGTTGCTCGGCCACCAGCGCCACCGTGGCACCCTGCTCTTGCCAGGCGGCCGCCCAGTCGGACCAGGGGCCGGGCGCTGCGCCGAGCGCGTTCATCCAGCGCAGGCTGCCCACCCGCAGCATCCGCCCGGCCACCTGCCCCTCGGTGCCACAACCGGGCACGGCGCGCACCCCATCGGCCGCCAGCGGCGCCAGTCCGCGCGCAACGGCCGCCGCCACCACCGCGCGCGCCAGCGGGTGCTCGCTGCCTTGGCCGATGGCGGCCGCCCGGGCCAACATGCCGGCTTCATCACCCTCCGAGGTGGCGCGCAGGTCACCGAGCACCGGTCGGCCCTCGGTCAGCGTGCCGGTCTTGTCAAAAGCCACCGTGTCCACCCGGTGCGCCAACTCCAGCGCCTGCACATCGCGAATCAGGATGCCGTGGCGCGCCGCCACCCCGGTGCCGGCCATGATGGCGGTCGGCGTGGCCAGTCCCAGCGCGCAAGGACAGGCGATCACCAGCACCGCCACCGCGTGGATCACGGCCGTCTCGACGGCGGCGCCGCTCCACAGCCAGCCGCCCCATGTCAGCGCCGCCACGGCCAGCACCACCGGCACAAACACCGCCGCCACCTGGTCCACCAGGCGCTGGATCGGCGCCTTGGCCGCCTGCGCGTCCTCCACCAGCCGGATGATGCGCGCCAGCACCGTCTCGCTGCCCACCGCGGTGACCGTCATCAGCACCCGGCCATCGCCATTGATCGCGCCGCCGGTCACCCGCTCGCCCGGTCCGCGCGGCACGGGCAAGGGCTCGCCGGTCAACAGCGATTCGTCCACCTGCGTCTGCCCGTCCAGCACCGTGCCATCGACCGGAAAGCGCTCGCCGGGGCGTACGAGCAAGTGGTCGCCCACCAGCACTTCGGATACCGGCACATCGGTGGTTTCGGCGACAAAGGCCTCGGTCTGACCGGCACCCCCGCTGGCGGCAGCCCCCTGCACAGCGCTCCAACGCCCGCGCACCAGATGGGCCAACTCCGGGCGCAGGGCATGCAGCGCCCGGATCGCCGCTGTGGTCTGGCGCCTGGCACGCGCTTCCAGCCATTTGCCCAGCAGCACCAGCGTGATCACCACGGCGGAACCTTCGAAGTACAGGTGCACCATGGTGTCGGGCGGGGCCGACAGCCACAGCCACATTGACAGCAGCCAGCCGGCGGTGGTACCGACCGAAACCAGCAGATCCATATTGCCGCTGCCCGCCCGCAATGCCGCCCAGCCGGCCCGGTAGAAACGCGCGCCCAGCCCGAACTGCACCGGCGTCGCCAGCAGAAACTGCAGCCAGGCCGGCAGCATCCAGTGGCGACCGAACAGGTCGCCCACCATGGGCAACACCAGGGGCGCCGACAGCACCAGGCCCAAGGCCACCGGGCCAAAACCGGCCCAGGGTGCCTCGTCCGGTGCGGTCAGGGCGGCGTCGGCCGCGCGGGGCTCGTAGCCCGCGTCCCGTACCGCCCGGCGCAAACGCGCCGGCATCTGATCGCCCGGCGCAAACGTGACACGGGCCGATTCGGTCGCCAGGTTGACCTGGGCATCCACCACACCGGGCACTTTGCGCAGCGCGCGCTCGACCCGCGCAGAGCAGGCGGCGCAGGTCATGCCGCCGATGCCGATATCGGTCTGGCTCGCAGGATCAGAAGGGTCAGCGGTCACAAGCGGGTTCATGGTGCGCAGTGTCGGGCCTGCCCCGGGGGGAAGGTCAAGCGCCAGTCGGCGCCGACCAGGAGCCCCCACGGCCACTTGACTTTCCCAGGATGGCAGGGTTCAGGCTATGCTTTTCTCATCAAAACGTCAAAGGATTCCCCATGAACCAGACCTTTACCGTCACCGGCATGACCTGCGGCCATTGCGAAATGGCAGTCCGCCGCGCGCTGCTCACCGTCGACCCCCAGGCCCAGGTCCAGATTGACCGCACCGCCAACCGGGTCGTGGTCGAATCCACCCAGCCGCGCCAGACGCTGGCCGGCGCGATCGCCGAAGAAGGTTATGCCGTCGCCGACTGAACCACGGCCCGACGCGCCGGTGGCCATCAGCGAGGCGGCGCGGCGCAGCGGCGTATCGGCCAAGATGCTGCGCCACTACGAGTCGCTGGGGCTGCTGGGGCCGGTGCGCCGCACCGACAGCGGCTACCGCCAATACACCGCCGCCGACATCCACACGCTGCGCTTCATCCGCCGCAGCCGCGATCTGGGCTTTTCCATGGCGGAAATTGCCGAACTGGTCGGACTGTGGCGCGACCGCAGCCGCGCCAGCGCCGCCGTCAAGCGCATCGCGCAGCAGCACCTGGACGATCTGGAAAACCGCATTGCTGCGCTGCAGGGAATGCAGCGCAGCTTGCAGGCCCTGCTGACACACTGCCACGGCGACCACCGGCCGGACTGCCCCATCCTGGACGACCTGGCCGGCGGCAGCTGTCACTGAGCCCCTCGGGCGGCTGCCACCGGCGCAAACACCCGGCGGGCCGTACACTGCGCCCATGTCCGACCCGCTGGCTTTTTACCCCGCGCTGGCCACCGTACAGCCGCCGGTAACGGCACTGGGGCCGGCCGCCGGTCCCTTGACCGTGCCCGCCGGCACGGTGCTGTTCGACGAGGCCCAGCCCTGTCAGGGTTTTCCGCTGGTGCTGGAGGGCGAGGTCAAGGTCTCGCGCCACTCCAGTGACGGCCGCTCGCTGGAGCTGTACCGGGTGGTGCCTGGCGAGCTGTGCCTGGTGTCGTCGGCCTGTCTGTTTCGCAGCCAGCCCTTGTCGGCCCACGGCGTCGCGACCCGGTTGACCACCTTGCTGCTGATCCCACCGCCGGTTTTCGACCGCTGGCTGGAAAGCCCCGCCTTTCGCAACGACGTGCTGGGCCTGTTTGCCGAACGCATGGCCGACCTGACGGGCCTGATCGACGCGGTGGCCTTTCACCGGCTGGACCAGCGTCTGGCGGCCGCCCTGCTCGGCCGCGGGCAGGACCTGGCCATCACCCATCAGCAACTGGCCGATGAACTGGGCACGGTGCGCGAAATCATCACCCGTTTGCTGCGCCGCTTTGAACGCGAAGGCTGGGTCGCACTGGCGCGCGAACATATCCATATCCGCGACAGCGCCGCGCTGCGCGTGCTGGCCGCGCATCTGCCCGGCTGATCGGACCCAAAGCGCTCGGTGACCGAAGTCACAGACGGGCAAGGGGTCGGACCGGTGTAATCCGTTCCATCAACAACCCCTTATCAGGAGATTTCCATGAAACAGAACGTTGGCGGCATCGACCGCACTGTGCGCATCGTTGCCGGCCTGGCACTGATTGCTCTGGCTGCCACCGGTACCGTGGGTGTCTGGGGCTGGATCGGCGTGGTGCCGCTGGCCACCGGTCTGGTCGGCTGGTGCCCGCCCTACGCCCTCTTTGGCTGGAACACCTGCTCGGTCAAACAGTCGCAGTAAAGGGTCTGCGCCGGACGGGGCAAGCCCGGGTCCGGCCGGCCCATAAAGCTCCCGATACCATAGCAATCAGCGACGTTTTTACGCTGGGTATCGGGTGTTTTTTGCATTAATCGCGTCAAACCGGAAGGTTTTCGCCACCCAGCGCTTCCAGCAGCTGGGGAAGGAGCTGACGCAGCTCGCCGGTGGCAATCGCCACGTCGGTGTCGAAACCTTCTTCGGCCTGGGCCTCCCGCCCGGCAAACACACCTTCCAGAAAAGCCAGCTTCTTGATCTGCAGGCCTTCGGTCAGCACCAGACTGACCCGGCCACCCCAGGTCAGCGCCAGTCGCGTCGGCTGTTTGCCCTGGGCGATGTGCTGTCGAACTTCATCGGTGTCCAGCGGGTGGCGGGCATACCGCACCACGGCCTGGCTGCCATCGGTGGCCTTGAGTTCACACTCGCGGTCGATGGCAAACCCCGCCGGAGGTTCCCCGTCGGCCAGCCAGGCGGCCATGCAACCCGCCGGGGTCTGCGCGGTCGGCAGCAGTTCCAGCCCCATCCCGTCGATCGCCCGCACCAGCTCGGTCACCACGCCATCGGCCCGGCTTTGGCTGGCGCTGTCGATCACCAGCCGCCGCGCCAGGGGGTCGATCCAGACCCAGGCCGAGCTCTGGCGGGTGAACGCCTGCGGCAGCAAGGCCTGCCGGGCCTGCTCCTTGAGGTCACGCAACTCCTTGCGACCGACCTTGCGACCGGTCGTCGCCTCGATCTGCGCCGCCTGCTCCTGGGCGGCGCGGTTCACCACCGAAGCCGGCAGGACCCGCGTTTCGGACATCAGCCGCAGCACCCACTGACCCCCGACCGACTCCGCCAGCGGGCCATGGGCCTCGCCGCGCGGCTCCACCCAGCCCAGGGCCAGCTCCTGTCCGGGTCCACAGGGCACAAAGCGGCGTGTGGCCAGCGCCTGCTCCAGCGCAGTCAATGAGGCGTCCCACGACGGGGCAATACGGTAGACGATGAGATTCTTGAACACAGAAGAAGACCGATCCGGGAAGAGATGAAAGGGCGCCTATTCTGCACAGCCGTGAACGGGCCCTCTTTACAAACCCTTGCCAAGGCGACATAACACCTTTGCGAGGACGGCACACACTGCCAGCATCCGGACACCCGGATTGATCTGAACCGATCTCACCGACAGAAAGGACCTGTATGAAACTGACCTTGATCCAGCGCGGCCTCGCCGCCACCGCACTGACCGTCGCGGCCCTGGGCGCCTTCGCCCAGTCGCCAGCGGGGTCCCCGCCCGGGCCGCAGACGACGCCTCCCGGCCCGGCTCGCATGCACGGCATGGGTCCGGGCATGATGGCCGAACACCACAACCCGGCGGCGATGCAGCAGCACCGGGCCGAGCGCCACATTGCCCGCATGGCCGTGCTCAAGTCCCGCCTGAAACTCAGCCCCGAGCAGGAAGCGGCCTGGAAAAGCTTCGAAGACGGCATGAAGCCAGCCCCCCGGATGCCACTCAGACCCGGCGACATGGCCACGTTGAGCACCCCGGAGCGCATGGATCGCATGCAGGCCCAGCTGGCCGATCGCCAGGCCGAACTGAAAAAGCGCACCGAGGTGGTGAAATCCTTCTACGCCACACTGAGCGCCGATCAGAAAAAGACTTTTGATGAGTCCGCCCGGCACGCCATGCAAGGACACGCCCGTCCGCACGGTGGCGGCCACCATGGCAACCACCACGGCCCTCGCGGCTGAGCAGCGGCGGCAAGCAAACCGGACAGGTTCGGGATTGACCCAGGTCAATCCCCGGCGGGGGCGGGCTGACTATGCTTGCGCGTGCTATTGTTTGCCATGGCTACCGCACTCCCGCCCCTTCCGCCCTACGAACCTCCTCCGCCTGACGAGCCGCTGGCCTTGCCGGCGGCGCGGGTCATCGGGGTCTTGCAGCCGCTCGGCTGGCTGGTGCGCGGTTTTGCCGACCTGCGCCGCTGCGCCGGCCTGAGTCTCTTGCACGGCCTGGTCCTCGCACTGATCGGCCTGGCGCTGGTTGCCCTGGCCCACAACCGCTTCTGGTTGCTGGCCGGCTCCATTTCGGGTTTCCTGGTCGTCGCGCCGGTGCTGGCCACCAGCTTCTACGCGCTCAGCCGGGCCATTGAACGGGGTGAACCGGCCGATCTGGACCTCATCCTCAAGACCTGGATGCGCTGGCAGTATTCGCGCTACGCCGTCAACGGCGGCTATTGGTCACTGGTACGTTTCGGACTGCTGCTGGGTCTGGCCGCCACCGGCTGGGTGCTGACATCGGCCGCACTGATCACGCTGCTGGCCCCAGCCCCGGTCCAGACACCCGCCGACTTCCTGCGCCATGTGGTGCTGGCGCCCGGACACTACCTGTTCGAACTGTGGCTGACCATGGGCGGACTGATGGCCGCGCCGCTGTTTGCCTCCAGCGTCGTTGCCATGCCTTTGCTGCTCGACCGGCGGGTCAATGTGCTGCAGGCCGTGCTGGCCAGCTGGCAGGCGGTGCTGACCAATCCGGTTCCGCTGGCGCTGTGGGCGGCACTGATCATGGTGCTCACGGCCGTGGGCATGGCAACCGCCATGCTGGGCCTGATCGTGATTCTGCCGGTGCTGGGTCACGCCAGCTGGCATGCCTACCGCGACCTGCTCGACACCACGCGCCTGCCTGAGCGGCTGCCCCCGGAGGTGGCGCCCTGATGTTCGGCTTCACCGAGGAGCAGATTGCCACGTTTGGCCTGACCTTCGGGGTCGGCGCCTTCATGCTCTACATGATTTTCATCATCGGGCAACTGGCGTGGGAGTCCAAGGCGGGCAAGTTCGGCACGTTTGTGCTGTTCCTTGCCCTTGCTTTCGGCATGCTTGGTTTTGTCGCCAAATACCTGATTCAGTGGTATCTGGAAAAATGACGGTCATGGACTACGACATTCTCATCTCCGGCGCCGGCCCGGCCGGGTTGTGTCTTGCGCGGGCCCTGTCCGGCTCTGGTCTGTCAATCGCGCTGATCGAGCCGCAGCCTGAACCGGCGCTCCAGGACCCCGCCTTTGACGGCCGGGAAATTGCGCTGACCCAGCACTCGGCCCAGTTGCTGCGCCGGCTGGGCGTATGGGAACGTTTCGATCCGGCCGATCTGTCGCCCTTGCGCGATGCCCGGGTGCTCAATGGCGCCTCCCCGTTTGCGATGGTGATCGGACATCAGTTGTCACGCCATGCCGAGCTGGGCTGGCTGGTATCGAACCACCTGATCCGCCGCGCCGCCTACGCTGCTGTCGCTGAAGCCCGCAGCACCCACGGGGACATCACGCTGATCACCGGCGACAGTGTCAACGGCGTTCACACCGACCGCGACCTGGCCCAGGTCCGACTGGCCAGTGGCCGCGAGTTGCGCGCGCGCTTGCTGGTGGCGGCCGACAGCCGCTTCTCTGCGACCCGACGCGCCATGGGAATCGCCGCCGATCTGCATGATTTCGGGCGCAGCATGCTGGTGTGTGTGATGACCCATGACGCGCCCCATGACCATGCCGCCTGGGAATGGTTCGATCACGGCCAGACCCTGGCGCTGCTGCCCATGAATCCCGATCCGGCCAGCGGCGAACACCGGTCTTCCGTGGTTCTGACACTGCCCAGCCAGGAGATCGACCCGATGCTGACGCAGCCCGCCGCCGATTTCAATCGCGCCATGGCCGAACGTTTCCACCAGCGTCTGGGTGCCATGCAATTGCTCAGCACCCGCCATGTCTATCCGCTGGTGGCGGTGTACCCGCGCCAGCTGGTCGCCACCCGGTTTGCGTGTGTGGGCGATGCCGCCGTGGGCATGCACCCGGTCACGGCCCACGGTTTCAACTTCGGCCTGCTGGGCCTGGACAATCTGGCCGGACTGGTACGCGCCGCCCATGCCAGCGGCCGCGACATTGCCAACCCTGCGGATCTGGCCCGCTACGAACAGACCCACCGCCGCGCCACGCGTCCCTTGTACCTGGCCACCCAGTTCATCACCCGGCTGTACACCGACGAGACACCGCCGGCACGTCTGCTGCGCAGTGCCGCCTTGCGCCTGGGTGAACGTTTCACCCCCTTCAAACGGGCGGTCGCGGCTTCCCTGACCGGCGCGCACTGAGCACCGCTGCGCTCGTCGGCGCCTGTCCGTCCGACGTCACCCGCCCGCGCTCTGGCGGGCTGCCAGCATCGCCGCCATCTGTTGATGCACCCGCTCGATCGCCTTGAGCGGACGGATCATGACCTTGAACTCGGTGATCTGGCCCTGGGTATTCCAGCGGATGATGTCGACCCCATTGACCACCACGCCGTCCAGCTCAGTTTCGAACTCGAGCATCGTGTCCGAAGGCCCCCGTATCTCGCGCACATAACGGAACGACGGCTGGCCCAGTACCTGAAACGCCGCCGCCAGATAGGCCGCTGTCAGTCGTTTGCCCCGTTGCGGGGTATGCACCACCGGGGAAAGAAACACCGCGTCGTCGGCCAACAGCGCGTCAAGACCGGCGCTGTCGCGGCCGCGCACAACCGCATGCCACCGATCCATGGGATGAAGCTCCATGCGAACTCCTGTGATCAATCAAAAAACATAGCGAAAAACGACCATTTTTCGATGGCTATTGGCCAAAAACACCAAAAAATCCCCTCAGCGACCCGCGAGGAAGCCGCGCACCGCCTCTGCCGTGCGCGGCGGGTCTTCCTCATGGGGCACATGGCCCAGATCATCAAACACCACCAGGCGGCTGCCAGGGATATCCCGGGCAAAACGATGGGCCATCGCCACCGGGATCAGGCGATCGCGGCCCCCCCAGAGGATCAACGTCGGCTGGCGAATCTCGGGCAGACGTTCCACCGGGCCGGTATAGCCTTGCTGCAAACGGTGCGCCAGGGCCGCCCGGTTGCCCTCGCGCAAGGTCAGCTCAAAATATCGGTCGACCAGCTGCGGCGTCACCTTGGTCGGGTCGCCATACACATTGCGCACGCTGGACTCCACCAGGCCACGGGGCAAGGTCCATTCCATGACCCGGTTGAGCCCCGGTGTCGCAGCGATGCGAAAACCGATGGGCACGTTGTCGGAAGACCGATCCAGCTCCAGCGGATAGCCGCTGGCATCCACCAGCACCAGCGCCGCCACCCGATCCGGCGCCGCCAATGCCGTGGTCCAGGCAATCTGTCCACCCAGCGAATTGCCGGCCAGCGCAAAGCGCCGCACACCGAGTTGATCCAGCGTCGCCAGCACAAACTGCGCATATCGGTCGATGCGGTAGTCATGCGCCGGATCCGGCCCGGTGAGGCCAAAACCCGGCAGATCAAAGCGGATCACCCGGCGCTCCCGGCCCAGCGCCGCAACCCACCCGTCCCAGGTGTGCAGGCTGGCCGACGTTCCGTGCAACAAAACCAGTGGCAAGGGCGCCTCGGCGCCGGGCGGGCTGCGCGGCCCCTCGTCGCGCAGATGCACCGACAACGGTCCCACCGGCACAAACCGGGACGGCGCATTCGCCCAGCGAACACTGAGCGCCTGAACCGTTTGGTCTGGAGCCCAGGTGGCCACCACCGCGGCACCGGAAAAAAACACCACCGCCCCCAATACCAAGGCCAACGATTTCCACAACAGTTTCATGCGCGCGACTCTAGGCCACCGAGGGCCGGCCGTCAAAGCACAAACTTGTGGATAAAAGCCGGACAAATGACCACTTGTCCACAGACTGCCATGCCGCCGCCGACTTATCCAGAAAGGCCTTGCACCTCCCGGACGCCTGCAACACAGCCTTACCCCGTCGGCAACACCTTGTCACGAAAAGGAAATGAAGGCTTGTCCCCACCCATGAGGGCGCTCTACTACTACGACTATTCAGTAATAGAAACCTGTAAGAACAACAGCCAGGGAAAAATTCCGGTCGCGCGGCAGTCCGCCGGCCTCAGACCCACTGGCCCGGATTTGCTTCAGATCAAGAAAATGAGGGGTTCCCGGAACCAGAATTAGGGTTTCCCCTGAATTCCTACAATCGGAGACAAACCGTGTTAGCCGCATTCATCAGCCATCCCGACTGTGCCCGCCACGAAATGGGCCCCCATCACCCCGAATGCCCGGAACGCCTGGGCGCCATCACCGATCACCTGCTGATCAAAGGCTTGCTCGACTACATGATTCCGTACGACGCGCCACTGGCCACCGAAGAGCAGCTCGGTCGGGCCCATTCGTCGCTATACGTCCGTGAAATCTTCGAAGCCTCCCCGGCGGAGGGCTATCACCATGTGGATCCGGACACCAACATGAACCCCCACACCCTGCAAGCGGCTCGCCGGGCCGCTGGTGCGGCGGTCCATGCGGTCGATCTGGTCATCGCCGGCAAGGCATCCACGGCGTTCTGCAATGTGCGCCCCCCGGGCCACCATGCCGAACATGATGCGGCGATGGGCTTTTGCTTTTTCAACAACGCGGCCGTCGGCATCCGCCATGCGCTGGATGTGCACGGTCTGCAGCGGGTCGCACTGATCGACTTCGATGTCCACCATGGCAACGGCAGTGAAGACATCTTCAAGGGCGACGAACGGGTGCTGATGTGCTCGATCTTCGAAAAAGGCCTGTACCCCTTCAATGGCGAAGAGGCCAAGGGCCCGAACATGGTCAACGTCGGCCTGCCCAGCCGCTCCGGGGGGGACAAGTTCCGCGAAGCCGTGGTGCGCGAATGGCTGCCGGCCCTGGAGGCTTTCAAACCACAACTTGTGGTCATTTCCGCCGGTTTCGACGCCCACCGGGAAGACGACATGGGCAACCTCGGACTGGTGGAAGCCGACTATGAATGGGTCACCCGGGAACTGGTTTCCCTGGCCGCCCGCCACAGTCACGGTCGCGTGGTATCGTGCCTTGAAGGTGGTTATGTACTCAGCCCGCTGGCGCGCAGCGTCGCGGCCCACGTCAAGGTGCTGATTGGCGCCGACTGACGGACAACTGGTGCCCGCCAGGCTGCAGAGTCCGGACGGGTATGTGAATGGACAAGCATTACCTCACACCGCTTTTTTCCCCCGAAACCATCGCTGTTTTTGCCGGCCGGATCGACGAACCGGAAACCCAGACCGCCCATGCCCGGGCGCTGGTCCAGTCCCTCACCGCCCAGCGCTTTTCCGGTACGCTGGTTTTCCTGGACATCCACACCAGCGGCACCTTGGCCGATCTGGCCCAGACCCGGGCCGACCTGGCCATCATCGCCTTGTCCGGCGACGAGGTGATGGCCGCGCTGGAAGTGGCCGGTCGCATCCGCTGCCGCGCTGCGCTGATCATCAGCTCAGGCATTTCGGCGGCCCAGGCCGCTGATCTACAGCAACTCGCCCGGCGCTATGACATCCAGCTGCTGGGCCCCAATTGTGTAGGTATCCAGCGGCCGCGTGCCCTGCTCAACGCCAGTGTTGCGGGCGCGCTGGCAGCGGTCGGTCCCCTGGCGCTGGTGTCGCAGTCGGGGGCACTGACTTCTTCGATCCTGGACTGGGCGCGCCAGAACGGGGTGGGCTTTTCCACCGTGGTTTCCCTGGGGCCGAATACCGATGTGGACATCGCCCAGGTGCTGGATTTCCTAGCCTCGGACGCCCAGACCCACAGCATCGTGGTCTATCTGGAAGGGATTTCCAGCGCACGCCGATTCATGAGCGCGCTGCGCGCGGCCGCCAATGCCAAACCCGTGGTGATTCTCAAGGCGGGCCGCAAACAGGCCGGCAATGAAGCGGCCAGAACCCACAGCGGAGCCATCGTGGGCAGTGACGAGGTGTTTGACGCGGCATTGCGACGAGCTGGCGCCGTGCGGGTGCGCAGCTTCGTGCAGTTGTTCTCCGCCGCAAAATGCCTGGCGTCGCGTTATCGCCCGGTCGGCAAACGGCTGGCCATCATCACCAACGGTGGTGGTCCTGGTGTCCTGGCGGCCGACTGGGTCAGTGAAATCCACCTGCAACTGGGACGTCTGTCACCCCAGGTGGCGGGCGCCCTGCGCGAGAAACTGCCACCACTGGCCTCGCTGACTGACCTGATCGATCTGTCCGAAGAAGCGGGTGCGGACCACTACCGCGCCGCCATTGATGCCGCCGGCAGCGACCCGCAGATCGACGGCATTCTGGTGGTGTTCTCGCCCAAGGCCGGGATCGATGGCACGGCGGTCGCCCAGGCGATGGCCGAGTTGAGAAAACGGCTGAGCAAACCGCTGATCAGTTGCTGGATGGGTGATGCGTCGGTCGGTGAAGCCCGTGCGGTGCTCGCCACCGCGCTGATCCCGACTTTTCGCACCCCGGAGGCTGCCGTCGGGGCGTTCGGCAACATTGCCAGCTTCTACCAGAACCAGCAGTTGCTGCAGCAGACGCCGCCGCCGCTGTCGTCGCTGGCGCAGCCTGATATCGAAGGGGCCCGGCTGCTGATCGAAAGTGTGCTGGCCGAACGCCGCAAGGTACTGACCGAAATGGAATCGAAAGCGCTGCTGTCGGCTTTCCATATCCCGGTCACCCAGACCATCCTGGCCCGCAGCGCCAATGAGGCGATGATGATTGCTGCGCAACTGGGTTTCCCGGTGGCGCTGAAGATCGATTCGCCCGATATCAGCCACAAGTCCGACGTCAACGGCGTGGCGCTCAATGTCGCCAATGCGGTGGCCGTGCGGGATACCTTCAACGACATGATGCAGCAGGTCTCCCGCCTGCAGCCGGGCGCCCGCATCAACGGCGTGACGGTGCAGAAAATGGCGCGCCAGCGCCGCGGACGTGAAATCTACATCGGTCTGGTGACCGACGATCCGTTCGGTCCGGTCATTGCCTTCGGGGCCGGCGGCACCATGATCGAGCTGATCAACGACCGGGCCATGGAACTGCCGCCACTGAACCAGTTCCTGGCGCGCCGGCTGATCGACCGCGCCCGGGTGTCCGAAACCCTGGGCGAGTGGCGCGGTGCCAGCGCCGTCGACATGGACACGCTGGAACAGGTGCTGCTGCGGGTTTCGGAAATGGTCTGTGAACTGCCCCAGCTGCGCGAGATGGACATCAACCCCATCATCGTCGACGAATCCGGTGCCGTGGCCGTGGACGCCCGCATCCTGATCGACTCTGCGCCGCAGCCCACCGACGGCCGCGGGCGTGATTACAACCACCTGGCCATCCTGCCCTACCCGGCGCGTTATGAACAGGTATGGCCCCTGCGCGGTGGCGGCGAATACACCATCCGCCCGATCCACCCGGATGATGCGCAGATGCTGCAGGACCTGATGCACCACCTGTCACCGGAAAGCCGCTATTTCCGCTTTGTCTCGTCCATCAGCGAACTGCCGCCGGCGATGTTGTCGCGCTTCACCCTGATCGACTACGACCGCGAAATGGCCCTGGTCGCCGTGGTGCGCGAGCGCAAGATCGCCGAGGATGGCGAAATCACCGAAACCGAACGGATCGTTGGTGTGTCGCGCTACGTGACCAACCCGGACAAATCCAGTTGCGAGTTCTCTCTGGTGGTGGCCGACGATTTCGGCGGCAAAGGTCTGGGTTCACGCCTGATGCTCAGCATCATGGACGTCGCCCGTGACAAAGGGCTGTCCGAAATCGAAGGTCTGGTGCTGACCAACAACGCCCCCATGCTCAAGCTGATGGCCAGCCTGGGTTACACCATCAAGTCCTTCGCGGAAGACCCGGACTTCCGTCTGGTCACCCATTCACTCTGATATTCATAGCTGAAAGTCACCTTTTTACGATGGGTATCGGCATAAACGCGCTGAAACCGGCCCGGGGAAGGCCGCCCCGGGCTGCCGGTACCCGTCCCACTGCTACACTGCCGCGCTTTTCCCCCAACCGCTGATGTCCCACGCTGCCTCCGCAACCACGCCGGCCACCTTCGAAATCAAGAGCGCCGTTTTGCCGCTGGTGGCCGTCTTGCTCAAATCAGCCGATCTGGCCGCGCTTGCGGCGGAACTGTCGCAACGTTGGGCGGACACGCCGGATTTTTTTGACGGTGATCCGGTGGTGCTGGATCTGTCCCACCTGCCGCCGCCGGCAGACGGTACGGCCGCCCCCCCCATCGACTTTGCTGCCCTGATGGCGCTGCTGCGGCAATGGCGGCTTGAACCGCTTGCGGTACGCGGCGCAACTGCGGCGCAGATGCAGCAGGCCCGCGCAGCCGGTCTGGTTGCTGCCACCGATGCCCGCGATTTGCCGCCGCCACCGGCCCCGTCGGCGGCGAGTGTGGCCCCCGTCGCGCCAGCGCCGGCGGCGCCGTCGTCGGCGCTGGTCATCGACCGGCCCTTGCGCTCCGGTCAGCAGGTTTATGCCCGGGGCCGGGACCTGGTGGTGCTGGCCATGGTCAATGCGGGCGCCGAAGTCATTGCCGATGGCAGCATCCATGTCTACGCACCATTGCGAGGCAAAGCCATGGCGGGGGTGCGGGGCGATGCCGAGGCCCGCATCTTTACCCTGGGCCTGGAGCCCGAACTGGTCTCGATTGCCGGTGTCTACCGCACCAGCGAAACCCCCTGGCCCGACAACGTGCGGGGCAAAGCGGCCCAGATCCGCTTGCGCAGCGGCCCCGACGGGGACCGGCTGATCCTCGAAACACTCAACCCCTGAAGCCGAGGCTTTCTCCCGGCGCCCTTTGGAAAGATGGACTCGAAATGACCCGAATTGTTGTTGTGACCTCCGGCAAAGGCGGGGTGGGCAAAACCACCACCAGCGCCAGCTTTGCCGCCGGCCTGGCCCTGCGCGGCCACAAGACGGCCGTGATCGACTTCGACGTGGGCCTGCGCAACCTGGACCTGATCATGGGCTGCGAGCGGCGGGTGGTCTACGACCTGATCAACGTCATCCATGGCGAGGCCAACCTCAACCAGGCGCTGATCAAGGACAAGCAGTGCGAAAACCTGTTTGTGCTGGCCGCCAGCCAGACGCGCGACAAGGACGCCCTGACCCAGGACGGCGTGGAAAAAGTGCTGGCCGACCTGGCCGGCATGGGCTTCGAGTACATCGTCTGCGACTCGCCCGCCGGCATCGAAACCGGCGCGCTGATGGCCATGCACTACGCCGACGAGGCGCTGGTGGTGACCAACCCGGAAGTCTCCAGCGTGCGCGACTCCGACCGCATCCTGGGCATGCTGGGCAGCAAGACCCGGCGCGCCATCGAGGGCAAGGAACCGATCAAGGAGCATCTGCTGATCACCCGCTACAACCCCGGCCGGGTCGCCGAAGGCCAGATGCTGAGCCTGGAAGACATTCAGGACATCCTGCGCATCCCGCTCATCGGTGTGATTCCCGAGAGTGAGAACGTGCTCACGGCATCCAACCAGGGCACACCGGCCATTCACCTCAAGGGTACCGATGTCGCCGAAGCCTATGGCGACGTGGTCGACCGCTTCCTCGGTGCCGACAAGCCGTTGCGCTTCATCGACGCGGCCAAACCCGGCCTGCTCAAGCGCCTGTTCGGCAGAAAGTGAAGTGAGCATGTCCTTTCTGTCCTTCCTGCTGGGCGAGAAGAAGAAGACCGCCAGCGTCGCCAAGGAACGGCTTCAGATCATCCTGGCGCACGAACGCGCGGGCCGCAGCGCCGCCGAGCCCGATTACCTGCCCGCACTGCAGCGTGATCTGGTGGCGGTGATCGGCAAGTACATCAAGATCAATCCCGACGACATCAAGGTCCAGCTCGAACGCCAGGACAACCTGGAAGTGCTGGAAGTGAAGATCGAGCTGCCCGACAGCCGCTGAAATTCGACCCGACCACCCCGGCGGGGACTGGCAGAAAATTCAAGTCCCTGATAAAGTTTCGGGTTTTCCCGTAGTTTGGGGATGATTTGCTTTGCGCTGCCGCTGCAGGCCGGAGCAGAAACGTATGACCGCCGCCTTCGACTGGCTGTTCGACGGCGGTGTGTGGCGCACCCGGTGGCATCGCGGCTTGCCCCATCGCGCAGAACTCGGAAAAGGAATCTGCTCCATGGCCAAAGAAGAACTGATCGAAATGATGGGTGTCGTCAACGAGGTCCTGCCCGACACCCGATTTCGTGTGACGCTGGACAACGGTCACCAGCTCATCGCCTACTCCGCCGGAAAAATGAAAAAAAACCACATCCGCATCCTGGCGGGTGACCGGGTTTCGCTGGAACTGTCGCCCTACGACCTGACCAAGGGCCGCATCAGCTTCCGCCACCTCGAATCACGCGGGCCCGCGCCGGCGCCGCGTCGACCCACCAATCGCTGAACGCGTCCCGATCGCCGCCCCACTGGGGTGATGGTCCGGTTCCTGAACTGCCGTGTCCGCGCGCGACGCGCAGGGGGCTCTCCGTCGCTGCGCACTGTGGCGCGGGCGGTGCCACAATGCTTGCCATGCGATCCTTCCATGGTCAGGGCATTGTGATCACCGGCGCGGCCTCCGGCATCGGTGAGGCGCTGGCACACACACTGGCGGCGCGGGGTGCACGGCTGCTGCTTGCCGACGTACATGCCGAGCGACTCGACGCCGTGGTCGCCGCCCTGCGCGCCACCGGCGCCGACTGCCGGGCGCAGGTCTGTGATGTCGCCGACCGGGCCTCGGTGCTGGCGCTGGCCGACACGGCGCAACAGGCCTGGGGCGGTGCCCATGGGGTGGTCAACAACGCCGGTGTCGGCCTGGTGGCGCCGGTGCACAACCTGTCGATGCCCGATGCCCATTGGCTCATGAACATCAACTTCTGGGGGGTGGTCCACGGCTGTCAGGCGTTTATGCCGCAGTTGCAGGCCCGCGCGCGGCGCCAGGAAGACACGGTGATCGTCAATATCTCCAGCATCTTCGCCATGGTGTCGATGCCTACCCAGTCGATCTACAACGCCAGCAAGGCGGCGGTGCGCGGCTTCTCGGACGCGCTGCGCGAAGAGTTGCGCGCCAGCGGCGTGCGTGTGTTGTGTGTGCACCCTGGCGGCATCCAGACCCGCATTTGCCAGGAAGCCCGCCTGGGCGATATCTCAGCGGTCGCCGACACGCCGCAGGCGCTGCATGCCCAGTTCGACCAGGCCGCGCGCACCACCGCGCCGCAAGCGGCGCAGGCCATCGTGCGCGCCATGCAAGACCGGCGCACGCGGCTGCTGATCGGTGCCGACGCCCGCCTCGGTGACGTGATCTATCGTCTCTGGCCGACCCGCGCCGCGCCCTGGCTGTCGGCGCTGGCACGTCGCCTGCGGCAGCACGCGAACGCCTCTTGATGGCCGTCCATTCCGCGTCTGTCACGCCCGAACGGCCCCACTGGGGTGTCGTTGTCCTGCTGTACTTTCTGGCGCTTGTCGTCGGTGCCGGATCGGCCTGGCTGGTGGTGCGCAGCCAGCTCGACCGTGGGGGTGTCGGTGCCGGCCCGTGGCGGACCAGCACACTGGCGGGCAGCACCGACGCCGACCCTTACACCCGGGCCGTGGTGGCGCTGGGCGCACTCCTGGCACTCAATCGCAACGAAACCTTGTATTTCCTGGCCAGCACCGACAGCGACGGGCGGGCTCTGCTTTCGCGTTGCCGCTACCGGATCAGCGGCACACCACCGCCGGCGCGATGGTGGAGCATCACGGCCTATGCGGAGGACCGTTTCCTGTTCGATGCGCCCGGTGGCCGCTACAGCGTCAACGGGCGAACCGTACCGCTGGGCGCCCAGGGCCAGTTTGCTTTCGAGAGTGGTCCGAACGCACCGGATGCCGCATCGGCGGTGGCCTGGCTGCCCACGCCGGGCGATCGCGGCTTGAGTTTTGCGCTGCGCCTGTACAACCCGGAAGCCGGCGTGGCGGCCGATCCGGCCTCGCTGGCCGCTCCGGGCATTGAACGCCTGGGAGCCTGCGAATGAGCGCCACGCCGGACCGCCGCAAGCAAGCTCGCACCGCCATGAAAAGCATGGAGCTTGCCAAGTGAGCCCGCTTCGATACCTGAGCCTGCGCAGCCCCTGGTACGTCCGCATCGAAGTGCTGGCGGCGGTGGCCCTGCTTGCGCACCTGCTGGTGGTCTGGGCGATCCCCTACGCCATCATGGCGGCGCTGTCGCGGGCGGCACCCGCCGAGGGGCGGGGGCCCGGTGTGGTGTATTTCCCGCCCATGACCGACCACACCCAGCGCCGCGTGGTGTTGCCCAGCCCCGACCTGCTGTACGCCACTTGCAGTTTCGACGTGCGCCGGCAGGCACTGCGTATCCAGGCGGACCCGAAACTGCCCGGTTACTGGTCGATTGCGCTTTACGCGGCCAATTCCGACAACTTCTTTGTGCTCAATGATCGGCAGGCAGCCGGCGCGCCGGTCGATCTTCTGCTGATGGGCCCGGACACCCCGGAGCCGGCTGCCCTCCCCGCGGGCATACGGCGGGTCACGGCGCCGGGCGGACGCGGCCTGCTGCTGATGCGGGTGCTGGTGGGTGACTACGCCGCCGAGCGTGTGGCGGTCGAGGCCGCCCGGCGCACGCTGCGCTGCACGCCGCTGGGCTGACCGGCCGCCACAAGACCGCGCACGGCAGCGCCGCACGGCCTGGACATCAGCCGCCAGTGTGGGGGTTGGCGTGGTTGCGGCGAAGTTGTACCGCCGCAGCCAGGCCATCGAGGACCGGAACGGTCTGGTCGAAGCTGATGCAGGCGTCGGTGACCGACACGCCGTGCTGCAGCGGCTGGCCGGGCACGATGTCCTGGCGGCCTTCTTTGAGGTGGCTTTCGATCATCACGCCGGTAATGCGGGTGTCGCCGGCGGAAACCTGCGCGGCCACCTCGGCCGCCACGGCAATCTGCCGCTGGTGCTGCTTGCTGCTGTTGGCGTGCGAGACGTCGATCATCACCTGCTCTCGCAGGCCGGCGGCCTTGAGCAGGCTGCAGGCCGCGTCGACGTCCGCTTTGGCGTAGTTGGTGGTCTTGCCGCCGCGCAGGATGACGTGGCAGTCGTTGTTGCCACGGGTTTCGAAAATAGCGGCCTGGCCCATCTTCGTCATACCCATAAAGGCGTGACTGGCCAGCGCGGCCTGGATGGCGTCGGACGCCACCTTGATGCCGCCGTCGGTGCCGTTCTTGAAGCCCACCGGGCAGGACAGACCGCTGGCCAGCTGGCGGTGGCTCTGGCTCTCCGTCGTGCGCGCACCGATCGCGCCCCAGCTCACCAGGTCGCTGATGAACTGTGGCGACAGCAGGTCGAGGAACTCGGTGCCCACCGGCAGGCCCAGCGCCAGCACGTCCAGCAGCAGCTGGCGCGCCAGCTCCAGCCCTTCGTTGATGGCAAAGCTGCCGTCCAGGTGCGGGTCGTTGATGTAGCCCTTCCAGCCCACCGTGGTGCGGGGCTTTTCGAAATACACCCGCATCACGACCAGCAGGTCGTCGCGCAGCCGGTCCGCCTCCGCCTTCAGGCGCCGGGCGTAGTCCATGGCCTGGTCATGGTCGTGGATCGAGCAGGGTCCCACCACCACAATCAGGCGGTCGTCCTGCCCGTGCAGAATCTTCGAAATGGCCTGCCGGCTGTGTTCAACCAGCGCCTGCGCGGCCTCTGGCGCGGGAAGCCATTCCTGCAGCAGGGCCGGGGTGATCAGGGGGCGTACGGCGCCGATGCGCGTGTCGTCAATTCGGGTGTGGTCCAGGGTCGCGACGGCCCGGGCGGGGTGTACATGGGTGGTCATGGCCAGATTATCAGCCAAAAATTGCCATACCCAGCGAAATAAGGTCATCTTGTGCTATTGTTTTTTAACCTCTTGGCGGAACCCCGGACCGATTCCGTTGCTTCGCCGATGGCGGCGAAATGCGATTCGTTTGCGCCAATCGGCCTTGCATCCAGCGCACCCGTGTGACAATGAAATCGGCATACACCTTGTCGCAAGAGACCCCCCACCATGAAACACGTCATCGGCATCAGTCTGGGCTCCAGCCAGCAGGATTTTTCCTTCACCACCACCTTCCTGGGTGTGCGCATGCGGGTGCAGCGCATCGGAACCGATGGCTCCAAGACCCGTGCCGCCAAGTTATTGCGCGAGTGGGACAAAAAGGCCGACGCGATTGGTCTGGGTGTCGTCAAGGACAAATACAAGGTCGGGACAACGCGCCTGATCGAAAAGGAAAGCGCCGAACTGGTCGCGCTGGTGCGCAAGGCTCCCTGCAGCATCGGCGCGCGTCTGGCCGACATTTACCAGGAATGGGCCGTGCGACATGCGCAGATTCATCTGGGCAACTATTTCAACAACCAGCGGGTGCTGTTTTTCTCGGGACTGACCCACTACAAGCTGGCGGTAACCCTGTCGGAGTGGACCGAAAACCTCCAGTTTGCCGATGCCCTGCAGCAACTGGCGGTGCCCAAGATGCTCACTTCGCTGGACGGTCTGCAGCTGTACGCCAGCGGCGCGCACTACGTCACCGACTGGACGCCGCCGGAGGTGATCGCCTCCGGCCCGGTCAAGGAATGGACCCGTTTTGTGCTGCGCAAAGCCTTGCAGAAGGCCACCGTGGTGGTCGCGCCGGTTCATGAACTGGACGATTTCGGTCTCGAGGAACTGGCCGGAAAGACCATCATCACGACCACGGTCAATGCCCAGCGGCTGGAGGCGTTTCGGGACAAGGGAGTGCACCTGATCATTGACGGCGCCCCGGAGCTCGAAGGCCACGTGCTCGACCCGGCTCTGATGGACGCCATGATTGTTGCGGCCACCGAAAAGCAGCCGGCCGACCTGCTGGAAGACGATTACCTGGAGATCATCAATGGCTTGGGCATCGAGCCTCGCCTGCTCTACCCCAACGGCTTCAAGCGGATCAACCGGTTTGCGTTTGTGATTCACCCGCTTTCGCAGGAGTACTTCAAAAAGGTCAAACCGATCGAGATGTTGTCGCAGGTGTCGCCACCGGTGATGATGAACTCGCTGGAAAAAATCATGGCCTATGCGCCGCCCTTCGTCTATTCGCGGGTCACCGGCGTGAAGTCGCCGACTGGGGTGGAAGCCGAAGGCTGGCTGATTTCCGTCGGCGGCACGCCCCGCGAGATCATGGCCCATAGCCCCGAGTTCACCTACAAGCGCCTGCTGGACGCAGCCGCCATGGCCAAACGCCTGGGCGCGCAGATCATGGGGCTGGGCGCTTTCACCAAGGTGGTCGGCGACGCCGGGCTCACTGTGGCCAAACGCGCGCCCTTGCCCATCACCACCGGCAACAGCTACAGCGCGTCCGGCGCGCTGTGGGCCGCGCACGATGCGATGTTGCGCATGCGGCTGCTGCCGCCGCCCAAGGGGAAAGGGCGCGTGCCGTTCAAGGCCATGGTGGTCGGTGCCACCGGTGCCATTGGTTCGGTCTGCGCCCGCCTGCTCGCCCGGGCTGCTCAGGACGTCTACCTGGTCTCGCCCGAGACCGCCAAGTTGCTGGCGCTGAAAGAATCGATCCTGAAGGAATCCCCGGGTGTGAATCTGTTCCTGTCGGCCCGTGCCGACAAGGACATCGCGGAGATGGACATGATCGTCACAGCCACCTCCGGTGCCGGCAAGAAAGTGCTGGACATCATGAAGGTCAAACCCGGCTGCGTGATCACCGATGTGGCCCGGCCGCTGGACCTGCCGCCGGAAGAGGTGGCCAAACGACCGGATGTGCTGGTCATTGAATCCGGCGAAATCGAGATGCCCGGTGACGTGCACATGAAAAACATCGGTTTGCCCAAAGGGGTAGCCTACGCCTGCCTGGCGGAAACCATTGTTCTGGCGCTGGAGGGCCGATTCGAGAACTTCACCGTCGGCCGCGCCATCGAGTGGGAGAAGGTGCGAGAAATCTACAAGCTCGGCCTCAAACATGGCATGAAGCTGGCGGCCATCTCGGGTGTCAACGGGCCGTTCAGCGACGAAGACATCGCGCAGGTGCGCGAACGCGCGCTGGCCGAGCGGGCCCGGCGCCTTCCGCAAGGCACCGCCAAGGGGTCAGGCAAGCCTGCCGCGGCAGGGAAAGTGGCTGCACCGCGCCAGCGCCGGGCGGCGGCTTCACCGGGCAGCGCCGCACCGGCGGCGCCGAAGTCCCGCCGGCCGACCAGCCGGCCGAAAGCGCCGTGATCGCGTGATCGTGCCAAACTGACCGACAATCCGGCATCCACGGTTTGCCGTGGAGTCACCATTTCCCAGCCGGAACCGACGCCATGTTTCCAGTCGCCATCAGCAGCACCGGGCTGTTTGTCCCGCCGCACGTCATCACCAACGAAGAACTGGTGGTCGCATTCAACGCCTTTGCCGAACAGGAAAATGCCGCGCACGCCGCCGAGATCGCTGCCGGCACGCGCCAGCCGGTGCCGCTGTCCAGCGTCGAGTTCATCGAAAAAGCCTCGGGGATCAAGCGCCGCTATGTGATGGAAAAAGACGGCGTGCTCGACCCCCGGCGCATGCGCCCGCGCTTCAAGGCCCGCCCCGACACCGAGATCTCCATGATGGCCGAGATCGCCGTCGCCGCTGCCAGGCAGGCATTGGAGCGCGCCGGCAAGACCGCCGCCGATGTCGATGGCGTGATCTGCGCCGCGGCCAACATGCAGCGCGCCTACCCCGCGATGGCGGTCGAGATCCAGACCGCGCTGGGGATCCAGGGCTTCGGTTTCGACATGAACGTGGCCTGTTCGTCGGCCACCTTTGGCATCGAGATGGCGGTCAACGCCGTCAAATCCGGCGCCGCCCGCGCGGTGCTGGTGGTGGACCCCGAGATTACCTCCGCCCACCTGGCCTGGAAAGACCGCGACTGCCACTTCATCTTCGGTGACGTCTGCACCGCCATCCTGGTCGAGCGCCTGGACAATGCGCCCGCCGGTGCCTGGGAGGTGCTGGGCACCCGGCTGCTCACCAGTTTCTCCAATGCCATACGCAACAACGCCGGCTTCATGTCGCGCGCCGAAGACCGCGACCCCGACGACCGCGACCAGCTCTTCTATCAGGAGGGCCGCCGTGTGTTCAAAGAGGTTTGCCCGCTGGCCGCGCAGCACATGACCAGCCACCTGGCCGACCTGGGTTTCACGCCTGCACAGGTCCGCCGCTTCTGGCTGCATCAGGCCAACCTGTCGATGAACCAGCTCATCGCCCGCAAGCTGCTGGGCCGCGACGCCACGCCCGAAGAAGCGCCGGTGATCCTGGACGAGTTCGCCAATACCGCCTCGGCCGGTTCCATCATCGCCTTCCACCGCCACAGCGCTGATTTCCGGGCCGGCGACATGGGTGTGATCTGCTCGTTCGGCGCGGGCTACTCGATCGGCAGCGTGGTCGTGCGCCGCACCTGAGGTCGTTCGCCCGGCCAGTTCGGGCGCCGACTGCCGGGTAAACCCGGGTCAGATTTGGGAATCTGACTCCAGTGTGACGCAAAACGATAGCCAAGCGCCCGGCCAACCGCTAATCTCCGCCGATTCTGTGGCGCGTGGGCATTCCGAACCGGATCCCCCCACGCGCCCGTGCATCCATCGGAGTTGAGAACATGACAGATTCAGTGAGCCCGACCCCGGCGTCCGCCGAGGCCCAGCGCGAAACGCTCGAGCAGACGCTGGCGCTGCAGCGCAAAGCCTACCTTGCCAATCCCTATCCGAGCCGTGCGCAGCGCAAGGATGATCTGTTGCGGCTCAAGGCCTTCGTTCGCGACAACCGCGACGCCATCCTGGATGCCATCAGCGCCGACTACGGCAACCGTTCGCGCCATGAAACCCTGTTTGCCGAGATCTATGGGGTGCTCGACGGCATCGACCATGCGATCGGCAACCTGCGCAAGTGGATGAAACCGCAACGGCGCAGCATCGACCTGAAGAACTTTTTCGGCGCGCGCAATCGGGTCATTCCGCAACCGCTGGGGGTTGTGGGACACATCGTGCCCTGGAACTTTCCCATCTTCCTGTGTTTCGGTGGCCTGACTTCGGCGTTCGCCGCCGGCAACCGCTGCATGGTCAAAATGTCCGAAAACTCGCGGGGCCTGGCCCGATTGCTGATCGAGTTGGCGCCGAAGTATTTTCCCGCCGACAAGCTGGCGTTTTTTGACGAGACCGGCGGCGTTGGCATTGCGTTCTCGCAGCTCAAGTTCGACCACTTGCTGTTTACCGGTTCCGGCCAGACGGGTCGGGCGGTCATGGCGGCCGCCTCTCAGAACCTGTGTCCGGTCACGCTGGAACTCGGCGGCAAGGCTCCGGCCTTGGTCTGTGACGACTTTCCGCTGCGCACCGCCGTCGAGCGCATTACTTTTTTCAAGTACTTCAATGCAGGCCAGATATGCACCACTGCCGATCACGCCTTCGTGCCGCAGGGCCGGATTGCCGAGTTCGTGGAGATCGCTCGAACTGTGGTTTCGGCCCGGTACCCCGCATTGCATTCCCCGGACTACACCTCGGTCATCGATGACCGGGCGTTCCAGCGCATCACGCAGGCGCTGGAGGAAGCACGTGACCGGGGCGCCACGCTGATTCAGCTGATTCCCGGTCCGGCATGGGATGCAGCCAGCCGAAAGATTGCGCCCCATATCGTGCTGGATGCGCCCGCCGATTGCGCTTTGCGCACCCGCGAGATTTTCGGGCCGGTGCTGCCGCTCATCGGCTACAGCGATATCAATCAGGTGGTTGACAGCATCAATGCCGGCCCCAGGCCCCTGGCGTTTTATCCGTTCAGCCACGACAAAGCGCTGGTCCATGACCTGATCCACCGCGTCATGTCCGGCGGCGTCACCGTCAATGACATCGTGCTGCACACCGGACAACACGACATGCCGTTCGGCGGCGTCGGTGAAAGCGGGATGGGCCACTATCATGGACATGAGGGCTTCGTCACGTTCTCCAAGCTGCGCCCGGTTTTCTACCAGGCGCCCTTCAGTGCCGTGAAGTTTCTCTGGCCCCCTTACGGGAAGTTCGCGACCCGTTACCTCGATTTCCTGACCCGCTAGTTCGTTGGCGACGTCCCCTTTTCCTCAGGAGCTGTGATGATGGAATTCGACTACGTGATCGTTGGCGGCGGCTCCGCCGGTTGCGCCCTGGCCGGGCGGCTGAGCGAAGACCCCGGCACCAGCGTCTGCGTGCTGGAGGCCGGTGGCGAGGATTACTCGGTGTTCGTGCGCGCCCCGCTGGGCATCATCGTCATGGTGCCGTTCGGCCTGATGAACAGCTGGCACTACTTCACCACGCCGCAGAAGGGGCTCAACGGCCGCAAGGGCTTCCAGCCACGCGGCAAGGTGCTGGGCGGCTCCAGCTCGATCAACGCGATGGTGTACACCCGCTGCAACCGCAACGACTACGACGGTTGGGCGGCGCAGGGCAACCCCGGCTGGAGCTACGCCGACCTGCTGCCCCTGTTCAAGCGCGCCGAGAACAGCCATTGTTTTTCCAACAACGAGTACCACGGCAACAGCGGCCCGCTGCACGTGAGCTACCTGCGCAGCCCGTCGCCGGCCAACGAGGCCTTCCGGGCCGCCTGCGTAGAAAAAGGCATTCCGCTCAACCCCGACTACAACGGCGCCTCGCAGTTCGGCATCTCGCCCACCCAGGCCACGCAATACAACGGCGAGCGCTGGAACGCCGCGCGGGCCTATCTGCACGCCAATGCCGATCGCAAGAACCTCACGGTGCTCAAGGGTTGCCACGCCCGCAAGGTCGTCTTCGACGGCAAGACCGCCACCGGGGTGGAGCTGCGCCGGGACGGCCAGGTCGAACAGGTCCGGGCCCGCAAGGAGGTGATCCTGAGCGCCGGGGCCTTCGGCTCGCCCCAGTTGCTCATGCTGTCGGGCATCGGCCCCGCAGCGCACCTGCAACAACACGGCATCGCGGTGTTGCACGACCTGCCCGGTGTGGGCCAGAACCTGCAGGACCACGTCACCTCCAACCTGATCTACCGCACGCCGCGCTGGAAAGACACGGTGGGCATTTCGGTGCGCGGCGCCTGGGAAATCATCAAGGCGATCTTTCAGTGGCGCAGAGAGCGCAAGGGCTGGATCACCACCTGTGTGTCCGAATCCAACGGTTTCATTTCCACCTGCGGCAACCCTGACCATCCCGACATCCAGCTGGCCTTCCTGCCCAGCATCGTCGACGACCACACCCGCAAGACGCATCTGGGCCACGGCTACACGCTGCACACCACGCTGATGCGTCCCAAGAGCCGCGGCAGCGTCACCTTGCAGAGCGCCGACCCCCACCAGGCACCCGCCATCGACCCTGGCTTCTACACCCATCCCGACGACATGGCCGTCGCCATCAAGGGCGCGCGCATGGGATTCGAGATCCTGGAGGCCAAGGCCATGGCGCCTTACCGGGGCAAGCGCCTGCACCCGGTCGACGTGAACGACGACAAGGCCATGGAGGCCTTTCTGCGCGCCACCTGCGACACCGAATACCACCCGGTGGGCACCTGCAAGATGGGCCCGGACTCCGATCCGATGGCGGTGGTCGATGCGGAGTTGCGCGTCAAGGGCGTGCAGGGCTTGCGCGTGGTGGACGCGTCCATCATGCCGGCGCTGACCAGCGGCAACACCAACGCACCGTCCATGGTGATCGGCGAGAAAGCCGCCGACCTGATCCGGGCAGGTTCGTGAAGGGTCGGCTGCGGGGTGTCCCCGAGGTCAGCCGAACGGTCGCACACCCATCAACGGCCCGTGCAACCACAGCGCAAACACAACCCAGGCGCCAATGCCGACAACTAGCGTCAGACCGGTGGCCAGTGCCGAGGTGCTGACCACCGCCGGCGAGGCCTGACGGTCCCGCTGGCGGGCCGCCCGGAAGCTCAGAACTGCCCAGACCAGGAACGAACCGAACAGCAGAAGATCGGCCAAGGAGCCGTTTGACAGCAAGTGCGCCAGCGCCCAGGCCTTGACGCCGAGCACCATGGGATGGCGCAGCCGCAAGCGCAGCGCGTTGCGCGGTACGTACGCGGCGGTCAGCAGCACAAATGCAACCAGGGTCAGCAAGGACGCCGCATGCCGCATGCCCGTCGGAGGTGACCACAGGATCACCGGTTCCTGGCGAGCCAGGCCGTATCCCCAGACCACCAACCCCAGGCCCACGACCGACAGCGCGGAATACATGCCTTTCCACGCGCCAACCCCTCGGGACGCGATCGTCCGGGTGCGCCAGTCTTCCGCGACGATGCGAACCGAATGGACACCAAGAAACACTATCAATCCCAGCAACAGGATGCTCATGGGGCGCCTTTGAGTTTGTTCAGGGGTTCATCATAGAAACGAAGCCGGCGTGGCGCTGCTCCGCCGTGCAAATCCGCACATCGGCCGGGTGCACCCGTTCAGCGTCGGCAAACAGCCGCATACCCGCGTCAGTGCCCGGCCGGCAAACGCGACATCACCGGGGTGATGCCTTGTGCCAGCCGTTGCAGTCGTTGTTCGCATTCCGCGGCGGCGGGCTCGCCATCCCGGCCGGCGACAAGGTCCTGCTCCAGCTGGGCGCTGAGCGTTGCCACTTCCATGGCCCCGATGGTCGCCGCCGCGGATTTGAGCGAATGCGCCATGCGCGCGGCCGAATCGCGGTCACCAACCCGCAGCGCATTGCGTACCGTGTCCATCGCGTTTGCGAACTCCTCGACAAAGGCGTGCAGGTTCTCCTGGTAGAACAAGGCATCGTTCATGTGATAGCCCATGCCGACGGCCGGGTCGATCCCCGACTCCTGCAACACGTTGAGCCAACTGTCCCCCGGGGCGGCGGCTGTGTCCGGTTCGTTGCGGACCGCCCGCTGGGGGGTGGCCTCGGCGTCCGACCCCCCTTGACGGGGCGGTATCCATCGCAGCAGGGCGTCATACAGCTGGGCCGGAACGATGGGTTTGTTCAAATGATCATTCATGCCGGCTTCGCGGCTGCGCACGCGGTCGGCCGGCATCGCATGCGCCGTCATGGCAATGACCGGCAGGTCGTGCAAGCGCGGGTCGGCACGAATCTGCCGGGTAACGCTCCAGCCGTCCTGATCGGGCATTTGCACGTCCATCAGCACCAGGTCGAAAGGCATTTCCTGCAGTTTCGCCAACGCCTCCGAGCCGCTGGCTGCAACCTCAACGTCGACGCCGGTGCGCCGCAGGAAGGCCAGCGCGACTTCACGGTTGAGGCGAACGTCGTCCACCAGCAATACCCGCGCTCCGGCGATGGCGCCAAAATCCGGAATCTCGGATGGCCCCACCGCCGCTGCTGCCTCTGGCGGCGTGCGCCGCAGCGGCAGCTCCAGCCAGAAGCGGCTGCCCCGGCCCGGGGCGCTGTCAACGCCGATGACACCCCCCATCAGCTCGACCAACTGCTTGCAAATGGCCAGGCCCAGACCACTGCCGCCGTGCTGCCGGGTGATGCTGCCGTCGAACTGTTCGAACGGGCTGAACAGGTGGGCCAGGGTTTCCGCCGACATGCCCGGGCCGGTATCTGACACTTCGACCCGCAGTGGCAACACGCCGTTCGAATCGCTGTCCTCCGGGGGTTGTGTACCCAACATGAATCGTACCGACACCTCACCCTGGGTTGTGAATTTGACGGCGTTGCCGGCCAGGTTCAGCAATATCTGGGACAGCCGCAGGGGATCGCCGACCAGCATTTGCGGAACACTTGCCTCCATATCCACGGTAAACCGCAGTCCCTTCTCTCGGGCGCGAACTTCCAGCTGGGCCTTCACGTTCTCCGTCAGGCGCTTGAGATCGAAGGCGATCGATTCGATACTCAGTTTGCCGGCCTCGATGCGGGCGAAATCGAGTATGTCGTCGATCAGGCGCAGCAGCGTCTCGGCCGCGCCGATCACCTTTTCCTGGTAGTCACGCTGACTTGGCGTCAGCGGCGTATCCAGCAGGTAGCGACTGAGGCCGACCACGGCGTTCATGGGCGTGCGGATCTCATGGCTCATGCGGGCGAGGAAATCGCCTTTGGCCCGGTCGGCCGAACGCGCCGCTTCCACGGCCCGTTCCAGTTCGCGCGTGCGCTGCAGAACCAGCTGCTCCAGGTTCTCGCGATATTGCGCCAGCTCCTGGTCGCGGGTTCGCAAGGTGTCGAGCATCCCGTTCACGCCGTGGGCGAGTTGGGCAATTTCGTCGAAACCGTCCACCGCGACCCGGTCGGTCAAGCCCGGATTGGCAGCGACCCGGGTCACCAGATTGCCCAGCTTTTCCAACGGCGCGGTCAGCCGCCGCGCCAGCCAGTTGGACAGACCCAGGGTCACGAGCAAACCGAGCAGAACGACCAACGCACTCTCGAAGGCGGACCGCTCCAGCGAACGGCGCATGCCGTCCAGAGACACGGTCAGCTCCACCGTGGCCGGCTCGATTTCCTGGCCCGGCACCGGGGCCCACACGGTCAGCAGGCGGTTGTCCACGCGCCATCCGTCGCCCAGCGGTGGGATCGGCCAGTTGCTCACGGCGACATGGCTGCCGCGAACATACTGGGCGAACACCCGGTCACTGGAGCCCACCAGCAGACGTGCACGCAGCACCGCCGGATTGCTTTCCACCGCAGCCAGCAAGCGCCCGGCCTCGCGCCGGTCGCGAAACGCGAGCGCCGCCTGGCTGTTGATGGCCATCAGCCGGGCTTGTGCCGTCACCGACTCGGTGGTCTCCTGCTGCAGCAGCCGTCGTTGCTGCTCCTGCATCACGACAAACACCAGCATCACGGTGATCAGCAGCACGGACAGGGACAGCAGGCGCAGCCGCGACCGGATGCTGGGGGCTTGCCACATCTCGGCGAACCAGCGCGCGGTCATGGGCCCACCACCCGGGCCAGACGCAGCAGTTGAGCGTGAAAGCTAAGCCCTTTGTCCGCCGCCGCGCCCCGATTGATCAACAGGTTGACATGCTGGCCTTCAGGGGCCAGCGCCAATTCCACCATGCCACCCGCGCGCGCGAAGCCATCGATATCGGAAACCGTGACTGCCCTGGTGCCTGCCAGCCGGCGCAACACCGTGGCGAGCTGGCGACTTTCACTGCGGGCCACGAACACCATGTCGCAATCGGTCAGGGGCGCGGAAGGCTCCATGCGCATGAACTTCATGCTGCGTCCGGTCGGCAGCGTCGTGCGTGCCAGCTGATCCGCAATGGCGCCAAAGGGGTCGGTGCCCAGCAGGCACAGGCAATACGGTTGGCTGCCCGGCGAACTGGCTTCGGCGCCCCAGACGAAATCGGGCAGCCGGAACAACAGCGCCGCCTTGAGCGTGTATTCCGCCACAGGGGAATTGGCCGACGCCACCGTCGCGCCGCAGCCCATCCCCAGTGCCAGCGCCAGGGCGAGCAGCCGCCTGAGGCCAGCCCATGACAACGCGCATGCTGTTCCCACCGGCGGCTGCGCCATCAGAATCGGTACTCCAGCGTGGCCACCCAGGTGCGGGGCTGCTGTGGCATGTCATAGAAAGTACGGCTCGCCGAGCCATGGGCGGCGTCATGGCGGCGGTCGAACAGGTTGTAGATGTCCAGCCACAGGGACGCATGACCGTCGAGCAGTTTGTGCCAGCCCAGGTGCAGGTTGACCACCGTGGCGCCGGCCGTGGTGCAACGTGTCGGCATGGTCGGTGTGGTGGTGCATTGCTGGGCAAGCACGCTGCTCGGGCGTTTGCGTCCGTTGGTGACATCGCCCGTTCGGACCAGTTTGGGTGTGACGCTGAAGCGGTCGCGCCAGCGCAGGGTCAGGCCCGCCTTCAGCTTGTGCTCGGCCACCAGCGGGATGTCCCACTCCATGGCGTCCGCTTCGGCCAGACGCCCGCGGATCCAGCTCGCGCTGCCCCACAGTTCACCGCGCCAGGACTCGCCCAGGGAGAAGCGCCACTGGGCGGCCAGGTCCAGCCCGCGCTGGCGTTGATGCCCGGCGTTGCCTTTGGTTTCCGGGTTCACCAGAATGGCCCCGGGGATGGCCGACAGGTTGGCCGATGCCTGCGTGACGACCAGGTGGTCGATCCGGCTTGCGTACCAGTTGGCTACCAGGTGCCACTGCGGTCCCGGCCGCCAGTCCCAGGTGAGCCCCAGGGTTCGGGCCTTTTCCGGCTGCAGATCGAGGTTAGGAATACGAAAACCGGTTCCGACAAAGCGGCCGCTGGCGTCCCGGGAGCCGTCGAAATTGCCGAAACTGCCCAGGCTCTCCTCCGGGGACGGGGCGCGAAACGCCTTTCCGTAGGCCAGTTTGAGCAGGTTGTCGTCGGTCAATCGCCAGATGGCGCCCACACGGGGGTTGACCGATTCCCCGTAGATGGAGTGACGATCGACCCGCACGCCGGCCGTTGTCGACCACCGGTCCGACCAGCGCGACTGCATCTGCCCGTACGCGGACCAGTTCTCGAAGCGCTGGTGGTGCACCGCCATCGGAAGTGAGGTATTCGGATAGACGAAGCCCTGGGCGCCCGGTGCCGCAGCCGTGTTGTAGGGTGCCGGCAGAGAGGCGGCCTCAATCGCCGAATGGCGGCTCCAGCCGACCCCGGCAACCATTTCGTGGCGCTCGCCCAATCGCCAGCGCAGGTTCTGCTCGATGCCCAGACGCTCCCCGTAGGTGTAGGAATAACCGTCGGTGAAATGGTTGTAAATGTTCACGTAACGGGAACGCGGATCGACCTCGGCGCGGGAGTAGTCCAGTACCAGCTCTCCCTCCAGTCGGGGCGACAAGGCGTAGCGTGCCTTGCCATACACCGTGTCGGAGGTCGTGAGCCAGCGCGCACCGGGGTCATACAGCGCCGTTGCCGGTGGATCGCCCGTGCTGGTGAGGCTGCGAAAGGCATGGCGCAGGTAGGCCACACTCAGGTCCTGCCCCCAGTCGGCCCGCACCAGCAGGCTGTGACTGGCGATGGGGCCGGCATAGGGTTCGCGGTCGTTTGCCGCCCGCACCAGTGTGCCGCTGGTGGTTCGCGCATCGACGCGGGCGAAATCGGCCGGATAAAAGTGGTCCAGAGGTGCCCGATCGGCCGACTGCAGATGGCCTGCGGCACTCAGGCGCAGTTCGCCCGGCAGGCTCCATCGACCGGAGAAGCGCAATTCCTGCTGGCCGAAACGGCCAGCGGACAGCTCCAGCTGCCGGCCATCCGGCAGCCCATGAGCATCGGTAATGATGTTGATCACACCGGCGACCGCGTCAGCGCCATACAGCGCTGCCGCCGGTCCATACACGAACTCCACCTGGCGTGCGCCGTGCAGGGCCAGGTTCTCCGCCACCGGAAAATTGCCGCCGGCGGGATGTCCGATGCGAACCCCGTCCAGCATCACCAGCAGCTTGTTCGGGCCCACGTAGCCCTGCACCACAAACTGGTTGTACTGAGACGATTTGGTGCCCCGCTGGAAATCCACGCCCGGCATGTCCTCCAGCAGATCGGCCAGATTGCGGTAGCGCCGTTCGCGGATTTGCTCCTGCGATACCACCACAATGTGCGAGGCGGTCTCGTCGCGTGACTCGCTGCGCCGCGAAGCCGTGACGATCGGGGTCCGGATCAGATCGTTGAGGGACAGCTGCATCAGCCGTTCGACATCCCCTGAGGGGCCGTGAGCTGCCCACAGGGGCGTCGCCACGGTCAGCCCCGACAGACTCACCAGCCAGACGGGTAAAAAACCAAAATGTGCACGCATGGGGGCCTCGCGGTGACACGGGAAAGGACGTCTCGGATGGTAACAAGCGTGGACGCGGGCGTGCGTGAGACTTTGCAACGGTCCGACGCCGCCTGCCCGACAATCCCAAGCCTGCTTATCCTGTTTTTTCATGGCCCTGATCGACCGAATTCCCCCGCCCTTGCGTGAACGGCTGACGCCGGTGCTGCAGCGCCTTCGCCACCCCTCGCGCCGGGACATCCTGCGGGCGCTGGCGGTGCTGCCCTCGCTGCTGGTGCTGTATGTGCTGGTGCTGATTCCGTTCACCCCCGGCATCAGCGACCTGCGCAAGGCCAAGCAGGAGGCGCCGGCCGTGGTGCTGTCGGCCGACGGCAAGGAGCTGGCGGTGTTTCGCCGCGCCAACCGCAGCTGGGTGAAGCTGCCCGAGGTGGCGCCCGCGGTGGTGGACGCGCTGATCGCCACCGAAGACCGCCGCTTCTACGAACACGGCGGGCTGGACTGGCGGCGCACCGGCGGCGCGGTGCTGGCCACGCTCGGGGGCGACCGCCAGGGCGGCAGCACGCTGACACAGCAGCTGGCGCGCAACCTCTACCCGGACGAAATCGGCCGCGCGCCCACCCTCACGCGCAAGATCAAGGAAGCCATCACCGCGCTGAAGATCGAATGGGTCTACACCAAGGATGAAATCCTGGAGACCTACCTGAACACCGTGCCGTTTCTCTACAACGCCTACGGCATCGAGATGGCGGCGCGCACCTATTTCGACAAAACCGCCGACCAGCTGGACGTGCTGGAGGCCGCCACGCTGGTGGGCATGCTCAAGGGCACCAGCTACTACAACCCCGTGCTCAACCCCGAGCGCGCCCTGCAGCGGCGCAACCTGGTGCTGGCGCAGATGGACAAGGCCGGCAAGCTGCCCAAAGGCCGGCTGGCCGCACTGCAAAAGCGCCCGCTGAAGCTGGATTTCGAGCGCCAGACCGAGCCGCCGGGCCCGGCGCCCCACCTGACGCAGCAGCTGCGCCGCTGGCTGATCGACTGGGCCGACCGCAACAACTACAGCATCCACGCCGACGGCCTGGTGGTGCGCACCGGCATCGATTCGCGCCTGCAGGCGGCCGCCAACCAGGCCGTGGCGCAGCACATGAACTATCTGCAGACCCTGGCCGATGCCGCCTGGGGCCCGCGCGCGCAGTGGCGCGGCAACCCCGCGCTGGTGCAGGCGCTGCTGCGCGAGACACCGCAATACGCCGCCGCCCGCGAAGCCGGGCTGGACGAGCGCCAGGCGCTGGCCCGCCTGATGGCCGACACCGCGCTGGTCGAAGCCCTGCGCCGCGACAAGACGCGGCTGCAGGCGGGTTTTGTGGCCATCGACCCGCGCAGCGGCCAGGTGCGCGCCTGGGTGGGCAGCCGCGGCTTTCGCGACGACCAGTTCGACCACGTCAGCCAGGCGCGGCGCCAGCCGGGCTCCACCTTCAAGCCGTTTGTGTACGGCGCCGCGTTCGAGCAGGGCATCAGCCCGTTCGAGACCTTCTTCGACGGCCCGGTGGAAATTGCGCTGGGTGGCGGCGCGGTGTGGCGCCCCTCGGACAGCGGCGAGCCCACGCTGGGCCCCATGACGCTGCGCGACGGGCTGGCGTTCTCCAAAAACACCATCACCGCGCAGCTGATGCAGAAAGTGGGCCCCGCGGCCGTGGGCAAACTCGCGCGGGACCTGGGCGTGCGCCAGAGCCGGATGGATCTGGTGCCCTCGCTGGCGCTGGGCACCAGCCCGGTGACGCTGCGTGAAATGGTCAGTGCCTACGCCTCCATCGCCGACGGCGGGCGCCGGCGCGAGCCGCTGATCGTCACCCGCATCGAAGACCGCCACGGCAAGGTGCTGGAAGCCTTTGCCGACCCGGAGCCCGAACCCGTCATGCGCGAAGCCGCCGCGCAAACCCTGGTGGACGCGCTGCGCGGCGCCATCGACCGCGGCACCGGCGCCGCGATCCGCGGGCGCTGGGGCATCAGCGCCGACGTGGCCGGCAAGACCGGCACCACGCAGGACAACACCGACGCCTGGTTCATCCTGATGCACCCGCAACTGGTGGCCGGCGCGCGCGTGGGCTTCAACGACAACCGCATCACCATGCAGGACGGCTGGGGCCAGGGCGCGCGCGCGGCGCTGCCCATCGTGGGCGCGTTTTTCCAGCAGGCGCTGCGGGTGCGGGCCATTGACGCCAGCGCCCGTTTTGCCGGCTTGCCGCCTCCGGCGGCCGCCGCACCGGCTGCCTCGGCGCCGGAGGGGTCGGCGTCCGGTGTCGAAGCCCCTGCGGAGCCCGCCGCCCCGGCCGGTCCACCCCCCATGCCCGCGGCCGGTGAAATGTCGGCGGTGCCCGAGTTCACCCCGGGCGGCAGCCCGTCCGCGCCACGGGCGGCGCCACCACCGGCTCCGCCTGCGCCGGTATCACCGGCTGCCGGCGGCGGCTGAAGATATAAAAATAGTAGCGCAAGATGACCTTTTTACGATGGGTACCGGTCGATTTGGCCTGAAAACGGCCTCAGAGGGCCTCGCGGCGCATGCGGATGGCGCCGAACGGGCAGCGCACTGCGCAGCGGGCACAACCGGTGCAGCCGGCCGGGTCGTCCAGGACCGAGGTCTTGCGCCACTGCTGCACCTGCAGCGACAGCACATGGGGCGGGCAAGCGGCCACACACCAACCGCAGCCGGTGCAGCGCGCCGGGTTGATCACCGGTAGCGCAGCGGGTGGCGACGGCATGGCGCGGTGGCAGCAAGGCGGATCTGCGAAAACCGGACCGGGTCGAATTCAGCGGCCCGGGCGTCCCCCGCCGCGCCGCCCGGGCTCGTCCAGGGGCGCGGGCCGGGTGGGTAGCAGCGCCGCGTCCGGGGGTGGTTGGGTGGTCGCGGGTCGGGCATCCATCAGCATGAACACCTCGCGCTGCAACATGCCGGTGAGCTGCACAAAGCGCTTGAGCTTGTCGGTGGTCTCACGCAATCGTTCGGCCAGCCGGCTCGACATCGCCAGCAGAAAGCGCGCGGCCAGGTCCGGCTCTGCCGAAAGCATGCGCCGCAAGCCCTCCCGGGTCAGCACCGCCACCACCAGATCGGTGCCAGCGACGCAGGTTGCCGTCCGCGCCGAGCCATTGAGCAAGCCCATTTCGCCGATCAGGCTGCCGGCCCCGACCACCGAGACGACCAGCGACTCGCCGGTACCGGGCGTTTCACTTTCCACCTGCACATCCCCCGAGAGGATGAGCATCATGTAATTGGTGTGGACTTTTTCGCCCTCTTGCACCAGCGCCTGGCCGGCGCGAAGGCGTTTGGGCCGCATGTAGGCCACGATGCGCATCGCATCCTTCAGGGACAGCTCGCCCAGCGCCGACTCCGTCACCAGCAACCGGGCCGCATCCGCCTGCGAGAACTGGTTTCGGGACATTGCATTCTCAGGCATGGTGACTCCTTTCAGGATCCCGGCGCACCCACTTTGGGCCAGTTCGCCAGCACGGTGGTGAACATGGAGCGGCTGTCGCGCATCACTTTCAGCCGCCAGTCGGGTGACGAGGGGTAGAACATCTCGCGGTAGTCACGCTTGATGCGGGCTTCGTCAGCCGAGGTGAAGTAGCCGTGGTGGAAGCCCTGATTCTCCAGCAGCGACACATGCAAGGACTTGATCGAGCCCATGGTGGTCTGGCTGTCCATGGTTCCGTACTCCCACACGGCCGGCAGATGCACCCCCCCGGCGGATTCCTTCAGTGCGCCCACCCACGAGACAAAGTCGCCGGTGACCGTATAAAAATCGCTGCCGGTGGCCCAGTCGATGCGCTGACCGGCAAACACCTGCTCCAGCAACGCGCGGCGCGCCGCGTCCTTGGGCGGGTCAAAAAAGAGGTGCAAGGTGCCGCGCTCGCCATAGCCGGTGTGCAGGTCCACCGTCATGGCCAGCGGGTACTTGGCCAGAATCGGCAGCAGGTACGGGGCCAGCCGTCGCAGTGACGGCTCCATTGCCTGCCCGCCGAAATAGATGCCCTGCGGCTCCTGATACTGCCCCTGCAGCACCGCCTGTCGCAGCGTGGGCATACCATGCTGGGCGATCAGACCGACCGCCCGCAGCGGAAACAACACATTGCCCAGCGCACCGGTGTTGGCCGGCCCCGCCGGGTTGATCACCGGGCTGACGGTGGGATACCCGGCATTGACCGTGCGGTACAGCGCGCCGGTGGTCGCCGCGTTGCGGTTCAGGTCCACATTGTTTTCGGTCACCCGGCGGTAGTTGCTGAAGCCCCAGGGGTTGACGGCGTGCACAAACAGCACACCGGTCTCGGCCAGAGCCTCGGGCTTCAGGAACTCCTTCATGAACATGCGCTGGACGGCGCTGCCCGTCGGGCCTTCGACGCCATGCACGCCCGAGGTCACCAGCAGCAAGCGCTTGGGCGCGCTTTGCGCCGGGATATACAGGCCATCGACAAACTGGTCCCGCTCGGCCTTGCTGCTGACGATGGGCACCTCGAACCGCTCGACGCCGCGATACTGCGTCGCCAGTGCCTCTCCCTGAGCCAGAAACGCCTTGCGGGCGCCCTGGTAGTCATCCACAAAATAGGCCAGTGCCCCCGGGTCCGGCGCCTGGGGCGCGTCTTTGGGCGCGTAGTTGGCAAACTGCCAGGTGGTCACCCCCACCCCGACCGCCCCCAGGCCTGCAATCGCCACCACGCCTCCTGCCAGCCAGCGCATCAGTTTGGACATCGACACTCCTCCGTTATTCGATCGGTCGTTTCAACGAAACCGGCGAGCGTAGCGCATCACCCCAAGCCCCCATCGCAGCGCCGTGATCCCCGGAAGAAAAATCGCCCCAAGACGGGGCGATTGCACGAACACCGGACAAGCCCCTGCCCTCAGGGCGCGATGGCCGCACCGTTGAGCCGGCTGGCCGAGGTCATCGACAGCGTAATGGCCTGCCCTTCCGACGTGCGGCTGGTGTACTTGATGGGCGCGCCGCTGCCCTTGGCGTACCACTGCTCGTTGGTGTCGCTGTTGATCGTTTCCAGGAACTTGCAGGCGACGAAGGTGCCCGCCGGAACCGTCACCGTCTCCTGCCCCGCAAAGTTGATGGTGATGTTCTGGGCCGTGCTCGTATTGGTGGGCGCTCCGCCGAAATTGGTTGTGACACTGCTGGCGGACGTGGACGAGAAACTGTCGCTGGTGGCCGCCGCCAGCGTGAAGCGGCGGTCTACCCGCGGCGGGGTGTAGGTGGTGGTCGTGGTCGTGGTGACGGTGATTCCCGACACCGTGGCGCCGGCCGCCACCGTGCCACCGAAGCTGTTGATCACCGAACCGTTCTCAGTGAAATAGAAGCGCGAGCGGGTCGGTATCACCCCAGCGGCGGCCAGGGTGCCCGGGCTGGTGTAGGTCGTCGTCTGATCGTTGTCCTGCTCGACCAGGCCCGCCTGACCGTTGAACGTCTTGCCACCGGTGACGGTACCGTTGGACCGCGTGGTGCCCGTGGCGTTGCCGGAAATGACGTAGTCCAGCACCCAGGTTGTACCGGGGCGGTACCAGGCCACATTGAAGCACTCGGCCGAGCTGCCGGTGCCCGAACCGGGAGCGGGCGCCGGCGCCGGCGCCGGAGACGTCGATGGCGCTGGCGCCGGGGCGGGTGCGGGTGCGGGCGCCGGGGCGGGCGTCGCAGCCACCGTGGTGTCGTCGTCACCCCCGCCGCAGGCGGTCAGGCCTATCGCAGCGGTGGCGAGAAAGAGGGGAAGCAAAACATGGCGGCTCATGGCGGTTTCCTTTCGGTTGGTTGTGCGACAGCATGTCGGGGATGAATCTGCGGCGGCACCGCGCTCCAGCCCCATTATGGGCACCGCGGCAGACCGCGCAAGTGCTCCGGGCGCCGCACCCCGCTATCCCCGTCCGCGCGCCCCGTAGGCGCACCAGCCCGGCCGCGGGCTTTTGGTCTGTGGGTGTTGGCGGCAGGTGTCGGGCCGCTGTTCGTACACCGTGCAGCGGCGCGTGGCGGCATCCAGAAAGTGGCAGTCGCCCCCCGCGCGGCGGGCGATGGTGAAGATCGCGTGCTTGTGGTTGAAATGCTCGATCAGCCGCGCCTTCATCAGACGCCGGGCGATGCGCCCCGCCTCCTCATGCTCGGCCTCGAACGCGTCCACCAGGCCCAGCCGCACCAGATCCGGCAGGCGCACCTCCAGCGGCATGGTGCAGCAGTTGGCCTGGCAGCTGTCGCACAGCCCGGCGCGGTACCGTGTCCAGGTGCCGGGGTTGTCGCAGTCGACGATGCGGATGGAGGAGCGCATGGGGCGGGGCGGAACGATTCAGAGCGCCAGGTGCAGGCGCAGCGCGGCGTCCAGCGCAAGCGTATCGGCGGCCTGCAGCTGCCCGGCGGGGCGGGCGTTCAGCCGCGCCTTGTCGAGCGTGCGCACCTGCTGGGCCATGGCCTTGCTGTCTTTGGCAAGTCCGGTGTGGGCCGCGGGCAGCAGCACCTCGAACGGAAACACCCGCGCCACGTTGGACGTCAGCGGCACCACCGTGACCACCGACGACGCGCGATTGGCCGCGTTGTTGCTCACCACCACCACCGGGCGGGTTTTCTGCACCTCGGCGCCGATGGTCGGGTCGAGCGCGGCGAAATAGATCTCACCACGCCTCATGGGCCAGCCCGTCGTAACCGGTGGCCTGCGCCTCGCTAGCGAGGGCGGCGTCCTGCGCGGCACTGGCGGCGTAGGCGGCCGCCAGCTCGGCCTCGGCTTCGCGCTCGGCCAGCAGTCGCAGCGCGGCTTCCAGCACGGACGAGCGGGTTTTCAGTCCGTGGCGCTGCTGGTAGGTGGTCATGAAGGCGACCAGTGGGGGTTCCAGGGATACCGAAAGCTTCATGGAGTCATACCTCTGGTCAATATTTTAGCTACCGGCGAACAATAATATACCCACCCGCTCCTCGCCCACAATCAGCGTTCCGACTCATCCCACCGACCCCATGCAAGGCCCCCGCCGCCGAATCGTCTATGTCACGCTCTACGAGCTGATCGCCATCGTGGCCACCAGCATCGGCCTGTCCGTCTTCTCCGACAGCAGCGTGGAGCGCGCCGGCGTGGCGGCGGTGGTGTCGTCGGCGATCGCGGTGGTGTGGAACGTGGTGTTCAACACCCTGTTCGAGCGCTGGGAGGCGCGCCAGACGGTGCGCGGGCGCAGCCTGGCCCGGCGCGCGGCGCACGCCATCGGCTTCGAAGGCGGGCTGGTCGTCACGCTGGTGCCCTTCTTCGCGTGGTGGCTGGACATCAGCCTGTGGCAGGCCTTTGTGCTGGACCTGGGCCTGCTGCTGTTCTTTCTGGTCTACACCTTCGTCTTCAACTGGGTGTTCGACCGCGTCTTCGGGCTGCCGGCGTCGGCGCTGCCGGTGGGGGAGGACTTCCCCACCGCCAACGAGGTCAAACCCCCGCAGCGATGATCGCCCCATGCCCGAAACCACCTTCCACAT
>ERZ761607.630-NODE-630-length-57247-cov-8.169884_pt1 | contig 57247 bp, 47 predicted proteins | sample MGYA00511164_ERZ761607 | MGnify/ENA primary metagenome ERZ761607 (study PRJEB28899, sample SAMN02445080) | bioreactor sludge metagenome | biome: EBPR sludge | place: Australia: Brisbane, Thorneside Wastewater Treatment Plant | collected 2011-06-22 ...
CTTCTGTTTCGCCTGCTTTCTGAAATATCTTCTGAAAAGAAAATTATGTTTCATCGCTTCCATATTCTCACTGAAAGACGCAGATCCTGATTTCAGGTTTTTCATGCTTGCTTCCAGATCATTTACAAGGGATGTGTCGGAAAGAACTGATGATGCTACTCCTCCACCCGACTGAATTTTATAGGTAATCTGTCGAATATCGCCGGATATCATCTGCACCGAATCTGCTGCGTTTTGAAAATTCGTTAGCGTTTGAGCAAGATTGGATACATATGCAGTATCGTAAAGTAAAGCACCAACCAAGCCTTTTCCTGCTTTTAATCCTTGCGATATCCGGATCATATCGTTTGAAAACACCGCTGCATTTTTGCTTGATGCTGCCAAATTATCGAGGATACTGGTTGTGTTTACAGCCATAGTGGTATCTGCCAGAAGTCCCCACAGCGATTTGGAATTATTAATCTTCTCAGTCATTCGTTTAAGATCGGCAGTGATGAGCATGATGTTTTGGTTGGTAATTGCCAGAGTACGGATCATTTCATCCATCTCCACCGAACGAATACTTTGTATTTGGTCACCATTTTCGATAGAAGAGGATGGCTCGGCAATGCTGTTGATGTTTACGAGACGATTCCCCATAAGTCCATCTGTGCCAATACTCGCAAAGGCATTCTTCTTAATGAATTTGGCAGATTCCTTATCGATAACCATTGTAACCAAAATTGAAGTATCATCGACTATTTCAATGTTTTTCACTGTACCTACATCTATACCCGAGTATCGGACATTATGGCCTTTCATCAATCCACCAACATCGTAAAAGCGGGTTGAGATCGTTATCGTGTTACCGAAAAAATTTTGCTTGTTTCCAATGAAATACAATGCGGCAATCAGAAATGCTGTTCCGGCAATTACAAATACACCGAGGCGGATATTTTTAGATACGTCGTTACTCATACTAGAAAAATGATCTGACTTTAGGGTCGTTAAATTCTTTTAACTCATCAAATGGACCGGTTGCATAGTTTGTTCCATCGATGAGCATTGCAATGCGGTTGGATGCAATTTTTACGCAATTCATATCGTGCGAAATAATAATGGAAGATGTGTTGTATTTTTTCTGAATCTCCACCATGAGTTGACTAATTTCTCTTCCGGTAATCGGATCGAGTCCGGTGGTTGGTTCATCGTAAAGGATAATTTCCGGTTTGAGAATTAATGTCCGTGCCAATGCAATCCGTTTCCGCATCCCTCCGGATAATTCTGAGGGCATCATATCGACGGTTTCCTCAAGACCAACATTACTCAGTGCTTCCATTACAAGATCATCCACGTTTTCCGGTTTGTCTTTGCGTCGGTGACGTCGTAATGGAAACTCAAGATTTTCGCGGATGGTCATTGAATCGTACAGTGCATTGCTTTGAAAGAGAAATCCAACTTTTACCCTCATTTCATCCAATTGCCGTCTGTTCAGATTTCCGACATCTTCACCCAATACAGTTATGGAACCTTTATCTGCTTTTAGCAAACCTATCACGCATTTAATCAGCACTGATTTTCCTGAGCCGGATTTTCCAATTACTGCAATATTTTCTCCCCTGAAAAGATTAAGACTAAAATCGCGCAATACATGATTGCTGCCGAATGATTTGCAAAGTCCCTTAATTGACATTACTATTTCGTCCGACTGAATAGCCTTTGCTATGTTTTTGTTTTCCATCATCAGGTTAGTCCCATCAAGTCGGCAATTTGTACTGCGATCAGATCAATAATAAAAACGAGAATAGATGAAACAACAACAGCAGAATTTGCAGATCGTCCAACACCTTCTGTACCTTTTTGAGTTGAAAATCCCTTATAGCAACCCACTATTCCGATAGCGAAACCAAAGAAAAATGTTTTCAGTAGTGAGGGCAAAAGATCATTGAAGGTAACACTCTCGAAAACCTGATTCCAGAAAAGATCCCAACTCACCACACCTCTGATATTGGCACCCAGATAGCCGCCGTACAATGAAATTGCGTCTGCAAACACCACTAAAACCGGAATCATCAATGTTGTTGCCAACACACGCGTAACCACCAAAAACTTATACGGATTGGTACCTGATACATCCATGGCATCAATCTGTTCGGTCACTTTCATGGAACCCAATTCTGCGCCAATACCGGAACCAATTTTTCCAGCGCAGATCAAAGCCGTTATTACCGGAGCAATTTCACGAATCAGTGAAACAGAAATCATTTGCGGCAACCATGCCTCAGCACCAAATTCCACCAATGTTGGTCGCGACTGAATAGTAATTACCAGACCGATGATAAATGCAGTTAATGCTACAAGTGGTAGTGATTTGTAACCGATATAATACGATTGACGCAGAAATTCCCTGAATTCGTAACGGGGGACAAAAGCCTCAGCAAAAAAGCGACCTGCAAATCGGGAAATATCCCCGGTTTCGAATAATATGTTGCGAAGGCCTTTAAATCTCATCCGACAAAATTGCTTTCGAAATTTCAGCAAATCAACATGCCGGCGGAATGAGTAGGGTCATACCACAAAACTGATAAAGATCATAATTTACAAAAAATCCGTAACTCAACTGCAAACAGGAAATTGGAAAGGAGATCTGAGTCTGTAAAAAGAATAAACCCCGACGTTTCCGCCGGGGTCCTTCCAAACCAAATCAGCAAGTAGATCAGTGTTGAACCATCAGTCGAAGGTTTTTTGTCGATCCATTCGCTAATACAGTAATAACATATGTACCTGCAGAAAGTTCAGATGCATCTAAAGAAATAACATGATTTCCCTTTGATAATACTCCATGATTTGCAGCAAACACAATGCGTCCCTGCATATCTACGATATTGACGCTTACCAGGGATTCATTCAGGATTGTGATACCCAGTTGAAAATTGTTGTTTGCAGGATTTGGGAAAATTTCCATTTGAGAAACTTCATTTTCCTCTTCAACAGAAGTAACATTTCCCAGTGGAACAAGTGCTCCGCCTGTTGACAATGCAACCCACAAGCCAAAGGAAGCGCCACCGCTATTATTTGCAGGATTCAGGAATCCGGATGCAACAACAGTTATAGCATCACCTTGCAGACTCAATGTTTGCAATGGCGCTGCATAAGAAGCAACAACTACAGAACCTGATTGATCGGTAATATCAATCGTTAAATTTGAAGTTGGAACTTCCAGATAACCGTCGAATTCTCCATAGGCGATATCGTTCACCAGTGTTACTGAACCCGCCTTCACATCAACAATTGGAGCATCGGTTGAACCGTGTGCAACAAGAATATCTGTATTGGCAGCATTGCCCGCAGATTCGCGCGCACCTTGATAGATATCGAGTCCGAAAGCAGGTGCCGGAGAATACCCTGTTCCGCTTACAATTCCGTTGGCTACAACTACATACGTTTCGTTTGCTTCCAATACAACAGGGAATGTAGCAATTGCCTGCGTAACACTTGTTGATGTAGAAGGAGCGATGGCAATAGAGTGACTTACTTCGGCTGTAAGATCAATAAAGGGCGTAGCTGTGCGGAATGCGAAATTATCAAGCAAGAGTGAACCGTCCAGATACACATCTACCTGCGCAGCTGCAGCATCAGCAGAATTGTGGATCACCTGCAGACGTGCGTTTGATTCCGGAAGTTCAACGAGTGCTCCACCGGAAGGAAGGGCAACCCACAATCCGAATGCTGCACCGTTGCTGTTGTTTGCAGGATTCAGGAATCCGGATGCAACAACAACTAAAGCCTCTCCATCAAGATTCAACGTGCTCAAAGGAGCCTGGTAAGAACGAACCACAACTGCACCTGAAGCGTCTGTAATGTTGAGCGTGTAATCTGCAGTATTCAATTCGAGGTAACCTGCAAAATCTCCGTAAGCAGCATCGTCTACAATTGTACCTGCTCCAGGCACAAACACATCTACTGTAGGAGCATCAGTTGAACCGTGCACAACAAGAACGTCCGTATTGGCAGGAACCAAGGCTGCTTCGCGACCCATATCGTAAACATCCAGTCCGAAAGCAGGTGCCGGAGAATACCCTGTTCCGCTTACAATTCCGTTGGCTACAACTACATACGTTTCGTTTGCTTCCAATACAACAGGGAATGTAGCAATTGCCTGCGTAACACTTGTTGATGTAGAAGGAGCGATGGCAATAGAGTGACTTACTTCGGCTGTAAGATCAATAAAGGGCGTAGCTGTGCGGAATGCGAAATTATCAAGCAAGAGTGAACCGTCCAGATACACATCTACCTGCGCAGCTGCAGCATCAGCAGAATTGTGGATCACCTGCAGACGTGCGTTTGATTCCGGAAGTTCAACGAGTGCTCCACCGGAAGGAAGGGCAACCCACAATCCGAATGCTGCACCGTTGCTGTTGTTTGCAGGATTCAGGAATCCGGATGCAACAACAACTAAAGCCTCTCCATCAAGATTCAACGTGCTCAAAGGAGCCTGGTAAGAACGAACCACAACTGCACCTGAAGCGTCTGTAATGTTCAGAGTATAATCTGCTGCCGCTACTTCAAGGTATCCTGCAAAATCACCATAGGACGCATCATTTACGATTGGTCCAACCCCCGGCACAACAACATCTACAGTAGGCGCATCTGTTGATCCGTGCATTACCAGCACATCGGTATTGGTCGCTACATTGGCAGATTCACGACCTAATGTATACACATCCAGTCCGAATGCGGGTGCAGGACTATATCCCGTTCCGCTTACAATTCCGTTGGCAACCACTACATAAGTTTCACCGGCTGTAAATGTTACCGGAAACGATGCTATAGATTGTGCAGCGCTTGTAGAATTTCCGGGAGCGATATCAATTGTAAGGGGAATTCCGGCAGGGACATCGGCAAATCCGAAGGCCGTACGGAATTCAAAATCATCAATAAACATTGCACCATTGGCATAAACATCAACTGTTGCAGCTGCTGCATCTGCAGAATTGTGGATGACCTGCACCCTGGCAGTTTGGGCAAAGGCACCAGTAGATAGCAAACCTGCTGTTGCCGCTACTAGTAATAAGTACTTCTTTTTCATCTGGATTGGTTTTGGTTAATAGTTGTACAAACAACATATCCAGATGAAGAATTGTTTAATCAAAATGATAAAAGGTTAAACAAAACACTTACGAACTCAAATTAAAACACTGAAATACAGCTGTATAAATTTTTTATTATTTTAGAAACGGTCGGGTTTAAAGAGGAAACGGCTCGGTAATAAAGGCCTAATTATGGTGTTATTCCGGAAACGCATCCAGCCAATCGGGATCACTCATTTGAGTTTTGATCCGCTCAATATCGCCAAAGGTTGATACCAATTCATCGCGCCTTTTTCCATTGATGAGGTCTTTTCGGAACCAATTCCCCTTTTCCCTCGAAACATCGTGAGTCGGACATACATATTCGGCCATTGCTTCTCCAATTTCCTGCATCAATCCAAATTTCCCGACTTCATCCAAACCAATACCGTCCAATTCTTCATTGCTTAAATCCCACATCCATTTTGCTTTAATCCCTTTTACACGATTTATTCTGCGGTTGGGCAATCGACGAATGGAGTTTTGGTCGAGCGATAACTGAAACCGCCTAAGATCGAGTCCTGAAATAAGTCCGCTGCGCAACACATCCATTTGCATATCTGCGGCATCCTGACTGGCTTCATCCATGATGTAGTTCAACCAAAATGCAACATCCATTCCTTTCGGGTTTCCGGTTTCTTCAGGCTTTACAAATTTCACACTGGTACCTGTACCAAAACTGAATACAGTGAGTTGATCGGAAGAGTATTTCCCCTTTCCACCATAACCCACGGCCTCCATCACCGCTGCAAGGGTAGGATTATTGTAAGTAGTAGTACCGCCATCAACAAAGCGTTCGAGAGGAGTAAAATACGTCGGAGCCGACATTGTTGCTTCCATTACTGCACGAAGCAAAACATTCTTATATGTTCCATTGTATCCATCGCTTCTGGAAAAGCAGGAGAAAAAAGTTTCTTCGCTTGCGGCAAGGTCTTTTGCGGTAATCATAATATCCGTTTCGGTAGCGATCACAGTGTCCTGAAGTGTTTTATCTTCAATAATTTCTTTCAGCATTCTGCGGTAATTCGCTTTGGAGTATAATGGCGGGTTGAGAAACCTATTGGCCAATGCTCCTCTTTTCAGGAATACTTCGGTAACGAGTTCTACATATTTCTTTTCAATTTCTTCAGCAGAATATCCCAAAGCAATGAGTCCTGCCATTATTCCTCCGGTTGATGTTCCCGCTACCATATCAACAAAGCGGTGTAAGGGATAGCCTGCAACCTCTTCCATTTTTTTGAGCAGCTGGAGTGTAAGAATGCCCCTTATTCCTCCTCCATCCAGAGAAAGTATAATTCGATTGTTCCGGGGAATTCCCAGGCGGTCGAGTGCTTCGTTGCGGTGTTCGGACATGGTTTTTTTATTATTTCTACCGAAAATACGATTTTGTAAGACTATTTTTGAGAAATGTCGATGATACGATCACTCCGCTCAAGTTACAAAGGCTGGCTCCTGGCAGGAATCGTACTTCTGCTTTTGATCGCGATTCCTCTTGTCATTCTTTTTTCATCGCTATTTACCACACCACAAAGCAGTAAAGCTATTCTCGAACAAACATTACCGGGAGAAGCATTTTTCAATACGCTTGCGTTGTGCGTAATTGCCGCAGTTGTAAGTTTGTTTTTGGGTGGAGGCACTGCATGGCTCGTTACACAGTACCAATTTCCTCTGCGTAAATTTTTCTCGTGGTCGCTGGCACTTCCACTCACTATTCCCGGATATATTCTTGCATTTACCTATGCAGGAATATTTAGTTTTTCCGGTCCACTGCAAACTGTAATCCGCAATCAATTTGGCCAGGATAGAGCACAAGCGCTGCATTTCGATATCATGAATCTTCCTGTGTTGGGATTGTTATTTGCTCTTGCGCTTTTTCCGTATGTTTTCCTCAGTGCAAAAGCCGCTTTCTCTATTCAGTCGGCACGCCAAATTGAGAGTGCAAGGTCGCTTGGAAAAAAGGGATCGAGTATTTTAATGAAGATCGCCCTACCCCTTTCCAGGCCCGCACTTGCTGCCGGAGTTTTTCTGGTTATGATGGAAGTGATCAACGATTACGGTGCTGCCAGTTATTTTGGAATTCGCACTTACACTACAGCATTGTTCCGCACCTGGGGTTATGATATTCAGGCTGCACTTTTACTTGCCGGTTGGATCTTACTTTTTGTATTCGGCCTCCTCATTGCAGAACGCTTATTAAGAGGGAAAGCCCGCTATCAAAACACAGCAAGACAATCGTATGTACCAATAACACCTTTAAAGGGTTTTCGTGCATGGACTGCAACATTTTTATGCAGCATTCCATTTGTATTTGGATTTTTGATTCCATTTAGTTTTTTAGGCTATTGGGCAATGCAAACTGCTCCCAAAATAATGAATGATCATTTTTTTGTGCTAACCTGGAACAGTATTCAGCTTGCATTCATTGCAACTATTGTTATTGTAGTTGTTGCATTAATTCTGGCTTATGTGAGAAAATTGCATCAATCGTTCAGCGGAAAAATTATCGCTCAATTCATTAACGTAGGTTATGCTATTCCCGGTGCTGTAATTGCAGTAGGAGTACTTGCGTTCTCGGGTTGGTCGGATGCAATGATTGCACATTTTGGTTCTGCGAAGGGTTTGTTTTTTACTGGAAGTATTGCCATGTTGATCTTTGCCTACCTGGTGCGTTTTCTTGCTGTTGCCTACCAGCCATTGGAAGCAGGACTTGAAAAAAATCACGGTTCCCTCGGAGAAAGTTCCCGTTCGCTGGGAAAAAGTCCTTTGCGCACTCTATTATTTGTTGAATTACCCTTATTGCGTAACACCGTTTTAGTTGCTGCTATAATGGTATTTGTGGATGTAATGAAAGAATTGCCACTTACGCTAATTCTCAGACCCTTTAATTTTGAAACGCTTGCAACAGAAACCTACAGACACGCCAAAATAATGGAATCTGTTCCGGAAAGTTCAAGTGCTGCATTAATCCTTATTTTTATTGGCGCCATTCCGGTATTTGTGTTAAGCCGGTTAATGACAGAGAAGCATGGGACTTGAACTAAAAAACATATCGCGGTCGTTCGGGAAAAATCGTTTTGCGTTAAGCGGAATCAATTTTTCCATGCAAAAAGGTGAAATACTTGCACTTCTTGGCGAGAGTGGTTCAGGCAAATCGACATTGCTCCGCATAATAGCAGGATTCGAATTACCGGATAAAGGATCCATAAACCTCAGCGGGAAAACCATTTGCGATGAAAAGATATCACTGCATCCGGAAAAAAGAAATATCGGTCTCGTTTTTCAGGACTACGCATTGTTTCCACATTTGAATATTGAGAAGAACATTGCATTTGGGCAGAAAAAAAATCCTTCACGTACCACCAATGAATGGCTGGCACTGGTCGGTCTGCCGGGAATGGGCAAACGTTATCCCCACGAATTATCAGGTGGTCAGCAACAGCGCGTTGCCATTGCTCGATCGCTCGCTGCAGAACCGGAGTTGTTGTTACTGGACGAACCATTCAGTAATCTCGACGACAGCATTCGGAGTTCTGTAAGAGGAGAAATCCGTGATATCATCCGGTCGACGAATACAACTGCAGTATTTGTAACCCATGACACCCGCGATTGTATGGCAGTGGCGGATAAAGTCATTGTTTTGAGCAATGGTAAATTATTACAGGAAGGAGATCCGAAACAATTATACATTCAACCGTGTAACAGTTATGTAGCACGAATTTTTGGTGAAGTAAATATTGTGGAAGGAGAGATCGCACGTCAGTTAAGTGGATTAAAGAAATTCGGTATTCGTCCACAGCATATTATCCCCGGTAACGATTTCTCCTGCACCGTTCTTTCCTGCAGGTTTGATGGTGATCATTATGATCTGGAATTGGACTTGAACGGAAGTAAACTCCATTTTCATTCCGACCAGCCGTATACAAAAGATGAGGTAATACGTATTTCGTTTCCTAAAGATAAAATCATAGATCTGAGTCATGAAAGCTGAGCGTTTAACCATGATCAGGCAAATGCTGGATCAAAATCCGGATGATCCGTTTTTAAAGTATGCAGCTGCTTTGGAATACAAAAAAGCAGGAAACATCAGTGAGTGTATTGGTTTGATGCAAAAACTGATGATCGATCATGAAGATTATCTCCCGGTTTATTTTCAATACGGCAAATTGCTGGAGGAAAAAGGAAATATTGAAGAAGCCATCCACATTTACAAAAAAGGATGTGATCTGGCCGAAAAACAAAACGAGATGAAAACGTTGAGGGAATTGAAAGAAGCATTGGTGTTGCTGGAAGACTAAACCCTCGAATGCATTTTACCAGGCAGATAATAAACAGAAGTCTGCAGTTATTCAAGTCAGCTTCTATTCTCCCCGTTATTGAGCTAGTTTTAGACCATGAAGTGGTCGAAATTAATCCTCCGATTTTCCGGATTCCTTGTAGTAACAGGAATTGCATTTTTGTTTTTTTGCCTTTGGGCAGACGGGCATATTCGTGCTAATGCAAAAGGGAAACTTTACAATTCGCTTAGCGAAATTCCGGCAAATGATGTTGGACTTGTACTGGGAACTTCAAAATACTTGCGCGGTGACATAATCAATCCCTATTTCAAAAAAAGAATCATTGCAGCGGCAGAGCTGTTCCGTGGAGGTAAAATAAAACACATCATTGTAAGCGGCGACAATACAAGTCGCAGTTACAACGAACCCCGCGACATGAAAGACATGTTGATGAAATTTGGAGTTCCGGAACATTCCATCACCTGCGATTATGCAGGTTTACGCACTTTCGATTCGATATTCAGAGCGAAAGGAATATTTGGATTGAATTCATTTACGATCATTTCGCAGGAATTTCATAACGAAAGAGCCTTGTATATTGCAGAATGTCTGGGTTTAAATTGTATTGCCTATAACGCCAGGCCGGTGTACCGTGGTTTCAATTCGAAACTTCGGGAATACATTGCCAGAGGAAAAGCAGTATTGGACTTAAATGTTCTTGGAACGGGACCGAAATACCTTGGCGATCCTATACCAATTGTCATTTCTCAGAGGTAGAAATCTTCTGTTAGTTCATTAAATGATTTCGATCGTTTAAAAGGTGCATCGTACAGAAACATGAACTCTTCGACACAAACAGTCGATTTCAATTTTGAGAACCCGAGTAAAATGCGGATTGGTTCTGTGTTTTCAAAAGAACTTACTGTACGTTTTACGAATAAGCTCCATCCGTTTTTTTCAGCAACTTCTTGCGCCTTTTTCCATTGAGAAAACGGAAGGATGATTGCGAAATGTGCATTTTCATTCGACAGTCGATTTGCATGGAAAAAGAGTTCATCCATTTTAAGTGTAACCGCATGACGCGCCAATTGCCGCGACAAATCCGGATTTAGTAATGCGTCTTCAAAGAATGGTGGATTGGAAACAATAAGATCAAACTTACGGTCTGTTTCCCATTGCTGGATTGCAGAATGAACAAGTTGAATACGTTGATGAAATGGACATGCATCAATATTACGTTGTGCATCTAAGATTGCAGCGTCTTCTATTTCCAAGGCCACTAGTTGAGCCTGAGGAAACCGTTGTGCAAGCACGATTGCCGTCATTCCCGTTCCGGTACCAATATCGAGTACAGAACGAATATGGGAAGGATCCAATAATAATCCGGACCAGACAGCTATAAGTACACCGTCGGTCCCCACTTTCATGGCGGCATGCTCTTGCCAGATTTCGAACTGACGAAAACGAAATGGTTTATCGTATTTTTTCGGTGAACTCAAATATCCTTTTCACCCTTGTTGATGTTTGGATCGAGGTACATTTCGATCAACCCTTCGGGCGCCGAAACATGCAATTGCTTTGCAGTTCTGTCGACCGAAACAATGGTTGCATCCAAAACAGGAAGTAATATTTCCTTACCGGAATTAATGATGCATAGCAATGTTTGAGCGGCACCTTCGTAAACATCCTTTATTGTGCCTATATTTCCCTTAACTGCATCCACAACTACAAACCCAATCACCTCGTGGTAGTAAAATTTATTTCCATCGAGTGGTGGCAGTTCGGCCAATGGCAACCATAAATTTTTTCCAATCAGTTTTTTAGCTTCTTGTTCGGAATCGACACCTTCAAATGCGCAGAGCACCGTTCCCTTATTTCCAGGAGAATATCGCGTAAATGTAAAGGTAACCAAACCCTGTGGCATTTCTACCAGCACTTCATCAAGGTCATCATAAAAAGAAGGGGAATCCACATCCAGAAAGATGTTGAATTCCCCTTTGTATCCGTGTAAGCGGGTGATGTACCCGAGATTGAAGCAATCGTCCTTGGAGAACGTGCCTTTCATAATCAACCTTCGGCTTCGCTTGTATTTTCTTCAGCAGCGGGTGCTTCTTCGGCAGCAGGTGCTTCAGCAGCAATTGCAGCAGCAGCACGAGCCTGTTCTTTAGCAGCGCGAACTTTAAGTTCTGCATCAAGACGTGCTTTTTCCTGTGATTTTCTGTCACCGGCAAGCTTGCTCTTTTTGCTTTCGATCTTAGATTCTTTATCAGCCAGCCACTTATCAAACTTAGCATCAGCCTGCTCTTGAGTAAGTGCACCCTTTTTAACACCGCGGTTAAGGTGACTCTTATAAAGAACTCCCTTATAAGAAAGAATTGCACGACATGTTTCAGAAGGCTGTGCTCCTTTTTCTAACCAAGCCAAAGCCTCGTTAAAGTTGATATCGATAGTTGCAGGATTTGAAGTAGGATTATAAACTCCGATCTTCTTAATAAAGCGGCCATCACGTGGTGAACGGCTGTCGGCGATTACAATGTGGAAAACTGGTTTTCCTTTTTTACCGTGACGGGCAAGTCTGATTTTAGTTGCCATTTTTAATTGTTTTAAAAGGGTCCGAAACCCGGTTAATTAATAAGTGAATTGGGCTGCAAAAGTAGAAAAAAATACATTCCCCCAAAGGCTTTAGGGTATTTATTATTTGCGACAGGTGCAAAAATTAAAATTTCTTACCAATAAATTGGAAACGATTCTGATATAGACTTCATTTGAGCCCGTGATCAGGTTGTTTCAAATTGGCTTGGTAGTGATTACCTTTTGGGGTTCTGTTTCGGGACACCCGCCTGCTTTTCAGGAAATTGCCACCTCAACCTACCAGATTTCCCAAAGCGATTTTTGTCCGGCAGGTACCCTTTTCAAAGAAGAGGCCTCCGGGTCTGCCGCTGTTTCATTCGAATCCTTTTCTCCCACCTTTCCGCTGCCAGACTCCAGGTTCCCGGGATTGTTGTCGTCCGATGGAATCTCAAAGGCTTTCTGTCTTCATTCAGAATCTCAACATCCTTCAATTGCAAAATCTATTTTACTGGTTAACTGCGTTTTGCAGATCTGAAGCCCTCACATCCGGTAGAATTATGCGCCGAAAATTGTCCCGGCACCGGATGCGGAATGCATGCTTAATCATTCTGAAGGACCTATTTCCTATCGCATTAATTTATTTCCCAATGGAGAACAACACTTCCGAAGGAAAGGGATCGTTTTTCCTTTTCCTGATGGTTATTGGAGCCATCATGACCTTGCTTTCGCTGATAGTCAATTACCTCAATTGAAAGTTCAGCCCTCTGCTTTTATCCAATTAAAAAAAGACTAATTTCACCCCGATTTAAAAACCAGAAAATCGAAATCCAATGGACATCTATGCTATTTTGATGATCGTTGTCTTTGTTGTAGGATACGCAGCCATTGCGCTGGAACATCCTATCAAAGTCGACAAGGCGGCCTCTGCGTTGCTCACCGGCGTTTTATGCTGGACACTTTATGTTTTTGGGGGATACACCGACCATCATGGTGTTGAACTTTCCTTGATGCACCATCTTTCCGAGATTGCAAGTATTCTTTTCTTCCTTATGGGAGCAATGACCATTGTTGAACTTGTAGACGCGCACGAAGGCTTTTCGGTAATTACCGACCGAATAAATACTACCAATAAAATCACGCTCATCTGGGCAATTTCATTTATTGCCTTTTTCCTGTCAGCCGCCTTGGATAACCTTACAACAGCTATTGTAATGATATCCTTGCTTAGAAAGCTGATAAAAGATGTTGAAACACGATGGGTATTTGCCGGTTTTGTGATCATTGCCGCCAATGCAGGAGGTGCCTGGAGTCCGATTGGTGACGTAACCACAACCATGTTATGGATAAAAGGACAATTGCCTGATGTTCCTTCAATGATCATGCACCTCTTCATTCCCGCCATTGTTTGCCTTATTGTACCTCTTTTGCTCGCTCCGATCGTATTACGTAAAAGCACCATCGAGCGTCCTGTTAAAGTGGAAGAACTAGGACATTATACCAATCCTGTGACGAACAGAGAGAAATACACTGTTTTCCTGTTAGGTTTAGGCGGATTACTTTTTGTACCTGTATTTAAAACGGTAACCCACCTTCCACCTTTTATGGGAATGATGCTTTCATTGGGTGTTTTATGGGTGGTAACTGAAATTATGCATGGCTCCAAGAATAAGGAAGAGCGTCGTTCTGTTTCGGTTATTGGTGTTCTTCAGAAAATTGATACTGCATCCGTACTGTTTTTCCTTGGTATTCTTTTGGCTGTTGGAGCACTTCAGGTTGTTGGTCATCTTCACACTACTGCTGAATTCCTCGACCATGCGCTGAATAAAAACATCTACACCATCAACATGTCCATCGGTTTGCTTTCTGCAATCGTAGATAACGTGCCGCTGGTAGCTGCTGCTCAGGGAATGTATGAAATTGCCCCTGAGGGATTATTTGCAGCAGGTGGAAGCTTCTGGGAATTCCTTGCGTATTGCGCAGGTACTGGAGGCTCTTGTTTGATCATCGGATCGGCTGCAGGTGTTGCTGTTATGGGGCTTGAACACATCAGCTTTGGCTGGTACCTCAAAAAGATTGCTCCTCTTGCTCTTGTAGGGTATATTGGAGGCGCGATCACCTACATTTTGATGTTCGCATTCTAATCATTTTCAAGCATTAACGAACCCCGTGACAAACCTCGCCAAAGGTTTTCACGGGGTTCTTTATATTAGCAGGTATGAAACGTCCCCTTCTGCTTGTATTAGGAATCATTTCCTGTTCCGTCTGGCTGCTTTCTGCGCAGGAAAATGCAAAACAATTTTCCATTGATGAGCATTTATTGAAAGTCGGTTCACACCAGCAAATACGTGCGTGGGGCTATCAGAGCAATACTTTATTTTCTGCTGCAGGAATCTGCTCCCAATGCCATGGGTACGATATCGATCAGCTCGCTTCTGTTGACGCAATGGGGAATGATGTAAATGTTATGGATGCCTGGGCAGGAACCATTATGGCTAATTCGGCAAAAGATCCGCTTTGGAAAGCAAAAGTGAGTCATGAAGTTTTGGTCAATCCGGCACACCAGAATGCGTTGGAATCAACTTGTGTAAAGTGTCATGCTCCATTGGGAAAATACAATGCATTACACCTGAGTCAGCCTTATGGAATGACCGAATTAAGCACAGATTCTGTTGGGCTGGATGGTGTTTCATGCGGTGCCTGCCATCAACAACGCGATACTCTTATCGGTAAACGTTTTTCCGGAGAATTGTTTTTCACAACCGATAAGACAGTTTACGGTCCTTATACCAACCCTTTAGGACCAATGGCCGGAAATACTGGATTCACTCCAACCTACAGTCCACACATCAACAGAGCCGGTTTATGTGCCGGTTGTCACACACTCATTACGCAAACATCCGACCTCAGCGGGAATTTAACGGGCGATCATTTTATTGAGCAGGCTACGTATCACGAATGGCTGAATTCCCGATTTAACAATGACATCCCCAATCCACAGGGTATTTCCTGTCAGGGATGTCATATTCCCCGAATCAATGATCCTGTGAAACTTTCTACAGGTCCGCCAAACCTTACACGAACACCATTCGGAAAACATGAATTGGTCGGTGCAAATGTTTTCATGCTAAAGCTGATGAAAGATAATGCAACTGCGCTTGGGTTATACTCAACAGCAAGACAACTCGATTCAAGTATTGTACGCACAGAACGAATGCTGAAACAACAAAGCCTCTCACTGACCTTGCAGGAAACATCCCGTACTCTGGATACCGCATTTTATGATTTGCAACTGACCAACAAAGCAGGACATAAATTCCCAAGCGGATATCCTTCACGTAGAATTTATGTGGAGTTTGTGGTAAGGAATGATCTTGGAGATACGCTATTCCGTTCGGGTGTTAGGCAAAACGATGAATTGGTAAATGAAAATCCAACGTACGAACCACATTATACCATGATTAACTCTGAACAACAAATTCAGATTTACGAAATGGTAATGGGTGATGTGAACGATAATGTAACTACTGTTCTGGAAAGAGGAAAATCATCGCTTAAGGACAACCGTTTGGTACCTGAAGGATTTACAATTGGACATCCTGCTTACGATACCTGTAAGATCATTGGAGGTGCACTTAGCGATCCGGATTTTAACCGCAACGGAGCAACAGAAGGAACCGGCGCCGATATTATACGATACCATATTCCACTTTCCGGGTATACAGGAGCATTAAATGTGAGCGCAAAAATTTATTATGAATCCGTTCCCAAACGATTTCTGAGTGAAATGTTTAGTTATTCCTCACCCGAAATAAGTCTGTTTCAGGGAATGTACAACAGTTCCGACAAATCGCCGGTATTGGTTGCAGAAGCATTGCTGATTGGCGGATTTCAGTCTGTAGCAACGGTTGCATCTCCCCTACTTAACATCTTCCCGAATCCAAGTACAAACGGAAGTGTAAAATTCGAGTGCGGTGATAAGATCGATCAGATTGAACTATTTGATCTTGGTGGAAGACGTGTTAGGAATATTCAACCCAACAGTGATGCATTTTTTGTAGATGGGTCCGGATTGCAAGGCACTTATATTGCCAGAATACGATGCGGAGATCATCTGCTTACCCGCAAAATCGTATTTTATTGATGAATCCGGGTGAAGAGGCAATAATTGAACAGATCAGTCAAGAGATCCAATCACTTTTTGCAGGAGAAGGAACTGGGCACGACTGGCATCACATCGAAAGGGTATTTCGCTTGTCGCTAATTCTTGCGGGTAAAGAAAATGCCGATCCTTTTATTTGCGCTCTTGGTGCTCTGCTGCACGATATTGCCGATCACAAATTTCATCCCGACGATCTTGGAAAAAATCAGCGTGATGCGCAAGCGATGATGCAAAAATATGCTGTCGATCAAAAAAGCATTCAAAAGGTCATTCAACTTATTGGAGAAATAAGTTACAAGGGCGCTGGTGTTGCCACTCCTGTAAGCACCATTGAAGCAGCGTGTGTTCAGGATGCTGATCGGTTGGATGCCATTGGCGCAATTGGAATTGCCCGGGCATTCGCATACGGAGGATCGAAAGGTCGTCCATTATACGATCCCGATAAAAAACCCGTTCTACACAATGATTTTGACTCCTACCGAAAAGATGAAGGTCATACGATTAACCATTTTTATGAAAAATTGCTTTTGCTCAAAAATCGCATGAACACGACTGAGGGAAAGCGAATTGCTGATGAACGTCATGCCTTTATGGAACTCTGGATGGCACGGTTTTTCGGGGAATGGGAGGGTCGTTGCTAAAAAAGGGCCTATCTTTGCAAAACAGATTGAACATGAAGCATCTATTCTCCATACTTCTATTTACCGTTGTGTTTTTCCTGCCGGAAGTCAATGCCCAGACAACACGACCTGCTACCACAGCCACGGTAAAAACAGATACCACCAAGCAAAGGAAATTCATTCAATTTTCCGGTATTATTGTCACTGCAGATAGTCTGAGACCAATTCCCTTTGTAAATATTTTCGATAAGAAAACAGGACGCGGAACGGTTTCGGATTATTATGGATTCTACTCTTTCGTTGCGATGGAAGGAGACACCATCATATTTTCTTCAGTTGGCTTTAAACGTTCTCGCTTCGTAATTCCGGATACGTTAACGGAAGACAAGTATTCTCTAATTCAGATGATGCAACCCGATACAATTGTCCTGCCTCAGGTAACAGTGTATCCCTGGCCTTCGAAAGAGCAATTTGCGCAGGCTTTTGTGAACATGAATCTTCAGGATGATTACATGGCTCGTGCCTATAAAAACATGCAGGATGCACAAGTCCGAGATGCAGCTATCGCCATGAGTAATGATGCACAAATGGCCTATTACCAGGCTATGCGCATGGAACGCTACAAACTCTATTACGCCGGTCAGGTTCCTCCCAACAATCTGTTGAATCCAATTGCCTGGTATCAGTTTGTTCAGGCCTGGAAGAACGGGGACTTCAAACAGAAGTAAATTCGGCTTTTTCAGCTTATTACCCCTAATCCTCATTTGAGGTTTATTTCACTTTTTTGCCCCTCCTTTTTTTCGTGAGGGACTTATCTTCAAAAAAGCGATCAACACAATATCTCGCCTATTCCCCGTTTTAGAGTGGTTTTGCTACTTTTGACCTCTATGCGATTTTGCTTTCTATTCATCCTTTCCGTTTTGATCCCGGTATGCAGTGTTTCCGCACAGCGCTCCGGTGTATTGAAAGGCCGTGTTGTGGATGAATTAGGAAAGCCACTCAAAGACGTCAACATTTACGTTACGCCGCTGCATACGGGTACCACAACAAATGAAGATGGAACCTATCTGCTCATTCTGCCTTCTGACTCTTCGCTTTCTGTATCTTATTCATATTCCGGTCATGAACGAAAAACAATTCTTGTTCGGCTAAAAAAGGGTGAAGAAAAAACACAAAACGTACTGCTTCAATTTCAAACCCTCATCGAGATAACCGTTGATGGAGGTGTGAAACGTCCCCCGATTGAAAAAATGCCCAAGATCGAGTTTAAACAACTTCCAACAATGACAGGGAATGTGGAAGATCTTATCAAATCATTTGGGATGGGAGTTTCTTCCAATAATGAGATGAGTGCACAATATTCGGTGCGCGGCGGAAATTTTGATGAGAATTTAATTTATGTAAACGACATTGAAATCTATCGTCCTTTTCTCGTGCGAAGTGGTCAACAGGAAGGATTATCATTCATCAATTCAGATATGGTTGAAGATATCTACTTCTCATCCGGAGGGTTTGAAGCCCGGTATGGCGATAAGATGTCGTCGGTATTGGATATCAAATACAAATCGCCCATCGAAAAAAAAGGATCTGCATCCATGAGTTTGCTCGGTGGTTCCGTGCATTTCGAAGGTAAGGTCAAGCAACGTTTCTCCTACATTACCGCATTCCGTTACCGTTCGAATTCCTATGTTCTGAATGCGCTTCCTACAAAAGGTGATTATCGTCCGGTATTTGCCGACGGACAATTTCTACTCACCTACAAGGCAAGGGAGAATTGGAATCTTTCCTTTTTGGGACATTATTCCAACAACCTCTACCGCATGATTCCGGAAACAAGAGAAACAGATTTCGGAACGGTAAACGAAGCCTTGCGTCTTACTGTATTTTTCGATGGCCAGGAGATAACACGATTCGAAACGATGACCGGCGCTTTAACATCGGAGCACATTCTCTCTGAAAAAACCACCATTAAATTCATTGGTTCCGTGTACCGCAGTATTGAATCAGAATCCTTCGATATACAGGGACAATACCGACTTTCGGAATTGGAGCGTGATCTTGGATCAGAAAATTTTGGTGAAGTTTTATTTGTCCGTGGGGTCGGAACATTTCTGAATCATGCCCGCAACAGGTTGGATGCCTTTGTTTACAATGTTTCGCATTTAGGTCAGCACGAACTTAAAAACGGTGCAAAAATTAATTGGGGATTACGCTATCAGGGAGAACGGATCAACGACAAGCTAAGCGAATGGAACATGTTGGATTCGGCAGGATTTTCAATTCCGCAAATACCAAGTGATCAGATCATCCTCAACGATGTCATCAAGGCGAAGATCCGTTTATCCTCCAGCAGATATACCGGACATTTGCAATACAGTCAATCGATCGACCGAAAAAAAGAAATTAAGTTGGGAGACAGTACCTTCACCAGCATCAGTTCATGGGATTATAATTTTGGCGCGAGAGGAAATTTTTGGGACTTTAATGATCAGCTGCTTATTTCCCCACGGGCAGGAATTACCTACGTACCCAGTTGGTTCCGAATTAAAGACAGCACCATTACCAGGATCAATGCGGTGCTTCGTTTTAAGACAGGAGTATATTACCAACCGCCTTTCTACAGGGAGTTACGAGATCTGAGTGGAAATATCAATTACAATTTACGTGCGCAACGTTCCATTCATTTTGTACTGGGTGGCGATCTCTTTTTTAAAATGTGGGACCGAACATTTAAGTTCAGCACCGAGTTGTATTATAAAATGTTGAACGATTTAAATCCCTACGAAGTGGATAATGTGAGAATCCGCTATTATGCCAATAACAATGCAATAGGTTACGCGAAAGGCTGGGACTTTAAAATTAACGGTGAATTCATTAAAGGCATAGAGTCATGGGCAACATTGGGATTTCTTAAAACGCAGGAAGATATTAAAGACGATTACTATTACACCTACTACAACAGCAATGGCGAAGTGATTGTACCGGGTTATACGTTTAATAACATCGCTGTTGATTCCACCTATACAGAACCGGGATACATTCCTCGTCCAACAGATCAGTTCATGACATTCGGATTATTCTTTCAGGACGAAATGCCCAACTGGCCAACGTTTAAAGTCCACCTGAATGCATTATTCGGAACGCGATTACCGTATGGGCCACCCGGATTTGAAAGGTACAAAGATGTTTTGCGCACTCCTCCATACAGAAGGATTGATATTGGTTTCTCCAAACAATTTCTCACACGCAAAGAGCAAATTAAACCAGGTTCTTTTTTCAGTAAACTCAGCGATATGTGGTTGAGTCTTGAGGTTTTTAATCTTTTGGGCATCAATAATACCATTTCGTACATGTGGATTGAAGATGTAAACAACAGGCAATATGCTGTTCCCAATTACCTAACTTCGAGAAGAGTGAATTTGAAATTAAGCGTGAAATTTTAATTGTAAAATCAATTAAACAACCGTTTAGTCTGTTTCAATAATTGAAACCTCCATTCCGGACATCAATCAATTTCCATTGAATTCATTACTTCTTTTCGGAACGGATTGCGAAAATATGAGCTGCTGCAATGCCTGCCGTTTCTGTTCTTAGTCGGCTATTTCCAAGACTAACCGGCTTGAATTTTTGTTCAATGGCCAACTGAATTTCATTGGGGGAAAAGTCACCTTCAGGCCCAATGAGAATTAAGGTAGGCTGATCCGGAGAAACGGCATCAAAAAATTGTTGTTTGTTACCGGGAACACAATGCGCAATATATTTTTCGGCTGAATCACTTTCTGCCAATAACTTTTTCAGTGGTAGCGGCTCACTCAGTTCGGGCAACCACAAATGAAGCGATTGTTTCATGGCCGCAACCAATACCTTGTTTAACCGATCAATTCTCACATCCTTGCGTTCTGATCGTTCACATATTATTGGGGTGATTTTTCCGACGCCGAACTCACAGGATTTTTCCAAAAACCATTCCAGCCGATCTGTGTTTTTTGTAGGTGCAATGGCAATGTGCAGAAGATTTTGGGCAACTGATGATTTTTCCGTTTCAAGGATCTGACCGACAACATTTTTTTTTGTGATCTCTTCTACCCTGCAATGGAATAATGATCCGCAGCCATCTGTCACCTGAAAATTATCATCCGCTTTTAACCGCAATACAGAAATTGCATGGCGGCTTTCTTCTTCATCGAGGAGAACCCGGTTATGTTGAATCGTGGTGGAATAAAACAAATGCATTCGGACGGCAAGTTAAGCATTTGTCGGGCCTTGTAAAAAAGGGAAAAGATCCCCTCCACGTCGGAATGGCCTTTGTTGCGAACTATTGCTTACCGCGGGAAAGGATCTTTCCATTTGGATGCAATAAGAAGGCGTATTCCATAAAATTAAAACTGCAAAGTGATCCAGGCCATAACGATATACCGAACGCATTTACCAATTAGCGATAAAACTGCAATTTTCCAGAAGGATGTCCTGAAGAACCCCAACACCAAAGTGAGCGGATCGCCAATTACCGGTACCCATGTAATGAGGGCAACCCATACACCGTAACGGTCGACCCAGATCTTAAAACGATCGATTTTATCCTTTTTCAATGAAAATCGCCGTTCAAGAACATGGTAATCGGCCAGATAGCCGAGCAGGTAATTGGTTAGTCCTCCGAGCCAATTTCCCAAAGTGGCAACAAGAACAACCGCAACCGGATCGAAGCCACCTAAGAGCATGGCCAAAACAAACGCTTCGGATGCAAACGGCAAAATGGTAGCCGAAACAAAACAACCTAAAAACAAACCGGCATATCCTGCACCGAAATCCATTTTATGAAGGTAAGGTTTTGAGCGATCGGATATTTTTCGTCAAATCCTTTTATCCATAACATGACAGAATTCACAATGCGTAGAATGGAAATGGTTATTTTTGTACGGTAATGAAGTACATCTTCATCGGACTCGTTCGATTCTACCAGTTAACCATTTCTCCTCTTACCGGAGCGAGTTGCAGGCATCAGCCCACCTGTTCAGCATTCACTATTGATGCGATCAAAGAATGGGGCGCACTCCGTGGTGGATGGATGGGAATGAAACGCATTTTACGTTGTCATCCGTGGGGAACCCACGGTCATGATCCGGTTCCAAAACGAGAAAAAGGGCAATGGAAATTTTAGGTGATCGGTGAACAGTGATCCCGACGCTCCCCTACGCTATCGGTAGGGGCAGGATCGGTCGGGACAGGTCGGTGATCGTTAATCCGTAACTAATAACCAATAACTGATAACCGATAACCGATAACCGCCCCCCTAAACCACAAACAAAAAGAACCTTATCTTTACAAGAAAAAAACATGTTGATCCGTCCCCGTCGCAACCGTAAATCGGAATCCATCAGAGGCATGGTTCGTGAAACCACTCTTGGTACCGACAACCTTGTTTACCCCTTGTTTCTGGTGGATGGAAAGAAAAAAAAAACGGAGGTAAAATCACTACCCGGAAATTTTCGCTGGACACCGGATCTGGTACTAAAAGAAATTGAATCGTGCATGAAACTTAGTTTGCACTCCTTCATTCTTTTTCCGGCCATTGAAGATGCGTTTAAGGATAAAACTGCGAGTCACAGTTACAGCAAAAAGAATTTTTACCTGAAAGCCATTTCCGAGATCAAGAAACGTTTCCCTGAGTGTACACTTATCAGCGATGTGGCCATGGATCCATATAGCAGTGATGGTCATGACGGCCTTGTAAAAAACGACAAGATCGTTAATGATGAAACGTTGCCCATTCTCGCAAAAATGGCGCTTGCACAGGCAGAAGCTGGAATTGACATTGTTGGTCCAAGCGACATGATGGACGGGAGAGTTGGATTTATAAGAGAAGAATTGGATGACAATGGTTTTGTTGACACATCCATTATGAGTTACACAGCAAAATATGCGAGTGCATTTTACGGACCTTTTCGCGATGCGCTTGATTCTGCTCCGAAAAAGGGGGATAAAAAAACCTACCAGATGGATCCGGCAAACGGACGCGAAGCATTAAAGGAAGCATTGCTTGACGAAAGTGAAGGTACCGATTTTCTAATGGTGAAACCCGCATTGCATTATCTGGATATTATTCAATCGCTCCATCAGCAAAGCACTTTACCCATTGCTGCCTATCATGTAAGCGGAGAATGCGCCATGTTAAGTGCAGCTTGCAAAAACGGTTGGCTCGATTTCAACAAAGCTATGCCTGAAACACTGCTAAGTATCCGACGCGCAGGAGCACAAGTGATTTTGACTTATTTCGCTAAAGATTACGCACAACTGGTTCACCAAAAACGATAAATCATGTTTCCGGAAAACGACGAATACCCCGGTTACTACGAACCATTCATCCGATTATCGAGTCCCGGCGAAATGATTAGCGTATTGACGGAAACAGGAGATCAAATCCTTGAATTTATTTCCTCCATTCCCAACGAAAAAGCAGATTTTAAATATGAAACGGATAAATGGTCGGTAAAGGAAGTCCTGATTCACATTATCGATACCGAACGCATTTACAGTTACCGTGCATTACGCTTTGCACGCAACGACAAAACCGAGCTACCGGGCTTTGATGAAAATCATTTTGGTCTTCATTGCAATGCTGCACAACGCACACTGAAGGATCTTTTGGAAGAGTTTAGCATCGTTAGAAAAAGTACGATTGCACTTTACCAAAGTTTTGATCAGGAAAATTTGCTGAAGAGCGGAATTGCAAATGAAAAGCGAATGACGGTTAGAGCAATTGGTCACATAATGGCCGGCCATGCCCTTCACCATTGCAATATTATCCGAGAAAGGTACCTCAACTGAATCTACCAGCCCCACTATTATGAAATTGATCGTTCTTTCTGCATTTGTTTTCCTGTGTAATCTCGCTGAAGCGCAGGTTGAACTCATCACCCAAACCCGACAGTCCGGAGCGAGTACCTGGATCAGTTATTCTCCTTCCGGTAATTTTATTGCATCAGCAAGCACAAATGATCATTCCATCCGAGTATGGGACACCCGAAGCGGAAAAATCATTGGAAATCTCTACGGACACGATCATCCAATTTCTGTGATCTACTTCGATACCGATGGACGGCATTTGTTCAGTGCAGATAAAAAAGGGATACTGCTATCCTGGAATCTTGAAAACTGGAAACAAAGTGACAGCCTCTCTCTCGGTGATGACGTTCATGCCATTTCGCTTTGGAAAGATCATCTGATTGCAGGTACCGTTAAAGGACAAATACACCTGATTCGAAAAAAAGGATTGCAAAAAAACGATACCTTCCTATCAGGAAAAGAATCGGTTGAACTTTTGGTTGTCGATGAAAAAAGCGATGTTCTGTTTGCACACACACTCACTAAAGGTTTGCAGATCTGGGATCTGAACAGTCACAAAAAAACCGCACAATTTCCTACGGAAAAAGACACTCCTTCTGCAATGTACACAACAGGAAACGGTAAACTTCTAATTGTGTATTCAAGCGGAAAGATCAGTCTGTGGGATACAGGGCAAAAGAAAAATCTCCTTTCCACCAATTCTCCACAAGGAGTTACAGCAAGCGATTTCAACATGAAAACTTCTGTACTTGCTGTTTGCGGAAAAGACCATAAGGTTAGGCTTTACAAGACCGACAACCTGCAAGTTGAAGCCCGTGAAATCACTGCAGGAGAAGGTCATGGCGAAAACACCATTCGCTCGCTGGCATTTAGTCCAGACGGCAGCACCATTGCAACAACAGGATTTAAAACGGAACGAGGTTTCTTTTCGGGTGCATCAAAAAGTCAGAACACCATTCGCGTCTGGTCGGTTTCCACCGGAGAATTGTATTCGGAACTTAAAGGAAGCGTACGACCGGTTATTGCTTTCGGATTTTTTCCTGAACTGAATCGTATTGCCATACTTCATGAAGGTCAGGAACTCAGTTTCTGGGATTTCGATCTGGGCGAAAAAACAGGAACATTCACTTTACCGGAAGCCAAAAGGGAATATTTCCCGAAAATGAAACATGCAGCCGATAATGCCATTAATAATGCAGGATCGGCAGTGAATACCGCGCAAAATGTATTAAGTGGTAACGTAAATCTGAATGCAAAAAAAGCAGCCAAATCGGCCGGAAAAGCAACCCAACGTAATCTCGATAAATTGGTTGAGAACGATCCCGTAATTCTATTTTCTGCCTTGGGAAAATACATGATCACCCAATTGCCAAAAGATGAAATCAGGATTTACTCGGTAAACAATGGTGCGCCACAATACCAGCACTACCTGAAACATGATCTACACAAACTGAACGTCATTGCCATTTCGCCGGATGAAACACAGGTTGCATGTGGTGGAATTGGAAATGAATTTCTAACCATCTGCGATATTTCAAACGGAAACCTGATCAAATCGATCCGACTTCCTCTTCCCTCAGGTACCGAAAACATTTCTGAATTGCGTGATATCTGTTACAGCAACGACGGAAAACTGCTTGCGGTGGTCATGAATACAGGAAAACTATTTGTTCTGGATGCAACTTCTCATTCGGTGCTATTCGAAAACCTTATGCCGGTTACGCTATCTGTATTTCATGGGGGATTAGTGAATTTCACCCGCGATTCGAAATACCTGTTGTACAATGGAACAGACGGCTTGCGCAAAGTAAGTGTGGGTAGTTTCCTCGATGAAAAAGCAAAGACTTTCCATGTAAAAGGAAAAGTCCTGCCAATGAACAGCTCGCAGAATTTTGCCCTTTCCCGAGAGAAAACCGGAATGAACGTCTATGATCTGGTCTACAATACCGAATTCTTCATTCCATCCAACAGCAGAGAAGTCACCTGTGTAGGTGTGAGTCCGGGCGGACGCATTGCGCTCAGTTTCGTTTCGGGTGAAATTCGCCTGTACGAACCCACAAAAGGAGAACACATTGCCACAATGGTTACCGAGGGAGAAAACGGAATCATCAAGACCCGCGACAACTATTACAAAGTCAATAAGGAAGGGTACGATCTGGTGACTTTCCGTGTTGGATCCAAAGCCTATCCCTTCGAGCAATTTGATCTCTATTTCAATCAGCCTGCACGCGTTCTTGAGGCATTGGGATCAGGCAACAAAAGCCTGATTCAGCTCTACCAGACCACCCGTGAGAAGCGACTCAAACGGATGGGAGCGGAAAAAGCATATTTCGCAATTGAAGAACTACCTGTAACCGAGATCCGCAACCGCGCCGATATCCCGGCTCTCACCAACGAAAATGCAATTACGCTTAACATCAAAGCTACAGATGAACGCTCAGGGATCAGCGGATTTCAATTTTGGATCAACAATGTACCGGTGTTCGGACCACGTATCCTGAAAACGAAAAACCGCAAGGAAGCCGATACCACCATTCAGATTCCTCTCATCAATGGAATCAACGAGATCCGCTGTGCTGCATTTAATGGCAAAGGAAACGAAAGCCTGAATGAGGCCATCCGTATCGAAGCCCGATATGATGTTCCGGTCGATCTGTACCTCGTTTCCATTGGTGTTTCCAATTACAAGGACAAAAAATTCAATCTTCAGTATGCCGCCAAAGACGCCCGCGATATTGCAGCCTTGTTTAACCAAAACAATGTCTTCCGCAAAGTGGAAAGCAAGATCCTTACCGACGCGGAAGTCACGAAAAAAAATGTTCTTTCCCTGAAGGATTTCCTTTCCAAAGCAAAATTGAACGATGTAGTGATGGTTTTCATTGCGGGGCACGGGGTGCTCGACAAGCAATTCAACTACTATTTCGCTCCGAACCTGATGGATTTCAACCACCCCGAACGTGAAGGTATCAGCTATGAATCGCTCGAAACACTGGTAGCTGCGGTTAAATCCATTCGGAAAATTCTTATCATGGACACCTGCCACAGTGGGGAAGTGGACAAAGACGATGTTCAATCAACAGTTACCAATGCAGTTGAGACGGGTGATGTACAATTTCGCAATGCAGGGGAAAACATCGACTTCAAGGATGCACAACAAGCCGGGGCTTCAAAAATGATGAGGGAACTCTTTGCCGACCTCCGAAAGGGAACAGGGATCACGGCCATTTCAAGTGCAGGCGGAACAGAACTTGCTATGGAATCTTCTTCCTTTAAAAACGGCTTGTTTACGTTTTGCCTCTTAACGGGACTGAAAAACAAATCTGCCGATCTGAATGGAGATCAACAAATCACCAGTCAGGAACTCCAACGCTACCTTGTAAAGGAAGTCGCTGAAAAATCACAGGGAAAACAGGTACCAACAGCGCGGGTCGATAATTTTATGCTCGACTATTTGCTCTGGAAATAGCTCTTTGCTTCACTTACTCGTCACCTTTCAACATTCCCGCTTCATTTTTCAACACTTAATGGAAGAGCCTCTTTCGATGAGTTGATTCTTGCTACTTTCGTCGCTTACAAATCAAAATCATGTCAGAAAAATCCATTAAATCCGCCCTTATTTCTGTTTATTACAAGGACGGACTCGAGGCTATTGTGCAAGAGCTCAACACTTTGGGTGTAACTATTTACTCAACGGGAGGTACCGAAGAATTCATCCGAAAAATGGGAATTGATGTTGTTCCGGTTGAGGACCTCACCTCTTATCCGAGCATTCTTGGGGGGCGTGTAAAAACGCTTCATCCTAAAGTGTTTGGAGGGATCCTCGGAAGGAGAGCTCACAGCGGGGATATTGAGCAGCTCGAGCAATATGAAATTCCTGAGATCGATTTGGTCATTGTTGACCTCTACCCTTTTGAGGAAACTGTAAAATCAGGTGCTGCAGAAGCAGACATCATTGAGAAAATAGATATTGGCGGAATTTCACTTATTCGTGCTGCTGCAAAGAATTTTCAGGATGTAGTGATTGTCCCATCACGTGATCTTTATGCTGAGTTTCTGGAAATTCTTAAAAGCAAAAAAGGCAAAACGAGTCTTGATGACAGAAAGAAATTCATGGCCTACGCCTTTCATATTTCTTCGCATTATGATACCGCAATCTTCAATTATTTCAATACCGGTTTCGACTTCCTTAAAATCAGCGAGCAGAACAGCCAGGTCCTCAGATACGGTGAAAATCCACACCAAAAAGGAACCTTCCATGGCGATTTGAATGCACTTTTTACCCAACTTAACGGTAAGGAGCTTTCCTATAACAACCTCCTCGATGTGGATGCAGCAGTAAACCTGATGACCGACCTCGATAAAGGTTCACCTGCATTTGCCATTCTCAAACACAATAACGCCTGCGGTGTTGCCATTCGCAGCAGTCTCTTTGATGCCTGGACGGCAGCATTGGCCGGCGATCCAGTTTCAGCATTTGGGGGTATACTAATCAGCAATACTGAAATCGATTTTGCAACCGCCAGCGAGATCGACCGACTCTTCTTTGAAGTATTGATCGCACCCTCCTATTCGAAAGATGCATTGGAACTTCTTAAAGGAAAAAAGAACCGTATTCTACTGATTCAGAACAAGGTAGAATTACCAAAACGTCAGGTAAGAACAGCGCTGAATGGATTCCTGGTTCAGGACAAGGACAGCGTTGTGGACCGCCGTTCGAATTATAAAACCGCAACTAAAGTCGCCCCAACCGAGCAGGAACTGAGTGATCTCGAGTTTGCCGGTGTATTGGTAAAACATACGAAATCCAACACCATTGTACTTGCAAAAAACAACACTTTACTTGCTAGCGGTACCGGTCAAACCAGCCGAGTAGATGCTCTTCGTCAGGCCATTGCCAAAGCGAAAAGTTTCGGGTTTGAGCTGAAAGGTGCAGTAATGGCCAGTGATGCATTTTTCCCATTTCCAGATTGTGTAGAGATTGCACACGGAGAGGGAATTCATGCTGTAGTACAACCAGGCGGATCGATCAAAGATCAGGAGTCGATTGATTATTGCGATGCACAGGGGATGGCAATGGTGATTACAGGAACGCGACATTTCCGTCACTAATTGCGGTATTAAAAAAAACTTATCTTTATAAGAAATAAAACCGGAGGAGCAGCATGGGACTTTTTGATTTTTTCACACAGGAGATCGCCATCGACTTAGGCACAGCGAACACACTGATTATTCACAATGATAAAGTTGTTGTGGATGAACCATCGATTGTTGCCGTAGATCGAACTACAAATAAAATTATCGGTGTTGGACGCAAAGCACAGTTGATGCATGGAAAGACACACGAAAACATTAAAACAATTCGTCCGCTTAAAGACGGAGTAATTGCCGACTTCCATGCAGCGGAGCACATGATCAGAGAAATGATCAAGATGCTGCATCCGCGTAAGCGATTATTCAATCCATCCTTGCGCATGGTGATCTGTATTCCATCAGGTATTACTGAAGTGGAAAAAAGAGCGGTACGCGACAGTGCAGAACATGCAGGTGCAAAAGAAGTATATCTTATTCATGAACCAATGGCAGCAGCAATCGGTATCGGTATCGATGTGGAAGAGCCAATGGGGAACATGATCATTGATATAGGAGGAGGAACTTCTGAGATTGCGGTTATAGCGCTTGGTGGAATTGTTTGTGATAAATCCATTCGTGTTGCGGGAGATGAGTTTACAAGCGACATTGAAGAATACATGCGTCGCCAACATAACATTTTGGTTGGAGAGCGTACCGCTGAACGCATAAAAATTGAAGTTGGAGCGGCATTACCTGAATTGGAAAATGGTCCGGAAGATTACGCAGTAAGTGGTCGTGACCTCATGACCGGTATTCCGAAAGAGATTACTGTTTCGTACAGTGAGATTGCGCATGCTTTGGACAAATCCATCTCTAAAGTTGAGGAAGCGATTTTAAGTGCGCTTGAAATGACACCTCCTGAACTCTCTGCCGATATTTACAAAACCGGTATTTATCTTGCCGGGGGTGGGGCATTGCTTCGTGGTCTTGACAAACGTATTTCAATGCGCACCAAGTTACCGGTGCATATTGCCGACGATCCACTTCGTGCAGTTGCGCGTGGTACAGGAATCGCGCTGAAAAACATCGACCGCTTCCAATTTCTTATTCGCGATTAATCCTGCTGCTGAATGAGGAACCTGAGGCTGTTCATCATCAGGAATTATTTCTTTTTCCTTTTCCTGTTTTTTCAGGTTACTGCACTTACTATGTTGGTCAGCAGCAACAATTACCAGGAAAGTACCTTCATGAATTCGTCTTTGGTTTTTGTTGGCTTCCTTATGGAAAAGAAAACAGAGTTCTCGGAATACTTTAGTCTGAAAGACGCCAACCGAAATCTTCTTGATGAAAATGTCCGTTTAAAAAACATGCTGATGCAGATCTTTGCTGCTGATAGCACCAAGACCATTTTTCAGAAAGACAGCACAGGAAATACCCAATACACTTTCCGGGGGGCGAAAGTCATTAATAACACTGTTTACGCACAAGATAATTTTCTGACAATTGATAAAGGCAGCAGGGATGGAATTGCTCCGGACATGGGTGTAACCAACGGCATTTCCATTGTTGGTTTTGTAAAAGATGTATCGGAGCATTACGCAACTGTGGTATCTGTACTCAATAAAAATTTCGTGTTAAGCGTAAAACTGAAAAAGACCAATGATCACGGATTGATCAAATGGGAAGGTCAGGATCCACAGCGTGTAATGCTCAACGGCATTACAGTTGACGCTCCTGCAAAAACCGGCGACACGATTGTAACGCGCGGCGCCAGTGGACGATTTCCTGAAGGAGTTTTGGTTGGGATAGTTGAAGAAGTATTTCAGAAACCGGGCGCCATGCATCACTCTATAATTGTGCGTTTATCAACTCCTTTTAATTCGGTATATCACGTTTATGTTGTAGAAAATCACCGGATGAAGGAGCAATTGGAACTGGAAGAGTTGCTGAAAGGAGAAAAGCAACCATGATTCGCGATTACAGCATAACTATTTTACGCGGCATTTTTCTTCTGCTATTGCAAGGATTGGTTTTGAATAATCTTCCTCTAGGAACTTATTTTCAGCCGTATTTGTACGTGATGTTTATCATTCTTCTTCCGTTTGAAACACCTAACTGGATGATCCTTCCACTTAGTTTTTTCTATGGGCTTATTTTGGATTCATTTACAAACACCTATGGACTACATGCATCAGCATGTACATTTTTAGCATGGAATCGTCCGCAATTTCTTCGCCTGTTCGCTCCAAGAGATGGTTATGATGCTGCCACATTACCCGGCATTCAGGCCTATGGTTTCAATTGGTTCATCTCCTATGCAGGATCACTTATCCTGATGCATCATATTGTTTTCTTCCTGCTCGAAGCATTCCGTTTTGAAGGTATCGGACACACTTTACTTCGTTGCCTCGGATCTGCAAGTTTTACGTTGTTCCTTGCAATCATTGCCCAGTATTTGTTTCTCCGACCTCAAACCAGGTAAATGAGAAACTACGAAAATCGCCAGTTCGTCCTCTTGCTGATCTATATAACGGTCGCGGTGATTTTCATTATCCGCTTATTGTTTATGCAAGTCCTGACCGACCGCTGGACAGAACGTGCTGCACAGATTTCGGAATATAAACTTTACACCTATGCGCCGAGGGGAATCATTTACGACAGGTATGGAAATAAGCTTGTAGAAAATAAAACGTTTTACGACATGGTTGTTACGCCGGCAAAAATGCGGCCGATGGACACCATCGCATTTTGTCGTTTGGTGGGAATAACGAAAGAAGATTTCATTAAGAAAATAACCATTGCAAAAAATTATTCCCAGCATATTCCATCCGAATTTGAAAAACAGATCTCAGCCGACAATTTCGAATTGATTTCGGAGGAGTTGTATAAATATCCCGGATTCTTTGCTCAGGAGCGTACGATGCGTGGTTATCGTAAAGAAATTGGAGCGCATGTATTTGGTTACATCAGTGAAGTCAGTCCGGAAGACATCGAGAAGAATCCCTATTACCGTCCCCGCGATTACATCGGAAAAAAGGGCCTGGAGCAATCGTATGAGGAGATTTTGCGCGGAGAACGAGGGGTTCGTTATTTATTGAAAGATGCCATTGGTAAGGAAAGCGGAAGCTATGAAGGCGGAAAGTACGATACCATGGCGGTTCAGGGAAAAAACATTTATTGTACGATAGATGCAGATCTGCAGGAATACGGAGAGAAGTTGATGCAAAACAAAAAAGGAAGTATTGTTTGCATAGAACCGGAAACCGGAGAAATTCTCGCCTTGGTTTCATCGCCAACGTACAATCCATCTTTAATGACCGGAAGGGAAAAAGGAAAAAATTATTATGGATTATTGAACAATGACTCCTTAAAACCCCTTTATAACCGAGCCATTCAGGCGATGTATCCACCAGGTTCCATCTTTAAAATGGCACAAGCACTAATTGGTTTGCAGGAAGGAGTGATAACGATCAACACCGGATTCCCCTGCGATAAAAGTCTGGTAGGTTGTCACAACCATCCTGCGGCAAGCGACATAAAACGAGCTGTTCAGTTTTCATGTAATCCCTATTTCTTCCGTGCCACCCAACGCATTATTCAGCAGGGAAAATCGCGGAGTATTTTTAAGGACTCGGAATTAGGATTGCGCAAATGGACCGAGTACATGCATGAATTCGGTTTTGGAGTTGACTTAGGAGTTGATATTCCATCCCTGAAGAAAGGGTTCATTCCCACAGTAGAGTTTTACGATAAGTATTACGGAAAAGGACGTTGGGCATTTTCAACGATCTATTCCATTTCGATTGGACAGGGAGAAGTTCTGGTGGTACCGCTTCAGATGGCCAACTTTACTGCACACATTGCCAACAGAGGTTATTATTATACTCCGCATTTCGTTAAGGGTATTGACTCCATTGGAAATATTCCTGAAAAATTCAGAGAGAAACACCAGATGCGTATTAACCGTGAATATTATGATCCTCTGGTTGAAGGAATGCGAGCAGTTGTTGAAGAACCCGGTGGAACAGCATCGAGTGCACGTTTAAAAGATATTACGGTTTGCGGAAAAACAGGTACCGCACAAAATCCGCATGGAGAAGACCATTCGGTATTCATTGCATTCGCCCCAATGGACAAACCCAAAATTGCCATTTCAGTTTACGTTGAAAATGCAGGTTTTGGAGGAGTATGGGCAGCACCGATTGCGAGCTTAATGATTGAAAAATACCTGAAAGGCAGCGTTACAGATACACTTAAAGAACAGCGCATGATGAATGCAGTGATTCTCGATGTGAAAAAAGACAAAGCCACTACCAACGCGAAAAGCAGAAAACGTCTGGGGATATGAGAACCGATAATCCCGTTAGAAAAATTGATCGCTTTTTACTGATCACCTACCTGATCATGGTAACGATAGGTTATTTCAATATTTATTCATCAGCCTACAATCCAGAACATCCATCGCATTTCGATTTCAGTATGGAATACGGAAAACAGATAATCTGGATTGGAGTATCGCTCTTACTTGGGGGATTGATCCTTCTCCTTGAAGGAAATTTTATTAAAAAATACTCCTATGAATTTTACGGAGTAATGGCATTTCTTCTTGTAGCGGTATTGATTGTTGGTGAAGAAAAAAACGGTGCGAAAGCATGGTTTGGAATTGGTCAGTTTGGAATACAACCATCGGAGTTTGCAAAAATCGGAGTGAGTCTTGCACTGGCCAAATTTCTAAGCACACCGCAAATCCGTTTCGAAGACACCACTACCCGATTGTACACCGCATTGTTCATTGGTTTTCCTGCTGCATTAATTCTCTTACAACCGGATGCAGGAACAGTTATCGTATTTATCTCTTTTATTTTTGTGCTGTACAGAGAAGGAATGTCGGGTAACCTTTTGCTTTTCGGATTATTTGTACTTGTGCTTTCCATTTTATCGCTCATGCTGAAAGAAAGCACAATGGAATTACCCATTATTGGAACAGAAGTAGCAGGACATATTGGTCTGGTGATTATTCTAACCATCATTGCCTTACTTGTATTACTGCTTATCCGCCAATTCGTAATGAAACGCGGACGTAAAACTGCAATTCTGGTGTTGGTATTAGCCTATTTTTCATCGATTGTAATTGTATTTGGAACCAATTATGCTTTCTACAATGTGATGAAGCGTCACCAGCAGGAACGAATCGACATCATGTTGGGGCTGATCGACGATCCTGATGGCAAAGCGTACAATATCGACCGATCCATGGCAGCAATTGGCTCCGGAGGATTGAGCGGAAAAGGGTATATGAAATCGACGCTCGCCAACAGAGGTCAAAAACATGTGCCTATGCAAAGCACCGATTTTATTTTCTGCACGCTAAGCGAAGAATGGGGATTTGCGGGATCCTTAACCGTTGTCATTTTGTTTGTGTTATTGTTGTTGCGAATTGTGTTATTGGCAGAACGACAACGATCGCCCTTTACGCGCATTTTTGCCTATTGTGTTTCAGCGATACTTTTCTTCCACTTTTTTGTCAATGTTGGAATGGCCATCGGACTTGCACCTGTAATTGGTATTCCGCTTCCATTTTTCAGTTATGGAGGTTCATCGATAATGGCATTTTCAATTCTGATCTTCCTGTTATTAAAACTGGATTCCGAACGTTTGGATATTTTGCGATGAAAAATCCTGATTGCATCATCTCCAATAAACAGTACAACAACCACCAATGGATTCTCTAACACAAATAGTTTTAGGCGCAGGAGTTGGAGAAGTAATTCTTGGCAAAAAAGTTGGGAACAAAGCCATGCTATGGGGTGCCGTTGCAGGAACCATTCCTGATCTGGATGTTCTTGCAGCTTTGCTTACAAATCCATTACAAGCCATGATCTGGCATCGTGGGTTTATGCATTCCATCGTTTTTTGTGCAGCATTTGCTCCTCTGTTGGGATGGCTGATTCATAAAATCAGCAAAAAAAATAATGCAACCATAAAGGAATGGTCGGTATTGTGCTGGTGGGCTCTGGTAACGCATCCTCTACTCGATTGTTTTACAACCTGGGGTACGCAACTCTTTTGGCCTTTCGATGTACGCATCACCTTTAATGGGGTATTTGTGATCGACCCGCTTTACACTTTGCCCTTCTTGGCCTTTCTGATCGTTTGTATGCGATTGCCCCGTGAATCTTTACGCAGAAAAAAACTGTCGCGTTTTGCCTTGTATATCAGCACGGCCTATCTTTTTCTCGGATTGGGATTCAGGCAAATTGCAAAATCCACATTCGAGGCGCGACTAAATGAGGAGGAGATCGCGTATCGGTCAATCGATGTTAAACCCATGCCTTTTACCAACCTGTATTGGGAGTGTACTGCAGAAGGAGAAGCTGAATTTTACAATGCCCATTATTCTTTACTGGGAAAAAAAGAGAATATCCGCTTCAGAGCTATTGCAAAAAATCATGATTTGGATTCCGCATTCAGAAATCATTCTCTATATCAGGACCTGCTCAGAATCAGTAAAGGGTATTACGCGCTCGAAACAAAAAACGACACTTTGTTGTTCCATGACTTGAGGTTTGGACAAACAGACGGTATCTCAGGGCAAATTGAGCGTCGTTCCAACTTTGTTTACCTGCTGCAAATTGACAACAACCATCTTAAATTCAATCGTCGGTCACCTGCAATTGCACAGGGATTTTCTTATTTGTGCGAGTACTTTTCCAAGGTAGTTGGTGCTGATTAATGTCGATTCACCCGAAACAAAAAATTCAGCAGTATTCGTTGCCGTTAAATGCAGACTTCGGTCCGATTCATTTTAATTTTTCCTTGAACACTTTTCTGAACTTATCCATTTTCGGAGCGATCACAAAACGGCAATACCCCTGATTTGGATTATTGTTGTAATAATTCTGATGGTAATTTTCAGCAGGAAAGAAATTCGTTAATGGCGAAATCTCTGTAACAATCGGCTTATCCCATGCCCCGCTTGTATCGAGTTGCATTTTATATTTCTCTGCACTGTTTTTTTGTTCTTCGTTGTGGTAAAAAATCACAGAGCGGTATTGCGTCCCCACATCATTCCCCTGACGGTTTAGCGTGGTTGGATCGTGAATTTGCCAGAAAACTTCGAGTAATTCATCAAAGGAAATCACCTTCGGATCAAAAACGATACGGGCTACTTCTGCATGACCGGTTGTCCCCCTGCAAATCTCTTCGTAAGTCGGCTTATCTACATGTCCACCTGCATAACCAGAAACAACGGATTTAACTCCTTTCAGTTCCAGATAAACGGCCTCAATACACCAAAAACAACCTGCTCCAAGAGTTGCCGACTCCAGCCCATTTGAACTTAGGGTATCCTTTTCATCCATAATTTGCGCATTATCAGCTTCCATTGAGGAACCGCACGATCCTGCCATAAAAAGCAGAACAGTGGCCAGGGAAGCGGTTGTAAAAAGTATTTTTTTCATAAAATCCACCTCAAAATAACAAATAACAGGCGCTATTGTTGTCTCAGGCAAGAAATATCGTCCGTTCAGGCAGAAATACCCTTATTTTTGAAGTCTATTCCATTAGCATGAAAAAACTACTTGCTGCACTTTTCTTCTTGCCTTTAGCCGCATTTGGCCAAAGTGAAGAAATAGAAGTGCGATCAGAAATTAAGGAGGTTACATTGTACCTCTCAGGCGCGCAGGAAACCCGATCTGCAAGGATCAACATTCCGGCCGGCAACAGCACTCTGAAATTTATTGGCTTACCCGGCGATATTCAGGCGAATTCAATTCAGGTTAAAGGGGTGTCTGATTTCACCATACTTTCACTGAATTTTCAGCAAAACCACCTGACAGAAACCGAAGAAGATCCTGAACTGGCTCCATTGAGGGATAGTCTGGAAGCGCTAACCTTTGCTCACAGCCTTTTGCAGGCCGAGAAATCTGCGCTTACCGAAGAACGATCCATGTTTCAGAATAACCGCAGGCTTGCCAACAACAACGGCCTTTCGGTGGATGATCTCAATGAAATTTCTGAGCATAATGCCGACAGGATACGTGCGATTGATACCAAATTATTTTCATTGAGTAAAACCGAAGAAAAAGTCAACAAACAGATTCAGAAACTAAATGCACAGGTTACGCAAGTCGTAAACGGAAGAAAACGTGCAAAAGGAGAAATAACGGTCAGCATCAATGCCAAGAACAAAATGACCAACACCCTGGTACAGGTTTCCTATTTAACCTACAGTGCAGGATGGAAACCATTCTACGATATTCGTGCAGAAGAAGTGGGAGGCCCTGTTAAACTCACGTATAAAGCCCACGTTCGGCAATCGACCGGGAGCGATTGGGACAATGTAAAACTTACGCTTTCCACCACCAATCCCAATATCAGCAATACAAAACCGAATATACCTGTATGGTATTTGGATTTTGCACAGGATAATCCGATATATGATGTTCGCGCTACTTCCAATACTGGCTACCTGATCTCAGGAAATACTTCCTCAGGAAAAGGAGCACAAGAACAAGCCGTGCTTACCCAAAACACATTGAATGCAGAATTTAAAATTGCTTCGAATTATTCCATTCCTTCAGACGGTGTTGAATATGTAGTTGAAATTGGAGCGTACGATTTCAAATCGCTTTACCGCTACTCCACCGTACCTAAATTACGCCAGGAATCCTATTTGATGGCCCGCATTACAGGATGGAATGAATACAGTCTCCTTCCTGCCAACAGTAATATTTATTTCAGGGGAACATTCATTGGTAAATCCTACCTGCAAACGAATACTACAAAAGATACACTGGAGCTTTCGCTTGGAGCAGATGATGGTGTAATTGTTCAACGCAAGAATGTTTCGGAAATGCAATCCAAATCGGCTACGGGAAACACAAAAAAGAAACAGGAAGATTTTGAGATCACTATTCGAAATACAAAATCTATTGCAATCGAAATTGAAATTGAAGATCAGATTCCACTTTCCGTACAGAAAGAAATTACGGTTGATGTACTCGAGATTTCAGGCGCAGAATACAACAAGGAAAACGGAAAACTCATTTGGAAACTGAGCGTCCCACCCGGTGAAACGAAAAAACTCAAACTGAGTTATGTCGTGAAGTATCCGAAGAATTATGTAATTGGTAACCTTTAATGCTAACGGACATGAAAACAAAAATTCTCATCCCGATTTTCGCTCTTTTGATGCAGGTAACTGTTACTGCTCAATCCAAGGAAAGTGAAACTGAATCAAAAATATCTGCGGTAACGGTATTCTTTTCCGGAGCTCAGATCAACAGAAAGGCTACAGTCAATCTTCAGCCGGGTACAAATATTATCCGATTCAGCCGATTGTCGTATTATATCGACCCCAACAGCATTCAGGTAGAAGGAAGCAATAAGTTCACCATCGTATCGGTAAATCACCGTCACAATTTCCTTAACGACGCCGATGAATTGCCGGAGGTAAAGCCATTAAAGGCAAAAATTGACAAGCTTACGGAAGAATTGGAATTGCTCAAAATCGACATGAATGCCAACCAGGAAGAAAGGGAAATGATTCTCGCCAACAAACAATTTATTGGAGCCAATAAATCTGTTACAGTGGATGACATGATGGACATGAGCGAATTGTATCAGAACAAATATGCAAAGCTGTTAAAGGACCATGCTGAATTCCAGAAGAAAGAAAAGGAACTAAAAAAAGATCTCAAGCGACACCGCGACCAAATGAAAGTAGTTACTGCAGGCAAAAACCTGTACACTTCTGATATCATTGTAAATCTTTCCTCTCCTGCAAAAACTGAGACTGAACTGTCATTCAAATATGTAACCTCAAATGCAGGGTGGACATCTGCCTATGATGCAAAAGCGATTGATGTAAAAAATCCCCTTTCGCTTACCTACAAAGCAAAAGTAGTTCAGACAACAGGAGAAGACTGGAAGAACATCAAACTCACACTAAGCACCGGAAATCCAACAAGGAATAATAATCGTCCTACACTAGCCACCTGGCAATTGAGTGGTTACGATCAGGAAGAAGCCGAGCGCCGGCGCAAAGCTGAAGAAAACCGTTACCAGAATAAAGAAGCTTCAAAAAAACGTGAGAAAACTGCTGAAGCAGGAGCTCCTTCAATGGCAGGTGCTGAAGTAGATATGTTAGAGGAAGAAGAAACAGTGAGCAAGGATAAATCCAAAAGCACAGCCTCACTGACTACCGTTCAACAAGATGCGGTAAGTCTGGAATTTTCGATTGCCATTCCCTACACTATTGCATCTGATGGAAAAGATTATACGGTTGAAATCGCACGCCACGAACTGAATGCCAGTTACCGTTATTATGCTTCTCCGAAATACGACAACTCTGCATTTTTGGTAAGCTACATCAGTGGTTGGGAAAAATTCAATCTGATGAGCGGAATGGCAAGTGTTTATTTTGGGGATAATTATATCGGACAATCATATTTCAATACAAGCTCTACACTTGATTCGCTTGAACTTTCATTGGGCAGAGATAAAAGTATATTACTGGAACGAAAGAAAATTAAAGATTACGCCAAACCCAGTCTTTCCGGATCAACCAGAAAAGTTACGCTGGGAATTGAACTGATTGTAAAAAATACACGCAGCTCAGCCATTAAACTCGACCTCGAAGACCAGTATCCGGTAACACGGAATAAGGAAATTGAAGTAGAATTAATTGAAAATGGCGGGGCCACAGTAAAAAAGGAAACCGGAACGCTTACCTGGTCACTTGATTTCAATCCGGGTGAAACCAAAACTATTCGCTTTGCATACAGTGTAAAATATCCGAAGGATAAAGACATCAGTAATTTTTAAGCCTCAATTCCGGATAGTACCAATGGGAACAGCAGAAATAAGTGCAATGAAAAAGTGGGGAAATAAGTACTCCTCTTTAACCGGTGTATGGAAAATGAATTATCGGTACAGGAATTTCATAATCACAATATCCCCGGAAAATTCTCGCATTTATTCGCACTTTTCACCTTTCACCTTTCACCCATGAACAATGTGGTATAAAGAATGGTTCGATTGTGAGTACTACCACATTCTTTATTGTCACCGCGATGATAAAGAGGCCGAAGCTTTTTTGCATCGGCTTGTTGGTCACCTGAAATTACAACCGGGCATGCGCATATTGGATCTTCCCTGTGGAAGAGGTCGTCATTCCGTTTTCCTTGAGAAAGAAGGATACAATGTAACCGGTGCGGATCTTTCCAGCAACAGTATTGCTTTTGCGAAGCAATTTGAAACATCCGAACTTCATTTTCGGGTGCACAACATGCTGGAACCATTTCCAGAAAAGGACTTTGATGCGGTAATGAATTTATTCACCAGTCTGGGATATTTCGATCGCCCGGAAGAAGATCAGAAAGCCTTGCAACACATGGCAGATGCGCTGAAATCCGATGGTTTTTTGATCGTAGACTTTTTGAATCCTCTTCAGGTTGAAAAAAATCTGATTCCTGAAGAAACGCGCAAAATTGACGGAATAATTTTCGAGCTGAATAAAAAAATTGACAATAAAAATGTAATAAAAACGGTGCGTTTCCGTAACGAAAACAAGGATTTTGAATATTCGGAAAAGGTTCATTTATACAGTCGTGATGAACTTTGCAGCATGGTGAATGCAACAGGATTGCAAATAATTAATACCTTTGGAGATTATCACCTGGGGCCACATACCGAAGAAAGCGAACGCTGCATCGTTGTTGCCCGAAAGTCCTGATTTGTGGAAGATCTGATCGTTTATATCGCACTAACCGCCTCGGTTTTAATTGGGGGCGCGGCAGTTGCATTTATGAACCCTACCGGTGAGCGATCGTTAAAATTGATGCTTGCATTCAGTGGAGCCTTCCTTCTTGGCGTTTCATTTCTCCACCTGATTCCTGAAGTATACGAACATGGTCCGGCCAATATCGGTGTGTATGTTCTGATCGGATTTGTTTTTCAGTTGCTCCTTGAATTCTTCAGCGAAGGAATCGAACACGGACACGTACATATTCACCCGGAGGCGGGAGTAAAAGGAAAATTTCCAATTGTAATCATGCTATCATTATGTATTCATGCATTCGTAGAAGGAATTCCATTGGAACGGGAAATTCACTCTCACTATCATGATGCAGCAAATTCATTTCACGGTCACCACCATGGCGATCACTCGCTGCTAATGGGAGTCGTATTTCACAACATCCCTGTTTCCATTGCGCTTATGACCATGTTTCTGAAGAGCGGATTAAGCAATACTAAAGCTTTTCTCTATTTAGGAATATTTGCGATAATGGGTCCATTAGGTACTTTCACCGGTCACCATTTCGGAGAAAGCATTTCCGGTAATCTTGAGCACTTTTTTGAGATCGTTCTGGCTGTGGTAGTTGGTATGTTTATGCATATTTCAACCACCATATTATTCGAATCCTCCGAAAATCATCGGTTCAATCTGTACAAGTTCATCGCCATTATTTCCGGTGTTCTTGTTGCGATGGTAAATTTCTAGATCCGGAATTACCTTTTCAACACTTTATTTACCTTACGAATTGCCCCTGCAAATGGAATTCTGTATGCTGCAGTGAGATGAAAGGAATAACGTTGATCGCGAACACTATTGCCGTTATAACAAGCTCCTGAACCCGAACCATACAACAAGGAATAAAAATTAGCACCGGCACTAACAAACCAAGGATGCGCATCCCATACCAAACTGGCAAATCCGTAAAGATTGTTAGTTGGGAAATTTCCCTTTTGGTGACTTTTAAATTGCGTATTCTTGAAATCATCGGTCAGCGAATAGAATTTATACACCTGAACATTATACAAAAACATGATCCAGGTTTTCAGGTATAGCGTACGGAACTCCTTTCGCCCTTCATATTTCAGCAATGGCAAATAATACGAACAACGAAACCCCAGCAACACACTTGTACTGGTGAATTTATTCAGGTATTTATCGTTGACCATTAGAATGGCATTGGGATCATTGGCCGAACTCGCATACTGAAGCGCGGGGATAAAATCGGAATTGCTTTGAACCAGCATTGAAGAATACCCGAATAAGGTTGACAAAGCCGCAGTCATTTTTCGTGGTGTGTTCAGTAAATTTCCGCGTAAACGACTAAATGCCCGAATGTGTTTTGTTCCCTTACCGGTGTATTCAAAAACTGCGGTAACAGGACGAACTACCATATCCTCCAGAAACTTCGTACTGTCGTAAACCGGATCGGTACGGTTCATACCTGTATACTTGAGATAATCCAATGTAAAACTCCAATTCCTATAGGGAATGGAAAAATTATAGGTTGCCATTTGAGTTTGCGAAACTGCATCAAAATCGACAGATCTGGAATGCGAAAAAGAACCGTATCGGGAGGAAAGTGAAACCGATGCAAACTGACGTTGAACGGAAGGTGTAAATCTCCACCGGGTTATATTTTTTGGGAAATTATCATCACCCGCATCCGTATACAAATCACCAATCAGATTGGCAGAAATATGCCGGAAGATGGTCGTGTAGTTGTACTGAGCATACGACACACCCAGATAAAGCCTGTCGGAACGATCCAGATAAAACTCATCATGTTTTAAGAGCGATATAGAATCTTTTACCTCCTGGGCGTGGGAAGTTTTTATAAATGAAAAAAAAGTCAGGAATAAAAATATCGAAAAGCGATAAAATGTAAATCCCCTCCGGTTTGCGTTCATACCTCAAAAAATTCACGCGAATATACCAAAGCTATTCAGCATTTTCACTTTGATTCTCCTTCTAAACAATTCAAAAAATTATCAGCTAAGGATCAGGTTACTGCAGACCTAAATCTGAAAGTCCAGCACCAACCCATCGTAGGCCAGTTGCACATTCTGAGGCAATTCTTCCTCCACCTCGGCATGCTTACCCAGTAAGTGGCTGATATGAATAAGGTAAGCACGAACAGGATTGATTTCTGCGATAACCTCCAAAGCCTCACTTAGGGTAAGATGAGAAATATGATCTTCTTTTCGGAGAGCATTGATCACAAGCGTATGTGTCCCCCTCATTTTATTCATTTCATTTGGAGCAATGGTTTTCGCATCGGTGATATAGGTAAAATCGTGGATACGAAATCCAAGAACAGGCATTCGGTAATGCATAACCTCAACCGGATCAAAAGGTAAACCCAGGAGTTGAAAGGGCTCGTTTTTTATTTCATTGAGACTTAATTCCGGAACACCGGGATATTTGAAATCAGAAAACGCATAATGGAATTCCCGTCGCAGCGCATCGTGAACTGCCAGTGTTCCGTAGATTTCAATTTTTTCCTTCTGACGAAAATTAAATGCACGTACATCATCCAATCCTGCTACATGATCTTTGTGTTCATGTGTAAACAGCACAGCATCCAAACGCTTAACATGATGCCGAAGCATCTGCTGCCGAAAATCGGGACCTGTATCCACTACAATTACTCTTCCGGCATGTTCAACCATGATAGAGGTCCGCAATCTGCAATCGCGCGTATCGGTTGATTGGCAGACATCACAGTCGCATGCAATTACAGGTATACCCTGCGAAGTTCCTGTACCCAAAAAAGTGACCCGCATATCAGGCAACTGTGGTGGATCCCGATTCTGCTTTTTTCAATTTTTCTTCAAGCTCCTTAATGCGCTTGTCCTTTTCTTTATTGGATGCACGGAATCGGATCCAAACGGTTATCATTCCCAATACAAAAAACAATGCGATTAGGAAGATCTTTGAAATCTGGATGGTAAAAAACACCAGTGAGAATTCAACCGGCTTTGCATTCCAAACGATAAAGAGCAACATCAATATGGCAATAAGACCAATGCCTAGCTCCTTTTTGTACTTGATAATGAACGATTCTTCTTGTTGTTGTGACATATTCCTGATTTTGCTGAAAAATTACCTATTTTGAGTCGTATACGCTAATTCAAGTCAAAAAAAAATGAAGCGCTTTCCCCTTCTCTTCCTTTTCACCCTGTATTTAACAATGAATCTGGAGGCTCAGTACCATTCGGTTTTTGAGCAAAATAAGACTCTAACCTATCCCGAGGTTGAGCAGGCCTACCGCAATCTGGAGCAACGTTACCCGAATTGTAAAATCTATGAAGGCGGAATGACAGATGCCGGTCGCCCACTGCTTCTGTTCACTATTGGAAAAACAACTGATCTGCATCGTGAAATTGCTGATCCCAAAAAAGTAAGGATCCTAATCAATAATGGAATTCACCCCGGAGAACCGGATGGTATTGATGCATGCATTTATCTGGCGCAAAAATGGCTGGATAAAAAATCCCTGCCTGATAATGTGCTGATCGGAATTATTCCCGCCTACAATATTGACGGTATGCTCAACAGAACCTGCTGCAGCCGGGCCAACCAAAATGGTCCGGAGGAATACGGATTCAGGGGCAACTCACAAAATCTGGATCTGAATCGGGATTTTATTAAATGCGATTCCAAAAACGCACAATCCTTTACTGAAATCTTTCACTTTTTCGATCCCCATTTGCTCATCGACACCCATGTTTCGAATGGAGCAGATTATCAATATACCATGACATTATTGATGACCCAACCCGACAAACTTGGTCCGCAGGGAGAATATTGCAGAAAAGTAATTACACCACGCCTGTACGAGGAGATGAAGAAAAAAGGATTTCCGATGACTCCTTATGTAAATACAAAAGGAGAAACACCCGAAAGCGGGATCGTTGATTTTTTGGAAACTCCACGATTTGCAACCGGATATGCAGCACTTTTTGGATGCATCGGAATTACCAGCGAAACACATATGCTCAAAGCGTATCCCCAGCGGGTAAAAAGCACCATCGCATTAATTGAAACCATTGTTTCCACCGCAACGATTTACAGCAAGCAGCTTGAAGAATTCAGAAAAGAAATGAGGATGACATCCATTGTGAAAAACGAAACACATTTTCATCCGCTGAATTTTGAACCGGACACCAACCGTTTTTCTGAATTTGAATTTCTGGGTTACGAAGCGAATCACGAACCCAGTGCCATCTCCGGGATGATGCGCTTAAAATACGATCGAACCAAACCCTACAAAAAAAAGATTCGTTATTACGATCGTTTTACTCCTGCGCTTATGATAAAGGTGCCACAAGCTTACGTAATTCCTCAGGCATGGTCGCGCGTTATTGACCGCTTGCAATGGAATAAAATAAAACTGAAAAAAATTGAAAAGGACACCCAGTTTACCGTTACAAGCTACACCATTCGCAGCTTCGAAACCGTAAGGAATCCGTACGAAGGACATTATCTGCATTACAAAACACAAACCGACAGCAAACAGGAAATCATGCATTTTCACAAAGGCGATTTTATTGTCGGCACCAAACAGGCAGGCTGGAGATATATCGTTGAAGCACTTGAGCCTGCCTCGGTTGATTCTTATTTCAACTGGAATTTCTTTGATGCTGTTTTACAACAAAAAGAATGGTTTTCGGATTACGTATTTGAAGATCTCGCGGCAGAATTACTGCGAAAAGATGCAGACCTGAATTCACGATTTAAACAGCGAAAAAAAGATGATCCTTCGTTTGCAAAAGATGGATTTGCACAACTGCTTTTCATTTACCGCAACTCTCCCTATTACGAAGAAAGCCATAACCGTTATCCGGTCTACCGCATCGAATAATCAGCGGGAGATCAAAAATGTTTTAGCGGCAGATTGATCCTTGCCTTCCAGTTGCAAATGATAAATCCCATTGGGTAAATCGCTGAGCTGAACGATTCCGTTTGTAACAGCCGAAGAAACCACACTACCGCGGCTGTCCAGAATTTTGTATGCAAGTGGAAATGCGAATGAGGAGGAAGAAATGTAAAGCTGATCATTTGCCGGGTTCGGAAAAAGTGAAAATTGCATCCCGGAAGCGGCGATTTCGTCTGAACCTGTAATAACCGTTTGTCCGGCATTGATTCCTTCCCATGGAGTTGAATTGTAAGCAGCAGTACGAATGATGATGGTATCGCGATTGTAACTGCAATTGATATAAAACCAACCATAGAAAGCATCACTAGTTGCATTGATGCGCATTCCCAGATAGCGATTTCCCATTCCGTTAAACTGACCAGAAGAAACGAAGGTTCCCAATACACCCGGATTGATGTTAAAATACGAAGCAACAGTATCATCAAACAAAAGGGCATCGGGATAACCGAATGTCGAATTATCGAGGATAGCAGAAAAATTTAAGGGAACAATTCGCTGCGCCAATCCCCCCGGAGAAAGCGTGATAATTTCAAATTGAAAATCATCGGTACCGTCGGAATTAACATCATAGATAATTTGTCCCGGTCCAACGATAGTATCACTATAGGTCAGCGTTTGAATCTGTGCTTGTGCACCGAAACTCCAAAGCAAAAACAATATCCAAGCATTCTTTTTCATAATAATGATTAATAAGAAATCGGTTTTACATATATAATGATTCTCATTTCTCACTCAACATTTCAGTAATAAGCCGATGAAAATGATGTACCCCTTGTTCCATTTTGGGTGAATACCTGCCTTTATTGTACAATAATGAATTCGTACCCTTTTGAACCTTTTCCACGATGGCCTCATCTTCCCGCTCCACACGATCGAGCAATGCACCTGCCCCCTGATCGAGTTTGGAGGGGTCCCATACATAGGAACGGAAGATGACACGCGTAAGGTTATGTTTGAGCGGACGAATAATATTCAGGGATAATCCCCATGGATAAAAATTGAACATGATATTGGGAAACAACCAATAGTAATACGCAGCAACCCGCTTACCGTAATCGGGCGAATCCTTGGGCAGATCAAACGCCATCTCACCACCTTTTGCAATACCCAATTGCAGGTTCGACCAGGGATAGATCTCACTGGCATAGCCCTGATAATCGAGCGAGCGGGCAAGATCTTTGTGGATATAGGGAATGTGAAAACCCTCCAGGTAATTATCGCAGTACAAAGCCCAGTTCGCACGTACCAGATACTCCTGTGAACGGGTAGGATCAAAAACAAATTTATCAACAGGCATCCACCCCACCCGGGCCTCCATTTCTGCGAATACTGCTTCAAAAGGGAACGCGGGGTCTATCGAGGTGAACATGAATTGTTTCCATTGTTTTACCTGCAATTTTGAGAGATCATCCTCAGGAGTTGGAAAATCCTTCATCCCCTCACACTCAGGCATGCTTTTGAAAGTGCCGTCGATATTAAACCTTCTGCCATGATACGAACACGTTATACCCGAATTAAGGGTACATGGATGGTCGATCAGGATATTACCACGATGGGTACAAACATTGGAAAAACAGTGCAAATTATCCTGTTTATCTCTGGTAAACAGAAGTGGTTCTTCGATAAAACCTTCCATAAAATCAAATGGATAGGCAGAATCGGGCAATCGGATTACCTCACTATCTGCGATGTATTGCCATGAACGGTGAAACAAACGCTTGCGGCACAATTCGAGGCCTTCTTCGCTGTTGTAAAATGCGCCAGGAAGAGTGAACGCTTCCCGTATATCTTTGGATACCTGAAACATAAATTGTTGAAAAAAGTTTGGAACGAAATTAGCAAGGTAAAGTATAATAACCGTCGTAAAGCGGATTTTTCGTATTTTCAACCTGTTAAAGCCGGACAATACATGAAGTCATTTCTACAACTCAGCCTACTTACTGCCTTTTTTCTGTCCGGTCAACTTGCATTTGCACAGTTCAACCTTAAGAAGCAGTTACCCGAAAAACAAAAGTTTGACGCTGCCAACGTGATTGATTCCACCTATGGCATCATGATGTACGAACGACTGAATCCACATAGTGAAGGCGACTCCATTCGTCTATGCGGATCGTATGCCTGCCAGAGCTGGGTGGAGGATTTTTATACCACCGGAACCCTTCTGCATAAAGGTTTTTATATTGATGGTCAGCTTAAGACGTATAAAAACTATTTCCCTAATGGCAATGTTGAACGCGATTTTAAAGCGATCGATAATTACAAAGCCACGTGTAAGATCTATTACTCCAACGGACAATTGAAATCCGACATCAAGTACAACAATGGTACAATCGAATCCTGGACCGACTACAGTGAAGCAGGAGTTGTGATTTACCAGGAAGTAAGCACCAAAGGCGGTGATTTTCTGGAATTCAAGAAATTCTTTTTTGATGATGGGTCTCCAAAACAAATCATGGTTTTGGCCGACAAAAAGAAGCGTTCGTATTCCTACACCGAATACCATTCCAACGGAAAAGTAAAGGCTCAGGGGAACAAACTTTTCTCAGAAGGACTTGGAGATTACGTTAACGATGGTGAATGGAAATTTTTCGATGAAAGCGGAAAACAATCCAAAACAGAAACCTATTCCAATGGCGAGAAAATAAAATAATCGTTACCCGAAAACATCTTTACCGATTTTTCTATTCTATTCAATTTGATGTTGGATGTTATTGGTTATCAGTTATCGGTTATCAATTAGGAGTTATTGGTTAGGAGGTAGGAGTTATTAGTTAAGAGTTACGGTTCACCAGCCTGTCCCGACCAATCGCGTCGGGATCACTTTTCACCGTTCACTTTTCACTGCTCACCATTCACCATTCACTCTTTCGGGGTTTGTAAAACATGATCACCAATACCGGCAATAGCAGCAAATCACAGAGCACTGCAAAAAACAGTGTAAGCGCCATTAGTAAGCCGAGGTAATACGTTCCCAGAAAATCGGAGAAAATAAGTGTTAAAAATCCACCGGAGAGTATAATGGTGGTAAGAATTATTGCACGGCCTGTACTCACAAACGTTTTTCGAACAGCAAACATCATCGATCTGCCCTTCGATAGTTCGATGCGCAATTTGGAAATGAAATGAATGGTATCATCAACGGCAATTCCAAAACTGATGGTAAACATCATGGAGGTGGATACTTTAAGATCTATTCCAAGAATTCCCATCACACCTGCGATCATCAACAAGGGTAGAATATTCGGCAATAATGCGATCCATATCATTTGTCCTGAACGATACATCAATCCAACGATCATTGCAATAACCACAAATGAAATGCCCAAGCCCCAAACCAATCCGAATGCAACCTGACCATTGTTCTTGTCCACCAACAATGCCGTTCCGGTAAGCCGGTAATCAAACACGGAGGTATCGATGGATCGCTTGTAAAACTGTCTTAATTCAGCATCCTTTTTCTTGTACACATAACTTCCCAGATCATTGGTTTTTGCGGCCAAACGAAGCGTTCTTCCATTATCAGCAATCATTCCACTGAGCAACTGATCTGCCCCAAGTTTTTCGATCATCCGGAATACCTTTTTCAGATCTTCATCCGAATCAGGAATGGAATAATGCCTTTTATCGCCACCGTTTATTGTTCTGTTTACCGACCTCACCAGTGTGAGCGGAGAAATAATAGTACCGGCTCCGTATTCGGTAATAAGGTAGTTTTCCAATTTTTCCAACTCGATTAGCACGCTGCGGGAAACAGGAATGGAATCTGCATTCTTTACCAGAATAGCCATTTCGAGCGGACGCACACCTGCAAATTCACGTTCAAAAAACCGGAACTGTTCTTTTAATTCATTGCCGTCTTTAAGATCCTCGAGAAGAAAATTATTGATTCGCATCTGCGTAATTCCCCAAATGGAAACTCCTGCAGTAGCAATGCTGATAAAAATAATCAACATCCTTTTGCGTATCACAACAACAAAGGCTTTACTTAAGAATCGTTGCCAGAAATTCTTTTCCTGCGGAATTGCAGCAATGGATGGTACAGGATGTAAAAGCAAAATAGCGGGTAACAGGGTATATGCGAGAACAAATGCAAACATTACCCCTAATGCAGTATACAATCCAAAATCGCGAATCGGTTCAATCGTGGAAGTGAGTAAAGATAAAAATCCGACAGCCGTGGTAACAGAAGTAAGCAATGTTGCCAATGCCACCTCTTTGTAGGTAATTCGCAGCGCATCAATTTTTCCTTTTCCGGACCGTAATTCTTCAACGTAGCGGGAAATAACATGCACCACATCCGACATTCCCACAACAAACATTATCGTTGGAAGAATGGTAAGGACTAAACTGATTCCTTCTCCAACAATCTCCATGAAACCTATGATCCACACAGCTGTAAAAACAACTACGGTTACAGGAACCCAAACCGCCCAAAACGTACGAAAAGACAAATACAAAAACGCAATTACAAGTATAAAAGAAGTAATGGCAAAAAATCCAAGCTCATATTGCATGAGTTTTACGTAGTAACTTTGACCGGTGCTTCTTCCGGCAGAGATCTTTCCATCGAAGGAGTAACGATCCATTACCTCATCAATAAACAAGGCGAGTGAATCGGAAGCATTTTTGGAGATATATTGTTTTGTATCTACATACACCAATACTGTTTTAGCATCGGCAGAAATCAGGTTTCGCACCAGGAGATTATCCTCGAAAATTTTTGAAGAATCAGGTCCATAACTTTCCGGATCATCCATATGAATAGCAGGAACAGGAAAAGGAACCCTGCTGAAGGAGGTCATTACCAGATCGCGATAATCGATAATTGAATATACCCTGGTGACATAAGGAATCTTACGAAGCTCGTTGGAAAATGAATCGACCCGACGAAGGAAGTCCTCCCGAAAAACACCATTATTGTTGCTCAGTGCAAACAGCACAAAATCATTGTCGGAACCAAATTTCTTTCGGTATTCAAGGAAAAACTCTGTATCGGGATCGTTGGCCGGGAAAAATTTCTCGAAATCGTAATCGAATCCCACTTTCGACATTCTCCAGCCCAGAAATGCCGTTAAAACCAAAACACAGGTAAGCACTATTAGGGCCAGTCGCTTCATGGATTCAAATATACACCGGCTTTTTAGGGAAGTGGAAAGCGTTTTGTATTTTTAACGAAACAATTCGGTAACGGGATTGTTTACTTTGTACCCATGAAAAACTTCAGCATCCCCGAGTATTACCGCTCACCTATAATAAGCAAGGTCAAAGAGTTTCGTAAGCAAAAAGATCCGCGTAAAAAGGATTTCAGTCCTACCCTTCTCGACTTTGGTTCTGTTCGTTTTTATATTGCCCGGCATTTCGGGTTCTGTTACGGTGTTGAAAATGCCATCGAAATCTCTTACCGTGCCATTGAGGAGAATCCGGGTAAACGTATTTTTCTGCTGAGTCAGATGATTCATAATCCGGAAGTAAATGCCGATCTGGAGCGAAATGGCATCCGTTTCATTATGGATACGCATGGCAAACATTTTCTTTCCTGGGATGAAATCAACAAAGATGATATTGTAATTATTCCAGCATTCGGAACTACGCTGGAGATTGAGCAACTGCTTCAGGAAAAAGGAATCGAAACACAGAAATACAACACCACCTGCCCCTTTGTAGAAAAGGTCTGGAACCGCGCAGAAAAGCTGGGAAGCGAATCCTACACCATTATCATTCACGGAAAACAAACGCATGAAGAAACAAGAGCCACCTTTTCACACAGTAAAAAGAATGCTCCTTCTATCGTAATAAAGGATATGAAAGAAGCACAGATTCTTGGGGATATTGTGCTTGGCAAAATGGATTTAAGTTCATTCAGCACTTATTTTGGTGATCGTTGTTCGCAAGGATTTGACCCTGCTACTGATCTGCAAAGAGTTGGAGTGATCAACCAAACTACCATGCTTGCAACAGAGACTCAGGAAATTGCGGATTACTTTAAAAAAGTGATGGCGGAAAAATATCCGGTCGACAATTCCCGTGATCATTTTGCGGATACCCGTGATACACTTTGTTACGCTACCAATGACAATCAACAAGCTACTCTAGCAATGATGGATCAAGTGGCAGATCTTGCTTTGGTTATTGGCGGTTACAACAGTTCCAATACCACACATTTGGTTGAATTACTGGAGCAAAAATTCAGCACCTACTTTATCACCGGCGAAAAAGAAATCAGAGAAAATGGCAGCATCTCCTATTTCGATATTCACCACCACGAAATCAAACAGGCGGATCATTTCCTGCCACAAAAGCAACCCTTGAACATAATTGTAACCAGCGGTGCTTCTTGTCCGGATGCGGTGGTTGACAGGGTCTTACAAAAAGTACTGATGCTACTTAATGCTGAACGGAGCATCGAGGAAGTACTGACCGATCTAAGTAAATGATTCCTCCCAGGAAGCCGTCTGGTTTTTGATTGCCAATTTTGTATCTTGGCCGGGCTAAAAACCCTGATTATGTTCCGTCGCTATTTCTTCTTTTCTGCGCTTTTAGTTGCAACAAATGCAAATGCACAGATTTCTATTACCTCTGCAGATATGCCGGTTGCGAATGAGGTGTACCCTATTTCAACTACCATCGACCAATGGAGTATTGATGTAACACAAACAGGTTCCAATCATATTTGGGATTTTTCCTTCCTTACCCGTGTATCTCAACTTTTGGATACAACTTTTGAAGTTCAGGACACTCCAACGGCCTATCAATTTTTCTTCAACAATAACTTCGTTTACCCCGCACACGTAGCACAATTCGCACGTAGAGGGCAAGACCTTGATCTTTTTGGTTTTCTAACCATTACAAATGTTTTTGATTTTTTCAGTACCTCCAACAACAAATACAAAAACGTAGGTTACGGAGCGCGCATCAATGGTTTTCCAAATTCGGTCCGCAATCAGCCTGTCGATACCATTTACAAATTCCCCTTAACAGATGGAACTCCGGTATACGGTTCCTATTCCGTAAGTCTTGTAAATATCCCAACTATCCTCTATTATCGTCAGCAAAAAACGATGTCGAATGCAACTGTTGACGGTTGGGGTTCTATTACCACACCTTTGGGAACATTCGATTGTATCCGTGTAAAAATGACCATCGATATCCGCGATTCTCTGAGTATGGATGTTGGAGGATTCCCTCTAAATTTTGGCGTTAATCGTCCAACCGAAACCCAATACCATTGGCTGGCAAACGGAAAACATGTTCCGGTATTGCAGATCAACACGTCATTCGGTGTTATCACTACGATCCGTTACCTTGATACGATTGCCAATTTATCGGTTGAAGAAAACAGGGTACTCCCAATTGTTGCCTATCCCAATCCTGTGAGCGATATTTTATTGGTAGAACATTCGCGCGAAGGAGGGTGGATTGAGCTTTATGACATGAACGGAAAGAAAATTCATACTCAGAATTTCACTTCAGGAACGGATGTTTCTTATGTTAATGTGCATACCTATCCAGCAGGAAATTATATTGTGCGCATGCAGAGTGGTAAAGAATTTCGCACAGGAAAAATTACCGTGACGCACTAAAAATATCAGGCTTTATTGTACGATCCTTTGGTAAACGTACCGATAATTTTACCCTTGAGTTTTTTACCTTCAAACGGCGTATTAGCCGATAATGATCGGGTATCCGATTTAGCATAAACCCATTCTTCAATTGTTGAGAAGATACTCAGGTCGGCATTGTATCCTGCTTCGATCTTTATTTCAGGCAAACCTAAAACACGACGTGGTCCGTGACTGAAGAGCGCAGTTATTTCTTCTACTTTCATCTTAGGTTCCAAAACTGTAAATGCAGCAGAAAAAGCAGTTTCCTGTGCAATCATTCCAAACTCGGCATGATCGAATTCCACCGACTTACTTTCTGTATCCTGTGGAGTATGGTGCGAAGCAATTGCATCACATTTCCCTTTTACAACAGCATCAATCAGGGCATCTTTTACCCTGGCAGATCGCAATGGCGGAATGACTTTTAAATGGGTATCAAAACCTACAAGATCCTCATCGGTAAAGAAAAGCAAAAAGGCTGGCAGGTGAGATGTTACTTCTGTGCCCTTTTTGATGGCCTCACTGATGTATTCGAATGATCGTGGTGCCGAGATTCCAGCAAAGTGTACAGGCGCATTGTGGTAGGCTGCAAGATGCAGATCACGCTGCACAACAATTTCTTCTGCGAGTTCAGGAATTCCTTTTAGTCCGAGTGAAGTGCTTACCACACCTTCATGCATCAATCCACCCGGTGCAAGAGAAGGATCAAAGGGCAGACTGAATACTTTTCCGCCGAAATTTTTCGCGTACAGCAATGCCCGCGACATCAATCCTGCGCGCACATAATGATTCACATCAAAAAACGCTCTTGCGCCCGATTGCCACATGTCGTACATCTCAGCGAGATTTTCGCCATCGAATTTTTGCGAAACCGATCCGCATGGAATCATGTTTACGGGTAAAGACTTAGAGTGATTGCTGATGTAATCCACAATGGTTTTACCCGACATCACCGGCTGACTATCCGGCATAACCAGAACATGGGTAAATCCGCCTTTTACCGCAGCCGCAGCACCGGTTTGAAGCGTTTCCTTGTGTTCTAATCCGGGATCGCAATACGAAGCCTGTAAATCGAGAAATCCGGGAGAAACAAAAGCACCTTTCAGATCAATTTCCTCATCCGCCTTTTCGGTCAGCGAGGATGCAATTTTTTCAATTTTTCCGGAGGCAATCAGAATATCAACTTTTTTCCCGTTGAACGAACTGTTCTTGTCGCTAACCGTTGCATTGCGAAAAAGTGTCTTCATGGTTTATCGCTTATTGTTTCATTAATCGTATAAGTAGTACTTCTGCCAATAGAAAGAGTAATGCCAATAGAATACATAACCTCCAGTATTCGCGGGTATCATCCAGTGCTTCCAATGTAATTCCTTTTCCTTCTTCCACCTTATCGAACAAAGTGAAATCACTCATACCGCCGGATTCCAGAATTTTACTGATCTCCTCAGTTTCGTAACAAGCCAGGTCCGACTCTTTTCTGTCGTAGTTAAATCCAATTCCTGCAATCAGATCATTTCCCTTTTTCACTTTGTAATTCCCCGCTTCACGGATCTGTCCGTGCACATACAGCGACACTCCACCACCGGTATTACGCATTTCGGGAATGACTGAAAAATCGCCTGCTTCATTTTCCAGTTGAAACGTTGCATCCCCTCCGGGCAAAGTACTTCTTATCTCAATGGGCAAATCTCTTCCGATTAATTGCATATTGATACCCGAACCCTGACTCCATTCCGCAATGCGCAAAACCACTGGGACAAACAAAGCGTGCTTCGAAAAATTACCGGCCTTTTCTGAAAGCGGAACCGTGCTCACATAGATAAAGCCTTTCCCTTTGGAATAACGGGATAAAAATTCATCACCGTTTCTCATTTTCCATAGTTGTTCCTTGCCCGGCATCGATCGTGTTTCGCTAATGTAACGAAAGCGGAATTGAGGAAGATCTATTTCGCGCGGCTCGCGTTCAAACATGCGGGAAAAAAACGGAGTGCGCACATCAATTGGTGCAGGTCGTATCGCACTGGTATCCTTTCCGGTAAATCCTGCAGCACCGCATTGTACCAAAAAATTATTAAGTGAACTAAGTTCCGAACGGATAGAAGGAAACAAAAGCACATTACCTCCAGCATTCACAAAACGAACGACCTCATCGGTTAGTCCGCTGCTTAAAACGGGAACTTCATTCAAAATGATCAAATGGCGCGAAGGAAAACTCGAAAAATCTACCTGCGATACTTTCCGCGATTCCAGTTTAAAAAAGGGATCGTTACGAAACAGTCGGGAAACCGCTGCACTTGTATCGGCAGGATTGTCTCCTGTAAGCGAAAGAATATTTACGCGTTCTTCCACCGAATAGGAAAAAAACCAGTCATCATCAAACGCCACCTGGGCATCTCCAATACTTACTTTTGCCAGTTGCACCCCAACTCCGGTATTGGTATAGGTAAGTGCAGAATCACAAAACGATCCGGCATCTACAGCAAAGGATGAAATGGCCTTTTGGGTGCCGTTGACCGATAATCGCAGCGATACATTTTCAACCGGAATATCGCCGGAATTCCGGATGCGGACCATTAATTTTTCGGAAGTATTCAACTGCCGGACCGGACTTTCGAACCAAACCGTATCGATGAACAAATTGGATCGCCGTTGTGCTTTGAGAGGAACCAAAACCACCCGGGGACTTGTCCTTCCTGCGAGTGCATTAAGATCGGATGTACTTTTCTGAAAATCGGAAATCCAGACCAAACGTCGGGTGACATCGGGCTCTGTATTCACAAGGTCGAGCTGTCGGAGCATGATCTCAGAAAGCAGTCGTGAAGCCGGCGAAAGTTTTACATCCTGCACCGTTTCAATAAATTCCTCGCGACTCAACAAACGTTGCTGGTGCCCTTCAAGGTCGTTAGTAACCAACTGAAAACGGTCGGTTGCATTGTATTGCGATGCGATTTCAATCGCCTTACGCTTACCTGTCTCCAGTAGCATTCCGCCACTCCCTTCCACCTCCATGGAAAAGGAATTATCAATATAAACCGAAATAATCCTATCGCCACGGGCTGCATCGCTTGCGCTACCCGGAATAAAGGGCTGGGTAAAAGCAAAGACCAGGAAAGCTATAGCCAGCAGGCGGGCAATGAGCACTAGAATATGCTTAAGTCGCGAGCGGCTCCGTGTTTGTTCGTTAACCTCCTTTAAAAAGCGGACATTGGAAAAATAGACTTTTTTGTACCTCCGGAAATTGAATAAATGAATGATGATAGGTATTGCCAGGGCCGTTAAGGCATATAGGAATTCCGGGTATACAAAACTCATGTGTGCTCAAAGATAAGGATTTGGGGGGTATAGGCCATAAGCACAGTACCCGATTTTGAACTCAAATGAATTCATAATTTGTGAAAATGAAAAAGTCCGCCATTACCAATGGTATCCGTGACCTTCCGCCGTGGGTGGATTTTCAGCGTCAAGATTAAAGCTCATTCCTAGTCCGAAGTCGAAGAAAAATACTGGGCCTGACGTCCCTGATTTTTCGTATCCCCCGGTTCTAGTGCGATTGCGGGATTGGTTATCGTCAGGATTAAAGCTCTTTTCTTGCCCGAAGTCGAAGAGAAATACAGGGTCTGACTTCCTTCATTTTTCGTATCCCCCGGTTCTAGTGCGATTGCGGGATTGATTATCGTCAAGATTAAAGCTCTTTTCTTGCCCGAAGTCGAAGAAAAAAATTCAGGGCCTGACGTCCCTGATTTTTCGTATCCCCCAGTCCTTATGAAAGCTTGAGCTTTCAACGGTCCGGGGGATACGAAAAATGCCCGCATAGCTGCGGGCATTTTTTTCTCTTTAGTGACCTCGTCAAGATTCAAACTTGAAACCTTCTGATCCGTAGTCAGATGCTTCCGCCGCGGCGGATTGAGTTACGAGGCGTTTGATAAAATCTCTACCAACTCCTGTTTTCAACCATTTTTCTTTTTGCATAGCCAATGCTCTGGTTTCAAAATACTCAACATAAATCAAAATCCAGGGTGCATATTTACTTGTGTATTTTACTTTTCCTGAATTGTGCATTTCAATTCTCATGAGGATGTTTTCGGTCGAGCCTTTGTAATAGACCATTTTAGAGGGAGAAAACAAAACGTATGCACAGAATCCGACTTTTAATTCAATTCGATTCATAGTAATTAAAATTAAAAAAGTCCGCCGTAGCGGACTTTTCTTAGTGACCTCGTCAAGATTCAAACTTGAAACCTTCTGATCCGTAGTCAGATGCT
>ERZ761607.631-NODE-631-length-57229-cov-17.675657_pt1 | contig 57229 bp, 42 predicted proteins | sample MGYA00511164_ERZ761607 | MGnify/ENA primary metagenome ERZ761607 (study PRJEB28899, sample SAMN02445080) | bioreactor sludge metagenome | biome: EBPR sludge | place: Australia: Brisbane, Thorneside Wastewater Treatment Plant | collected 2011-06-22 ...
ACTTTATAAACTTTCTACTTTATAAACTTTCTACTTTATAAACTTTCTACTTTATGAACTTCCTACTGACCTAAGTTCGAAGCCAGACCTTTCCCGACCGGGTTCAATGAGCATAGGGAATGATTTGATTATCTGGTTATCTGATGTTCAAAATACAGATGTACTCATTTCCAAATTTCCAAATTAACTCATTTCCAAATTATAATACAAGAAAAACGTCGGATCAGATCATTCAACTACCAATTCGAGTGGTTTATGGATCCTGGTGCAGGCAATAAAACAACCTATTCCGTTTTCAATATTTGATATCAAAACCGGATTCACTGCAGCATATTGATAACGGGTTTGGTTGTAGGTATATAAATATCGATAACCTGAAGCAGTATGAGATTTAACCACAAAATTTAGCCTTACACCTTTGATTTTTTTTTCAAACGCAATAGGAAGCTTCAGTTCTACCCTTCTAGACAAGTTCAGTTTTTTAAAATCGACAAGAAAAGATCTTCTGCTTTCGAGCCAATCCACCCCTGACTTTAAGAACTCATCTGTTATATGATTTATTTTAACCGGATGTTCCAGAACTTCCCAAATCACGGTTCCTCCCGTATCGTTCGTAGCTATTTCATCCAGGTATACTTCGATCTCATAAAATTTCTCATCATTCAAGTCCTCAAATCCGAATTCAACTTTTAAATCATAAGCATACCTGTTGGCAGTATCTGTCACCAATTGACAATCTCCAATCAGATCTTTTAATTCGGTCTCTAAAGGTACATAAGTGTCAGCATATACTTCCCGGAGTTCACCATCAGGCACCCTCGCCTTCATCAGCAATTTATCTCCGGGCAAAACGAAACCCCGGGTTTCATAATATGGAATCTCTGCAATTCGTCTCACAACATCCAAAGACGAATTTCCCTTAAAAATCTGAATTTGAACAGAATCAGGAACAACAGGAATTTCATAATCTGCCGGAATGCCTATTCCTTTGAAGACATACAACATGATATCCGAACCCGGTTCAAATTCACATTGCACGATCAGCTTGTTTTCCGCGGAATCCAAATCATCCACAGGATAAGTGCAACCGCTTACCCAAACCAATAAAACCAACGTCCCGAAAATTAAATCTCTCATCCCTGTTCTTCTATACATTGCCATTTCACCCTGCAATATCAATACAAATATATGATGGAAATATTGGGAAGTCAAACATATTGCATCTTTTTTTAATGTATATTATATTTATTTTTAAAAGACAAAGCCCTACAAGCTTCATAAATCAACACTTTCCCATATATAATGAAGTTGTTTAAGAATTATGTTGATTGCTGAAAATAAATGCTTGAAAGTCAGGGCGAAGCTCTTTTTTGAATCAAAGATACTGATAAGCTTGTCTTCGTCAGTATTGCGTACCGGAATGTACGGAATCAAAAAAAGCTGAAGCATCTGGTTGAAAATGCTGATTGAAAATGCTGACAAGCTTGCTTCGTCAGTACAAGCTTGCCTGATAAGTGCTGATATGCAAAGCATCGTCAGCATTCGTCAGTGCTTTCAATGATTTGTTTGCAAGCATTAAGATACATTATTAAACAACTTCAATATTAAAAAAGCACTCTAAATGAAAAAAATGTGAATTTTATCCATCAACTATCATATCGAATGACTGGTTTTTTTACTTTTGCATTTTTTAATCGGAACTTGTAGAAATAGCAGTTTAAAAGCACATCCAATTACCCTCCATTATAACAGCATATATTATTTTTCATTATTTATAAATCAAATTTGCATTATGTCATTAGTAGGAAAAAAAGCACCTCTTTTTGAAACTCAGGCAGTGATCAATGGCCTGGAAATCGTTCCAGATTTCAAACTCACTGACTTCCTTGGCAAAAAATATGTAGTGATTTTCTTTTATCCAAAAGATTTCACATTTGTTTGCCCGACTGAATTATTTGCATTCCAGGAAAAGATGAATGAATTTGAGCAAAGGAATGTTCAATTGATCGCATGTAGTACTGACACCGAACAATCACATTGGGGATGGTTGAACTTGGATAAAAGGGCCGGAGGAATCCAGGGTGTTAACTATCCTGTCATTGCCGATACCAACAAAACCATTTCATACAATTATGGTGTTTTAGCAGGTGATTGGGATTATGATGAAAACGGACAATTGACCGCTCAGGGAGAAATGGTTGCATACCGGGGTTTATTTCTCATTGACCTGGAAGGTGTTATCAGACATGAGACCGTCAACGATATGCCTATTGGAAGGAATGTTGAAGAAGTGCTGAGAATTGTAGATGCTTGGCAATTTTACGAAAAACACGGAGAAGTTTGTCCTGCCAACTGGAAACCCGGTGCAGAAACCATGAAACCTTCTCATTCTGGTGTAGCTGAATACTTATCAAAAAATTGAGATTTGACATCTATTGCTTCTTAAGCAAAAACATTTTGAAAAACAGAGCTGTCTGCAAAACAGGTAGCGCTGTTTTTTTTTTGACGATTAAAATGACAAGGAATAACTCAAAACAGGCATGACCGGGAAAATATAAACATACTTGAAATGAGCAGTATTCAAGACATCCAGATTTCCTTTCTTATAATCATAGGAGACATAGAACGGATTTTTTCTGTTGTATAGGTTATATAAGCCCAATGACAGCTTTTGCTCACCCCAGTCGAATTTGGTCCTGAAATTGAATTCCACATCCAATCGGTGATAAGCCGGCAAACTGGCATTATTCAGTTTCTCGTAAACAAATATGGTGTTTACAACCCCATTTTCGACAAATGAAGCTATCTGTGTCGGAAAAGTATACAGATTACCAGAACCATAAGTCCACGAAACTGAATAGTCTACCTGATCTGTGATTTTATGATTCAAACTGCCATTGACATTATGTCTTCTTGAAAACCTGTCATCGAATAAATCGCCTCCATTCAGATCATCAAACCGTCTTTTTGCCCAGGACAATGTATAATTAAGATTACCATGCAATTTTCCGGATTCATAACTCAAATAAGTTTCCATCCCATAAGAAAATCCCTTGCCATAAATCAACTGATCTTCCCAACCCGGATCAGTTTCCAATTCAAATTTAACTCCCGGAGCGATCATTTGCAAATGATCCAAGTCCTTGTAATAGCATTGAGCGCCCAAACTGAATTTTCCATGCAACTTTTCAAGTCCCGCATTGAGTTGCCAGGAAGACTGAGGCATCATTTTATCAGTTGCAGGCAACCAAATCTGTGAAGGAAAGCCCAAACCGTTGTTATTCATCAGATGGTTGAACTGAGTCATCCTGGTCAAAGAGCTTTGGATAAAATAACCGTTGCCAAGATTAGATTTGATAAATAATCTTGGTTCAAGCCAAAATTTATGTTCTGAAAGATTGTAGTAATGGACGCCATGCAATCCCAAAACGATTTTTGTATGGCTCTTCAGATTGGAAGCTGATTCAAAATATGCCCGGTTTTCATAAAATGCCAGATTCGTTTTTTGGTTATTTTCAATCAATTCATCGTAATCAGGAATATCCTCGATAGACTCTGCATTGTTGAGGTTTTCATTATCCGTGACCTTCACAAACGGAACATACTGATGCCTGATCAGTTTGATGCCTGCGCTCAGCGTCGCCCCGGAAGATCGCTCAAATTCAACCTGACTTTCCATCCCAAAATCCCGGATCTGCGTCTGATAAAGCTGGCTGTTAAAAGAGTAACTCTGTAATTTAGCGTCCTGTTTTTCAGCAACCCAATTCAGGTTGAAGTTATCCATGGAATACTGGCTTAAAAAGGCAGAAGTATTAAAAAACATTTTATCTCTGCGAACATTCGTCCATTTTAAGACATATAGCTGATTTTTCCATTTCATCAGATTGTCCTGTATTTCTTCCCTTTCTTTAGGTGCTAACACCTGGCTAAAACTGTAGTCGTTGGTCATTTGATCTCCACTTTGAAACGCAGTCAGAAACAAACTATTATCAGGGTTGAAATCCACATTGATTTTTGCATTAAAATCATAATTGAAATAGTCTGTATTTCCGGAACTGCCTTCTCTCTCATTAAGCAGATTTCGCACTGAACCGATCCAAAGATCAGCAAATGTCCTTCTGGCATGAATAAAATAGGAGGCTTTGTTTTTGATGATCGGGCCTTCCAGACCGGCTTTAAGGGTGAATAAACCTATATTAAAATCACCGTGATGATTAAGTTTGTCCCCATCTTTTGTCCAGACATCCAGGATTGAAGAAGTACAACCCCCAAAACGCGAAGGAAAATCACTTTTATACAACCTGGCCGATTTTATTGCCTGACTGTTGAATACTGAAAATAATCCAAGCGCATGAGTAGGATTGTAAACTGGCACCCCATCCAGCAGAATTTGATTCTGATCCTGACTGCCTCCACGGACATACATGCCTCCAAAACCATCTGCCCCGGTCAAAACCCCGGAATTGGTATACAGATACCTCAGTATATCTTCCTCTCCTCCAAGTGAAATGCTTCGTTCCATTTCCTCCATAACAACCTGTTCAGGCTTATAAAAATCGATGTGCTTATTTGAAATTGGTGCATCTTTGATCACTACCTGATCCAGCACAACATGGCTGTTTTTGATCAACGGGATATCCAGTCTGATGTCTCTGTTGAGTCTGAAAGTTTTCTCAAATTTCTCATAACCGAGGTAAGAACAGACCAGATGGATTTCTCCTCTTTTCAGATTCAGACTATAAAATCCGTGTTCATTAGAGCTGACACCCTGTTTGAAATTAGAAAGATAGACATCAGCAAACAGGATTTTTTCCCCCGTGGATGCATCATAAACATAGCCACTTACAGTAAATCTGGCTTTATCATAGATTTCCCAGCGGTAAATCACAATGGTTCCCTCCAATTCTTCAAAAACCAGACCTGTTCCCGAAAGTATATATTCCAGAATCTCTCTCAAACTGGATTGCTTGACATTGATGGTAACCCTTTTAGGTGGCACATCATCTTTTGAAAAAGCAAAGTTCGTCCTGGTTGATCTGGCAATGTCCTGCAGCACATCTGCCAACGGCTTTTGATAAGCCATATAATCCACGACAGGTGCGTCCAAATCGATTTGTGCACCTGCTCCGATATACGCCAATATAAGTATTAAAATAAGTATTAATCTCTTCATAAATGCAATCAACCGTGCAGAATAGCCCATGACCCAGCATGATCCCAATAAGAATAAAAGGGAGCATCCCCTGATTATCCCGAACAAAAATAATCACTAATTGGATAAACTGTTTATGTATGCAGGACTATTCTCAGAATTTTTCATATCTAGAAACAAGGTTCTCCTGTTACACGATATTCAATTTCTGAGTTTTTACTGATTTCCAGATTATAAACTTTTCTGATTGCCTCAAGATATGCATTGATTTTCGGATCGTCCTGCTGATGTATAAAAGAAGTGAAACCTTTCATTTTACCAATTTCTGGACAGTCTATTGTAAATCTTACACCGTAATGCCTTGACAATTTATCAAAAACCTGCTGAAGTGTTGCGTTTTCAAAAATGAGGTAGTCATTCACCCAGTCAGAGCTCAACCGGTCAGCAGATTCCGGTATGATAAGGGTATCTTTAATCGCATCGAAAACGATCTCTCCCTGATCTATCAGCGTGATTTGGGAAGACAATCCGTTAAATTGAACTTTACCTTCGATCAGTTTCAGATGGCCTTCTCCCATACCTCCGGTACTCAGATAAAATGAGGTACCTAATACTTCGACTTTTCCATATTCCATTATGATCTGGAAGGGTTTGGAAGCATCATGATGTACTCTTGCAAAAATGTCACCTTCCAGATAGATCACGCGGTCTTCCTGGTTAAAATCATCTGAGATACTGATCTTTGTTCCGGGTTTTGTCCAGATTTTTGTTCCATCCGGAAGGTCCAGCATTTCAATACTTTTGGTATTCCTGAATTCTGCTGTCAATTCAGTTCCTTCCATAAACGAGGGAAGATCATTCATTTTCCGGGTATAGAACCAAAATAAGCCTGAAACAATCAGCAAGGAAGCCGCAACGGCTGTCCACTGATAAATCCTACGGATACTGAATTCATGCTTCGTTTGGGAAACAGGCATAGCCAACTCTTCTTCACGGGCTATCCGTAAAAAAAAATCTGCTTTTGCCTGATTGATATTGGGGTTAACAAGGGGTTTATACGCCATGCTCTTGGTCCAGACAGAAGTTAACTGATCCACCATGACCATATTGGCCGGATCTGACTTGATCCATTTGTCAAGCTCAATACGCTCTTCTTCGGACAACTGTCCGGAAATGCGTTTATGCACCAGTAATATATATCTATCTTCCAACATCATTCCTATTCACCCATAAGACACAAAATTATTATTTCACCCTTATTTATGTACTAATTATTTTTTAATTCTTCCATTTTATTACGTAGCAATTTTAATGCCTTAGTGATGTGATGCTCAACTGTTTTGACAGAAATATCGAGATTTTCTGCAATTTTCTGATAATTCATATCCTCATATCGACTTAAACCAAAAACTATTCTGCATTTCAAAGGCAAGGAATCAATCGCCTCAGTCAGGATTTTCTCAGTCTCATCAGCTTCAATCTGCAACTGCAATTCACAATCCGGTTCGATTTCAAGGTCATCAACGTGAGTGTAATGCGGAATTTTTGAATTTGACCTGATGTGGTTCATACACCTGTTTATCGCTGCTTTACGCAAATACAATCTGAGAGAAGCCTGTATGTTCAGAGAATCATATTTCTTCCAGATTTCAATAAAAACATTTTGAACTATATCCTGGACATCATCATCCACCGGGATGATCCTGTAAACCGTTTCATACAAAAACTGGTAATACTCATCATAAAGCCTGGACATTGCCTGATGAGGATTTTTGCTGAACAATTCGATGATATAGAGTTCCTTTGGATCCAATGGTTAACCGATGCTTTGATTTATTTAATGATCTCTGTTTTTTGTCCGAAATACTGAACAAACTGCTGCATTTGTTCTGCCAACTGTCTATTGTTGGTGGACCTTATGTACAATTTGGTCAGCGCATTCAACGATTGGAAAACAAAGCGATCCATTTCAATGATCTGCATTTTAGTGGTCCAAAGATCGATTTCCAACGTGTCCCTGGATTTTGCATCAAACATGGTCAGGAAAAAAGCTTTGACTTCATCAGACTGAGCTTCTTCATTTCTTTGACCAGAAGCCGACCAGTTGATTTTGGAAGGCATTTTTTTATCATCAAGTTCAATTTCCAGCGTAATATAATCGTTCTTTTTACTGTTTCCCATTTGAAAATTTTACATGTTAACAAAAATAATGAATTATATGAGGTCATCAATAAATTAGTATCTAAAAATCAAATGGATGATTTTTTTGGTGTAATTTACAAAACCCAATTAAACAAAAAAAACCGGAAAAATACCTAACCCCATGACAAATCGGATGAGGATTCCCGGATCATTTTCCGGTTTGGTTCAAGCTGTTATTTATAATGCTACATTATACTTAAAGGATCAATAAACTCCTATATCAACACTTTACATCATACTTACTTGCATAAAAAGATCTGTGCTTTATTTAATACCTCATGGTATATTTTGAAAATTATTTCATTAATTTTGCACAAATAAACTTTAATACGATGACAAAGGAAAAAAAATGCCTTATTTGCCAGACTACTGATGATCAGTTGCCCCTGCTCAATTTTGATTTTAAGGGACAGCAGTACCATATCTGTTCTCAACACATTCCTGTTCTGATCCATCAGGCCGGTACACTGTCCAGTCTTTTACCGGGACTTGAAGAAGTGGATGAAACCGAAACTTTTAATTGAAAAAATGAAACCGAATACCGTTATATTGTTTGATATGACCGCTTAATATTGAGTCTGCTCCGAAAAGTATTCATCGCCACGAATGCACGAAAAGAAACGTATACTTCAAATACTTTTATTGTGCAATTTAGCATGTTATAAATTTCAAAATTTTAATATGTTTTAAAAAATTGAAGATATGACATTTCGGAGCAGACTCAATTTTATAATATGAACCTGCACACATTAAAATCTCTTTTTCAGAATTCTGAAAAAACTGTTGTAAGATGATCGTTTTTAAAATTCCTGAAAAATTCAGATGCAAACCGAATCCGGGGTGATGAATTTGGATTCTACATCCTGAGTTAAATAAAACAGCCAATTGAAAACTCAATTGGCCGTTTGTATTTCTCCCCTCCCGGAGTTTTTACTCCAAGGTTACAAAGAAAATAACCATCGTTTATGGATCAGGTCAGGCAGGAATATATATGGAATTATTTCATTCCACCCATCATGCCGCCCATGCTCTCCATAAATTCATCAAAAGTCATGGTTTTATAACCTTTGGTATTGACGTTGAAAACTGTTTTATCAAAATCTTTCTCAAGTTTAGTGGCTTCCATCACCATGGTGAATTGACCCTGTACAGATAATTCATAAGCTAGTGGAAATCCTTTCAACATATTGGCTTCCATGCCCTGTGCAACCTGAGCATTGGATTTGATCTGTTCTGTTACCCACAAGGTCATAGCAACTTCCTGAGTACTGTTGACGACCATTTCTGCTTTATGACAACTATATCCGAGGATGGTTCTTTTCTGATCCTTAAAATATTTGATCTTCACATCTGAGGCTTTGTTTTCTCCAGCCTGCATTTTTGCCAGCTCTTCTTTGGTCAGGTCAAGTTTTATTTTCTGTCCCATAAAACTCAACAGATACAAGTTATTTTCACTTTTTTCATCTGCTAAAATGGTCGTGGTAGTCATGCCTCCCATCATACTTAGTTTGGTCAATGACTTTTGTGGCAAAAAATAAACTTCCGTAAAGCTGTTTTTGAACATATCTGCCATTGCAGCCATCTGACTGTCTTCAGTTTTGACATCCACCACTTCAATTTTGATGTAACCTTTATCGATGACACCTTGACCCTGAAGCGCGGGCTGAACAAGTAAGAAACTCATAACCAGGGAGATACTAAAATTTCTCAACATAATAGTTTGTTTTGGTAAATAAAAATTATTGAACAATGTGATTTAAACTTCAAATGAACATTAAATGTTACTTTTAATATCGGTTTTTTAGATATTTAATTTGTTTTATCGGATTAACACTTGCCGGGAAAGCCTACACGGACAGCTTTTGTCAAAAAGACCATTCGTCAATGTATTTGATAAAAACTTTGGCCGTATTGAATGCATCCGTGAATGCAGAATGCTCATTGCCTTCAAATTCAAATCCTTCTTCTTCCACCACGAAACGAAGATTTGATTTGACTTTCACTCTGGCGATATTCACATACTGAGTGCGAATATCAACAAAAGGTTGCAGCCAATCAGTATCTAATTTGTGAAGCAGGCAATCATTCCAAAGAAAACCCTTATCATTGCTCCCCCAGGATGCGAGCACATAGTCTTCTCCTTCTTCCGTGATCCAAAGGCGAAACTGATCGCACACCTTGTCAAAAGTCTGAGCGATATTCAGCTGGTTCTGCTTGATGCCTGTCAACTTTGAGCAAAAACCCGAAATTTTAGGGTTGACTACTGGTTTGACCAGGCTGGAAAACTTACCCAATACTTCACCATACTCATTCACTTTAATGGCACCTATTTCGATGATCTCATTGATTCCTTTTGGCGGCCTTCCCATCCAGCAAGTAGCTTCCAGATCTAAAATAATGTAAATCAATTCCTTAATTTTTCAATATAAAAATTATTTTATGACTTCTTCGAAGCCAAATCCACGCAGCCTGTTGGCATAATAATAAAGCAGTTTAATATCTCTGCAAAGTAAGGTTTGATGGTTAGTCCATTTCAAAGGTTTTTTCAAATGGATAACGCCCAGTTTTTTTACCCCTGTGTGAAGGAGCATTTCGGTGGAAAGCGACAGGTCATCATCCAGGTAGATCAATTGCTTAGCCATCATATCCTCCAGATGTTTGTGGAATTTGATCGCTGAAGGAAGCAGTTCATCCATAGTCAGTTCAAACTCATGCAATCCTGTGGATATCAGGGAAAAAACAGAATCACTTCCATATTTTTTCTTATACATCTGATAAGCCAGATAAGCTACAAAATGACTGCTCAAAACCACACAATGCCTTTGATACGAAGCAGCAACCGCTTCCCCAAGTCTTTTGGAATAAATGCTTTCCCTTTGATAATCAGGCTTAAACTCACCTTCAAGCTTAAAATAGTCACAAATATCTATTTTCTTGCCTTCAGAATCGACACTTGTTCCGTCAGCCAGCACCTCATTGCCCAAAACATCCAGAGGTTTGCCTACAGAAAGTACAAAATCAGAACTTTTGGTAAAAATGCCGACGGCATAACGGATCAAGCGCCACAAAGTAACAGAATTTGATTTCTTTCGGTTCCTGAATTTTTCTTTGCCTGTTTTGGCCAGGTGATCCACGATCAGCGGATGAGCTTCCAAAACGAAATGGTAGTTCATGATAACGGGAACAACAAAGATTTTTTGTTCGATACCAGCTTCGCAATTGGATTTTTGCGCCTGTATCAAGGCACTCAGCAAACCTAATTTAAGATTTTGTTCAATTCTGCCATCTCTGACACGGCCACCTGCAGGGAAAAACAGGTTGTTCACATTTTTCTGAACCGATAGCTTTAAAAATGTAAATAAAGTTTCGTGGTAAATGGCATTTTTCTTCCTTCTGTCCAGTTTATAAGCTCCAAGCCTGTTCATATAATACGCCAGGATCTCATAATTATACAGATTCAAACCTGCGCCATATGAGAATGCCGGCAATCCCATGATCTGACCAAGAATATAACCTACGAGAATAGAATCCAGATTGCTCTGATGTGTCGGCACCATCACAACGGTCCCATGCCGGAACAAAGCGCGGGCTTCATCCACATATCCTTTAAGTCTCAGCTTGTTGTAAAGCGCCTTTTTCTTTCCAAAAAAATTGAAAACAGAGCCTTTCAGATAAGAGCTGAATATCCTGTTGAAAAACCAGGACAGAAAGCGATCTGCAAAAATATAGGTATCCGGTTTGAAATCACCTACAATTTCTTCTGAATACCTATTGACGATCTTTCTCAAAACAGCCTCACATTGTTCTTCAGAGGTACAATCACCTCCTGAAGTCAGTTGGAGATGAACATTGCTCCAAAAAGATTTTTCTGTGACCGGATCAACTTTCCAAGGAATCTGCGATACCCTTTTATTCTCAAGATACGCGCATTGAGCCATCACATCCTTTATTTTTCCAGGATTTTTCTCCATCAGGGCTTCAAAAGCCGATTGTTTGAGCTCCTGCTTGAATGCATCAACTTCCCTGGCAACTTTATACACAGGCCAGTCCTTCATGTGAGGTATGATCGGCGGATATGGTCTATTCATGGTTCAACGCACAAATTTTATTTAATTCATCTATATAACCCAGCAGTTCCTGCTTTCCCTGTTTTTTCACAGCAGAAGTGAGAAATTGGGGTGGCAGTTCTTCCCAATATTCAAGCAGTCCTTTTTTGATTTCATTCAGGTGGTTGGCTGCAATGCTCTTTTTCAGTCCGTCCACTTTTGTAAATACGATAGAAAAAGCGATCCCTTTGCCAGCAAGCCAGGACATGAATTCCAGGTCAATTTTTTGCAATGGGATCCTTGAATCCAATAAGACGAAAGTATTGATCAGATTTGGTCTGGATTCGATAAATCTGTAAATCATTTTTTTCCATTCACCGCGATTCTTTTTGGATGTCAGTGCAAAACCATACCCGGGTAAATCTACCATACACCATGCATTATCAGCCAGATACATATTGATGGTCTGTGTTTTTCCCGGTTTATTGGAAATCCTTGCGATCCCTTCTCTGCCTCCGAGAAAATTGATCAGGGAAGACTTTCCTACATTGGAACGACCGATAAACGCATATTCGTTGAAATCATGCGAGGGACAATCTGCCACGTCGGCAAAACTTCCGATAAAACTGATCTCATTTATTTGATAATCCATTATTCTGATCGTTTAGGCATTATTTTGATATTAAAAAATAAAATAATACTTAAAATTTTGTTAACATAATTGTTCTATGCAACTTTGGCTTGATTTTAGAAGTTTCATGAACATATCTGCTAAAGTTGCACACATTGTAAAATCCCGCGGTTTTGAAAAATACAGATTCAGACCGGGGGATCGCTCAACAATTCACGGGATAAAAGCCGGTTATTTAGCCGGTTATTGTAAAAAAATGCAAAGTTACCAATAATCTTGGTATAGAAAAGAATTACAAAATCTAAATAACAATCAAACGCCATTTGGATTATGAAATGCACCATTGAACCTTATTCTTCAAACCTTAAAAGGTAGGTATCCGGGCATTTCCATGGGTTTTTTTGTTATGCATTCTTTTTGGCCTTAAAAAAACTTTAAAATTAAACACATGAAGCACTTACTGATTGCGGGATTGCTGTTCTTCACAATCCAAAATTTTACCAATGCACAAACTCAGGCTGGGATTAAAATCGGAGCTTCTTCTTTTTTACTTCCTGAGCAACTGATCCAGATGGAAAATGATGAATTAAAAGTCACCCTTAAAGAAGGTTACTACGGGTTACATGGCGGAGTTTATGTCAGGATTGGCGCCGGACTTTTCGCGGTTCAGCCGGAACTCATATTCAATTCCAATTCTGTAGCCTTTGAACTGGAAGACCTGACTTCCAGCACTGGAATTAAAGAGATCATCAAAGAAAGGTATTTTAACCTGGATTTACCAGTGATGTTGGTATTTAAGCCATCTATTTTAAGGTTTTATGCAGGGCCTGTTGGTCATTATTCCATGCAAAGTCTCAATGAATTATCCAATTGGGGTGGATGGAAAAATGCTTTCAACAGAATGTCCGTAGGCTATCAGGCCGGCGGCGGTATTCAGTTCAACGGGTTCTCTGTTGATCTCAGGTATGAAGGCAGAATACTCGCTGGTGACAATGAAATCATCATTGACGATCAGGTGATCGAATTGTCAAAAAATCCTTCCAGGATTTTATTTACACTGGGATTCAGGCTATTATAAAATTGGATCCAGAACATACGCCTCGTCAGGAACCCGCTTGTCTTTGATTCAGGTTTGCAGTTTTTCCATCCGTTTATTACCTGAGTTCATAAACATACGGGTTTCATGCTTTTGGGGTCTTAAAACAAATGTGTTTTGGGCACGAGGTTGTTCTGGCATTAACAAAGGGCAAATGTTTGATTTAATAATTCCTGATTTTATCCTGCAATTTAAGTATCTGGTAGAATAATACACTTCAAACTTTTCCCAACCCAAGAAAACTTAATACCTTTACGAAGGTTTTTTACTAATAAAATAATTGAAGTGGTCCGATCTTCCTTCCGAATAAAGTTTTTCATCATGCTCTGCGTCGTACTGTTGAGCGGACGAGCGGATAGCCTGATAGGACAACGTACAGGTTTGGACCTGTTGGGTCAAAAATCCAGGGTGGACATTCCGTTTGAAATACACAACGGCCTGATACTGATTAAACTAAAAATGAATGGTATCAATCTGAACTTCCTTTATGACACAGGCGCTGAAAACACCATCCTTTTCAAACGGGAAATTGCAGTGGTGCTTGGAATGAAATCTTCCAGGCGTGTCAGACTGATTGGTTCCAGCCTCAACAATTATATATATGGTTACATTGTTCACAATGTTTTTTTTCAATTCCAGCCGAATGTATCGAGGTTTGATAACATTATAGTGCTGGAAGAGAATATTTTTGACCTGCAACAGGTATTGGGTCTACATGTGGACGGACTCATCGGGGGCAGTTTTTTCAGAAATACCGGAATAAAGATCGATTACAAAAAACAGGTCATCACAATTTATCATCCTTCAAAAAATAAGATGAATCTGGATGACTATACAGAAATTCCGGCTCAATTCCAGGATCATAAGCCTTACATTCAGGCATATATCGAAAAACATGATGGTACTACTCAAAATATCCGGCTGCTGGTTGACACTGGTAGTTCCATCCCATTGATCCTCCACGCCAATGTAGATTCCAGTCTGATCGCACCGGATCATCTGACAAAAGGACATATAGGGGTGGGCATCAGTGGCGCATTGATCGGTACAGTTGGCATTGTTAAAAAGATCGGATTCTCTGATTTCACTTTCGGTGAAGTGATCACCAGCCTTCAGGATTTCGATTACATCACTCAGGAGGAAGCATCCAAAACCAGAAATGGGATTATTGGTAATGACATGCTGAACAGATTTACTGTTTACATCGATTATTCCAGAAATCAGATTTTCCTCAAACCAGGAAAAAGATATAATAAATCATTTTCATATGATAAAAGCGGACTTATCATTTCAGCCGTAGGGCTTGATTTTAATCAATATTTTATTCAGGCGGTTGTACCGGATTCTCCCGCGGAAAAAGCCGGATTACTCTCAGGAGATGAAATTTTGTCTGTGAACTCGGTTTCTACCTCCTTCCTTTCCCTCAACCAGATACAACGTACCCTTAAAAGAAAAGAAGGTACAACCATCAGAATCAAAATTTCGCGGAAAGGCAAAAAACAAAAATTTTATGTTGTTCTGGAAGACATGCTTTCCAAAACAAATGCAGAAAAAGAATGATCATTGTTTTATCCCATACCAATCCACTTTTGCCCTTCAAAATTCTTAACAATCTTTAAAATGAAAGCCTCAGCCGCATCGTGAATGATCTTAAAGCCTGAGGAAAAACTCCAATCATATTGTAATAAGCTGTTTGGTCATTTACAGTATACGGATCATATGGAACCGGATCATAAGTTTCTGATTTATAACGGTAAACCCACCCATTTGACACATATTTACTATTGATAAGGTTATTGATCTGAACATCCAGAATACTATTTGCCAACCAGGCTTTTGAAAAATGGTAACTGAGATTAACGTCCGCAAAAAAATATGGATCCAGACTTGCCTGATCATTCATGGTGTTGTCAAGATATTGTTTGCCCACGTATTTTCCTGAAACAGCCAGACTTAGCTGCTGGCCTTTCTGCATTTCATCATACTTGTTGATCAGGTGCCATCTGACCTCCCCTCCGGCAATCACTCCTGGACTGAAGGAAATGTCTGTATCGTCGTGAATGACTTCAATCTGTCCTCCCAAATCCCAGTCATCGATGTATTCCACAAAACGGCTGATCTTGTTCCTGCTCAGTGTCAATCCAAAACCTGTTTCCACATATTTGGAAAAACTGTATGCGAGTTCCAATTCCATGCCTGCCCGATAACTGTCCGGAACATTGATCCTCGAATAATCACCTACATCATTTAATTTGCCTGTCAGTATCAGATGATCATAATATCTCATAAAGTAAAGACCTACCGCTGTGCGGAATTGGCTGGTATGAAAAGTATAACCGGCTTCCACATTGAGCATTTTTTCCGGATCCGGGATATTTTCCAGTTCGTTTTCAGTGTAATCTTTTCTGCCTGGTTCATTGCTGGTGAAGGCAATTGAGGTATACAACCTGCTCTGATCATTGAAATCATAATTAAAACCCAATTTTGGATTTATAAAATGATGCCAATAAACATCATCCAACAAAAGATTTTTATCCGTAAGACCATTCAGCTCATACCTTATCAAACGGTATTGAATATCTCCGAATGCTGTGAACTTGCCGAGTTTCCTCAAATATTTGAAATAAGTATCTGCGCCCAATTTATTGGCAAAATTGTCATAATAAAGGTAATCGCCGGGTACTTTGAAACCCTGATTATTGTATACAGAATCCACCTGACCAAAGTGTTTACCATAATAATCATTGACCGAACCACCAAAAATCCATTGGCTGTTAAGATTGGTCTGGCTAAAATCATAATTGATCCCAAAGAAATAATTGTCCAGCCACTTGCGTCTGATGAGGTCAGCCCTTTCGGTTGATTGCCAGTTCAATCCGTAATCGGCCAGTTTTTGATTTGCCTTGAATTGTTCGTAAAATCCTATACCTCTGGTGTAAAAAGCAGCCAGATTCAGGTTGATCTTGTTTTTCAGAGCTTTTTCCCAAAACAGTTGAATATGGTTTTGTTTATAATTATCCACTTCATTGTCATATGGGTGCATGATGGAAAAATCGTTGTCAGTTCCGGCAGAATTGAATGTTCTGAGCGTATCTTTCAGATGGTATTGTATGGGAAGTCCATACCATGCCTGATAAGTGATTTCCTGACCGCCAAAAACATTGATCCTGAAAGTCTGTTTGTTGGAAAGCTTTGATCCTGTAAAGAAATAGGATGTCAGTGAAGCTTTTGCCCGATCGACATAACCATCAGTTCTGATCAGGGAATACCTTCCATCGAGTGTAAACTTGTCGTTGATGAGCCCCACCCCGCCTTCGGCGCTCAGTTTATACGTATTAAAGCTGCCGAATGATGAATTGACTGCAAGGTGCGGATCCAGATTTACTTTTTTGGTATTCAGGTTAATGGAAGCGCCGAATGATCCGGTTCCATGCATGGAAGTACCGATCCCCCGTTGTATCTGGATGTCATTGGTCGAAGCCATAATATCGGGAATATTTACCCAATATACTGATTGAGATTCGGGATCATTGTAGGGAATACCGTTGATATTGACATTGACTCTTGTTGGATCTACCCCTCGAACCCGTATCCCTGTATATCCGACACCGGTGCCGGCATCAGAGCTAACGACGACAGAAGGTGTGTACTGTAAAACATATGGAACATCCTCCAGCCTGTTGTGATTGGTCAGCTGTTCCTTGTCCATACCAGTAAACGCAAACGGGAATTTTTCTTTGGCCCAGGTTCCGTTGATCTGTATCTGATCCAGCCCGAATGCCTGGCCTTCCAATTCAATGATAAAGCTCTTGTCTTTGTCAAGAAAAAAAATCTCTTCATAATCTTTAAATCCCAGAAAAGTTACCTTGATCAGGTACTCATCTGTAGGTACATTTTCCATCAGAAACTGTCCCTTTTCATCGGTTACAGCCATGTAATCGGTTCCATCCAGAAAAACTGAAGCAAAATGCAACGGATTCATATCCTGATCAGTGACAATACCTGAGATCTTATTTTGGGTGATCCCTTCAAAAAAGCTGAACAAAAGAATAGAAACGAACAATATTTTTCTCATATCAATGCATTCATTAAATTAATAATACAATTTACCGAACATCAAAAGGAGGAAAAATATTGCAGAAAGTGATCACATTTCCCTATCCGGAATTACCCGGCCAGGTTCGATGGGTATGATCTCAGCCGCCAATACAGCACCCCAAATGATGCACAAAGATATTCTTTTTTTAATGAAATGCAAATTATTGCATGATGATATGATGTTCACAAAACCCGGAAGACCTGGTTGAGTACAAAATCAGAGATTTCAACATTTGGTTTATTTTATAACACTCAGTCCCCGGCCCTCTTTTTCTACTTCGCTGTTTAGCCCAGACCATTTCAGAATCGGATCCAATGGATAAGAACTTACAAAAACCTGTCAACAGCCTGGATGGCGGTTCCAATTCTTTTATGATAGTCACTGCCTTCAATCACTATGAATTTTTTACCGTAATTCAGTAATTCTTCCATATACAGCTCAAAAAGTTCATGCCTGTTGTGCGGATTTTCTCTGAGCGGATCCGGCACCCAGGGAATATCCGGGTAGCATAATAAATAAAAGTCATAATACCTGTTTTCAATGAGTCTGAGAATTCTTGCATCTACTTTCCCGTATTTTACCTCAGACCATATCTTGATCGTAATCAGATCTGTGTCACAAAACAACATACTTATATCTGAATTCAGAAAAGCATCTTCAGTAGCAATCTGTCTCTTTGCAATATTATACAGATCGTGATAATTATAGGGTCGCTCAAGTTCATTTAGATAAGCCCTGGCTTCTTCTTCAGTGTTAGCTTGTCCGAAGTGTTCAGAAAGTTTTTTGGCCAGAATGCTTTTTCCTGTGGATTCAGGACCAGTGATGACGATTTTTTTCACTAAATTGCTGCTATGCTGCTTTGATCAACCTTCGAAATGGAAACTGAGTGTAAAAACATGGGTCAACACCTTCTCGAGTACTTTGGATTCTTCCAGTTGTTGGTCATAAAGCAATACATTGCCTATGCCGGTGGAAACTTTGATCTCGGGAGAAAACACAAAATATGGAAAGAAAAACTGAATGCCGGTTCCCAGTTCAAACTGAAAATCGTGTGGGGAAATCTTCACCAAAAGCTGATTGTTCCTGGCTCTGGAATTGCTGTTGACATCGTAAGTGTATTTAACACCAGTCAATGCGAATAGCCTCATATCCCTGTATGGCTCAGATTTGTACCTGATCAGGAAAGGCGCTTCAATGAGCACTGATTCGATCCTTTTATAGGTGGGTTCTATAAAATTGTCGGAAGCTATATAACTGATGCGTCTGTTGGCAAAAGAAAAGCCAGGCAGCAATCTGAAGTCAAAATTATGGTTGATCCTGAGATTAACCACCATCTGAACATGCATTCCCAAACCTTTGGCCGGTTCTGTGATAACTATGCTGTCAGATTCGACGAAATAACTTGAACGGTCCAGCAAAAAATTATTGTTGTTGAAGCCAAGGGAAATGCCAAAATAATAAGGTTTTTGCTTATGGTACAAAAAATTGAACATCGCACGGTTATAATTCTGACCAAAGGCTGAGCACGTCAAAAAAATGCTTGCTAAAAGAATAATGAAATATCGGATCATTTTTTACCAGTATAAATTGTACAAATACCAAACGTCATCGGATAGAACTTATTTGAATGAAAGCCTGCTTTTTCCATGATAGACACAAATTTCTCAAAATCAGGAAAAGCCTGAACAGATTCAAACAGATAGGAATAAGCTTTATGATCTTTGGATGTAAAACGCCCTATTCTGGGTAAAACATATTTAAAATAAGTATTGAATATTGTTTTAAAGGGAAAAATCCTCGGTTTGGAAAACTCAAGAATGAAGACTGAACCACCATGTTTGAGTACCCGGAACATTTCCTCCAGGCCCTTATCCAGATTTTCAAAATTTCGGACTCCAAAAGCAACCATGATGGCATCAAAAGAATCCCGTTCAAAATCCAGATTTTCAGAATCACCATACCGGAAAGTTACCTGTTGGCTAATTCCCATTTTCCCGGCTTTTTCCATTGCAATTTCAAGCATGCCCTCTGAAATATCCACCCCGGTGATGCTTGTTGCAGGCATTTTTTTCGCAGCGGTAAATGCCAGATCACCTGTTCCCGTAGCAATATCCAATAAATTATGAGGACTTATAGCTGATATCATACGGACGGTTTTACGACGCCACAACCTGTCTATGCCAAGGGACAATAAGTGATTGAGGAAATCATATTTGCGGGCGATTTTATTGAACATCGAAGCCACCTGTATTTTTTTGGTTTGTTCGGAATTGTAGGGTGTAACAGAGTCTTTTTCATTAGCCATATTAAAAATTTGCGCAAAGATATACCTTCTGAATATTATTACAAAATATTTCCATTTTTGCTGACTTTTAATGACATACCAACAGACAGGCAGCGTCAGACAAAAATGATTTATCTTTAAAGAATACTATAGATTTGTACTTTTGAAATGAGTGTGCAACCGATTGTCAAAAAAATCATTTTTTTCAGAAAGCGGGAATAAATTGTTAGTTAATTGTTAAGATTTTATATTTTTGTTGGATCACTGAACCTAAAAACTGTTAAAGCTCACACAAAAACTTAAAAATTGTGTTTTGAGCTCAGTTTTTTATTCTTTCAATACAAAAACTGTAACATGAAGTATTTTAGATTTCCCCTGGTCGCCCTGGCATTGATCATTTTCTCATCTTTAAATGTGCTGGCTGTACCATTCAGACATGATGCCGGAAAGATTGAAAAAAAAGGTTTGATGCTATTGCCACCCAGAATTTCAGGTATGGTTTGGGTGGACACAGATGGCAATGGCCAGCAAGGTGGTGGTGAACCAGGACAAAATGGTGTCACAGTGGAATTGTTGAATTCAGGGGGCAGTCTTCTATTCACTGATGTCACTTCTGCTGGTGGTTTATATGCATTTGAAGACCTGGCTCCAGGAGATTATTATGTACATTTTATATTACCTGCTACTGGTAACTGGTCATTCACAGATCCATATCAGGGGCCTGTGACTATTAATAGCGATGCTGATCAGGGAACCGGACAAACAACTCTGTTAAGTTTAGGTGCAGCAATGGATATGACTCATATCGATGCCGGTATATACCTTTTGAGTCCTATTGGAGATCGGGTCTGGCATGATGAAAATGCCGATGGCATACAGAATGCTGGAGAACCAGGTATAGGAGGAGCCACTGTCACACTGGAAGGTTTTGATGGCGCACTCAATCCTGTTACTTTTACCGTGTTTACAGATGGTACAGGCAATTATGAATTCTCAGATGTTCCTCCCGGAAGCTATCATATTACTTTTTCACTTCCAGCCGGATATGATGAATTTACATTTGTTGATGAAGGAGGAAATGATAATCTGGACTCTGATGCCGATCCTGGAACCGGTGAAACCGGCAACTTCACGGTTGAAAGTGATGACGCTCAAGACCAATGGGATGCAGGATTTTTTATTTATGCCAATATCGGTGATCTGGTATGGCACGATCTAAACGGAAACGGTATCCAGGACGGCGAACCAGGCATCAGTGGAGCATCTGTTACGTTGAGTGGTACAGACGGCGGTGGAAATCCAGTCAATAGAAATGAAGTGACCAATGGAGCAGGCAACTTCAACTTTGATGAAGTCGTTCCTGGAAATTATAGATTAACATTTGCGCTGGCGGGGGGATATGATGCTATAACTTTACAGGATGAAGGAGCGGATGATGAAGATTCTGATCCCAATCCTGGTACAGGGCAGACCATATTCTTTGATGTTGTGAGCGATGAAGATCAGGATATCTGGGATGCCGGTATGTATCAATATGCTACGATCGGAGATTTCGTTTGGCAAGATATGAACGGAAACGGTGTTCAGGATGGTGGTGAACCCGGCATAGGAGGTGTTTCCATCTCCTGGACAAGGGCATCAGATGGTTTGATGGGAAATACAGTTTCTGATGGTGCAGGTTTTTATGAATTTGATGACCTTAAACCTGATACATATACCCTCGATTTCAGTCAACCTGGCTATATCATTACTGCACAGGACATGACGGGCGACGATAATGACAGTGATGCCAATGAATTGACCGGACAAACTGACCCATATACCGTAATGTCAAACGAAACCATCAATCACGTAGATGCTGGATTTTTCAGATATGGACTTATCGGCAATTATTGCTGGAGAGATCAGAATACGGACGGCATACAGGATGGTGGAGAGCCTAACTTATCAGATGTGGTTGTTCGGTTAACTGGTGTAACAGGTGCAGGTGTGCCGATCACTCCATTGACTGAGGTAACAGATGGTGGTGGTTTTTATACCTTTTCCGATCTGGCACCAGGTTCTTACACTGTTGAATTTGTGGAACCACCTACCTTTAATACGACCATAAGACAGGCAGGAGCTGACGCAACTGTTGACAGTGACGGACCATTTTCAGATCCGGTAACGCTGATTTCCGCACAACAGGATGTCACAATAGACTGTGGTTTTTATGTTGAACCACCGGCTGATTGTAACCAGGATACATATCCCAACTGTCAGACTGCCGAACAAAATGTACTTTGTAATATATATGAGATCAATGAATTTTGCACGAATATGTTGCCTCAATTCACCAATTATGGACCGATATGCGGAACCAGCGGATCTGCTTATCAAAATCCAAGCTGGTTCGCATTTATGGCAGCAGATTATACAGTAAGTCTGATCATTCATGCGACAAACTGTGTGGTTCAATCAGGTGATTTAGGGGTACAATTCGCTATCTATACAGATTGTACGGAAGATGAATGGGTTGTCTGCGAAGCGATCCCATGTCTGACACCCGGAGATTTGACGGTCACTTCCAGCAATTTCGAACCCGGGCAGGTTTATTATCTGGTGATCGATGGTTGCAATTCAACACAATGTACCTACTGGATAGAAATTGTTGAAGGAGGAGGAAGTTATCAGATGACAGATCCAACAGGGATTTCAAATTTTGAATTTCCTGACAATCAGATCTGTCTGGATGTTCCGGTAGAGTTCACCCTTGATGGTTGCGATGATGCAGATTCATATATATGGACCATCGATGGTACCCAAACGGGAATTTCAGACCAACAAACCATCACATTGAGCTTTGATACACCAGGTACTTACGAATTGTGTGGCCAAGGTACAAGCCCATGTGATGATTCAACCATTGAATGTATCACGATCACTGCGTACGAACTGCCTGATCAGGTGCTGGATCCTGAAAGTGTATGTGAAAACGTACTGGCTGATGGTTATACACCCAACCTATGGGAAGGACCTGCCATCACTGAAGCCGGTGTACAGGAAATCTCACTGACAAATGAATTCGGTTGCATATATGATCAGACCATTGAAATCACAGCATTGGAAATTGAAGAAGCTGAGGTGGATACTTTTGCCTGTCAGGGTGATCTGATCGATTATTATGGAAATGTATTCTCTGATGATATTTTGGGTCAGATCATCACCATTCCTGGCGGCTCAGCCAATGGTTGTGACAAGCTGGTAGATTTTCAGCTAACCTATCTGGATGTTCAGTTTTTTAACATGGTAGGTCCTGAATGCATTGGAGACGCCCAATTTGTTCTAAGACTCGAAGATATCATCCTCAAACCAGAAGATATGACCAGTGTGGCAGTTCAGTGGAATGTTGGAGGCATACCTATCGGAGGATTATTGACCACGCCACCCTATGCGATTACAGTAACTGAAGAAGGTTTGTATTCTGCCACTGTCATCCTGAACAAAAACGGTTTGGTCTGTGATATAGTTCTTGAACAAAGCGTTCAAATTGATTTTGATGATCTGTTGCCGGATACACCAGTTCCAACAGGCTGGACACTGGATTATTGCAACAATACGGGTGAAGAAGTGATGTATTCTGTCTTTACCAATCCTTTGAATCAATATCAATGGACTTATCCTGCAGATGTAGCCTCTGCAGATTTTGATCCGTTGACCGGTATATTATTTATAGACTGGACCGGAAGTAACGGAGGACAAGTATGCGTCAGGGCAACCAATACGTGTGGCATCTCAGACTGGCATTGTGAAAATGTGGTCATCAACAGCGGACCGAGCTCAATATTCGTATTACCTGATACGATCTGTATGACTGATCCTGCTCTGATCCAATATACAGGAAATGCTTCTGAAAATGCAACCTATACATGGAATTTCAGTGGTGGTCTGGATGTTTCCGGCACCAATGATCTTGGAGCTGGTCCCTACAATATCGAATGGGATCAATCTGGTGAAAAACTGGTGACCTTGTATATAGTGGAAACAAATGGCTGTGAATCAGTATTATCTACCGGAACCGTAATGGTGGAACAGCCTCTTGCAGATCCTGTTGTTTCATGCTCTTCCAATCAGACCCAAATCGTTTTCAGTTGGTTTGATGTTCCAAATTCTGCAGGATACAACATTGAACTGGTTTCAGGAACCAGCGGCACGCTGAATGGAAATGCATATACTGTAACAGGGTTGAATCCATTGGATGAAGTCAGTATCATCGTTTTTGCACTTTCAGACGGAAAATGCCCCACAACTTCTGATACCATCACCTGTGCAGCGCTGGATTGCCCCAATGTTTCATTAAACATCATGGCGGCAGATACATCAGTCTGCTATTTGCCGGGAATGGCTCCATTTGTTTTGGGGCATGTGTTGAATTCCCCTGGCAATGGTACGAAGACCTGGTCAGGCCCCGGCATCATCAATCCAACTACAGGTGTATTTGATCCGAATGTAGCAGGCATTGGTACCCACCAGATCGTTTTAAGCTATTTCCTGGATGATTGCACTTTCAATGATCAGGCATTGATCCATGTTTATGCCATCCCTACATCAACTTTCACTACATCTGAGGATTCGATCTGCAACGACCAGAATCTTGTGATCAATTATACGGGAAATGCACCTTCAGGCAATCCAACCTGGTCATTTGATTCACCTACAAATGTAACAGGTTCAGGACTGGGACAACATATACTTGAATGGGACGATGATGGTTGGAAAACAATTACATTGCAGGTTGAACAAAACGGTTGTGTATCAAATTTGCAGACACGAACTGTTTTTGTAGAAGAACGTGTACCTGATATCACTATTGCATGTCCCTTAACCTCAACAGAAAGTGTCACTTTCAGTTGGGATACCAATCCACAACTGGGTAGCTATATTATATATATTGACGGTGTTCAGGTAGGTAATCAATTTACCGGAACATGGACAGTGAACGGTTTATCTCAAGGACAACAGGTCAATATCAATGTCATTGGTGTGAATGATGGTGTTTGTCCGAATCCGATTGGTTCAGGATCCTGTGTAGCTCAGGATTGTCCGGTGTTTAATGTTTCATTTACACATGACAATACACCTATTTGTCTGACAACCAATGTACAGCCAAGACAATTGGTTGCCCAGCTGACAGGAGCAACTACAAATGGGACAACCACCTGGTCAGGACCCGGTGTGAACGCATCCGGATTGTTTAATCCGGCAACAGCAGGCGTAGGCACACATACCATCACTTACAGGTATGCAGAAGGTGCTTGCAATATTATAAGAACATTGACGGTCACCGTGTTGGCACAGCCAACCGCTCAATTCAGTCTGAGTACAGACAGGATCTGTATAACAGATGAGATCCGAATGACTTTGAACAATTTCAATTCAGCATATACTTACGATTGGGATGCTTCAGGTGCAGACATTCAGATTGTATCCCCAACGGTGTTTGACCTTAGTTGGGATGCTCCCGGTAGTTATCAGCTTTCTCTGGTCGTTGCCAACAGTATATGTGAAACTGCTCCATATTTACAAACAATAGTTGTAGAGCCTGAGCTTGTAGCTCCGATCCTTTCCTGCAATCCGGCTAATACTACTACTGATCAGGTATCATTTACATGGAATCCGGTAGATTGCGCCGATTCTTATGAGATTTGGGTAGATGGCAACTTATTTACAACAACGCAAGGAACAAGTGTCACCATCACAGGACTTGATCCTGAACAGACTATCAATGCAGAATTAAGGGTCATCAGCAATTGCCTTTGTCCGGGAGTTTCAAGTTTCATAACCTGTGAAGCAGATGCTTGCGAAGCATTGGAACTTACCATAAATGGTTTACCAGAAGATTATTGTGCCAACCTGCTTCCTGCCAGTATAAACCTCAGCCCGGCAATCATAGGAACTACAGGTGGAACGATCACCTGGTCCGGCACCGGTATCAACAGCAATGGCGTGATCAACACGACCAATCTGACACCAGGGGAATATGTTTACACGGTGAATTATAACCTTGTAAATTGCAATTACGATCACTCAGATGCTCTGACCATTTATCCTGCAGTGAATTTCAATGTTCAGGCAACGGATCCTGCATGTCATGATATGACGGATGGTTCTCTTATTTTGGGTGTCAGCAGTGGTGTTGAGCCGTATACCATCACTGTAAACGGAGAAAATACAGACAGACTGACCATTCCGGGATTATTGCCAGGCTCATATACCGTCAATATCGTAGATGACAACGGTTGTCAGGCAAGCAGGACAGCTAACATCAACAATCCTCCTTTGATCATACCTCAAATCAACGGTGATGAAGTTTTGCAGGAAGAAAAAACCGGAGTGTACACTTTAAGTTTTGCCAATACACCTGCTGATGCCACATATCTCTGGTTTGTTGAAAATGGAGACACAATCTGTCAGGGAGCAAACTGTACTTCCATCAGTCTGAATATCAAGGAACAGACCAATATCTGTGTTGAAGTCAGCTACAATGGACAAGCTTGTACAGAAAGTGATTGTTTTACCATCCGTTTCGAGGAAATAGTGGATGTATATATCCCGAATATTTTCTCACCCAACGGCGACGGTGAAAATGATATTTTCTACATCAAATCAGACAACAGTGTAGGCACCATTAAATCCATGAATATTTTTGACAGATGGGGCGAACAGGTGTTTGGTGGTCAAAATCTGAGAACCAACGATCAGGCCTCAGGTTGGGACGGCCGCCTGAACGGCAATTATGTTTTGCCCGGTGTCTATGTTTACGACATCGTTATTTTAACTGTAGAGAATAAAGAATTGCGATATTCAGGTGACATTACTGTATTAAGGTAAAAAAGGCACGATATTTGAATGTTATAAAAGAGCTGTGTTCATTCACGGCTCTTTTTGTATTTACAATTTTATTGCTTTTGGTATATTTTGATAGGATTCATCATCGAGCGCAAATTATCGGATACAGAATGGCCATTCAGGTTCAAATATTGTTCACATGCTAAAAAGATAAACTGACCGGATACAGGTTCAATGGGAATAAATGATTAGATCATACGAATTGATATCGTATTTATTTACCTATGGCAAACTCGTTTTGCCGGGTATCGGGACTTTGAACCTTGATCAAAATTCTGCCAGGGCAGTCCAACATGAATTCCGCATCTACGGACCAAAAACTTCTTATTTCATTTCATCCACCAGTCCATCTGAACTTTCAAATTACAAAAAATGGCTAAAATCGGGATTCAAAACGAATGATGAAGAGGTCGAAACCCTGATCAATGAACAGGAAAAATATTTTAATTCGAGCCTCAGAGAGAAAGGGAATCTGATCATTCCTGCACTGGGTCGAATCTACCTGGATGATCGCCAGAAAGTCAAATTTGAAGCAGATATTGAACTTCAAAAATGTCTGGAGTTCGCTTACCCGGATCTTCCTCTCAACTATTACCAGCCACAACAATACCTGCAAAAAATCCAGCAGGAAGCTTCAATTCAGAGAGCAGTTTCAAGTGATCCGCTGGAATCTTCTAAAAAAGCAGTCATTCCATGGTACGTATATCTGACAGGGATCATTTTGGCAGCTTTTCTGTTATCATTGGGAATCAGCTATTTTGCAGGATTCAAACCATTTACCGGCTCATCGGAATCCGATCATAAAACAATCGAAGCATCAACTGAACCTCCGAATTATGATAGTACAAATATTTTTGAGGAAGAACCAGTTATTTCAGACACTCAGGAAATGCAAATGCCTCTAAAAGAAATATCCCCTGAAACAGAACAACCTGAAATCAATTCAACAATAGAAGCAAAGAAAAAAGTAACAGTTCCCAAAACCGATGAAGCTAAACCAAGTCATGAAGAAATCAACCGGATAATTGAACTGTCACAGCAAAATAAATCGCAGATTTCAAACCCTTTGATCATAATTGTCGGTTCTTTCAAGATGCCTGATGAAGTTAAAAAAATGTTACACTCTATAGAATCCGGGGGCTATCAGGGATTCGTGATAAAATACGAAGAATATTACAGGACAGGCATTTTAATGGATCATCCTGCAACACAAACAGACTCAGTTTTGAATGATATAAAAGAGAAAATCGAAAAAGACGCATGGATATTAGCAGATTAATTCCATAAATGATTTTAATATATGTGAGTTGATGTACATTTGCCCCACAAAAAAACCAAAAAAGGTGTTTTGAGATGGAGGAAAAAAAAATGTTTGAGCCTGAAGCGTTAAATAATGTAGCGCAATTTCACAGAATATTTCAGTTGCCTGTCCTTGACCAACCAGTCATTCCTTCGAAAGAAAGAATCGAATTAAGAATTTCATTGCTTGAAGAAGAATTGAAGGAGTTGAAAGCAGCCATTGATGCCAATGATCTTGTGGAAGTTGCAGATGCTTTTTGTGATTTGCAATATGTATTGTCGGGCGCAATACTTGAATTCGGTTTGGGGTATAAATTCAAAGAACTTTTTGACGAAGTTCAGCGAAGCAATATGAGTAAACCCTGTAAAACGCTGGAAGAAGCAGAAGCCACCCGAAGCTATTATGAAAAGGAACGAGGTATGGAATCAGTGATCAAAAAAGTTGGGGATGAATTCCTTGTTTACAGAAAATCTGATGGAAAAGTGTTTAAATCTGTCCAATACAGCCCGCCGGATCTGAAAAAAATACTAAAATGAACATAAATTTCCGGTTTATTCGTTTGATTTAAAATTTCAAAGCTGGAAAGTACGTTTCCCGCAACAATTTCGATAACCAATAGAAATTTAGAAATTACCTGATATGAGTATTAAGATTGAAAGCTTAACAAAAAGGTATGGTGAACAACTGGTATTGGACAATATCAGTCTCCAGGCAACAAAGGGTGAAATACTGGGATTTTTAGGCCCTAACGGAGCCGGAAAATCGACCACCATGAAGATCATCACAGGTTATGTAAAAGCGGACAGTGGTTCTGTTGAAGTCTGTGGTTTGAATGCCCTGGAAGAACCCATTGAGATCAAGCAAAAAATCGGTTATTTACCGGAAAACAATCCTTTATATGACCATATGTATGTAAAGGAATATTTAGGATTCATTGCTTCCTTGCATCGCCTGGACCATAAAAAAGAGATCATAAATGATATGATCGCAAAAACCGGTTTAACCAAGGAACAAAACAAAAAGATCAAAGCTTTATCCAAAGGTTACAGGCAACGTGTCGGACTGGCTCAGGCTATGCTCCACGATCCTGAAGTGCTGATCCTGGATGAGCCTACTTCGGGATTGGATCCGAATCAATTGGGTGATATTCGCAGTCTGATCCGAAAACTCGGGGAAGAAAAAACTCTGATTTTTTCCACTCACATCATGCAGGAAGTTGAAGCCCTATGTGATCGGGTTGTGATCATTCACGAAGGACAGATCGTAGTGGATGACCACATCCAATACCTTGAAAAATACAAGAAAGCTGGTTTTGACAGGGTTCTTGTTGAGTTTGAGGGACCAGTGGATGAAAAGATATTCCGCCAGCTGAGCGGATTCATCAGCTGTAAAAAGAAGGGAAATTATGTTTATGAAATAGACGGCAAATCAGAGATCACCCTGAGAAAAGAATTGCTGGGGCTCGCTCAAAACAAACAATTGCCACTCATCGGGTTGCAGAAGCAGGAGATCAGCGTTGAAAATGTATTCCAATCCTTAACCAAATAGTGATGATTGCCATATATATAAAAGAATTATCGAATTTTTTCAGTTCACTGATCGCCTATATCGTGATCGGGGTTTTCCTTATTTTCATGGGTTTGGTAATGTGGGTTTGGCCGGACACAGCTGTGCCATATAGTAATTTTGCTGATATGAGTGTCCTGTTTTACATGGCTCCGACCATATTCACCTTTATCATTCCTGCCATTACAATGCATAGTTTTTCAGAGGAAAGACAGGCCGGAACGATTGAATTGCTGATGACCAAACCTGTCAGAAACTGGCAGATTGTAATGGGTAAATATCTGGCAAATCTCAGTCTGATCATTTTTGCACTGATACCTACCGTGATCTATTATTATTCAGTCTATCAATTAGGTTTACCTAAAGGAAATATCGATACCGGAGCGGTGATAGGTTCCTATATAGGTTTAATTTTACTGGCATCTGTGTTTGTGTCAATCGGTACTTTCTCCTCCGTTTTGACTTCCAATCAAGTGGTTGCATTTGTCATTGGTACCTTTTTGTGTTTTATTACACACTGGGGATTTGAATACACAGGTACTTTGCCTGTATTTGCAGGGAATTTGGACGTTGTGATCCAGAAACTAGGTATCAACTACCATTACCTTTCGATCAGCAGAGGCATCATTGATTCGCGGGATGTCATATACTTTTTATCAGCAGACATGATTTTTCTTTTGTTAACCTATTATTTTTTGCAAAAAAACAAGAAGTAAAAATCCTGGTTATATTCAGGCAATTGGAAAAAAATCAGCCTGATTTTAACCGGTTGTATGGAGTTTTATGATTTAAGATTCAACGCAGCTGGTGACAGACAAATAAAAAACTTTCAAATGAAAAAACATTCCTTCAATATCATTCAACTGCTGATGATCATCGGGATTATACTGATGATCAATGTGATCAGTGCATTTTTCCATATTGCGGTTGATTTTACCGGGGACAAACGATATACTTTGACCAAAACCACCAGGAACCTATTGAAAGAACAGGATGATGTGATCTATGTCAAAGTATTGCTCGATGGCAATTTTCCTGCCTTATATAAGAAGATACAGGAATCTGCAAATGAAATGCTTCGGGATTTTAACAATATCAATTCACATATTGAATATGATTTTGAAAATCCGCTGAAAGGCAATGTGGAAGAAGTCAACCAGGCGGTGGAATTGCTCCGTAAAGATGGTATGGTTGGTATCGGAATCAAAACCAATACCACAGAAAGTACCAGTGTCAACTATATTTTTCCTTATGCCATTTTCCATTATGGTAAAAGGAAATTTGTGGTCAATCTCCTTGAACCGATGACTACAGATGTGAATGAAGAAACATGGATCAATAATTCGATTTCCATGCTCGAATATAAATTTGCCAATGCTATCCAAAAACTGAGGCAGAAAGACAGTCCAACCATCCTGTTTACTGAGGGGAAAGGCGAATTGAACGAAAAGCAGACTGCGAGACTTGAAAACAAATTACTGCAGTATTATCAGGTTGGACGCATCAATCTGGACAGCGTACATACGATACCTGCAGAATTGGACCTTCTGATCGTAGCTAAGCCTACACAACCCTTCAGCCCTAAAAATCAGTTTCTGATCGATCAATACCTTATGAAAGGAGGAAATATTATTTGGCTGATTGACCGGCTGAACATGAATCTGGATAGTATCAATAAACAAAAATTCTATATTCCTGAACCCTACCCGCTCAATCTTGATGACCTTTGGTTTAAATATGGTATCAGGATCCTGCCCAATCTCGTGCAGGATTTGTCATGCACAAGAATCCCACAGGTTGTTGGTATCCAGGGCAATAAACCGCAAATAGAAAGTTTTGACTGGTACTACCATTTATTGGTGGATCCGGAAGGAGCACATCCTATCGTTTCCAATCTGGATAAAATGAACCTTTATGACCCGAGTTCGATCGATACGATCCAAACGAGCACCAGGGTGAAAAAGACCATATTGTTAAAATCATCGAAATACAGCAGGTTCCAGTTGAGTCCGGCCCGCGTCACCTTTGAGATCCTCAAGTATCCTCCTGAAGTGGATCGGTTCAATAAACCTCATCTGCCATTAGCGGTTTTGCTAGAAGGAGAATTTGAGTCTTATTTCAGGAACAAACTTTCTCAGGGTACCAAAGAAATGCTACAACAGATCAAAGAACCTTTCAGGGAAAAAAGTGAGAAACCCGGTAAAATGATCTTTGTGTCAGACGGAGATTTTATAAAAAATCTTTATGACAGCCAAACCGATAAAATTTCTCCCATAGGGTTCAATAAATGGGTACAATATACTTTTATCGGGAATGAGGATTTTATCACGAATTCAGTGGAATATATGGTTGAAAAAAGAGGTGTGATCTCTGCCAGAAGTAAAAAAGTCAAGTTCAAAATGCTTGACACCATTAAAGCCACGAATGAAATGAGCCTTTGGCAGATGGTCAATATCGGTATTCCTCTTTTGTTCCTGATTGCTTTTGGATTGGGATTCAATTATTACCGTAGGAGGCGATATGCATCCTGAACCGGATAATGTGAAACCGGCAGGGTAAATTCCTTCAAAGCTATACTATTTCTGAAACATATTGGAATATGTACAGGCATTCGTGTAAAACCATACATTAATGAAAATAAGATCTTTCAAACCAGAGGATTTGAATTTGTTGCTAATTTGGTTAGCACAGGACTACATCCAAAAACATTGGGGTGATCCTACGGTTTGGCTTAAAGAAATCACTGAAAATTTAAGCGCTGACTGGATAAAGTATTTCATTGTGGAATGCACTCATCCCATTGGTTTTCTTCAATATTACGAAACTGATAAAGCGCCACTCGGTGATTGGTCGCAGGAACCCATCGGCACAGTCGGGATGGATTATCTCATTGGGGATAAAGAATATTTGGGGAAAGGATATGGTTCGAAAATAGTACGAACTTTCGTAGATACCATCAAATCAATAAATGAGTATGATCACATCATAGCTGACCCTGCTGAAGGAAATAAAGCCTCCATTAAAGTACTTGAAAACAATGGTTTTAGATTGAATTCCAATGGGTTTTACAGTTTGGATTTATGCAATTCAGCAATAAAGATTTTCCGTGCTGACCCAAAGGATACCCAAGTGATCACTGAACTATTTCGGGATACCATCCAAAACGTGAACTCAAAAGATTATCCGTCAGATGAAATTGAAGATTGGTCTTCTTGGTGGACGGATCATGATAGATGGAAAGAAAAAATTGAAAAACAGTACTTTATTAAAGCCATCATAGAAAATAAAATCGTAGGATTCAGTTCTTTGGCTGCTGATGGATATCTGGATTTTATGTTCACGCATAAAGACTTTCAAAAACTTGGCGTGGCAGTTGGTTTGTTAAGGATGATCGAACGAAAAGCCAAAGAACAAGAAAACGAATTGATTTATTCTGATGTAAGCATCACTGCAAAAGGTTTTTTTGAAAAACACGGATATGTTGTAGAAAAACAGCAATTCAAAAAGTCAAAAAACAAAGAATTGATCAATTTCAGAATGATTAAAACTATGAAAAACCATTCTTGAAAGACAAATTGAGATTTTTCCTGCTCCTTTAGTCAAAGTAGCGCGTAATAAGTTGAAAACTCAGGGACGAAATCAATCAGATACTTTGATGTCACATTGTAAAACTTGGATAAAAATCAAATTAATAAATTGAGCTTTCAGAAAAATAATTAAAAATCATAATCATTCAATCAATTCAATTCTTATGGATACTCCAGTCAAAAAAAGCTTAAATCCACGGAAAACATTTTGGAAATGCGGGGCTTGTTCCCATGCCATGTTTCACCTATTGAATCATGAGTTTGATAATAATAAGTCCAGGGAAGAAAAGGCATCTGATATGCTGGCAGGAGGCATTGCTCAGAAAGGACATCAGTGCGGAATGCTTTGGGGAGTCGCTTTGGCCGCGGGCGCAGAAGCTTATAAAAGATATTATGATAAAAATATGGCCGTTGCAACCGCGATTCACACATCCCAATTGCTTGTTGAGTCTTTCAAAAAAAGAACCCGTTCTGCAAACTGTCGTGATATCGCAAAAGTGAATTGGGAAAGCAAATTCGAGCGGACGCTTTATACCATAAAAGCCCTGGCAAAAGGGATGGTATTCAGTCCCTGCTTCAACCTGATGGTCAAATGGACTCCGGAAGCTGTTAAGGCTGCCAATCATGGCCTATCCGAAAACATCAAATTCAAACAGCCCTGTTTCAGCTGCTCAACTGAGCTAATCAAAAAAATGGGTGGTTCTGAGGAAGAATCGGTTATGGTAGCAGGTTTCGCAGGTGGATTAGGATTGAGTGGACATGCTTGCGGAGCATTAAGCGCTGCGATATGGTATAAAATGTTGAATTGGGAAAAAAATAATGAAGGAAAAACTCAACAGATGTTTCATAATCCGGATGCAAAAAAAGTTTTGGAGGCATTTTACTCACAAACAAATTCCGAAGTTTTGTGTAAAATTATTAGTCAAACAAGTTTTAATACCATTGATGAACACACCGAGTATTTACGGAATGGTGGTTGCAGGAGTTTAATAGAAGCATTGGCAACATCATAAAATATTTCAAAACACATTATAGTACCTGCCAATCATTAACAGCAAATCGATGGTACGGTTAATGGGATCATTTCATTGGACTTTACGAAGTTTTGGTTGATTTTTCCTAATTTTTTTATGCAGTTTCAACCTGTAAAAACAGCAAAACTATCTACAAAAAAATAGACAGAAAAAATTTATATCTTATTTTTGGATCGTTTTCATAAAGATCACTCATACTGCTTTGATTACATAACAGACATAAATTTCATAAATACTGATATTCACATGAATAGCCAATATTTTTCATAAACATTTCCATTTGATAAAAAAGGAACTTCAGGGTTCAATTCACCAGTCAGCATACAATTTCAGCATTCTGTTCGTTCATTAGTTGCATTCATTGAAATGCTTCGATCAAAAACCTGCTTAAAATTGTTATTAAATTAAAAATATCTGATCAAATCAACACATAACCGATATTTTTGCAAAAATAAATGAATGATATGCCGCAAAAGTCGGCATTTTTCCTGTTATAAATAAAGAAGCATCTGCCAAAAATGTTATTTTATATGGAAATGAGAAAGGCATTTGTAACAGTAAAAACGACAAAAAAGAGTGTGAAATACACATGAAAAATACAAGAGATCCACAAGATAGACTGTATTTTTCCTAAAAGACTCCAAATAGCTGAAAAAGAAGATCAAAAAATGTACTAATGAAAAAATATCTGATACCTGGAATCGTATTGCTTGTTTTAGGACTTGGCGCATGGTACCTGATCAAATCCAACAATGTAATGAGTTCCTATGATTTTTCATACAGGGAATTTGCTGTGGAGGATGTAGAATCCATCGAAAAGATCATTGTGGTCAACAAAACAGGAGAGCCACCCTTCCATTTTACACGCAATGGAGACAGATGGATGGTCAATGACAAATTCAAAGTCAATAAAAATGTAATGGACAATATGCTGGACGCCATAAAAAATGTCCAGATCGATTATGTTCCGCCAAACAGCGCAAAAGAAGAGATCATGAAAGGATTTCTCAAACATGGGATCAAGGTAGACTTATTCAATAAAAGGAATAAAAAAATAAAATCATATTATATAGGATCTTCACCAACGGACGGAAGAGGTTCATATTATGTGATGGACGGATATGATATCCCTTTTGTAATGAAATTACCAACGGTGGAAGGTAATATTCATACCAGGTTCAATTACACCCTGGAACAATTCAGGGATCTGGCAGTAGTAGAAATTCCTAAAGAATCCATCCAATCGATTGAAGTATCCTACCCTTTCAATAAAAAATTCTCTTTCAAATTTAAAGATGGTCAGATTTCAACCCTTCACCCGTTTCAAAAAGCAATTGGGGGCGAACAAGACCCTGCATTGATCGAAGCCTATTTATCCGGTTTCGGCCAAAAATATGCGGAGTATATTGAGAATAAGAATCCTGCCAAAGAAAACATCCTCAAGCAGACCCCGTTTTGTGAAATGAGGATCACCAAAACAGATGGGAAAGCCGAAGAATTGTCTTTTTTTTATATTCCTGATCCTGATGATATTTCCTACGCAGCACCGGCAGATTTCACTGAACACTTCAAGGAGGGAAAAGCAGAAAGGTTTTTTATCATGACCAACCGCGGTGATTTCTATCTGGCCCAATTGATATTATTTAAGGATATCTTGTGGAAATATGATGCTTTTTTCAAAAAAATGAAAAAGTAAGTATATCAAATTTTGTTATATATTCTTTTTACGCACTTTCTTATATAAAAACACGAAAAGCCGATGGGATTATTATTCCATTCAGTATAGGGCTCATCAGCTGTTTTGGGAAAATTATTTTAATTTATTGGCTGAATCAGTAATTGTCTGGAAATTCGATATACAATACGATCAAGTTCCGATTTTTTGAATCTGTTTAAAATTGTCCAATTTGTTGATTTTCAATATTTTTTGCCCCACCCTCTTTTTGGACAAACTTCCTCCATACCTCATTTCTGAATAAAACCAATTCCATTTCAAAGAATCCTTCATTGATTATTCACATCGCAGGTCAATTAATAAATTCAAGCCGTTGCGCTGCCCCAATGTCTATAAAGCGATCATTTTCCCACAAAACCTGACCATTGACCAAAGTATGGGATATTTTTTGGTTGAAATGCGTTCCTTCAAACGTAGACCATTTACATTTAGCCAAAAGGTTTCCTTTATTCACTTCCCATCGGTGATCCATATCGAGTACCACCAGATCAGCCCAATAGCCTTCCCTGATATATCCTCTTTCCTTGACCCTGAAAACCTCTGCAGGCGCATGACACATTTTGTGAACGATCTGTTCCAGCGTAATCATGCCTTTAGTATAGAAATCAAGCATGACATAAAGACTGTGCTGTACCAGGGGCAAACCTGAAGGAGCCTTCAGGTAATGCTCAGATTTTTCTTCAATAGTATGAGGCGCGTGATCCGTTGCGATAACGTCCAGCCGATCGTCCATCAATGCTTCCCACAAAGCGATTCTGTCTTGTTCACTTTTGACCGCAGGGTTGCATTTCAAACCATTGCCCAGCCTTTCATAGTCCATATCATTGTAGTAAAGGTGGTGAACGCATACCTCTGATGTGATCCTTTTGTCTTTTAATGGCACCTCATTGGAAAACAGTGACATTTCTTTTGCAGAAGTCAAATGCAATACATGCAAACGGGTACCGTATTTTTTTGCCAGCGCTACAGCTTTTGAACTGGATAAATAACACGCTTCATCTGACCTGATTTCAGGATGAAACCGGGCATGCAGTCCATCTTTGTATCGATTATAATAAGATTCCTGATTGCTCCTGATGGTTCGCTCATCTTCGCAATGGGTTGCGATCAGCATCGGAACACTGCTGAAAAGAGATTCCAGCACCTGCTCATCATCAACCAACATATTACCTGTGCTGGAACCCATGAACACCTTGATGCCACAAACATTTTTTGGATCTGTTTTCAACACTTCCTCCAGATTGTCATTGGATGCGCCCATATAAAAAGAATAATTGACCGCAGAATTCGTTTTTCCCAAATTATATTTTTCATCCAATGCTTCCTGTGTCAATGTCGGCGGTTTTGTATTGGGCATCTCCATGAAACTGGTTACGCCTCCGGCCAATGCAGCCCTGGATTCCGTGAAAATATCAGCTTTGTACTCCATTCCAGGCTGTCTGAAATGCACCTGGTCATCAATTACACCAGGAATGACCCATTTCCCGGTAGCGACCAACTCACGATCTGCTGCTTTATGAATCACAGGTGCTATTTGTTCAATCCTGCCATCCCTGATAAAAATATCTCCATGGATGATGGAATGCTCATTAATGATTTGGGCATCTTTTATGATCAACGTACGCATATACCAAAATTTATCCTTAAAACTTTAAGTCCAGAGGTAAATATATAAAAACTTTAAGCTGTAATTCATATTTTTGCGTAGTAAATTCTACTTACATGCTGTCAAACAAAAGAATCGGAATACTTGGAGGCGGACAATTGGGGAAAATGGTTTGTGAAGCCGTTTCAAAGTGGCATCAGCATATAGCTGTCATGGATGTTTCGAATGACATGCCTGCAGCCAATTATTGCACACAATTCATCGAAGGCAATTTTAAATCGTATGATGACGTCATCCAGTTTGGCAACACGGTAGATGTGATCAGCGTTGAAATTGAGCATGTCAACATTGAAGCGCTGGATCATCTTAAAAGCAGAGGAGTAAAAGTATACCCGGATCCGGACATACTGCGCAAAATCATTGATAAAGGCTTGCAAAAACAGCTCTATATTTCAAAAGGAATGCCTACTGCTCCTTTCATCCTGGTCAAAAACAAAGAGGATATCCTCAAAAAAATCGCTTCAAATGAGATTCAGTTTCCTTTTGTGCAAAAATCCCGGACTGAAGGTTACGATGGCAGGGGTGTTGCCGTCATACAACACGATGGCGAACTGGATAAAATCATGGATATACCATCTGTGGTAGAAAAAAAAATAGACATTAAAACAGAACTGGGTGTGATCGTTGCCCGCAATCCACAGGGACAGGTTGAAGTATTTCCGCCGGTTGAGATGAAATTTAACCAGGAAGCCAACCTGCTCGACGAATTGGTTTGTCCGGCTCAACTGGCTCCTGAGAACCTGGAAAAAGCAGTTAATTTGTCCCGTGAACTTGCTGAACAGACCCAAATCATCGGTTTACTGGCTGTTGAATTATTCATTGACACCGATGACCAGCTTTTTGTAAATGAAATTGCTCCGAGACCTCACAATTCCGGACATCACACCATCGAAGCTTGCAATGTATCTCAGTTTGAACAGTTTGCAAGAGCCATTCTGGGCTTTCCGCTTATTGCTCCCGTTTCTACCAAAACATCTGTGATGATCAACCTTTTGGGTGAACCAGGGTATCAGGGAACTCCCATACTAACGGGTATAGAGGACGTCATGGCTATGGAGAACGTATACATTCATTGGTATGGAAAAAAAGAGACCAAACCTGCCCGAAAAATGGGGCATGTAACCATTATAGATGAAAATATCACCGATGCACATATGAAAGCCATGTACATTAAAGAGAAGCTTAAAGTCATATCTGTATAAGTTTTTATTCTTTTAAAATAAAACTCACAAATGTATAATAAACCTGTTTTAGTAAGCATCATCATGGGTTCTGATTCGGACCTGCCTGTCATGAAAGATGCCGGCGACATACTTGATGCATTCGGTGTTAACTATGAGATCAGTATAGTTTCAGCTCACAGAACGCCCCAAAGAATGTTCGATTTCGCAAAAACAGCCTACTCAAGGGGCGTGAGGGTGATCATAGCTGGCGCGGGAGGCGCTGCACATCTGCCCGGTATGACAGCTTCACTCACCGGATTGCCTGTGATCGGTGTGCCTGTCAAATCTTCGAATTCTATAGAAGGCTGGGATTCAATATTGTCAATTTTACAAATGCCTAATGGCATCCCTGTTGCCACTGTTGCGTTGAACGCAGCCAAAAACGCAGGGCTGCTGGCGATCAGGATTCTCTCAACTTCCGACCAGAAGCTTTATGAAGCCATGATGGCTTATCAGGATGAAATGGAAAAATCAGTGATCGAAAAAGCGAATAAACTCACACAGGACCTTTCTTCAACCAATTAATGAACTCATTATGTTTAAATATTTGATTATCTTCCAGTTAACATTGATTTCCTCAATGTTCTTTAACCCAGTTTACGGACAATCATTTCGTGTGATGACTTACAATCTCCGGTGGGATAATCCGAATGATGCTGAGAACAGATGGGATGAAAGGAAAGCAGAACTTGTGAATTTTGTTCAGGATGCTCAACCTGATATTTTAGGCACCCAGGAAGGATTGAAAAGACAACTGGACTATATTTCTGAAAATATCCCCCAATTCCGGATGTTTGGGGTCGGAAGAGATGACGGAAAAGAAAAAGGTGAATACACTGCGATTTTTTATAATAAAAATAGGTTCAATCTTCTGGCTCACTCGAGCTTCTGGCTTTCTGAAACCAGCCACGAAGTATCTGTTGGCTGGGATGCAGCATTACCTCGGATTTGCACCTACGGGTTGTTGGAAGACCTGAAAACCGGAGAAAGGATCCATGTATTCAATACACATTTCGATCATATGGGCCAATTGGCCAGGTTGATGTCGGCAAAACTGATCATTTCCAAAATTGAACAAATGACAAATGAAAACGACAAAGTGATCCTGATGGGTGATTTTAACTGCAATCCATCATCAGAACCGATAAAAGAGATCAAAAAACACCTGAAAGATGGTAAAGATCTTTCTAAAAATGGATTGAAAGGCCCTGAAGCAACATTCAATGGTTTTGATAAGGAAATCGAAAACATTGGAACCATCGACCATATCTTCATCAGGAATTTTACAGTAAGTTCTTATAAACACATAACCAAAAAACGTAAAAACAAGTTACAATTATCCGACCACTATCCTGTGTTGGCTGTTATCGGTATCAGGTAAATATTCAGGTTGATTATACCTGAATTACCTGCCAGGAGGTTCCACATTTTTTGTTCAAATATGGCAATATAAACTGTTGCAAATAAAATATTTACGATTTTATACCCGATACAGGCTTATTCTGGAAATTCACTTTATATATTAATTCAAGAAGTTTTTCGCCTTATTACATGTAAGTGTTACCCCTGTTTACAGATCAGACATTAATGCTTACTCCTGATGATCTGGATTTTCATGTCGAAGAGAAAATCGTCAAAGTTTATTGAAATAATCCCGCAGGTCTTTTGCGTCTTTTGCTTCCATTCTGCCACTGAGTATCAGCCGGAGTTCCCTTCGCCTCACAGCGCCCTCATACCTTTTCTCCTCTTCTTCCGTCAATGGGATGACAGGAGGAACCAACTTCGGTTTCATTGTAGCTTTGTCGAGAGCCACAAATGTAAGGTAGGCATGATTGCTTTTCCGGGGCTTCTGGTCAGGTATGGTTGCGGTAAACACTTCAATATACACCTCCATCGAACTGTTAAATGCCCTGGTTATACTGGCATTCAGGGTAACAATTTCTCCTACCTTAACCGAATCGCTGAAGGAAACGTGATCAACTGATGCTGTCACCACGAAAGATTCGCTATGCCTTGCTGCACAAATTCCACCGGCGATATCCATCCACCTCATCAGGTTTCCTCCCATCAGGTTACCCAATGGATTGGTATCATTGGGCATAACCAGTTCAGTCATTATGGTATTGGAAATAGCGACAGTTTTGCCATTCATAATTTTTTTTCAACAAATGTAGTCAATAATGTAGCTTTTACATCAAAAACAGTTTCAATAAGTGGTCATCATCAAAATAAGAAGTTAAACTATTCCATTCAGATGATTGTTTTGCAAGAAGTAATTTAAAATGGCTATTTCGTCTTGAAATTGGTGTTTTGGAAAACTGAAATTACTTGCGAAGATTTAAATAATTCATTACTTTTACCTGTAATTTGCTGTTTAATGATAAAAATGAAGCATAAACTGATTTTTTTTGGCGTTATCGTACTTTTAACCACCCAAATCCTTTCTTCCTGCAAGGACAGAATTGAATACCAGGATATCGAAGGAAATTGGACCTTGCTCAGAGCAAATAGAAACGGGAAACCGACTCAGACACTGGACAATGTATTTTTTGAATTCAATCCCGGAAATCGTATGATGACTAATCTTCTTGGAACAGAAAACACTTTTGAGATTGTTTACAAATATCCTGTAATTGAAATCAAAAATGGCAGCGATTTGGAAGAGTTAACCGTTAAAAAGATGGAGGATGATACGCTCCACCTTGAGCTGAGAATAATAAACTATAAATATGATTTTTACCTTATGAGGTCAGAATCGAACTAACTCCTTTCTAAGCCATTAAAAAAAAATAATGTTATCAATTCCGGAAAGAAAATCAATAATTTTATTTTTTGCGCTGTCTTTTATTTTGACCTGCGAATCCTATGGATTGGACATGAGTGTCAAATCCGCACAATTCAAAGCGGAAAAACAGACTTACCTGGAAGTATATCTGTATGTTGTGGGTTCATCAGTCAAATATGACACACTGGAAGACAATAACTTACAGGCAGGCGTCCAAATAACCCTGATGATTCAGCATGATAGCACCATTTTTGCTTATGACAAATTTACCATGTTAAGTCCGGCAGGTTTTGTCCCAAAGGATTTCATGGACCTCAAAAGGCTGCCGTTGAAAACCGGTACTTACATTTTTTCTGTCGAAGCCATCGATGTCAATGACCCGTCCAACAAATACAACATTTCATATCCATTACTGGTTGAAGATCATTCAAATACTTTTCAACTTTCAGATATTCAACTATTAAGCTCCATGGAGAAAAATAATTCCATGGAAGCATTCAGCAAAAACGGTTACTTTTTACAACCTTCTGCATTCCATTTTTTCCCTGCTGACATGAACCAACTTCATGCCTATATCGAATTGTACAACGACAGCAAGGATTTTACCTCCGAAAACTTTATCAGATATGCTATTTATCAGCAAGTGAACGATCAGAACCAAACACTTATCTCTCAAAAATACAAAAAAACGGAAAAAATTCCTTTTCAGGCATTTTTCCTGCAACTCCCTATCAATGAACTGGTTTCAGGAAATTATGTTTTTTCAGTCGAATGGTTTGACAAGGGTAAAAATTTGCTGGATGCCAAAAGTGTTAGCTTTCAAAGAAGCAATCCATACAAAGATTTTGTCCGCATACAACCCGATAAGAGTATCTATGGAAAAGCTTTTGTACACGATCTGGACAAAGAAGAAATCGAATATATCCTCAAGGCCTTGACCCCGTTGATCAGGGGAAATCAAGGCGTGCTGCTGCAACAGGTGATGTTAGAAAAAAATATTGATGCACAAAAATATTTCCTGTGGAATTATTTTTCAGAATTATCTCCTTCTGAACCACATTTGGCTTACCAGCAGTTTAAAGAAATTGCTCAGGCCATCGATCTGACATTCAAATCCCATGTCGGATATGGCTTTGAAACAGACAGAGGACGGATTTATATGAAATACGGACGGCCGACTGAGATCATTAAATCAGAAGAAGAACCTTCTGCCCCACCATATGAAATTTGGTTTTATAATGAAATTGAAGAAGTCCGACAGGTAAATGTGAAATTTATATTCCACAACCCTTCACTGGCACTAAATGATATGGTACTATTGCATTCCAATTGTAAAACGGAAAGATATAATCCCAGGTGGGAAGTAGAACTTTACAAAAATGCACCTGCCGAGCAGGAGGGAAATTCTCCTTCCTCGACCAGGATGGTAGAAAACTACAGAAGGGACGCACGGAAAATATGGGATGAATTATAAGTTGGATCGGCAATTCATTGATTCACATTACATTGCCTTCCCGGAAGTAAAAAATATTTCTGCATAAAAAACAACGAATCAAAATCATAGGCTAAACGATTTAGAACTTGTGTTCAATACATTTTGGATTTAATTTGTTTAACCATATAACAAAGTCCTGCCATAGCAGGTAATCAAAAAATATTAGACAGATGCAATACCTGAAGGCTTCATTTCTTGCTTTATTTCTATTGACGGTAAATCTGATTTTCGCTCAGACAGGCACCATCCGGGGCAATGTGTATGATAAAGGTACAGGCAATCCTATTGCCTATGCCAATATTTATCTGGAAAACACAAATTTTGGAGTGACTACTGATGATGATGGATTTTTCAGCATAACCAATGTTCCGAAAGGTAATTATTCACTGGTTGCCTCATTTATTGGTTACGAAACTAAAAAACAAGCTGTCGAATTACTCTCCGGCCAGATCAAATACATTCAGCTTTCTCTGGAAGCGTCGGGCATCGGACTGGCGGTTGTCGATATTTCTGCAAAACGTGAACGGGTAAGATCGGAAACCCATGTTTCAGTAATAAAAGTTTCTCCAAAGGAAATAAAAGCCCTGCCTGCTATCGGTGGAGAAGCAGATATATTACAGTATTTACAGGTATTACCCGGCATCATTGCCACTGGAGATCAGGGTGGACAATTATTCATACGGGGTGGTTCTCCCGTCCAGAATAAGATCACTCTGGATGGTTTGACCATAATCAATCCCTTTCATAGCATCGGCTCATTTTCAGTTTTTGAAACGGAACTGATCAGCAACGTCGACGTCCTCACCGGAGGTTTCAATGTTGAGCACGGAGGCAGAGTCTCTGCCGTCGTGGACATTAAAACAAGACCCGGAAATGGGGTCCGACATGAATCCATCATTTCTGTCAGCCCTTTCATGTATAAATTACTAGCTGAAGGCCCAATCATTAAATTCAGTGAAAACAAAGACTTTAGTATGTCCTACATTTTGACCACTAAACAATCACTTATTGATAAAACAGCCAAAATTCTGTATCCCTACATCAATGCTTCCGATTCCATAGGCCTTCCATACAAAATCAGCGATTTTTACGGAAAATTAAGCATGCAACTTGGCAGTGGTTCAAAGATTGACCTATTTGGATTCGATTTTACTGACCGATATTTCCATCCGAGAGTTGCAGACATTAACTGGGACAACTCCGGCGGAGGCATTAAATTCAAAGTCATCCCTTCGAACAGCAGCATCATGGTTGACGCCGGATTTGGATATACAGCATACGAAACAGAGATGATCAGCGCAGATGGACTGCCGAGATTCAGCGAAATCAACCATTTTAGTACAGATGTGGACTTCACCTATTTCGGAGAAAAAATAAAAATGAATTACGGACTGGAATTCAACAGCATCTATACAAATTTTGAATTTACCAATCCGTTCAAGGTGAGCTTTCAGGAATTCCAAAATACGACCGAGATGAACGGCTACATAAAATTGACCCGCAAATGGCTTGGATGGATCATAGAACCAGGTCTGAGGGCACAATTTTATGCTTCTTTAGGTGATTTTGAACTTGAACCAAGGTTAAGCCTAAAATACAATATCAATGAATCCATTAGAATTAAAGCATCCGGTGGTCTTTATTCACAAAACCTGATCAGCACATCCACTGAAAGAGATGTTGTCAATATTTTTGTGGGCTTTATCTCCAGCCCGGAAGAAAGAGTGTATGATCCGTTTACTGAAAGCAATGCTGTAAATAAGCTCCAAAAAGCGAAACAGGCTGTCTTAGGAATAGAATTCACACCATTAGCCAATCTGGATATCAACCTGGAAGGGTATTACAAAAATTTTGACCAGCTGATCGTGGTCAACCGCAATAAACTTTCTTTGAAAGACCCTAATTACGTGGTAGAACACGGAAATGCTTACGGTATGGATGTTTCTGCAAAATATGAACTGAGCAAATTATACTTTTGGTTGGCTTATTCCCTGAGTTGGGTTCAGAGAGACGATGCTGAACAGGTTTACCCTACCGTATTTGACCGAAGACACAACCTGAATTTTATCAGCAGTGCTACTTTTGGGAAAAATGCATCATGGGAAGCAAGTGCCAGATGGAACCTGGGCAGCGGATTCCCGTTCACCAAAACCCAGGCATTTTTCAATCAGTTTCAATTCATCAACGGAGCAAATACCGATTATGAAACCGACAATCCTGATTTTATCGGTGTGATCTATTCAGATGTGAGGAACGGAGGTAGGCTTCCATATTATCACAGGCTCGACCTGGCATTGAAGAAAACCATCAAATTATATGCTAAGAGCAGGCTTGAAATTCAGGCGAGTGTAACCAATGTGTACAACAGGCAAAACATTTTCTATTTTGACAGGCTGAAATATGAGCGGGTCAACCAATTGCCGGTTTTGCCATCGTTGGGTATCACCTGGTATATCTGATTTTATCCATTCTGAAAAGTAATTGAAAATTAAGTTTACTCTTGATGGGCCAGGGTCTTGTTCGAGTATCCCGGATCAGTAGTAGCTATGAGACTTTGTAGCATTGGGTTATGTGTTTAGAACCACATATACCTTGCAGCATGCGAACCACATTTTATTAACTGAATATGCGAATCAAGGGTTAAAGTTAATTCTGCAGATAAGCAGGATTTTCTCACTTTTTTGCCTCGATCCTAAAGGATGAAAGCGAGAAAATCCTTTATCTTCCTTTAGGATTGAGGCCAAATAAAGGATTTTCGGAGCTTTTTTTCAACCCTTGATTCGCATTGAATGTAAAAATCAGTATTATTACTTACCTTTTGTCTTAAATGATCCTGGCAAAGATTCTTCTATGATCGATTTGACCTTTTCCAGACTCCAGACTTTCAGTTCTTCCGGCGGGACAGCCTTGCCATCCGTTTTCGGTATTTTTACAGCATTCTTTTTGAACCTGATAAAAGGTCCCCATCTTCCATTTTCAATGGCAATACCTTCCTTTTCCCAATTCTGAATGTACCTGTTGGCTTCCTTGACAACTTTTGCTTCGATCAGTTCAATGGCTTCTTTCAATGTGATATGGTCAAAATCTATCTTTTTTGGCACATTGACAAATAAGCCATTCCATTTGATAAATGGTCCAAACCTGCCTTTTCCTTTGGTGATATCCTGATCCTGAAAACGCCCTATAGGTCTATTTTCATCCAATTTCATGGAAATCAATTCAACAGCACGGTCAAAATCAACTTTCAATGGATCTTCTCCCCTGGGAATCGAAACAAACATCTCCTTGTATTTCAAATATGGACCAAAACGGCCGGAACTGACCGTGATCACCTCACCTTGAAATTTGCCCAGATCTTTAGGCAACTGAAACAGATCCATCGCCTCCTCGAAGGTGATCAATTCCATCTTTTGTTCAGGTTTAAGGTTGGCAAACTTTGGCTTGGCCCCTTCAGGCATTTCCTCCTTAGTCCCGATCTGAACGACTGGTCCATATCGTGTAAGCTGAACCAGAACTGTATGGCCGGTGGATGGGTCAATTCCCAACTCACGCCTTGCCCGGACACGTTCAGTATTTTCTATCGTATTCTCAATATCCCTATGAAAAACATCATAAAACTCCTTGATCATTCCTGACCAGTCTATGCCTTTTTCTGCAATATCATCCAGTTGCATCTCAACATCAGCGGTAAAACTGTAATCCATGATGGTCGAAAAATGCTCCTCCAGAAAATCAGTAACGATCATTCCCAGATCCGTCGGATGCAGCCTGTTTACAGCACCGCCAACGACTTCAGCCTTTTCTTCTCTTTTTATGATACCCTTTCGTAATGTCAGTTCAATAAATTCCCGCTTTACACCCTCTATCTTGTCTTTGACAATATAACCTCTTTCTTTTTCCATGATCCTGGAAATGGTAGGGGCATAAGTGGAAGGCCTGCCTATTCCCAGCGCTTCCAGTTGTTTTACCAGGGTTGCTTCCGTATACCTTGGCTTTGGCTTTGAATACCTTTGGATAGCGCTGATTTGTTGACCAAATAATATTTGGCCTACTTTTACCGGAGGAATGACACCTTGTCCATTTTCCCCTGAGTCATCATCAGAGGATTCCATATATACTTTCAGAAAACCATCGAACTTCATCACTTCCCCTGAAGCCTGGAAAATTGCTTTGTCATGATTAGAAATTGCGATATCAACTTCCGTGCGTTCAAGTTCAGCGCTTGACATTTGACTCGCGATGGTCCTTTTCCATATCAGATCATACAATTTCATCTGATCGCTGTCTTCACCGGCTTCAAGCCGGTCTATATAGGTCGGCCTGATGGCTTCGTGGGCTTCCTGAGCATTGGCCTTTTGGGTTTTATACTGTCTTTTATGTGCATATTTTTCACCAAAATTCTCTACAATGGCTTTATGTATCGTATTCAGGGCTTGTTGACTCAACAATGTACTGTCTGTTCTCATATAGGTAATGGCACCGCTTTCGTACAATTTTTGGGCTGCGCTCATTGTTCTGGATACACTGAAACCGTATTTCCTGCTCGCTTCCTGTTGTAATGTGGAAGTGGTAAAAGGAGGCGTTGGATTCCTTTTGACAGGCTTTACCCTGAGATCAGCGATGCGGTAAGTTGCTCCAATGATCTTTTCCAAAAACTTGCGGGCTTCCTCTTCAATAGGAAAACTTTGGCTCAATTCTGCCTTTATAACATTGTTACTGCCATTATCCTCCGCAACGGAAAAATGACCATATACCCTGAAGGCTGATTGTGATTCAAATTCTCTGATTTCCCTTTCACGTTCAACGATCAGTTTTACAGCAACAGACTGAACCCTTCCTGCTGAAAGCTTGCCCTTGATCTTTCTCCAAAGCAACTCCGATAATTCGAAGCCCACCACCCGATCCAAAACCCTTCTTGCTTGCTGAGCATTTACCAGATTCATATCTACGAGCCTGGGCTGCCCGATGGCTTTTATGACTGCATCTTTTGTGATTTCCCTGAATGCAATCCTTTTGGTATTGCGTACATCCAGACCCAAAACCTCACACAAATGCCACGCAATGGCTTCTCCTTCGCGGTCCTCGTCCGTCGCCAGCCAAATGGTCTCTGACAACTTCATTTCGTCCTTGAGCGCTTTAACAACCTTCTTCTTGTCCGGAGTGATCTCATATTGTGGAGCAAAAGAATTGGAAATATCTATACCCATATTTTTTTTGGGTAAATCCCGGATATGACCGAAACTGGATTTGACCTTAAAGTCCTTACCCAAAATTTTTTCAATGGTTTTTGCTTTTGCAGGAGACTCAACTATCAATAAATTTCTCGTCATCACAAAATTTTACATAAAAAATCCTGTCATACCAACATGCGCTTACGTCACCTTAACCGGCAGAAATCAGTACGCAGGGTTTAAAATTTCGCCAAAAGTAGCAAAATTGTTCATTTGCAAACAAATACAAGTAGATATTTTAACAGAAATGAACTTTCTTCCTTATTCCCTTTACCCTAAAAGTTGTTTAAACTGAAATTATTTCACCTGTTTTGAACACATTTTTATAAATAATGCGAATCAATGGTTGAAAATGTTTATCGAAGTTGTTCAACCCACTTCGGGGTTGTAAACATGAAAACATCCTAAACCCCGGGTTTCACCCGGGGCTAATAAGGTTTATGTCCTTCGGACAATTTTACCCGATAGGAATTGATTAAAAACAAGCCCTTTTCAGGCATAGAGTAAAGAGTGTAACTGGTGGATTAGAATTTAACTAAACAAAAACCCGGAAGCAGGTTCAATCCTTGATTCGCATAATTAGCCATAATTCTTTATTAATTCCTAAACTTAAATTTGTCCGGGAATGTCAGGTACATTGGAATTCTACATAAAAATAACTCCATGTTTTATCGACAAACTTTTTAAACAGAAGAAAGCTTAAACGCGATTAACAAAACACAGTGGAGTTTTACAGATGGAGTGGCAATGGCAATACCTGAGCCGCATGTTTTTAAACAAGCAGATGGTACGATCAGGGCAAAAACAATTATGAGAGCAATTACATACTATAGGAAAGCTATCTTTACAAACTTGCCGAGCCTGCCACACGACAAACCTGATTACCGGATTTTTGGAAGGTACATTGAGGTAAGAGCGCTTCATCATGAATGCTGACAACCTTAGATTTTGTAATGCCTGAGAGATGGGATAGGAATGGAAGGAGTTCAGGCAACAATCAGCTAGGGACATGTTGTTGGGAGATCATGATTTTAATAATTCGACGATAAAGCCAGTCCAAACGCAGTAGATAAGCTGAGCAATCAAAAGACAAAGAAAACTGGTAGGAAGAAAAGCCGGTTTGAAATCATTTACTAAGAAGCAATGCAAAAGATTAAAATATCAATTAGTAAAACAGGATGAATAAACAGGAAATCAAAGCCCAGCAAAGAATAGGTAAAGCCAGCAAATCAAAAAAAACCTTCTAGCCTCTCATCCAATTGTTGAATACTCCATATGGATATCTGAGTATTGGATGAAATTTGTGAAGAGTGGGTCAAAAATGTTGAACACTTTTCTTAAAATCATTTATTCTGTGAATGAATTCCCTGGATTTTAAGCATGGCAAGGTTTTCTTTCATGGAACCCACCTGTTCCGAAGGATGACCTTGCCACCCAATGACTTCCCCGATTATTCTGAAAGCTTGTTTGGAGCGATAGGATTTTGTAGGATTTCCTGGAAATTTTTTATCAGTCAAATCCGGATCATCTTCAATTTCCCCGGTAGGTTCGACCACATAGATTCTTTCATGACCATTGCCGGCAGCCAGTTCAGCACCCCAAATGGCAGCGTCCATTGTTGCAGTCAAAAAAATATGCCTGGCTTTTTCCTGATCACCATAATTTGGATTGAAACCAACTTCAATCAAGTCGCCAACCTGCAAGTCAGCCTTTGTTCCATGAAAATAGGACTGTGTAAAAACAGTTGGCCTTTTATTTTCTGATGTTTGTTCTTTCCTGCTTTTTCCCATTTTAAATATTCCTGTCTGTCTGTGATATTTAATGTATCCGAATTAACCCATTTCTTTGGGGATTTGTTGATGAAGGGAAAATAAATTTTAGTTATGGAGACGATTTCATGATCCGGCTTGTATAAACTTTTGAATCTAAAAATACCTGAATGATATATAATCCGGGCTTCAGGTTTTCCAGATTAAGTACATTTTCAGTTCCGGATCTGATCATTTGACCATTTATATCAAAAATATTGTAAAAAATGGGTGAAGTATCGGCATCAATCTTTAATTCATCGGTAAAAGGATTCGGGAATAGTCTGACAGACTCATCTTTCATCAGGTTGTCAGTTGAAATCCAGTCAAATTCATAGGTGCAGGAATCGCGATGACCGGTTGAGTAAAAACCAATTTCTGTATCCTGATAACATCTCAAAGAGTGAATAAACTGTACATCACAACCGCCATAAAATTTATTGTCTATATTTGCCAGAAATGTCAGGTCACCCAGTTTTTGAATGACCATTCCAGTGTTTTCATATTGAAAATCAAAGTAATTGTAAGTATAAGTGACGAAAAGTCTTTTGAGCGGCATTTCATTGATCATTACCAAATCGACGGAATCAACGCTGATCAATACGGTGTCTGTGATATTGTTTTCGTCGACAATGAGCAATTCCCAACCATCGCCCGCACCAGCTGAAAAGTTGTAAAGGGTTTGGAATGTATCCAACTCCGGCTCATATATCATCACTGCATCATTCTGTTCAAACGTGTATATTTTTTCATGATAAAATGCATTACATGACAAAAAATCAATATTGATCCTTTTGCAGGCGGTCCCTGAAATCTCAACAATGGAATCACAAAACACACGATGATAATCTATATCACCTGAAAAAGCATAACTGACATCGTAATACCATTCAGCGCCGACCGGCGACCATTCTTGTGAGAAACCGGATCCAGGCAGGAAAAAAATGAGGAAAATGAGTATTTTTTTCATGATGTTGTCAGTTTTAATTTTTTAGCTGGGTAGTCTTTTCTTCCGGAGTCTTTTGGCTAATGATTTGCAGCAGTCGCCAAAGCCAGTTTTTCAGACTAATTTTATGTAATTGTTTCGATCAATAGTCTTTAAGTATTAAGTCTGTTAGCTGATGATTTATACCAAAGGTTAAAACCACTGTTTCCAGAACAAATCAGATGTCTTTTACTCAAAATACATGCTCAATCCAAAAAGACTAACACGCTAACAGACTAATTAGCTCACCACCTAAGTAATTGCAATTTAATTTCATATTACTCAATTTATGCTCTCAATTTCGGGCCAGCAGACTATTTAGCAACGCACCTGAATAATGATTTGTTGAACCATGAAAATATCCTGAGCAAATAGCGATCAGATTCATCCCGTCAGGCGGTTTTCTCACAACCTGAAAACTTTTACCATGGCATGTTTTTCACCTGTCTGAATATTCAGAAAATACATACCTTGCTGGAAAGCCTGCAAACTCATTTGTAATGTCTGAGTATTAGAAAACGATTTTTTCTCTATCTCTTTCCCGTCACTGCTGTTCACTTTCACCTCAATAAAACTGAAAACTTCCGGCAATTCAACGATGATTATATCTTCAGTCGGATTCGGAAATACTTTCAATCCCTGACCTATCGTATTTTCTATAACGTCTGACACTATTAATCTGTGACATTGAGAGGTATCCACGCAGCCGTCTTTAGTAATTTCTACGGCATACGAACCACTGATCAATGATGTAAAGGACTGTTGGGTTGCACCTGCTATTGGCGCCAGCCCTGCATCACAATTCAGCCATTGATAAGCCGCATTGGCCTCCATTGCGATCAATGTGTCCCCTGCCCTTACCACCGTAGTGTCCATACTTTGTATGTTGAGCTCCAGAATACCCGTTGCGACACATCCCCATGGAGTTGTGGATACGACGTAAAAACGATGGGATCCCGGCTGCAATGAATCTTCAAGCTGGATCTGTTGCCCGTTCCCGGAATTTCCACTCCCTTCGTGTGTCCATTCAAATGTGTAATCATCTGCCATACCGCAGTTGAGCTGAATAGAAAGTTCTCTGGGCAAATCATTCAGGCAAACATGCTCCGTTTTTTCTCTGATCACCGGGTTGGGCCAAATGGTGAGCCGGATGGTGTCAACTTTTCCCGGACAAGTCAACGGATCTCCGATCAGTTTTGCCAGATATACCACCTGCACAATTTCGCAATCGGGATCTGTTACTTTTAATGTGTCATGGATCATCCCTGAACCTCCGGAAAAATAATGTTGCTTCATACCTGTAACCACCGGATTGGGTTCAAACCAAACCTCAATATCATAATCCATTCCCAAATTGCTTTCCAATGAGATATTGATCTGATCACCATCACAAATGGGACCGTACTCCTGAGATATGTCCAGATCCCGATAAACTTCCATTGAAACACATGCCACAGAAGATGTGTCACAGGGGCTGATGCCCTGACCGCAGAGTTCATAAGTTCCGGGAGCATAAAAAGTCAATGTAAGCGTCTGTTCTGCCGAAAGCCCGGTTTTAACTCCGTTGATGGTCCAGATGTATTCGGCCGCATCATCACAATCCTGTAAGCGGAACTCCACAGGCACATCCGTGCAGATCTTATTCCCTGCGGTCAGTGAATTGCTGATCCCGGTCGGATCTGTGATTTCATCCCCGATACCTTCAATAAATTCAACCCAATACGTACATTGAGTGGCATTGCATCCGTCGATGACCAGGTAATATACCTGTCCCGGCACAAAATGGTCGGACGAGACATAGATATCTCCGGGTGAAGTGCAGGGCAGTGCAGCACAAACTATCCATTCATCCTCAGTACAATCTGTATATATGGCGTATTGAACACCTATTTCACCAATTTGAACTAAACAATTGGATGCATGTATGATCAGGCTGACGGTGGTGTCGGTTGCCATAAATGCCAACCAACTTGGATTTTGATAGGCAGACCCGCTTTGACCACAAATCGGGCCATAATTGGCAAACTGTGGGTACATATTAGTACAGAAATCATTCATCTCATATATATTACATAAAACATTATTAGCAGCAATTTCACATTTTGGATAATTATCATCTTCGCAATCAGTAGGAGGCTCCACATAAAAACCGCAGTCTATAGTTCCAGCGACCATACCCGAGTCCAGGTCTATGGGATCAGAAACAGGAACATCGCTGTCAAAAGCAGGATCAGTTCCCGCCTGTCGGATGGTAGTGTTAAAAGTGGGCGGTTCAACAAATTCCACGGTATAGCTTCCGGGATGCAAATCGGCAAACCAATACATACCTTCACTATTGGAAAGTGTTTCCAATAAAAAAGTCTGCCCTGTTTCTGAAACTTTGTTGAGCCGGACTGCAAATGCTTTGAGGGCGGGTTCATTGATCTGTTGCAGCCCGTCTTTATTCAAATCTCTCCAAACACGACCGGTGATCGCCGGTGGGAAGAGGGTGTCATTCGATGAAGCATTTTGTCCCTGACAATCATCCACCTGCAGGATAATAACATTGCCAATGGTTTTACAAGCTCCGGCAAACGGCACAAAAGCCAACAGGAGCATTCCAATCAAACTACTTTTACATAAATAAGCCATCGTAAAGCATTTTATAGAGAACAATCATTTTCTTGTCTGACGGTTAATACCGGAATTGGTGTAACGGTATGCAAATATAACTTTTTGGTAAGAATAAATCAATGATTTTCAGGAATTTCGACAGGTAATTTTTTGGGATGGGTGGTTCAGTCTGTTCTGGAATCTTCAATTATGAAACAAAAATTGATACTTCCTTTTCATGGATAAAACTCAGTTTTAAGTTTGACAATGATAGTTATTCAGGTGGTTAGATAATTAGTCTGTTAGCCTATTGTCTCTTGAAAAAGATCGTGTACTTTGATCAAAAGATACTACATTTGTTTTGGAATCATAGGGTTTAAACCTTGGTATAAATCATTAGCTGATAGACTTAAAGCTAAAAGACCAATAAGCTAAATAATTACTGACATTGCTAAATTTGATTTGCAGGCAAAATCACACCAGTTATCTGAAGTTTGCAACTTCAGACTTGTATCCTTCTGACCAGATGCCTGGACACCATCATTTTCACATTCAACTTTAAATATCTTTCCTGAAGTTACAAACTTATTATCACTTCCTCCGTCTGTTAAAATGCATCAACATATTTGTCTGAAGTTGTCAACTTCAGACAACGCATTAATATTCAGGACAATAAGTCATCATACATCTACAATTTCAATATCCTCACCATCGCAAATCTCCCGGGAGAAGCAATATGGATGAAATAGATATCAGGTGGTCCTTCGATTTCAAAGTCAATGAGCTCTGCATGTTGATATGTTTTACGGCTCGTGGTCACCCCGGAAATGTTTTTCGCGATAACTTCTATCTCATCAAAGAAGCCCGGCAGCACTATTTTGACCTTTCCCTGAGATGGATTCGGATATACGCTGAGATCACTCCCGAAATTGTTCTCAATGATGTCGGTCAATACTATGATGTGACACAATGATGTGTCTTTGCAATTGTCCATTGAGACCTCAACTGAGTAGGACCCTGTAACTATGGGCGTAAAAGACTGTTCGGTTTCTCCGATGATCTTTGCATTTCCAAAATAACAATTCAGCCATTGATAGGATGCGCCCGATTGCGCACAGGTCAACGTATTTCCCGACTTGTTTACAGTGGTGTCAATGGCAACGATTTGCAGCGAAAGAGTATCGGTTGCAATACAACCCCATTCCTGATTTAAACTGATCAGGAAATCATGCATTCCCGGGTTGAATGAATCATCAATTGGAATAAAAAACCCAGACCCAGACTCTCCTGATGTTAAATGAGTCCAGTCACAATTGATATTTTCATGATCCTCACAACTGATTTTCACCTCTATAGTAGAGGGCAAACTCCTGTAACAAATGGTATCAGCAAATGATGTTAAAACAGATTTTGGCCAAACGGTAACTATAATGGTATCAACCTTTCCTTCACAAATTACTTCAGGATCTATTACTTTAGCATAATACCTTACTTCTTCTGGAATACAATTAGAATTAACAATAGTTAAAGTATCATCAACCACCCCCAAACCGCCTGAGAAATAATGATTATTCATACCTTCTACATTTGGATTTGGCTCGAACCATATTTCAATATCCAAATCAGATCCATCTTCAGTCTGACAAACCATATTCATTTGACCTCCGCTGCAAATCTCAGGCTCTTCAGCCAATATTCCCGGAAGAGCAGCACAAGAAACCTCATAAGGAGGACTATATTGTTTTTTGTCCAGTCTGCATGGAGCTGAGTCTTCCCAGCAACCGGCTCCATCATCCGAAAAGGCGAGGAAGGACATTTGCAGATCTCTATTCCGTTCACATTCCAAGGGATCTTCAAATTCCCGGACCCGAATCGTGTAGATCCAGGTCACCTGTGCAGTTTTGGACCCGATTCCCCAACGATCTCTTGGCCTGCATGATCCGTTTATGCAGGAGGGCGAACCCCCATTGTTCAACCAGAAATAGCCATTGGGTAATACGCCCTGGTCAGCCAGAAGTCCTGTTTCTTCACAATCTGTAAAATCATCATCACATTCAATATGTCTCATGCGCAATATCCCAAACTCATCCCTGTACGTACATAGGTGGGGGAAAGTTCTGTGCACTACAGCTTCACAGTCTGTTCCTTCCTCATGGAAAGTTGCGGTTGTATCATTTGCAATGGGCAGATTGCCTTCCCAGTCGAAATTGACCAGATCCCATCCTGTTCCAAAATCAGGGATGATGCCATGAAACCAGTCCACTTGTGATTCACCTGCATCGTAAAAAAAGGAAACATTAAAAGTTACTTCTTCACCCGGACAGAATGGTCCGTTCAGATCGCCGCCGTTTTCCCTCCAGGTCGCCTGCCAGACCAATGAAGGGTCATTTTCTTCACATCCTGCATCAGGGCCGATACAGGTTAAAACGGTGATCCTTGTGTATGCACACAGTGTAAAGTTAGGATTATCGATCGGAGGTCCATTAGGGTCAGCAGTAATAGCTATCCAGTAAATATTGATATCACTTTGAATGGCTGTAGTAGTGTTTCCACTGAAGCAGCTCGTGGTGTTATCAAAGTTAATTAATGGCGTAAGATCATTGCAGCTACCACTTCCACTGTAATAGACTGACCATAGTGGTTGCCAGAGTCCGTGAGACACAACTGATGTGATCAGCGCTGTTGGTGGTATATCATCTGTTTTCAGCTTTACCCATACCGTGGGTGCCTGCCTGAAATCACATCCTGCAGGCGCAGTCGTATCCGGGGTTGCTGTATCAAGGCAAAAATCTCCGCACTGCTTATAAATATTGGAATAATCCGGGTCAGTCACCAGGTTAAACACAAGTTGGGCTTCCTGGCAGGTATTCCCTGGCATATTGCAATCCTGAGAAAGCACATTCATGATATTCAGGAACACAGTTGCCGTAAAGAGTAGAATTAATTTTCTCATTTCCATATTTTTTGAGTGAATTATTAGATAGCCTGACTTTTCGATTTCCGGAACTTGTTTAAAACATAAAAATATCAAATATTATTGAATAACAAACGTTTCAGCAGGTCAAAATGCAATGATCCATCCTAAACTTTTTACAGTAGAAGGAAGTATGTTTTTCTATGAATATTGAGCCCATGCGGATTTTTAAGATGACTATGGGTTTTGGTAAATTTATTCGGAGGTTCAGTTTGCTCCGGAATGGGTGGTTCAATTTACTCCGGAAAACTCGTTTTCTTGGCTTCCACGACTGCCAGCGGTTTATTGTCCTTACCGAGCAAAACATAATCGCTGAATTGGTGTCCGGCATAAGGCACCATCGGATCATCCACACCACCCGGAATAATATCAAATTCTTCGATCACCTGAGTCCGGTCAGCGACATTCCATCCCGCCTCCTGTAAGCGATGGTCGATGATCTCTTTCCTTGTCTGATGCTCGTTTTTCATGATGGATTAAATCCTGATTTCAATTCATTATCTTTAGTTGGTTGTCTTTGTTAATTTAACTAGTCATTCAACATTAATTTTCCAATATTTATTTTCAATTAATCAGCTATAAAAATTTAATCCTTACTCGATCCATTTGTTTTTCAACTATTTCTGATCGATTTTCCAAAATAAGGTTTTTTAAAAAACTCCATTGATCTTTTTTATACTTAATCATTTCGCTAAGTTTTTGTTCAGAGATTACATCAATGAAAAAGTATTCATAATTATTATTAGATTCATTATAATCTTGCTCTAAGTAAATTATATGGTCGATTTTTTTTAATGGATCGGCATGATTTGTACCATCCCCCAAAACTAAATTATCATTTAAAACTAGA
>ERZ761607.632-NODE-632-length-57184-cov-5.986294_pt1 | contig 57184 bp, 55 predicted proteins | sample MGYA00511164_ERZ761607 | MGnify/ENA primary metagenome ERZ761607 (study PRJEB28899, sample SAMN02445080) | bioreactor sludge metagenome | biome: EBPR sludge | place: Australia: Brisbane, Thorneside Wastewater Treatment Plant | collected 2011-06-22 ...
GTTGCCGCTGGGGGTGGTCCAGGGGGTGTGGAGGTCGGCATGGGCATCGATCCAGACCACCCCGAGGCGCTTATCGGGGAAGGCCATCTTGGTGCCCGATACCGAGCCGATGGCGATTGAATGATCCCCTCCGACCACGATTGGGAAAACACTGTTCCGCAGGTATTTATATACCTCGTACGCCAAGTCGCTCTCGAAGCGGATGAGCCCGTCGATGTGGTGGGCACTGGGGCTGCGGTCGTCCTCGTAGAGCACATCGTTCTCATCGCGCAAGATGCTCTCTTCGGCATGGCCGAAGAGCTCGCTGCCCAGCTTCCACGCCGCCACCCGCAAGGCGGCCATGCCCATGCTGGCGCCCCGTTTGCCCGCCCCGATCTCCGAGGCCGCCTCGATCAATCGCAATTCCATGGTCGTTGCCGCGGCGCTGGTGCGCAACGGCCGTTGCGGGCGAAGGTAAGCCTGCCGCCGGAGGGCGTTCATCGACCCCTGCTTCCGGTTCGCCTAGCAATCAGGCGCTTTCGGCTGAAACGAAGGGACAGGCCCCGCCGTAAGAGGGGCACGCAACACCCTCCCTGATGCCGATCCACAAAGCCCTGTTCCTGAGCGCCTCCACCCTGTTCCTCTCCGCCTGCGGCACCAGCTTGCTGGAGCAGCGGGTAACGGAAGGCACCATCGAGTATGCGCTCACCTTCCCCGACTACGACCCCAACGGGCTGATGGCGGGCATGCTGCCTGAGCGCACCACGCTCACTTTCACCGAAGACCGGCAGGCGGCGGAGCTGAGCGCCGGCATGGGGGTGTTCCGCACCCTGATGCAGGTGGACAACAGCGGCCGCAGCATGGATTACCACATGAGCATGATGGGCAAGCGGATCGTGAGCCACCTGAAGCCGCGCGACATGGACCTGTTCAACGCGGATTACGGACGCCCCACCATCCTGTTCACCAACGACCTGGATACCATTGCCGGGTTCCCCTGCCGCAAGGCCATCGCCGTGTTCAGCCGGATGGAACAGCCGGAGATCGAGGTGTGGTACACCGACCGCATCCGCATCAACGACCCCAATTGGTTCGGTCCCTTCGCGGAGGTGCCCGGTGTGCTGCTGCGCTACGACATGGTGCAGAACGGCATCCGGATGCACCTGGACGCCGTGCAGGTGACCGCCCAGGACATCGACCCCGCCAAGTTCGAGCCCAAGGCCGACCACGAGTCGGTGGCGCCGCCCGTGCTCCATCACGAGCTGGCCGAGGTGCTGGGGACCTTCTCGATGTAGCCCGCCGCCGTCAGTGCCTGGCCATCAGCGGCCAAGGCGCTGCGCTGCGCCCCTGGATCCGCGCCCCCCGGCCCCATTGCGTGCGCGGCTCTCCACGCGCCCCTGTTGATACTAGCGCCAATAGACTTCCCGTTCTGGCTGGACGGAGGCTCGACCTTCGACGCATCGCCTCGCGCGTGCGAGCGAATCCCGCATTCCACATTGGCCAACGAGAAGCGCAACCGGCTCCGCGAGGAGCCCACCGAAGAGGCCCCGGCCAAGCCGCGGCGGAGCAAGAAGGCCGCGGCGCCGAGCGAGGGCCGCTGGAGCCGCATGAAGGGCTTCTTCGCCGATGAGCGCACCCACAAGGTGCTGGGGCTGGCCCTTACGCTGGGCGGACTCTTCCTGCTGACCGCCTTCGTGAGCTTCCTCTTTACCTGGCGGGTGGACCAGGACCTGATGAGCCGCGGCTGGTGGGAGATCCTCAGCACGGGCACGGCGGCGGAGAATTGGCTGGGCAAGCTGGGCGCCATCAGCGCGCACCGCTTCATCCACGTGTGGTTCGGGCTGGCGGCCTTCGCCTTCCCCCTGTGGAGCTTTTTAGCGGGCATGCGCATCCTGCTGGGCACCTGGCTGCTGCCCCCGCGGCGCACGCTGGGCTGGACGGCGATGGCGGCGCTGTGGGTGCCGGGGCTGCTGGGCTTCTTCTTCCGCGGGGAGTACAGCTTCCTGGGCGGTGGACTGGGCGTGGTGATGACGCGGCACCTGACCACCCTGCTGGGGGAGTTCGGCGCCGGCGCCTTGCTGGTGTTCGCGGCGGCGGCCTTCGCGGCCTACACCTTCAACCTCGATTTCGGCTGGCTGAGCGGGCTGCTGGCGAAGCGGGCGGGCGCGGCAGAAGCGGAACCCGAGGAGGCCGCGGCCGTGAAGCCCGGCGTGCGGATGAAGGAGCCGGAATGGCAGGATAGCGGGTTCCCTGAGGAAGCGGTTGCGGCGGATGAAAGGACCGCCCCGGTTGCCGGCCCCGCAGCGGCCGGTGGCACCGAGGAACCAACGCTGGAGCTCGAGCTGGAGGGATCGGATGCCGAAGCGGCCGATGACGCTGCCGAGGCGCAGGAGACGCCCGCGCTGGAGCTGGAGACCACCCCGATGGAGGTGGTGGCGCCCGTGGCCTCGCCGGTGATGAGCGCGGTGGAGGCGCTGAACGGGGAGCTCAACGGCATGAGCGTGGAGGCCGGCGCCAAGGAAGCCGTGCTGACCGAGGACGAGATCGAGGCGAAGCTGCAGGAGTTCGGCGAGTACGATCCCAAGCTGGACCTGAGCAGCTACGAGCAGCCGCCGCTGGACCTGCTGGTGGACCATGGCACGGGCGAGATCACGGTGACCAAGGAGGAGCTGGAGGCGAACAAGGACCGCATCGTGGCCACGCTGGGCCACTACAACATCGGGATCGACAAGATCAAGGCGACGATCGGCCCCACGGTGACGCTGTATGAGATCGTGCCGCAGGCGGGGGTGCGCATCAGCAAGATCAAGAACCTGGAGGACGACATCGCGCTGAGCCTGGCCGCGCTGGGGATCCGCATCATTGCGCCGATCCCGGGCAAGGGCACCATCGGCATCGAGGTGCCCAACAGCAAGCCGCAGGTGGTGGGCATGCGCGCGGTGGTGGCGAGCGAGAAGTTCCAGAACAGCACGGCGGACCTGCCGATCGTGCTGGGCAAGACCATCAGCAACGAGACCTTCGTGACCGACCTGGCGAAGATGCCGCACCTGCTGATGGCCGGTGCCACGGGCCAGGGCAAGTCGGTGGGCCTGAACGCGATCCTGGTGAGCCTGCTGTACAAGAAGCACCCGAGCCAGATCAAGTTCGTGCTGGTGGACCCGAAGAAGGTGGAACTGACGCTCTTCAACAAGATCGAGCGGCACTTCCTGGCCAAGCTGCCGGGCGAGGGCGAGGCGATCATCACCGACACGAAGAAGGTGGTGGCCACGCTGAACAGCCTGTGCATCGAGATGGACGAGCGCTACGAGCTGCTGAAGGATGCGCAGGTGCGCAACATCAAGGAGTACAACGCGAAGTTCATCAGCCGGCGGCTGAACCCGGAGAACGGGCACCGCTACCTCCCCTACATCGTGCTGGTGGTGGACGAGTTCGCGGACCTGATCATGACGGCGGGCCGCGAGGTGGAGACGCCCATTGCCCGCCTGGCCCAGCTGGCGCGCGCCATCGGCATCCACCTGATCATCGCCACGCAGCGCCCCAGCGTGAACATCATCACGGGTACGATCAAGGCCAACTTCCCTGCGCGCATCGCCTTCCGGGTGACGAGCAAGATCGACAGCCGCACGATTCTGGACGCCGGGGGTGCCGAGCAGCTCATTGGCCGGGGCGACATGCTGCTGAGCACGGGCAACGACCTGATCCGCATCCAGTGCGCCTTCGTGGACACGCCGGAGGTGGATGAGATCACGGCCTTCATCGGCAATCAGCGCGGCTATCCGGATGCGCTGCTGCTGCCGGAGCCGCCCATGGAAGAGGGCGAAGGCGGCGGCGACTTGGACGATGGCGAGCGCGACAGCATGTTCGAGGAGGCGGCGCGCCTGGTGGTGCAGACGCAGCAGGGCAGCACCTCGTTGATCCAACGCAAGCTGAAGCTGGGCTACAACCGCGCCGGCCGCATTGTGGACCAGCTGGAGGCCGCCGGTGTGCTGGGGCCCTTCGAGGGCAGCAAGGCCCGCCGCGTGATGATCCCCAACGAGGCCGCGCTGGCCGCGCACCTGAACCAGGGTGTGGCGGCGGGGCCGGGCGTGGGGGGATTCTGAGGGGCCTCCCCTACTCTATCGCATTGTACACTGGGAGCCCGAGGACGGGAGAGCCTGATGTGTTCATCGTTGCACGCAGGGTCCCCGAAGACGGGAGACCCTGCGGAGGTTTAAAGGCCCGCCGCGCGATGATCCCCAACGAGGCCGCGCTGGCCGCGCACCTGAACCAGGGTGTGGCGGCGGGGCCGGGCGTGGGGGGATTCTGAGGGGCCTCCCCTTCTCTATCGCATTGTACACTGGAAGCCCGAGGACGGGAGAGCCTGATGTGTTCTACATTGTATGCAGGGTCCCCGAAGACGGGAGACCCTGCGGAGGTTTAGATTCTGATTGTACTGGATAGAATCAGACGGCCCTCACGGCCAAACACCTTCCTCCCTCAGCACCGCCTTGGCGATCCCGATGCGTGCCGCCGCGAATGCGGCATGCGCGGTATCGCTCGTGCTGATCCGGTTCGCGAAGAAGTAAGGCGCGCGCTGCGGGGCCTCTACCCAGCCCACGTACCAGCCGATGCTGCCCGCATCGCCCATGGCCCAGCCGGTCTTGGCGCGCATAGCGCGGCCCAGCGTATCCTCGCGCAGCATGATGTCCTTGGCGATGCCGTACGTGCGCGGGCTGAAGGGCAGCTGCTCCGCTTCTACCGCACGCAGGAAAGCGATCTGCTGGCGCGGGGTGATGCGCAACCCTCCCCTCACCCAGCACTGGTCGTAGCCGCCGGTGGTGTCGGCATTGCCGTAGCCCACGGTATCGAGCCAATGCTTGAAGGCTGCGGGGCCGATGCGGCGCACGGTCTCGCGGTAGTACCAATACACGCTCGCATCGTAGGCCTCGCGGAGCGTGAGGTCGCGGTTCGCCGCTGGGCGCCCGTAGTCGCTGCCGTCCCAGGCAATAACGTGACTGCTATCGGGGAGCACCCCGGTCTCGAGACCGATGAGCGTGCCGAGGATCTTGAAGGTGCTGGCGGGCAGCGTGGCCGAATCGGCTTGGGCGCTGTCAATGAAGAGCCAGTGATCGCGTTGCGCGTCGTAGCCGATGAAGGAACCGGTGAGCTGCTGGTCGGTGTAGAGCTGGCCGAGCTCGTCGCGGACGGAATGGTTGGGCGGTGCGGCAGGCTCGGGCTGGTGGCCGGCGCACGATGCGAGCAGCAAGGCGGGAAGGATGACGCGCATGGAGCGAAGGTCGCGCGCGGCGCATGAAAAAAACCCCGGCGATCCCGGGGCCTTCTTCAAGATTCGGAACGGATGCTCAGAACGCGTAGCCGATGGAGATGCCGCCGCGCACGATGGGGAACACCTTGTCGCGGAAATCGGCCTCGGCGTGCCGGTCGTCGGCGCGTGCATCGGGATTCCGGAGTATATCGCCGAGCAGGAAGACCTGCACGTCGGCATCATCCTGGTACTTCTCGATGTTGCGCTTGATGGTGAGGTAATCCTCGCGCTCCAGGTTGGGGTCGTTGGTCTCGATGTGGGCATTCCCCATGGCCATGCCGTAGCCCGCATTGATGTCCAGGAACAGACGCGAGGCCAGCGTGAATTGCACGCCCATGCCCAATCCGCCACCGAATGCGCTGGCCGTGCCATCGAGGTTGGCCCTGATGTTGCGCCCATTCTTGTCGTAGTCGTAAGGCACCCGGTAATCGTAGTCGAAATAGCGGAGGAAGGCCTCCACATAGAAGCCCTTGAAGGCCTCCCTTGGGTAGAACCGGAAATAGGGGTTGGCATAGAGGCCCTTGGGCTCCACATCCCCGGTATAGGTCTGCTTCTCGCCGTCGAGGTTACCGATGGCCTCCACTTTGATGACGCTGGGCAGTTTGTAGCCCGCCAGCAGCCCCACCGTCGTCTTGCGGCCGGTCTTCTGCTCGTAGTTGGCACTCACCGAGAGCAGCGCATACCCGGTGAGATTGGTCTTGATGACGCGGCGCGGACTGAAGACCGCGCTCGCAACGGTGGCGACTTCCTGCGCCTGCAGCCCAAGTGCGGAGAGTGCCAAGGCGAGGCCGACGAGCAGCTTTTTCATGGGAATGGTTTTGATTGACCTAAAGTTGAGGGACCGGCTCCCGGAGGCAACTAACAGCCGTCAGTTCCCCCTGATGGCAGCGGCCATGGCCCAGGGCTACCGACCTTCGCCCCATGGATCCGCGCGCCCAAGCCTTTCTCCGCCTGCTGAGCATCATGGACGAATTGCGCGAGCGCTGCCCGTGGGACCGCAAGCAGACGCTGGAGACGCTGCGACCCTTGACCATTGAGGAGACGTATGAGCTGGGCGACGCCATTCTGGAGGGCGACCTGGATGGCGTGCGGAAGGAGCTCGGCGATCTGATCCTGCACATCGTATTCTATGCGCGCATCGGCCAGGAGCAGGGGTCCTTCGACATCGCCGATGTGCTGAACGGCATCTGCGAGAAGCTGATCCGGCGGCATCCGCACATCTACGGGGATGTGCAGGTGAAGGACGAGGAGGAGGTGAAGGCGAACTGGGAGCGCATCAAGCTGGAGGAGCAAGCGCAGGGGGCGGGCCGCAGCGCAGACGCTCCTGGCGGGCCCGGGGAGGCGCAGCCCAGCGTGCTGGAGGGCGTGCCCAAGGGGCTGCCGAGCCTGGTGAAGGCGATCCGCATACAGGACAAGGCCCGTGGGGTGGGCTTCGACTGGGAGCGCAAGGAGCAGGTGTGGGACAAGGTGCATGAAGAGCTGCGCGAGCTGCAGGCGGAGGTGGAGGCGGGCAGCGCGCAGCAGGCCGATGAGGTGGGCGATGTGCTCTTCAGCATGGTGAACTATGCGCGCTTCCTGGGGGTGGACCCCGACGAGGCGCTGGAGCGCACGAACCGGAAATTCATCCGTCGTTTCCAGTACCTGGAGCGCGAGAGCCGCCGGGACGGGAAGGAACTGGGCCGCATGACGCTGGCCGAGATGGACGCCTATTGGGAGCAGGCGAAGCGCCAATAGCCATGGGCAGGCTTCTGCGCCCCCTCTTCCTGAGCCTGCTGCTGGGCCTGCTGGAGGCGATGCGCACGCTGGATAAGCAGGAGGCCGGCCGCCCCGCGGTGCGGTGGGCGGTGCGCGTGCCGCTGGACGCGGGGCTGGCGCAGCCGGCCCGCTGCTGGTTCTGGGGCGAGAGCCCGATGGCCAATTGACGGTGCCGCGGGCGGCCCGGCGCGCCCGGCCCTTGGCGGAGGCGCAAGGACGGGCGCTCCCGGGGCGATCCATGGCGGCGCCTATCTTGGCGGGGCCATCACCAAACCCATCGCCATGAAGCACTTCTCCGCATTCGCCCTTGCCGCGCTCCTGCACGCACCGCTATTCGGGGCCATGGGGGGGCCGGACGCCTACGGCTACCTCTGGAAGGACAGCAACGAACCGGACGGCCCGGTGTACAACTGGATCGACATCACCACCACCGGGCAGATGGTGATGGGGCTGGGCGACGACAATGTGGTGGGGCCTTACGTGATGGCCACCGATATGCCCTTCTACTGGTACGGCCGCAAGAACATCTGGATCGGGAGCAACGGCTACATCGCCTTCAATGGCGGCAACATCGCCTCGCCCTTCCCCACCATTCCGCTGGGCGGCGGCACGAACGACTACGTGGCCGTGATGGCGGCCGACTTCAACTTCCTGGGCGCGGGCAACCAGGGACGCTGCTACTTCTTCGACAGCGAGGACCAGACCATCGTGAGCTGGGTGGGGGTGCCCTTCTGGTCGCCCTCGGCCCCGACGTACACGGGCAGCAACACCTTCCAGGTGATCCTGAACAAGCTGGACAGCACGATTACGGTGCAGATCCAGCAGCAGACGGGGCTGACGCAGAACAACGACCTGCTGCTGGGGATCGAGAGCGTGGCGGGCACCATCGGCCTGCAGCACAGCGCGGACGCGTATCCGGTGGGCGGCTATGCCATCCGCTACTACATGCCGCCGGCCTCCACGCTGCAGGTGCTGGACGGCGTGGTGAACTGGAGCACCGACCCGAGCAGCGGCGGGGTGTTCCGCACGCGCAACGGGCAGCCCTTCCAGATGATCGCCAACGCGCTGAACGTGGGGAACACGGCCCTGACGGGCTTCACCCTCTCGGCGCAGCTTCTCAACAGCGGCGGCAGCGCGCTGCTGAATGCCTCGCAGGGCATCGGCCTGCTGGGCCCCGGGCTGGACACGACGGTGAATTTCCCGCCCACGTGGGTGCCCAACCCCGCCGGCACCTACCGGCTGGTGAGCAGCGTGAGCGGCATCGCCGGTGAACTGGTGACGGCGAACAACCAGCGCACGCAGGAGATCGTGGTGGTGGACACCGCCACGGCCACCCACGACCTGCGCTACCATGGCCTCACCGACGACGGCGTGGGGCTGAGCTGGAACGGCGGCAACGGCGGGGTGGGCGTGTACATAAAGCCGCCCTACTACCCGGCCTATGCCACGCACACCACGGTGCGCATCGTATCGAACACGGGCGCCGCCGCCTACACCATGAAGGTGTACGATGATGACGGCGTGGGCGGGCAGCCGGGGACGCTGCTGGACTCGGTGCAGATCCCTGCGGCGCAGGCCGTGGCGGGCGACCAGGTGATCGCCCTGAGCGCACCGCTCACCATCACCAGCGGGGGCGTGTACGTGGAATGGTACATGCTGGGCGCCAACATCAGCATAGCGGTGGACATCACGCCGCCCTTCTCCCTGCGGACCTACGAGGTGATCGATGGCGTGTGGGCGGAGTACCGCGACCGCGAGAACCAGGACTTCTTCATCGGGCTGCGGCTGGCGCAGGTGCCGGTGCATGATGTGGGCTGCAACGGCTTCTTCGGCCTGGCCGATGGCCAGAGCATCGGCGGGCAGACGGCGGTGCGCGCCTGGGTGCGGAACTACGGCAACCAGCCGGCCAGCTCCTTCAACGTGCACTACCGCTTCGGCAATGGCCCGGTGACCACGCAGGCCTATGCCGGTGCCGCCATCGCCCCGGGGCAGCAGCAGCTGGTGACCTTCAGCAGCTACTTCGTGCCCACGGCGGAGGCGACCGATGCGCTGTGCGCGTGGACGAGCATGCCGAGCGACGCATCCACGGCGAACGACACCTCGTGCGTGAGCATTGAAACGTATGTGGGCCTGGAAGAGCTCGTGGAACTGGGCGTGACGCTGGGCCCTGTGCCGGCCCATGATGCGCTGCGCATCACCGGACTCCCTTCGGGCCGGTGGGAAGCACGGGTGCTGGATGCGGCCGGGCGCGTGGCCCAGAGCGGCAGCTACCCGGTGCAGGGGGCGCTGGTGCTGAGCGTGGGGGAGCTGACGGCGGGCGCCTACGTGCTGCTGCTGAGCGACGGCGTCGCGTGGCGCTGGGCCCGCTTCGTGGTGGAGCGCTGAGCGGGGTGGGCCTCGGCTACCTTTGGCCGCCCGCGAAGGGGCGCGAGGTTGCATGCTCATCACCGAACGCTTCGTCATGATCAACTTCCCCAAGACGGGGAGCTCGTTCGCGCGCGAAGCCATCCGGCAGTGCCATTGGCATACGCCCACGCTGCGCCAGCGCATCGGCTGGCGCCTGGGCCGCCCCCAGCGCATGCTCAAGGACCTGCTGATGAAGCCCTACCACTTCAACAAGGCCTTTGAGGAGCGCGCGCGGCCGGTGGCGCACGGGGGGGTGTGCCAGATACCGGCCGAGCACCGCGGGAAGCCCATTGTGACGGTGGTGCGCGAGCCCTTGGCGCGCCTTGTCTCGCTCTATGAGTTCCGGGCATGGGCACAGGACCCCCGGCCCAGCCTGGAAGAGGTGAAGGCGGCCTTCCCCGCATTCCCGGACCTGTCCTTCGCCGACTACTTCAGGATGCACCTGGGCATCGGCTACGCGAGCGCCGCACCGCCCGGCATGCGCGCCACCGTGGGTCCCCTTACGCTGCACTTCATCCGCCTGTTCGCGCACGACCCGCTGCGCACGGCCCTGGCGCTGGAGGATGGCATGGACCTGCGCCGGGTGTACGACCAGCACTTCCCGCGCATCACCTTCCTGCGCACCGAGCGGCTCAACGAGGAACTGTACCGCTACCTGCGCGGCATGGGCTACCCTGACCGCGCGGTCGCCTTCATCCGGCGCAAGGGCAAGGTGAACGCCACCGGGCGCAGCCAGGAACGGTACTTCACGCCGGCCATGCTGGAGGAGTACCGGTGGCGGGAACGTTTTTTCTACCAACTTTTCCCCGATTACCTGAAGGCCTTGCCGGCGGCATGACCGGCCCCCACCCCTGAACCCACCCGAGATGGAACGCGATACCCGGATATTCGAACTGATCGACAAGGAGCGCTGGCGCCAGACCGTGGGCCTGGAGCTGATCGCCAGCGAGAACTACGTGAGCGACCAGGTGCTGGAGGCACTGGGCAGCGTGCTCACCAACAAGTACGCGGAGGGGCTGCCCGGGAAGCGCTATTACGGCGGCTGCGAATTCGTGGACGAGGTGGAGAACCTGGCCATCGACCGCGTGAAGCAGCTCTTCGGGGCCGCGTGGGCCAATGTGCAGCCGCACAGCGGGGCGCAGGCCAATGCCGCGGTGATGCTGGCCTGCCTGAAGCCGGGCGACACCATCCTGGGCTTCGACCTGAGCCATGGCGGGCACCTGACGCACGGAAGCCCGGTGAACTTCAGCGGCAAGCTGTACCGCGCCACCTTCTATGGCGTGGAGCAGGCGACCGGCCGGGTGGACATGGAGAAGGTGCGTGAGACCGCGCTGCGCGAGAAGCCGAAGCTGATCATCTGCGGTGCCAGCGCGTACAGCCGCGATTGGGACTATGCCGCCTTCCGCGCCATTGCCGATGAGGTGGGGGCGCTGCTGCTGGCGGATGTGAGCCATCCGGCGGGCCTGATCGCCGCCAAGCTGCTGAACGATCCGCTGCCGCACTGCCATGTGGTGACCACCACCACGCACAAGACCCTGCGCGGCCCGCGCGGCGGCCTGATGATGATGGGCCGCGACTTCGAGAACCCCTGGGGGCTGACGACGCCCAAGGGCGAGCCCCGCATGATGAGCGCCGTGCTGGATGGGGCGGTGTTCCCCGGCACCCAGGGCGGGCCGCTGGAGCACGTGATCGCGGCCAAGGCCGTGGCCTTCCACGAGGCGCTCTCGCCCGGCTTCGCCGACTACGGCCGCCAGGTGATCGCCAATGCGGCGGCCATGGCCGAGGCCTTCATGGCCAAGGGCTACGACATCGTGAGCGGCGGCACCGACAACCACTGCATGCTCATCGACCTGCGGAGCAAGGGCCTGACGGGCAAGGAGGCCGAGCGGCTGCTTGGGCTGGCGCACATCACGGTGAACAAGAACATGGTGCCCTTCGACGACAAGAGCCCCTTCGTGACCAGCGGCATCCGCGTAGGCACGGCGGCGATCACCACGCGCGGCCTGAAGGAGCTGGATTGCCGCAAGATCGTGGAGCTGATCGATACGGCGCTGCGCAGCGGCGGCGATGCCGGCGAGCTGGACCGCGTGAAGTTCCATGTGGGCGGGATGATGCGGTTGAAGCCGCTCTACGGCTGGTCGGTGACGAGCTGAGCATGCGCGCCGCGCTCCTCGCCGCAACGGCTACCGTGGCCCTGGCGCTCCAGGCTCAGGACCACAAAGGCGACTGGTTCGCCTATTGGGGATACAACCGCAGCTGCTACAGCTGGAGCGACCTGCACCTCTACGGCGCTGATTACGACTTCACGCTGCGCCACATCCGCGCCGATGACCGGCCACACCCCTTTTCCTTCCAAGGCTATTTCGACCCGAAGCAGATGTGGGTGCCGCAGTACAACTACCGGCTGGGCTACCACCTCCAGGACCGCTGGAGCATCTCGCTGGGCCTTGACCATATGAAGTACGTGATGCGCGCGGGGCAGCTGGTGCGGATGGATGGATACGTGCGCGGCAGCCGAAGCCTGGAGTACACCACCGACGAGGGCTCGCGCGAGGTGGCTTTGACGCCCGACTTCCTGCGCTTCGAGCATACCGACGGCCTCAACCTGCTGAGCGTGGACCTGGACCACTACGATGCGCTGTGGAGCAGCGCCAGCGGCCGATTCCGGCTGCGCGCCTACGAGGGCATCCATGCCGGGCCGGTGATACCGCGCAGCGATGTGCGGCTCTTCGGCGAGGGCATGAACAACCGCTTCAACCTGGCCGGGTTCGGCGTGGGCGCGCAGCTGGGCCTCCACTTCAGCTTCCTGCGCCACTTCTTCGTGCGCAACACGCTGCGCGCCGGCTGGATCGACCTGCCCCGGATCCTGACCACCGGCCGGAACGAGGACCACGCGAGCCAGCACTTCTGGTTCGTGCAGCACAACATCGTGATCGGTGGCTGGTTCCGATTCGGCCGTGCAGGCTCAGGAGCGCACTGAGCGGATACCCCGCAAGCGCTCCCAGAGCCGGTCGTCGAGCCAGATGGCGTAGCATGCGACGAAGGCCAGCCCCATCTCCGGGATGTCCATGCAGATGGCCGTGGCCAGGTGGAAGAGCGCACCGAGGGCCATGCATGGCAGTCGCACCCCGCGGAACCACATGGCGATGGGGAGGCTCAATTGGAGAACGAGGACGCACCAGGTGATGAAGGCCGCCAGGCCCGGCGCCGACGCGAGCCAGGCCGGTCCGAACGCCTCATCGGTGGCCGCGATGCCCATGGCGGTGCCATCGAGCCAATGCGTGCCGGTGAGCTTGTGCAGGCCCGTGGCCGCGTAGGCCAGGAGCAGCTGGAGCCTGATGGCCCAGAGGCCGAGGAAGCGTGCGCGGCCGGGGCGCATGGCCAGGAAGATGGACCAGAAGAGCACGTTGGCCATGAGCTGCTGGCCGCCGCTGCCGGCGAGCCAGGCGCGGTTCATCAGGTTGAGGAAGAGCAGCCAGATGAGCGCCCAGGCCCACCAGCGGGCGGGAGCGAACAGTTGCCAGACCGCCATTGCGCCCAGCACGAGGAAGGCAACCACGATGATCGGCTCGGGCACGGCACCGGAGAGCGCGTGGGTGATGTGCCGCAAGGGCGAGGGCGGCAGCCATGCGGGCGAGACCGGTGAAAGCCATAGCCGCTCTGCACTGGGCAGCGCCGATAGCAGGAAGCCCAGCAGCCAGAGCAGCGCCAGGCGCTGGAAGAGCGCGATGGGGCGATCGGTGCTCATGGCAAGGGGGTGATGCGCTCGACGCGGGCCGATGGCCGAAACGGGTGGGTGACGCAATGCTCCACCAGCCGGAAGCGGATGGCGCCTTGCTCCCGGCCGATGTCGCGGACCATGGCGCGCATGGCCTGCGCGGTGGGTGCATCGGGGCCTTGGGCTCCGGATGCCAGCGCCCGCTGCACGTTGCGGGCGATGGATTGCGCCATGCGGCGGTCCAGGTAGCCGTCGTCCTGCCGGGTGAGCGGACGCCACTCCTCCTCCCCCAACGACAGCTCCACCGCACAGGAGCACAGCGGCGGATCGGGCGCGAACAGGCGCCACTGCTGGTGGAAGAGCGGGCTGGCGTAGAGCTGGCCGATGATGCGCAGGCGCTCGGGGATGAGCGAGGCGGGGAGGGTGTAGAAGGCCACCAGCAACGCGTGGAGCGCGAGGAGGAGGATGAGGTTGCGCCTTCGCATGCGCAGCAAGTGTATGGCGCTGAGGCTGTGCGGAAGTTGTTTAAAACCGAACGTTGCATTTCGATGTGGTTGAATACATTTGAGAAAAACCTACCATGCAACGCCCAACGCCCAACGCCCAACGCCCAACGCGCTTAGCGCTTAGTGCGATTGCCCTTGCAACCACCTTGGCAGCCTCACTGGTATCCTGCTCCAAAGAGGAGTCGGTTCAGGAGAGTCCCACTTCAACAAACGAGCTCGATGTGACGCCACGCGTTCGGTCCTTCGTGGAAGCTGCGCGCCGGGAAGCTCCAGCGAAGAGCAATGCGACCTACTCCGCTGATAGCGCGGAGTGGTACATTGAAGCCGGTTTGAATTTCTCCATCGCGACATCCTGGGTGGAATGCAGCGCCACCACGCTGGACAGTGTGGAGGTCGCGCTGGCCGAATCTGCCGGAGGCTATTCGAATGCTGATGTGCAACAAGCCTTCAACAATGCGCATGCCCAAGTGAGCGCCCTGCTCGCACCGGGGCTGAACCACTTGGTACTGGCCGACGCCACTCTGGTGGGCAACGGCACCACGGCCAACCTGAAGGTGTACCTCGTGCTCGGCAGCGGATATGAGAAAGCGCTGAACACCACATTCACCAATAGTTGGTTATGGGGGGATGATTCCTCCTTCCCGATCACGAGCTGTGGTTGCGGCAGCAATCCAGGAACAGGGCGGTGCGCCTACAAGCAGATAGAAGGGCGCGTGAACGCCAACATCCCGCTGATACAGGCCGGATGCTACTGGCACAGCATACGGGCGATCGGTGTGATGTCATGGGAATCCGGCCTCTTTGCCAATTGGAGCTATCTGGATTTCCCTTCAGGAAATCCGGCCGCGCCATGGAAGATCTTCCGATGCCAGCAGCCCGAGACGCATTGTGTGGATTGCTGGAGCCCATCAATGATGGGGACTTACACCCAATACGCATGGGACGTGCTCACACAGCTGAAACCAATTGACCGCCAGCCCATTTCCTGCACCTTCGATTCGAAGCAGACTGTATGCTGGGGCTGCTCCATTCGGTTTCATCAGGTGGTGTACCGCTACGGCAAGAAGGCATGCTTCCAACCGTGAAGGCCAACATGATGATGACGTTCTGGCTGGCCGCAACGAGTGCGGCCAGCCAGAATGCCGACTGGTCAATCTTGTATGACTTGTCCGGCCGATTGGCAGCCACGAGCCAGGTTGTCGAGACCTCGGATGGGTTCTTGCTTGTCTGCGCCGCATTCGGCAACGACAGCTCGCAGAGCCATCTTGTGAGCGCCTCCTCATCCGGCGGGATCCTCGGCAGTCGCCGAATATGGCCGAGCCTGAAGCGCCTGAGCTTGGTTGAAGCCGCAGCTGTTCCTGGTGCTCAAGGGTACGACTTGCTCGGAACAGCACAGGACACGCTGAGCACTTGGAGCATCGTACGCTATCGGGTGAGCGAAAGCGGTGCACCATTGGACTCAGCCCTGTTCGAATTGCCGGGCACCTCATGGATCTCCTTTGACAACGCGCTGCGTTTGGCATCCGGCGACCTGATCGTGCCCGCTGCGAGAACCGGAACGGGAGAACCGCCCTTCGCGCGAATGCGATTGATGCGCTTCGGATCGGACGGGGCCTTGATGGCAAGCGCGGATTTCGTGAATCCCTTTAATATGTTGCTGAGCAGGGGCATCGCGGAGATCGCCCCGGACACCTTCATCCTGGCCACGGATGCCGGCTTCGTGGAGTTGGACCAATGGGGGAATTGGGGCGCCTTCACGGAGTTCAGCACGGACCTTGAGCCGATCTCCGGCTTCGGCCAGTTGATCGTGACCGGCGCTCCGGAGCCTCTCTATTCGAATTCGTTCTGGTCTGCACATTCGGTGCATCCATTGCCCAGCGGCGATCTCATCCTGAGCGGGCGCTACGCCTCACACGGCGCCGTTGCGCGCACCAGCCGCCAGGGGCAGTTGCAGAGCGTCTTCATCCCTGAAGGCGTGGAGTACTCCAATTATCCGGCAGTACAAGGCGGCGTTACCATGCTCGGGAACGGCAAAGTCCTCTTCACGCTCCATGAGCACTTCGGCCAGAACATCAATGACATCTGGGCGCCTTTCGAGCCGAATGTCGTGAAGGTGTACCACCTTGATACACTGCTCAACACAGAGTGCGTGCTGACGATTGACGGTGCGGAAGAGAATGCGTTCCACTGGGTGAGCCGGACCGTTGCCACCTCGGATGGCGGTTTCATTCTGGTTGGCGGCAAGCTGGATTTCGATGAACAAGTTCCGCGTTGGCGATGCTGGGCGCAGAAATACGCTGCAGGCGCTTGCTTCACCGGATTTGAAGCCCACGAATTCCCAGCACAGGTCCGGGCCTTCCCCAACCCAGGTTCCACCGAAGTCAACTTCTGCCTGAACGGGCCTGAGCGTGGCGCGTATGTGGAGATGTTCGACCTGCAGGGCCGCATCGTGGGCAGCACGCTGTTCCGCATGGGCCAAGCGCGGCTGGATGCGGGCGAATGGCCCGCAGGCCTGTATGGCTACCGGGTCATGGGTGGCGATGGAACTCCCCTGTCGGCCGGCCGCTGGGTGAAGGAGTGATCCGCTTCGGCATCTTTGGGGCCTGTGCTTGCCATGCTCACCCCCAACGACCCCTCCCTCCGCTCCTGGATCCACGTTCCGGCCAACAGCGACTTCCCCATCCAGAACATCCCCTTCGGCATCGGCAGCTGGAACGGAGAGCCGGCGGTGCCGATGACGCGGATCGGCGACCGTGCGGTGGACCTCAGCGTGCTGGCCGAGGCCGGGCTGCTGGATGGGCTGGGGATGGAGCGCGCCGCCTTGAGCGCCCCGCGGCTGAACGACCTGATGGCGGGCGGCCCGCAGGCCGTGCGCGCCCTGCGCCGACGGCTGAGCGAGCTGCTGCGGCAGGACTGCGCCACGCTGCGCGACGACAGCGCCTTGCGCGAAGATGCCCTGTTGCCGGCGGAGCAGGTGAGGATGCTGCTGCCCGTGGCGGTGGGCGACTACACCGACTTCTACAGCAGCCGCCAGCACGCCTACAACGTGGGCTGCATGTTCCGCGACCCGAGCAACGCGCTGCTCCCCAACTGGCTGCACCTGCCGGTGGGCTATCACGGGCGGGCCAGCAGCATCGTGGTGAGCGGCACCCCCATCCGGCGCCCCATGGGCCAGTACAAGCCAGCCCCCGATGCGGCACCGGCCTTCGGCCCCACGCGGCAGCTGGACATGGAGCTGGAGGTCGCCTTCATCACCTTCGAGGGGAATGCCCTCGGCGACCGCATCAGCACCGCAGAGGCCGAGGAGCGCATCTTCGGGCTGGTGCTGTTCAACGATTGGAGCGCGCGGGACATCCAGGCCTGGGAGTACGTGCCGCTGGGCCCCTTCCTGGGCAAGAACTTCGGCAGCAGCATGAGCCCCTGGGTGGTGACGCTCGATGCGCTGGAGCCCTTCCGCACGGCATCGCCGGTGCAGGACCCGCCGGTGCTCCCCTACCTGCGCCAGCAGGGGCAGCGCCACCTGGACATCGCGCTGGAGGCGGCCATCGCCACGGCAGACGGGAACGAGACGGTGATCTGCCGCAGCAACTTCAAGCACCTCTACTGGAGCATGGCCCAGCAGCTGGCGCACCACACCGTGAACGGCTGCAACGTGCGGTGCGGCGATGTGATGGCCAGCGGCACCATCAGCGGCGATGCGGAGGACAGCTACGGCAGCCTGCTGGAACTCACCTGGAAGGGCACGAAGCCCCTGAAGCTGCACGATGGCACCGAGCGGAAGTTCCTGCATGACGGGGACACGCTGGTGATGCGCGGCCATTGCGAGCGCGACGGCGTGCGCATCGGCTTCGGCGAGGTGCGCGGAACGGTGCTCCCCGCGCTGCCCTTCACGGAGGCCTAACTTTATCGGCGATGAGCACAGCGCCCGCCGCCTCCTCGCAGCCCTCCGCGCCCGCGGCGCCGGTGATCGACCTGGCGGCCGAGCGCAAGGAGATCCTGCGCCGCTACCGCACCCTGCTGCGGGCCATCAAGGGCGAGCGGACCGCCGAGGACACGCGCCTGATCCGGAAGGCCTTCAACATCGCCGTGGAGGCCCACAAGGACCAGCGGCGCAAGACGGGCGAGCCCTACATCTACCACCCCATCGCCGTGGCCCGCATCTGCGCCGAGGAGATCGGACTGGGCACCACCAGCGTGGTGGCGGCGCTGCTGCACGACACGGTGGAGGACACCGACCTCACGCTCGATGACGTGAAGGACCTCTTCGGCCCCACCGTGGCCACCATCATCGATGGGCTCACCAAGATCAGCGGACTGCAGTTCGCCACGGACAGCATACAGGCGGAGAACTTCCGCAAGGTGCTGCTCACCCTGGCGCAGGACGTGCGCGTGATCCTGGTGAAGCTGGCCGACCGGCTGCACAACATGCGCACGCTGGAGAGCATGGTGCGCGACAAGCAGCTGAAGATCGCCAGCGAGACGCTCTACCTCTACGCGCCGCTGGCTCACCGCCTGGGCCTCTACAACATCAAGAGCGAGCTCGAGGACCTCTCGCTGAAGTTCAAGGAGCCCGCGGTCTACGAGGAGATCAGCGGCAAGCTGAAGAAGGGCGAAGCGGTGCGCAAGCGCTTCATCAGCCGCTTCATCCTCCCCATCAAGCAGTCGCTTGACCGCGAGGGCTTCAGCTACGAGATCAAGGGGCGCCCCAAGAGCGTGCACAGCATCTACAACAAGATGCTGAAGAAGCATGTGAGCTTCGAGGAGGTCTACGACGTCTTCGCCGTCCGCATCATCATCGACACCAAGCACGAGCTCGAGAAGGCCGACTGCTGGAAGGCCTACAGCATCGTCACCGACTACTACCAGCCCAATCCCGACCGGCTGCGGGACTGGATCAGCACCCCGAAGGCCAACGGCTACGAGAGCCTGCACACCACCGTGATGAGCCCGGGCGGCCGCTGGGTGGAGGTGCAGATCCGGAGCCGCCGGATGGACGAGATCGCCGAGATGGGACTGGCGGCCCACTACCGCTACAAGGACGACCAGGACCACGCCAGCGCACTGGATGCCTGGCTCAACCGGATCCGCGAGGTGCTCGATGACCCCAGCACGGATGCCATCGACTTCGTGAACGACTTCAAGCTCAACCTATTCAGCGACGAGATCGTGGTCTTCACGCCCAAGGGCGAGATGCGCAGCCTGCCCGCCGGCAGCACCGCCCTGGACTTCGCCTTCGACATCCACACCCAGATCGGCCGGCAATGCATCGGCGCCAAGGTGAACCACAAGCTGGTGCCGCTGAGCCAGCCCTTGCGGGGCGGCGACCAGATCGAGATCATCACCAGCCGCAAGCAGCAGCCGAAGGACGACTGGCTCGGCTTCGTGAAGACCGCCAAGGCCAAGCACCGCATCAAGCAGAGCCTGCGCGAGCAGAAGAAGAAGCTGGCGGTGGTGGGCCGCGAGCAGGTGGCGCGCCAGCTGCGCAAATGGGGCGCCAAGGCCGATGCCTCGAACATCAACGCCCTCATCGAGCACTTCGGGGCCCGGAGCGCCATGGACCTCTACTACCAGGTGGCGCGGGGCAAGCATGCCCTGGAGCTGGCGGACGGCGCCAATGTGCGCAACGGCAGGCTGCACCTGCCGAAGCCCGAGCGGAAGGCCGACGAGCGCAGCCTGGAGGAGGTGGTGGCCGAGATCCGCGGCGCCACCCCCGGAGCCCTGCTCATCGGCGACGACCTGCAGCGGATCGACTACCAGCTGAGCCCCTGCTGCAACCCCATCGCCGGCGACGATGTGTTCGGCTTCATCACGGTGGGCGAAGGCATCAAGATCCACCGCGTGAACTGCCCGAATGCCGTGCAGCTCATGAGCAACTTCGCCTACCGCATCGTGAAGGCGCGCTGGAAGGGCAAGGAGAACATCGAGTTCCTCGCCGGCATCCGGTTCAGCGGCATCGACGACGTGGGGCTGGTGAACAAGATCACCACGATCATCAGCCACGAGCACAACGTGAACATGCGGGCCATCAGCTTCGAGAGCCACGACGGCATCTTCGAGGGCAAGGTGATGGCCTACGTGCACGACACCGACCACCTGAACGCCCTCATCGAGAAGCTGAGGCGGGTGCGGGGCGTGCGCATGGTGGAGCGCGTGGACCAGTGAGGGTGGCCGGGCGGCCGCGCTTGCTACCTTTGCCCATGCCGGCGCCCTAGGCACCGGCAAGCAGGCATGATGGCCGTGGCCGACCAGCAGAGCAGCGTTCAGCGCATCTTCACCGAGTACCTCGAGCGAAAGGGGCATCGCAAGACGCCCGAGCGCTTCGCCATACTCTCCGAGGTATACGCCCAGGAGGGGCACTTCGACATCGAGCGGCTCTACGGCCGCATGAAGTCGAAGAAGTACCGGGTGAGCCGGGCCACCCTCTACAATACCATGGACCTGCTGCTCGACTGCGACCTGGTGCGCCGGCACCGGTTCACCAGCGACCGGGCGCTCTTCGAGAAGGCCCATGCCTACCGCCAGCACGACCACCTCATCTGCGATGCCTGCGGCGCGGTGGCCGAGTTCTGCGACCCGCGCATTCAGCAGATCAAGAACACGGTGGCCGGGATGACCGGCTTCCGCCCGATCCATCACGCGCTCCATATCCACGGCCTCTGCGCCGCCTGCCAGACCAAACGCCAAGACCCATGACCGTGACCGACCGTCCCGCCTTCGACCTGGAGATCACTGACCACCAAGGCACGCCCGTATTCCACCTCAAGGGCCGGCTCATGGACCAGCAGCAGGCCGACCGCCTGATGGGCGCACTGGATGAGGAGCTCAAGAAGGGCCAGCGCTCCGTGGTGCTCGACATGGGCGACCTGCAGTACATGAACAGCACCGGCCTCAACATCCTCATCAGCGTGCTCACCCGCACCCGCAACAGCGGCGGAGACACCCTCATCGCACGGATGAGCAACAGCGTTCGGCAGCTGTTCGTGGTCACCAAGCTCGATTCGGTGTTCGTGATCGCCCCCACCGTGGAGGAGGCCGTCGCCAAACTCAACGGCTGACCGTGGCGGCCGCGCGGATGGATGTGCTCCTCGGTGCTCAATGGGGCGACGAGGGCAAGGGCAAGGTCGTGGATGTGATCGCCCCCGATTACGAGGTGATCGCCCGGTTCCAAGGAGGACCCAACGCCGGGCACACCCTCATCTTCGAGGGCGCCAAGCACGTGCTCCACACCATCCCCAGCGGGGTGTTCCGCGAGGGGACCATGAACCTCGTGGGCAATGGCGTGGTGGTGGACCCCGTGATATTCCTGAAGGAGGTGCGCACCCTGGAGGCCGCGGGCGTGGATATCCGCGCCTCGCTCCTGCTGGCGCGGCGCGCCCACCTCATCCTGCCCACGCACCGCGCACTCGATGCCGCCAGCGAGGCCGAGAAAGGCAAGCTGAAGATCGGCAGCACCCTGAAGGGCATCGGCCCCACCTACATGGACAAGACCGGGCGCAATGGCCTGCGCGTGGGTGACCTCAACCAGCCCGACCTCAAGGAGCGCTACGCTGCCCTGGTGCGTAAGCACGAGCGCCTCCTCTCCCTGTACGACCATCCGGGGGCTACACCCGAGGCCGAGGCCGAATGGCTCGATGCCGTGCAGCAGCTGCGCCAATTCCGCACCGTGGATTGCGAGCATTACCTGGACCAGGCCTTGCGCAGCGGCAAGCGCGTGCTCGCCGAGGGCGCGCAGGGCACGCTGCTCGACATCGACTTCGGCACCTACCCCTACGTGACCAGCAGCAGCACCATCTGCGCAGGGGCTTGCACCGGGCTGGGCGTGGCGCCCAACCGGATCGGGACGGTCACCGGCATCTTCAAGGCCTATTGCACCCGTGTGGGCAGCGGCCCCTTCCCCACCGAGCTCGAGGACGACCAGGGCGAGCGCATCCGCCAGGCCGGCCATGAGTTCGGCAGCACCACCGGCAGGCCGCGGCGCTGCGGCTGGCTCGACCTGCCGGCACTGCGCTATGCCGTGATGGTGAATGGCGTCACCGAGCTGGCCATGATGAAGGCCGATGTGCTGAATGGCATGGACACCGTGCGCGTTTGCACCCATTACCGCGTGAAGGGCGAACCCACCGACCGCATGCCCTACGATGTGGCCGCAGGGGTGGAACCGGTCTACCGGGACATGCCCGGATGGGACCGGGCGCACGCGCAGGGCGGGCTGCCCGATGCGCTGGAGCGCTACATCGCGGCCATCGAGGAGGCTGTGGGCGTGCCCGTTACGCTCGTCTCCTTGGGCCCTGACCGGGCCGAGACCATCCTCCGCCCGGCAGCGTCTCGTGCTTGAGAGCGGGCCATGGCGCATCACGGAACAGGGAAGCGCCGTTTCGCCGCGCGGGATGAAGCCCCGCTTCACCCTGCCTTTCTGGAGCGCTTGACCGGCATGCCGGGCGCGGAGCCCGAGGCCTTGGTGAAAGCCCTGGATGCAGTTCCTCCGGTGAGCATCCGGCTGAATCCGCTCAAGCCCTTCCCCATCCAAGCGGATCAGGTGCCCTGGTGCACCCAGGGCCGCTACCTCCCTGAGCGTCCTTCATTCACGCTCGACCCACTGCTGCACGCTGGTGCCTATTACGTGCAGGAAGCCGCTTCCATGCTGCTGGAGCAGGCGGTCCTTGCCTCTGGTGCCATGCAGCGCGATACGCTGGCGCTGGATCTCTGCGGGGCGCCGGGCGGCAAGACCACGCACCTGCTGTCGTTGCTGACACCCGGATCGCTGGTCATCGCCAATGAGGTGGAACCTGGCCGCCGCCGGATCCTTGCGGAGAACTGCTGGAAGTGGGGCGCACCGAATGTGGCGATTGCCGGAAGCGACCCGGCTGCGCTGGAGGATCTCTCCGGGATCTTCGACCTCATCGTAGTGGATGCGCCCTGCTCAGGCGAAGGCCTCTTCCGCCGCGACCCCTTCGCCCGCCGCCAATGGTCGCCGCAGCTGGTGCAGCAGTGCGCCGCTGTGCAGCAGCGCATCGTGGAGCAGGCCTGGGACGCCTTGGCCCCGGGCGGAACGATCATCTACAGCACCTGCACCTGGGAGTTGGAGGAGGATGAGGCCCGCATGGCCCAGTTGCTGGCCCTTGGTGCGGAACCCCTTCCGCTCCCCATCAGCGCGGCCTGGGGCGTGGTGCTGTCTGAAAGGGACGGCGCCATCGCCTACCGCTGCTATCCGCACCGGCTGCAGGGGGAAGGCTTCTTCCTCTTTGCGGCCCGCAAGCCCGGGCAGCTGCCGTCCCGCGATGCCCGACCGGTGATCCACCGCACGGATCCACCGCCTTGGATCGACCAGCAAGCCTGCCTCTCGCTGGTCGAACGGGCAGGAATCCGGTACGCGAGGCCTGCAGCCTGGGCCGCGGCGCTCGACCGCATCGCCGGAGCGCTGGCGCTGGAGGCGCCCGGCATCCCCGTGGCCGAGCGCAAGGGCGACGGCTGGGTGCCGCATGCCGCCGCGGCACTGTCGGCGCTGCGCGCTGCGGACCATCGGCCGGTTCTGGACCTCAGCCTGCCGGAGGCACTGGCCTACCTGCGCGGTGCGGCCCTCAGCGCCGCCGATGCGCAGGGTACGGCGTTGGTGCGGCACCGCGGCCTTGGCCTGGGCTGGGCCCAGGGCGCCGGACGCCGCTGGAACAACCGCTGGCCCTCGCCTTGGCGCATCCGCATGCTAGCGGCCGGCGCGCCTCCCGTACCTTGGTCGGAGCCGTGAACGCCAGGCGCGCATGCTGAGCAGTTTCCTTGACTGGTTCGAAGAGCATAAAGCGGGGGTGATCGGCACCCTCGCGGTACACACGGCCGCCCTCTTCATCTGCACCCTGCTCTACCTGCGGTCAACGCCACGCGAGGATGAGGTGAGCGACATGCGGATCGAAGTGGTCTCGGAGCCCGAGGCCGAGGAGATGGTGCAGCGCATCCTCAATGAAGAGGGGATCTCCGAGAAGGTCACCAACCTGAGCAGCAACATCACGGCCCAGGTGCGTCCCCATTTCTCGGCAACGAAGCTCGCCGAGCGCGTGGAGGGCGAGCTGCGCGACCTGGAGCAGGCCGAATTCGACCGCCTTGCCGAGGAGCGGCGCGCACGGGGCGAGACGGAGCCCGAGGTGCCAGCGCTCGACCCGAGCAAGTGGAGCAAGGAGCGTTACATGGACAAGGCCGTGGAGCCGGTGAAGGTGGAGGGCGCCACCACCGTATGGCACGACCTGAAGGACCGCGTTCGCGCGGAGGGCATCCCGGCCTACCTGTGCAAGGAGCAGGGCCGTGTGGCCATCCGTGTCACGGTGGAGCGGAGCGGACGGGTGCGCAAGGCCGAACTCGACCGCAGCCAGAGCTACAACTGGGACGACTGCATGCTGGAGCAGGCCATGCAATCCGCCCAGCGGACGCCGTTCCTGCCGAACGCCGGTGCGGCGGACCCGCAGGTGGGCACCGTCTACTTCCGTTTCATGCCCCAGTGAGCGGAGGCCGGGGCAGCGCCTCGCACTGGTGGACTACCTTCGCCGGCCCAGCCCACGCGCATGAAATTCTTCATCGACACCGCCAGCTTGGCGCAGATCAAGGAAGCCCAGGACCTCGGCGTCCTCGATGGCGTCACCACCAACCCCTCGCTCATGGCCAAGGAAGGCATCAGCGGCGATGACCGGGTGCGCCAGCACTACATCGACATCTGCGGCATCGTGGATGGGCCGGTGAGCGCGGAAGTCATCGCCACGGACTTCGCAGGCATCGTGCGCGAAGGCGAGTCGCTGGCCGCGCTGCACCCCAACATCGTGGTGAAGGTGCCGATGATCCGCGATGGCGTGAAGGCCTTGCGGCACTTCAGCAACAAGGGCATCCGGACGAATTGCACCCTGGTCTTCAGCCCCGGCCAGGCGTTGCTCGCCGCCAAGGCCGGCGCCACCTTCGTTTCCCCCTTCATCGGCCGGCTCGATGACGTGAGCACCGATGGCGTGGCCCTCATCCAGACAATCCGCACCATCTACGACAACTACGGCTACGCCACCGAGATCCTCGCCGCCAGCATCCGCCACCCGATGCACATCATCCAGTGCGCGGAGGTGGGCGCGGATGTGGCCACCTGCCCCTTGAGCGCCATCACGGCCCTCTTCGATCATCCGCTCACCACCATCGGACTGGAGAAATTCCTGGCCGACCACCGCAAGGCCGGCGCCGTGAAGGCCTGAGCCCATGCTGCTGCCGATACACCCCAAGGACCCCGAGCCCCGCAAGGTGCGCATGGTGGCCGAGGCGCTGCGCAACGGCGGGGTGGCCATCTGCCCCACGGACACCGTCTACGCGTACGTCTGCAGCCCGCTCCACCAGCGTGCCATCGAAGTGGTGGCCCGGCTCAAGGGCGCCAAGCCCGGGAAGGCCGACCTATCGCTGATCTGCGCGGACCTGAGCCAGCTGAGCCTCTATGCGCGCAATGTCGACACCGCCGCCTTCCGCCTCTTGAAGCGCCACCTTCCCGGCCCCTACACTTTCATCCTGAACGCCAGCAGCGAGATCCCGAAGCTGTTCAAGAACAACCGGCGCACCGTGGGTATCCGGGTGCCCGACCACCCCATCCCACAGGCCCTGGTCAAGGAACTGGGCCACGCCCTGGTGGTGGCCAGCGTGCACGATGCCGATAAGGTGGTGGACTATACCACCGATCCCGAGCGCATCGAGGAGCACATCGGGCATCAGGTGGATTGGGTGATCGATGGCGGAATGGGGGGCCTGGAGCCCTCAACCGTGGTCGACCTCACCTCCGGCGAGCCTGTGCTGCTCCGTTCGGGGAAGGGCCCATGGGACACGGCCGATTGATCAGCCGACCAGCTGTCGCCATGCCTCGGGCAGCGCGGCCACCAGGTCGCCGGCTGTCATGCCTTGGGCGCTGAGGCGGGCGGCGGCGATATCGCCTGCGAGGCCATGCAGGTGCACCCCGACCATCGCGGCTTGGCCGACGGGGAGCCCTTGGGCCAGCAGGCCGGTCAGCAGGCCGGTGAGCGCATCACCGCTGCCGCCCTTGGCCATGCCCGGGTTTCCCGTTCCATTGAATACCACCAGGCCATCCGGCGCGCAGACCGCGGTGAAAGCGCCCTTCAGGACCACGGTGCACCCGTGCTGCTGCGCGAATGCACGCGCCGCCTGCAGTCGCTGGAAGCCGGAGGGGTGCGATTGACCGGCCAATCGGTCGAACTCTCCCGGATGCGGCGTCAGCACCATGCGCGCGCCGAGATGGCTCCACAACCCATGATGCAGCGCCAGTGCATTGAGCCCATCGGCGTCGATCACCACGGGGCAGGTGCTCCGATGCAGGAGGTCGCTGAGCACAGCGGCCGTGTCATCGGTGGCCCGCAGGCCGGGACCAAGGCCGATGGCCGCATAGTCAACCAGTTCCGGCAGCGCGGTGACGTGATCGGCGGCCCTGTCCGGCGAGAGCATGGCCTCCGGAACAGCCGATTGGAGGATGGGGCCGCCAGCGGCCGGCGCATGGACGGTCACCAAGCCGCACCCGCTGCGCACCGCCGCTGCGCTGGCCAGCACAGCCGCCCCCATCATGCCTTCGCTGCCCGCCACCAGCAGCGCATGACCGTACCTGCCCTTGTGATCGAAGCGGGCGCGGGGGCGCAGGAATGCGCGGACATCCGCGGTCTGCAACAGATGGAACGCGGTCCTCTGACTGGCCAGCGCGACTGGCGACAGTCCGATGTCCAGCAATTCCCAATCGCCTAAGTAGGGCGCGCTCTCGGCAAGGAAGAAAGCGAGCTTCGGCACCTGGAAGCTCAGTGTCAGCGTGGCCCGGACGATGGCCCTTCCCTCATGGTCCGTATTGTCCTCGGCGAACAGCCCTGAAGGCATATCGACCGCCACGATCGGCAGGCCGCTGCCATTCATGATGCCCACCGCGTGAGCGGCAGCGCCCTGGAGCGGGGCATTCAAGCCGGTTCCGAACAGGGCATCGACCAGCACCTCCGTGCCCACATCCACCTGGAACGCACCATCCGCGCATTCGCGCAATGGAACACCGGCTTCCGCCGCAGCCGCCCAGTTCGCGGCATGGTCGTCGGAGGGTTCCGCCCCATGGCGCACCCGCACCGCGCGCACCGGCCAGCCCTGCTGGTGGAGCATCCGCGCCACCGCGAGGCCATCACCGCCGTTGTTGCCCATTCCGGCTATCACCAGCACAGTGGGCCTGCCCTCTCCGTGCGCCGCCATCCGCTCGGTGAAGCGCCGGGTGAAGGCCGCTGCTGCGCGCTCCATCAGGGCCAGCGAGCCGATAGGCTCCTCCTCAATGGTGCGACGGTCCACCTCACGGATGGCCGGGGCACTGAGGACGGGGATCATGGCCTGCGGTTACTCCACGAATACCGCCCACTTCATGTTGAAGGTGTAGCGGTCATTGTCAGCGCTGCCCGGCTCATCGAGGATGTCCGTGATGCGCAGCACGGCGTAGTGGCTGATGTTCGGCGGGAGGCTGCCCAGCCGGACGATGATGATGTCGTTCACCGCGATGTTGTTGAGCTGCTCCGCCGGTACGCCGGAGTTGAACGCACTGCGGACGCTCACATTCGTGGCATTGGCATAGTCGAAGCCGTTGAAGCGCACCATGCGGCCGCCCGCCGGTGAGATCCAGGAACGGCTGATGTCGACCTCTGACCCGGAGGCCGGATTGTCCTGCAGGTCGCGGCGGGCACTATCCACGGTATAGAGCACAGGAATGCGCTCCTCCAGGTCGAAGGCGGATTCGCCCGTCGTCGCCGAATTCCGGGAGCTGAACTGGTGGCCGGTGCTTTCCGCCAGCAGCACCGCACCCAGCGAGACCTCCAGGATCCGCGTCACGCCCATCTGGTCGCCATCGCTCTCGTAGAGCTCGAACCGCAACTGGTTGTCGTAGGGCTCCGTGGCGTGCGCCACCGCGTACTCCCAGGTCCAGGCGAAGGTGCTGCCGCTGATCGCCGTATCCGCCACGGTGATGGTGAATCCGTTGTCGCGCTTGGAGGTGATGCGCAGGCGGCTGAGCTTACCGCCGTCGGATGAGCCATTGATGCGGAACGCGACGACGTTGCCGGAAGTGACGGCCATGACCGGTGTTCCGGGACTCACGGTGAGCACGGGTATCTGATTCTCTTTCTTGCACCCTGCGGAGAGCAGGAGCAGGGCGGAGGCGGAAACGGCCGCCCAGTGATTGCGGGTCATGGGAAGGAGGAACGTATGGTGTAAAGGTAGGGGGCTTAAGCACGAGAGCCGCGGTGCAATGCACCGCGGCTCCCGCACTTGTCAGCCGATGGCTGTTCTTATTTCGACTTGATGCGGAAGGCCTTGGCACGCACGGTGAGCGTGGTGCGGTGGCCCAGGAACATCTGGTCGCGAACCGAGCTGGAGCTGAGGGGGAGCACGAAGTCGGCATCCTCACGCTGCATCAGCGCGTCGTACAGGGCATTGTTCGTGAGACGGTCCTGCGGGATGAGGCCGCCACCGCCGATGTTCGCCACGTGGAAGCGGCGACCGCCGATGGGCAGGGTTCCGAACAGGAAGGACTGGCTCGCCGTGCCGCTCACGTCACCGATGTACTCGAGGTCCTCCATCTTGAAGTGGATCTGCGTCTGCACCGAGGTCCCTGCGATGGACTTGGTGTAGGTGGTGCAGGAGGAGAACAGAAGCACTACGGCCAGTGGCAGCAGGATAATCGCTTTGAACTTCTTCATTGCTGCTGTGGTTACGTAGTGATTCTTAGTTGAAGTACAGGTTCAGCACCAGACGCACCTGGTCGTTGCTGTTCATGGTCATGTAGCGCTGCTTCACGCTGCTGTACTGCACATTGGCGCCGCTCTCGCTGCTGGGGTCGTTGCCCACGGTGTAGTACTCGTAGGAGTCGCTGCCGCTCTCCACCTCGTTCTTGGTGCGGTTGCCCATCTGCCAGAAGGCGCTGAGGCCGTACTCCAGGCCCACGCTCAGGGGCAGGTCGAGCACGAACACGTTCACACCGATGATACCGCCCAGACCGACGATGGTGTAGGGGGTGGTGCGGGTGATGGACGAGTTGAAGTCGGTATCGCGGTAGATGTAGGACTCAACGCTCTTGTCGCGACCGAAGCCGAGGAACAGGTCACCGGCCACGTACACGTCGAAGATGTTGCTGTTGCTGAAGTGCTTTTCGATACCGGGCACCAGCATGTACTCGCGGGTGCTCTCGCGGAACTCGAACTCGGCCAGGCTGGAGGGAACGAACTGGTTCGAATCCAGCTCAGCCTTGATCGTGCGCGAAGAACGGGTGAGGCGCAGACCGGCGCGGATGGCCATGTCGTCGGCGATGAACTTCTTGCCCGTGATCAGGTTGCCGCGCATGAACGCGTTCCAGCCGGACACCTCACGCTCGCCCTCGGCGAACTCGGGCTTGCTCAGGTCGAGACCGAACACCAGCGCATAGTCGCCGGCCACCGGACGGGCGCCGAACTTGTAGCGGGTATCCTGATTCTCCCGGGTGGACAGCTGGGCGCTCGCCAGCGAGCAGATGCCCAGCAACGCAAAGGACAGTACTGTCTTTTTCATTGGGTGTGGTTTGGTTTTTTACCTGTTTTTGCCCGGCCAAATGTAGGTCTGGCGGGGCGCAAACATAGAAACGGCATTTCGCATTGTCAACGAAGGGCTGTTCACTACCGACCTGATTGTTGAAAAGGTCGACGAACGGCGAATGAGGCTAAATCCCTCGGGTTGAGCGGAATGCCTCGCGAATCCGGTCAGCTCGCCTTGTCGGCGAGCATGGGAACGAACCGGAAATCGCCCTTCGCCTCGGTGCTCAGGCGGCCATCCGCTCCCTTCTGGATGAGCATCATCCGTTGCACGGCGCCCTCCCCCACCGGGATCACCAAGCGCCCCCCCGGCTTGAGTTGGCCGATGAGCGCCTCGGGGATGAAGGGGGCCCCGCAGGTGACCAATACCCGGTCGAACGGCGCTTCCCGCTCCAAACCGATGAATCCGTCGCCATGGAAGAGCATGACCTTGTAGCCCATCCGGGCAAGGCGCTCCTTGGTCTGCAGGTAGAGCGGCCGGTGCCGTTCGATGCTGAACACCCGGGCGCCCAGCTCGCAGAGCACGGCGGTCTGGTAGCCGCTGCCGGTCCCCACCTCCAGCACGCGATGCCCGGGCCGCAGTTCGAGCAACTCGGTCTGAAAGGCCACGGTATACGGTTGGGAGATGGTCTGGCCGCAGGGGATGGGGAATGCGGCATCCTCATAGGCGCGCACCAGGAAGGCCGAATCGTCGATGAACTGGTGGCGCGGCACCTTGCCGATGGCCTGCAGCACGGGTTCCGAGGTGATGCCTTTACCGCGCAGGTGCTCCACCAGCTTCCGGCGAAGGCCTTGGTGACGATAATCGTCCGCGTTCGCTCCGCTCTTCATGGTCCGGCGCCAAATGTACCCGAGCACCGGTGGAATGCACTTCTATTTTTGCCGCCCTTCGCAGAAAGCGCCGAAGGGCAAGCCAGAGATGGGTGACCGGATACGGATCGGTGTGTTGGGCGCAGGGCACCTGGGCCGCATCCACATGCAACAGGCCCGGGAGGTGCCGGAGCTCGAGCTCGTCGGCTTCCATGATGCGGACCCCGCACGCGCGGAGGCCATCCGGGAAGAGTTCGGCGTGCCTGCCTTCAGCACCCCGGAGGAGCTGCTCACCGCGGTGGATGCCGTGGACATCGTCACCCCCACCATCACGCACCATGCCTTGGCCAAGGCTGCCTTGGGCCGAGGGCTCCACGCGTTCATCGAGAAGCCGGTGACGACCACGGTGCGGGAGGCCGAGGAGCTGGCCGCCCTCGCCGCCGACCGGGGCTGTACCGTGCAGGTGGGCCATGTAGAGCGGTTCAACCCCGCCTTCCTCGCGGCGCAGCCCTTCTTCCGGGAGCCCATGTTCATCGAAGCGCACCGGCTCGCCCAGTTCAATCCGCGCGGCACCGACGTGAGCGTGGTGCTCGACCTGATGATCCATGACATCGACCTGGTGCTGAGCGTGGTGAAGAGCCCGGTGCGGGAGGTGATCGCAAGCGGGGTGGCCGTGGTGAGCGACACGCCGGACATCGCCAATGCACGGATCGCCTTCGCCAATGGCTGCGTGGCCAACCTCACCGCCAGCCGCATCAGCCTGAAGAACATGCGCAAGAGCCGGTTCTTCCAGCGCGATGCCTACATCGCGGTGGACATGCTCGCCAAGGAATCGGAGATCGTGCGGATGCGCGCGGTGGAGGGCGAGCCCGACCCCTTCGCGGTGGTCATGGACCTCGGTGCCGGCAAAGGCCGACGCGAGATCTCGTTCGAGAAGCCGGCCGTGCAGCCCACCAACGCGATCCGCGAGGAGCTGCGCAGCTTCGCGCACAGCATCCGGGAAGGCAGCGCGCCCACCGTGACCCTCGCCCAGGCCACCGAGGCGCTCCGCACCGCATTGCTGGTGCTCGAGCGGATGGCCGCGATAAATCCGTGAGCCCGCATACTGATCCGACGCGCGCTGCGTTTCCCCCTGCCCCTTGATGCCAAGAACCCTGCCCGTCATGCTTCCGCTCTGCGGCCTTGCCTTGGGCTGCTCCAAGGGCGATGCTGTGCCGGCCTATGCCGATGTGCAGGCCTTCACCATGACGACGGCATCGGCGCAGGGCGCCGCGACCATCAAGGTCACCGACGCCTGGGTGACCCTGGACGATGAGCTCATCGGGGTGTGGGAGCTGCCCGCGCGGATACCCCTGCTCGGGGAAGGGAGCCGCAAGCTGGCGCTGGAGCCCGCCATCAAGCGCAACGGCACCTTCGACGACCGCTTGCGGTATCCATTCTATACAGCGTGGTCCGGAACGGTGCAGTTGCAGCGGGGGGCCACCGTGGTGGTTCAGCCCGCCACGGCCTACACGGCCGAGACGGCGGTATGGAACGAGGGCTTCGAGGACCCCTTCAGCCAGTTCCAGATGGCCGATGACAGCGATACCGCCCTCATCCGCTTCACCCCGGCGATGAACCCCGATGTCAACTTCCTCGGGGACTCGCCCTGCGCGGGGTTCAGACTGGACGCGGAGCATCCCTTCGCCCGCGTGCAGACGGACGAGGACTTCGAATCCTACGGAGGGCCGGCCTTCCTGGAGATCGACCACCAGGGCGATGCGACCATCACCGTTGGCCTCCTCTACTTCGCCGGCGGCCAGCAGCGCTATGAGCCTTACATCTACCTGCCCCCCACCCAGCGCGCGGATGGCACCCTGGCCTGGAACAAGGTGTACGTGGACCTGAGCGGATTCTTCAACAGCAACGTCAGCGAGCGGGACCTCTTCATCTCCGCCCAGCTGCCCACGGGGCGGTCGTCGGCCCAGGTCTATTTCGACAACATCAAGCTCCTGCGCATCGAGCCATGACCTCGCGACGGGCACTGGTGGCCAAGTACGTGATCGCCGATGTGATCGGATCAGCGGTGGCCTGGTCCCTGTTCTACCTGTACCGCAAGGCGGAACTCGACCCGATGAAGCTGGGCTATGCGCCGCCCCTGGAGCTGGACGCCAACTTCTACAAGGGGCTCGTGCTGGTTCCCCTGTTCTGGTTCGGGCTCTACACGGCGATCGGCGGCTACCGCGATGTGTTCCGCCGGTTCCGCACCAAGGAGCTGGGCCAGACCCTGCTGGTGACGACGCTGGGGGTGCTGGTCATCTTCTTCGTGCTGCTGCTCGATGACCAGGTCCCGAGCACGCGCTATCACTACCAGTCCTTCATCGCGCTCTTCCTGCTGCACTTCGGCATCACCTTCCCGGCGCGCTTCCTCATCACCAGTGCCACGGTGCGCAAGGTGCACAGCCGGCGCATCGGCTTCAACACGGTGCTCGTCGGCGGCAACGAGCGGGCGCTCGCCGTGTACCAGGAGATCGAGGCCATGCCCAAATCGCCGGGGAACCGTTTCGTGGGATTCGTGAACGTGAATGGCGGGGACCAGCAATTGGCGGGCATCCTTCCCCGGCTCGGCAAATGGCACCAGCTGCGGCAGGTGATCCAGGAGCACGGCGTGGAGGAGGCCATCATCGCGGTGGATTCCGGCGAGCACGAGCACATGAGCCGCATCATGAACGAGCTGGAGGGCACCGGCGTGCGGATCAAGGTGATCCCGGATATGTACGATATCCTCTCCGGATCGGTGAAGATGTCGAGCATCTTCGGCACCCCGCTCATCGAGGTGAACCCGGAGATCATGCCGGCGTGGCAGTTCACCCTGAAGCGCGTGGTGGACATCGCGGTGAGCGCCGTGGCGCTGCTGCTCCTGGCCCCAGCGCTGCTGGTGCTGGCGGTATTGGTGAAGTGGAGCTCCTCCGGGCCGGTGTTCTTCCGGCAGGAGCGGATCGGCAAGCACGGCCGGCCGTTCCGCATCATCAAGTTCCGCAGCATGTATTGCGATGCGGAGCGGAACGGCCCGCAGCTCAGCAGCGCCACCGATCCGCGCATCACGCCGATCGGCCGCTGGATGCGCCGCACGCGGATGGATGAGCTGCCGCAGTTCTGGAACGTGCTCAAGGGCGAGATGAGCCTGGTGGGCCCGCGACCGGAGCGACAGCACTTCATCAACGCCATCCTGGAGGTGGCGCCGCACTACCGCCACCTGCACAAGGTGCGGCCCGGCATCACCAGCTGGGGGCAGGTGAAATTCGGCTACGCGGAGAACGTGGAGCAGATGGTGCGCCGCTTGAAGTACGACATCCTCTACATCGAGAACATGAGCCTGGCCGTGGACCTGAAGATCCTGGCCTATACGGTGCTCATCATCCTGAAGGGCGACGGGAAATGACCGTTGGCGCGGCGGGGCTACATTCGCCGTCCATCCATCCCTGAACATGAAGATCTCCGTCATCGGTGCCGGCCAGATGGGCAATGGCATCGCCCATGTCTTCGCCCAGAGCGGGCACGCCGTCACCCTCATCGACATCGCACAGGCCAGCCTGGACAAGGCCATGGCCACCATCGGAAAGAACATGGACCGCCAGGTGGCCAAGGGCGCCCTGACCGAGGAGCAGAAGGCCGCCGCGCTCGCCGCGATCGCCACCACCACCGACCTGGCCGCCGGAGTGAAGGATGCCGAGCTCGTGGTGGAGGCCGCCACCGAGCAAGTCGAGCTGAAGCTCCGCATCTTCCGCGACATCGACGCCCACGCTCCGGCATCGGCGATCCTCGCCACCAACACCAGCAGCATCAGCATCACCCGCATCGCCGCCGCCACCAGGCGACCGGGCCAGGTGATCGGCATGCACTTCATGAACCCCGTGCCGGTGATGAAGCTCGTGGAGGTGATCCGCGGCTACGACACCACCGACGCCGTGACCCAGGCCGTGGTGGACCTGAGCACCGCCATCGGCAAGGTGCCGGTGACGGTGAACGACTATGCGGGATTCGTGGCCAACCGCATCCTGATGCCCATGATCAACGAGGCCATCCAAACCCTGTGGCAGGGCGTGGGCGGCGTGGCCGAGATCGACAGCATCATGAAGCTGGGGATGGCCCACCCCATGGGGCCGCTGCAGCTCGCCGACTTCATCGGCCTGGACACCTGCCTCGCCATCCTCCGCGTGCTGCACGAGGGACTCGGAGACCCCAAGTACGCCCCCTGCCCGCTCCTGGTGCAGATGGTGACCGCCGGCAAGCTCGGGGTGAAGAACGGCGAGGGCTTCTACCGGTACACCGCTGGCAGCAAGGAATCGGTGGTGGCGCCGGCGTTCACGCGCTGAGGCCACCCGGCTTGCGCGATGACGCATCTCCGCACGGCCTCCATCGCTGACATCGCAGCCATCCGCTCCATCGCGCATGCCGCATGGCCGGCGGCATATGCCGCGATCCTCAGCCCCGCGCAGCTTGCCTACATGCTCGATCTCATGTACAGCGAGGCCGCCCTGGAGGAGCAGATGACGGCGAAGGGCCATCGCTTCCTGATGGCTGAGCGGGACGGCCACGCCGTCGGCTTCGCGGCATTCGAGCATGGCCATGGCGCGGTGCGGAGCACCCGCCTGCACAAGCTCTATGCACTGCCGATCGTCAAGGGCACGGGCGTGGGCAGCGCGCTGCTGGCCGGCGTGGAGGCAGCTGCCCTCTCAGCCGGCGATGCACAGGTGGAGCTGAACGTGAACCGATTCAACCCGACCAAGGCGTGGTATGCACGCAAGGGCTTCGCCGTTGTGCGCGACGAGGTCATCGAAATCGGCGAGGGCTTCGTGATGGACGACCATGTGATGGTGCGGGCGCTGCGCTGAGCCGTGGCGCGGCGGCGCGTATGTTCGCCGCGCAACCCCTGCCTCAGCCGGCCGTCAGTCCACCGATGCCCCGTCGCACGCCGCTCCTCCTGACCTTGTTGGTGGCCCTCGCCTTCGCGGTGCGCTTCCATGCCATCGACCGGTTCGCCACGGGATACGACGAGCTGTTCTCCGCGCTGGAGGCCAATGGCCTGTTCCCGGCGCTGATCGGGCCTGGGACGGCCTTCACCGGAGCGGACCTCAGCGCCCATGACAGCTGGCGGGGCGCGGCCCGGGCCTGCGTGGCCACCGATGGCGGCAACGGCATCCTCTACATCCTTGCCCTCCACGCCTGGACCGAAACCTTCGGGAACAGCAACCTCGCCATACGGCTGTTCTCGCTGTGCTGCGGACTGGTGGTGGTGCTCCTCACCCACCGGCTGGCCCTGGAGCTGAACGGCGATGGGACCGCCGCGCTGCTTGCCGCAGGCCTGGCCGCCATGGCGCCGCTGCTGGTCGATTACTCGCAGGAGGCGCGCGGCTATATGCTGGGGACGGCGCTCACCCTGGAGGCCACGCGCCTCTACCTCCGCATCTCCCGCAGCGCGGATGCATCCGTCTCCGCCCTTGCGCGCTACGGCCTCGTCGCCGGCATGGCGCTGCTGGTGCACTACTACGCCGCTTACATCCTGGTGGCGCATGCCGCACATGCCGTGCTCCGGCACGCGCCCCGGCGATGGCTGGGCTGGGGCGCGGTGGCCGTTCCCATAGCCGCAGCCTGCATGGGCGCCTGGATGCTGCTCGGCGGCTGGGAAGGCCTGGGCAACATGGCCCGTCACCAGGCGAGCTATGCGGCGCTGCTCGTGGCCAATCCGGAATACGATACCTATTACCGCGCAGCCACCCCGCTGCACCTGGCGCAGGAGCTCTTCGTCCAGTTCCTCTGGCTGAGCGGCAACAGCCTGCTCAACCTGGGTCCTTCGCTGCGGGTGGTGGCGCTGCTCCTGGCCGTTCCGGCAGGGCTGCTGGCAGGGCTGCGCTGGGCCGCAGCGAAGCAGGGCGATGGCGCGCTGCTCCTCGCCCTGCTCGCGATCGCCGGTCCGGCCTACACGCTCCTGCTCTCAGCCCTGTCCGGACACACTTTCGGGATGCGGTACTACTACGTGATGTTCTCCGCGCCGGCTGCGGTGATGCTGCTTGCGCGCGGGGCGCTCGGTTGGCTGCGCGCTGCCCGCGCCCCGCAGCGCCTCATGGGCGGTACGCTGCTCGCCTGCCTGGTGGCGGTGATGGCCCTTTCCATTTCCACCTTCTACCGCTTCGGGTATCGCGGCAACAACCAGCCCGAACAGGTGGCCCCCCTGGCCCTGGCGGTGGATGCGCTGGCCGCCGCTGCGCCCCATGCGCGAATCGGCCTTGTGCATGCGACGGACCGTGATGCCATCGCCTTCAACCTGCACCTGGGCCCTGATGCTGCCGGGGTGCCCCAGGTCATCGATGGCCTCTCCCCGCAACGGCATGCGGTGATCGCCACCCTTGGCGGTGAGCCGCGCGTGGTGCTCCGCCTGCGCTGAGCCCCTCCGGTCGGCGCGGCTGGCTACATTCGCCGCTCTCCCCCCGCGCCACCCGCGAAGACCATCATGCCCCAGACCGTCATCATCACCGGAGCCGCGGGATTCGTGGGCTCGAACCTCACCCAGCGCCTGCTCCAGGATGGGCACCGTGTCATCGGCGTGGACAACATGAGCTATGGGAGCCCGGCCAACCTGGCGGCGGTGAAGGGGCATGCCGGCTTCCGGTTCGTGGAAGGCGATGTGTGCGACCCGGCGGTGCTCGCCGCCCTCGAGGGCGACACCATCGTTCACCTCGCTAGCCAGAAGATACCACGGTACACCAACAGCTACCGCACGATCGAGGAGAACCACCGGATGAGTTCGCTGGTCATCCAGCGCGCGCTCGACCTCGGTGCGCGATTGGTGTTCGCCTCCACGAGCGATGTGTACGGGAAGAATCCCCGCATCCCCTTCAGCGAAGAGAGCGACCTGGTGCTCGGCCCCACCAAGGTGAAGCGCTGGGCCTATGCGGCGAGCAAGATCCACAGCGAGCACAAGATCATCGCCACGGGCGAGGAGAAGGGCCTGCGCTACGCCATCCTCCGGCTCTTCGGCTCCTATGGCCCCAACCAGAACCTCACCTGGTGGGGCGGTCCGCAATCGGTGTTCATCGGGAAGGCCTTCCGCAACGAGGCCATCGAACTGCATGGCGATGGGCAGCAGACACGCACCTTCACCTATGTGGACGACACGGTGCAGGGCTTCATGCTGGCCATCACGAAGCCCGAGGCGGAAGGCGAGGTCTTCAATGTCGCCTCCGATCCCTCGACCGAGACCACCATTGAAGGCCTTGCCCTCTTGATCTGGCGCCTGATCCGCCCGGCGGACCTCGAGCCGAAGCTCACCTTCATCCCATACGCCAGCTTCGGCGGCGGCTATGAGGATGTGCTGCGCCGCGTGCCCGACATCGGCAAGATCAGCAGGATGCTCGGCTTCGCCCCGCGCTACGGGCTGGAGGAGGGCATGCGCCTCACGATCGACTGGCAGCGCGGGCGCACCGCTTAGGGCATGCGGTACTTCATCGTGCCCACCTACAACGAGGCGGCCAACCTGCCCAATCTGGCGCGTGAGCTGGCGCCGTTCCTCGCCCAGGCGGACACCTGGCTGGTGCTGAGCGACGACGGTTCGTCGGACGGCACGCGCGAGCTGGCCCCCACCCTGTTCCCGCAGGAACGACTCGTGGTACTCGGCGATGGCACCAATCACGGGCCGGGGCATGCCTTCAATACCGGTTTCGAATGGGTGCTGGCCCGCGCCAAGGACGAGGACCTCGTGGTGACCATGGAGGCGGATTGCACCTCGGACATCGGCATCCTGCCGCAGATGCTGGCCATCGCCGACCTCGGCTACGACCTGGTGCTGGCCTCGGTGTATGCGCAAGGCGGCGGATTCGACCGCACCACATGGCTGCGCAAGCTGCTTTCGGCGACGGCCAACTTCATCTACCGGTTCATCTTCGACCTGAAGGTGAGCACCCTGAGCAGCTTCTACCGCGTGTACCGCGCCGGCACGCTGCGCAAGGCGCGCGCGCGCTGGCCGCAGCTGATCGCGGAGCCCGGCTTCATCTGCATGCTGGAGCTGCTCATCAAGCTCATCCGCGTCGATGCCCGGGTGATCGAAGTGCCCATGGTGCTGGCCTCGCAGAAGCGGATCGGCCGCTCGCGGATGAAGCTGGTGCGGACGACCCTCGAATACTTCCGCTTCCTCTGGCGGTTCCGTTCGGAGAACCGACGGCGGTGAGTCCGGTCAGTTGGCGGCATCGGCCCTGATGGGCATGCCGTACTTGCGGTAGAGCCGTGCCTTCCGCTTTTCGAGGCGTGCCTGCGCCTTGGCCGTGCGGGCCGCGCGCGCAGCAACGGCGAGCTCGCCGCGCTCGATCCGCTGCACGATCAGCTCCATCATCCGGTCCTCGCCCTCCCGGTCGTATCCGCTTCGCAGATCCTGGCCGAAGAGGCGCGCCATCCCCTGCCAGACGAAAGCGGTGAAGGAACCGCGAAGCTCCTTCACCAGCTCGAAGGAAGTCTTGCCGGTCTCACGGTCGATCAGCTTCACCAGCACCCTGCCCTGGCTGGTCGTAAGGTCCTTCACCTCCGCCTCGAACTCGGCGCGCAGCTCAGCCTCTGCGAGCTTGATGTACAGCTCCTGGTCGCCCTCCTTGGCGATGCGCGCCAGGTCATGCTCATACTCGCGGAGCAGGTCACCGGTGAGCCGTGCATAGGGGTAGACCTTGATGACGTTGCGGGTGAGTTTGTCATACCGCTCGGCCTGCCGCCGGTCACGCGCCGTCCAGCGGGTCTCCACCACTGCAGGACCCAGATCGATCACCGGCACGGTATCCCCGCCGATAATCACCGCCCGGTGCACGGTGCGCTGATGCTCCACCTGTGCCGAAGCGGCGGCCGGCGCGGTCAGCAGGGCAATCAGCAGGATACGGGGGAGACGCATGGGACAGCGGCGCGGGGATGCGCTACAGCGAAGCTACAACGCCGATCCCGTGCCGATATTCCCTTATACCCCCTCAGCGTCTGCTTAGTTTCCAGGGACTTGGGGCACTCGCAGCCGCAACCGGAGCAGATGGCCGTGATGCGGCATGCGTCACAGCCGCCACCAGGGCCGCCGCTGCCGCCTCATCCGGTGTCAAGCCCTCCAGGACCTCGGGATGGAAGTGGTCGCGGACGAAATGGGTGTCGTACCCGCCGCTGCGGAAAGCGCCATGCCCCATGACGAATCGGCAGAAGGGCAGGGTGGTCTCCACCCCGGTGATGGCATAGTCATCGATGGCCCGTTCCATGCGGCTGATGGCCTCCTCACGGGTGGCCCCATGGGTGATCAGCTTGGCGATCATGGGGTCGTAGTGGATGGGGATGGTCATCCCCTCTTCGAAGCCATCGTCCACCCGGACACCGGGTCCTTGCGGGGGCCGGTAGGTGCTGAGCCTTCCGATGTCCGGGAGGAAGTTGTTCATCGGGTCCTCTGCATAGACGCGTACCTCGATCGCGTGTCCATTGATCCGCAGATCCTCCTGCGTGAAGGGCAGCTTCTCCCCTTCCGCCACGCGGATCTGCAGCTTCACCAGGTCGAGACCGGTGATCATCTCCGTCACCGGGTGCTCCACCTGCAAGCGCGTGTTCATCTCCATGAAGTAGAAATCGCCGCCCTCATCGAGCAGGAACTCCACGGTGCCTGCGCCGACATAATCCACGCTCCTGGCCACGGACACGGCAGCCTCTCCCATCCGCTTGCGCAGCTCCGGGGTGAGCACGGCACTGGGAGCCTCCTCCACCACCTTCTGGTGGCGGCGCTGCACGCTGCACTCCCGCTCGAAGAGGTAGCAGGTGTTGCCGTGGGTATCGGCCATCACCTGCACCTCGATGTGGCGTGGACCGGCCACGTACTTCTCGATGAACACGCTGCCATCGCCGAAGGCATTCGTGGCCTCGCTGATGGCTCGCTCCAGGCCCTCCTTCAGGTCGGCCTCTTTCTCCACCACGCGCATACCCTTGCCCCCTCCGCCGGCCGCGGCCTTGATGAGGATGGGGAACTTGATGCTCTTGGCCACCGCGATCGCCTCCTCCAGCCCGCTCACGGCCCCCTCCGTGCCGGGCACCAAGGGCACGCCGAACTTCTTCACGGCCTCCTTGGCGGCCAGCTTGTCGCCCATCACCTTCATGGCATGGGGCGAGGGGCCCACGAAGACGACACCAGCCTTCTCCAGCTCACGGGCGAACGCCCCGTTCTCGCTCAGGAAGCCGTAGCCGGGGTGAACCGCATCGACCTTGAGGTCCTTGCAGACCTTCACGAGCTTGTCGATCACCAGGTAGCTCTCCTTGCTGGGCGGAGGCCCGATGCACACGGCCTCGTCGGCGAAGCGGACGAAGGGCGCGGTCCGATCGGCCTCGGAATATACGGCAACGGTGCTGATGCCCATCTCGCGGGCCGAGCGCATCACGCGCAGGGCGATCTCGCCGCGGTTGGCGACGAGCAGTTTCTGTATCCTCTTCGGCTTGGCCATGGATCGGTGTCGGGGGAGCGCGAAGATGCGAAGGGTTGGCCCGAACTTTGGCTGAAGCACTGGCATGCGCCGATCCTCCCTGCTCCTGCTCCTGCTGCTCGCCACCGCGGCTGCGGCCCAGCCGAAGGAGCGCACCTTCAGCACCGACACGGGCACCGTGGTGATGCGCTACTTCACCAGTGGCCAGGTGAGCACGAAGGAGTGGCGCGACAAGGACGACCGCTGGGGCCGCAGCTGGGCCTACACGAAGAGCGGCGCGGTGATCTTCGAGGGTCAGACCAGGCGATTCGCTGGGCATGCATCGGTCCGCTTCAGCTACCACCCCAATGGCGCGGTGAGCAAGGCGGAGACGAGCGATGCGGCCGATGGCGGCATCCAATGGCACAGGAGCACCACCACCTTCGACGAAGAGGGCAACCGGACGGGCTTCTGGGAGGAAGGCCGTGATGACTATGGCCCCCTCCCGCGGCTCACCATGCCGCCGCGCACCTTTCCGCCCAACCCCAGCGACCCGCGCGAACCGGGCCAGCCGGGCCTTGTGGAACCGAGCCCTCCCCCATGCCAGCGGCTCTTCGTCAACGAGGTCTTCCTGGTGAATGCCACACGGCAGGCGGGCAAGGCCAGGGTGAAGGCGCTGCACCCCTCGCCTGCCTTGAAGGATAGCGAGCACACCCTGGCCCCGGGTGATACCGTGCGCTTGGGCAGCTACAGCATGGGCGAAGCGTTCGCACCGCCAGAGAAGCAGTTGAACGTGGAGGTGCGCCGCGCCTTGCGGAACAGGAGGAAGGTCGCGGCACAGGGGGTGCTGCGCACGGAACAGGTGCAGGTCGGTGCCGAGCACCGGAGGTACTACCTCGTGGTGCGGGGGTGGAGCCGTTGATCAGGCCCCCACCGCCAGCCCCCAGAAAGCGCGCAGGTGCGGCAGCAGCACGTCCAGGTCAACGGCATCGAAGGGATGCTGGGTATTGGGCAGCACCAAGGCACCGGCCTGGGGCATGTGCCGGGCGGCCTCGAGGGTATGCTCGGGCACGGCCGTGCGGTCGCGGTCGCCCACGCAGAGCAGCGCTGGTGCCGTGATGGTGCCGAGCACCTCGGGCGTGAGCAGCGGACGCTCATGCAGGCCGGTGATCAACGCGGCCGTAGCGCGCAACAGGCCTTCCCACCGCGCCGGGCCATGTGCATGCTGAAGCTGCATGGCGAATTGCGGCACCTTCTCCTGCATCTTCTGCGGGTCCAGCATCCGCCGCTCGCGATCCAGGCCCTCGCGGTCCCACTTGACCTTGGTACCGAGCGTCACCGCCGACCTCACCTGCTCCGGGAAACGGCTGGCGTACAGCAGCGCCGCATAACCGCCCATGCTGTAGCCGAACAGGTGCGCCTCGCTCCACCCTGCCTCATCGAGCGCATCATGGATGTCGCCAAGGAAATCCTCCATGGAAAGGCCCTCATCCGGAATGGGCCTTCCGCCGTGGCCGCGGAACTCGAGGGCATGGGTGCGTACACCGGGCAGTGCCTCGCGCAGCCGGGCAAGCTGTTCGCGTGTACCGAGGGCGCCATGGAGCAGAAGGAGGTTCATGGATGGAAGCGAAGATGCTGCAAAGGACGGGGCCTTGGACGCGATGCCCAGCTGATCCAAGGGCGGACCTCACCCGCCTCATCAACAGGCATGAACTGGAATGCAGTCCGAAGGCAAAGCAGCAGTTCATTACTGTCCGGTGCATCGGATAACCGGAGGACGGAGGGAAATGCCATGATGGACCTTGTGGCGCGCAAGGCATCCCAGCCGCGTCACCCTCGCTGCGCGAACTGTCGCCCCTCCGCCTGCAGGATTTGCGGGCCATCAGGCGCACAGTCGCCGTTAACCCTGGCATTGACCCATCATGCGTGTTCACCGCTTGGTCATTAGCTTGGCGGAGCAAGCCGCTCCCATGCTCCGCCTCACTTTCCTCCCACTCGTCCTGGCCGCGCACGTCCTCCATGCTCAGCAGGCCAGTGTGGCCACCGGCGGCGACGCCGGCGGAGCCGGTGGAAGCATGAGCTACACCGTGGGCCAGCCCGCCTGCATCACCCTTGCCGGCGCGGCCGTTTCATTGGCGCAGGGCGTGCAGCAGCCGTACGAGATCAGCGTGACCACCGGCATAGGCGAGCGGGCCGATGGATTCACGCTCGCTGCCTGGCCCAATCCCACCGCCGAGGACCTTGAACTGACCGCGGCTGGCGACCTCCCCAAGCCCCTGCGCTACCAATTGCATGATGCCGCCGGCCAGTTGCTCGCGGAAGACCGCATCACCACCGACCGCACGCGCATCCCCATGGCCGGCCGCGCAGCGGGCACCTACCTCTTTGGCGTGCTGGGCCCCACCGGCCCGCTGCGCACCTTCAGAATCGTGAAACACTGATCCGCACCCACCCCGCTCCCCCATAATGAAGCCCTTCACCCTTCCCTCCGCGCTGCTTCTCGCGACTGCCCTCTGCGCCCAGGCCCCGCAGCGCCTCAGCTACCAGGCCGTGGTGCGCAATGCCGCAGACGCCCTGGTGACCAACGCCCCTGTGGGCATGCGGGTGAGCATCCTGCAGGGAAGCGCCAATGGCACGCCGGTGTATGTGGAGACCCACAACGGCATCACCAACGACAATGGCCTGCTCACCGTGGAGGTTGGCGGCGGCGCCGCCGTGAGCGGCAGCTTCGCGAGCATCAACTGGGGCACCGGCAGCTACTGGCTGCGCACCGAGGCCGACCCCAACGGCGGCACCAGCTACACCATCACAGGCACCAGCCAGCTGCTCAGCGTGCCCTATGCGCTGCATGCCGCCACGGCAGGCAGTGGCGGGGGCACCTTCACGGCGGGCACGGGCCTCAGCTGGAGCGGCAACACCCTCAACGCCCTGTCCAACTCGCCGATCTGGAACGCCAACGCGCTGCTCAACATCCCCGTGAGCGGCAATGCCCCTGCGGTCAACAATGTGCTGCTCTTCAACGGCAGCGCGTGGGTTCCCGGCACGGTGAGCGGCAGTGGCGGCACCACGGTGGACTGCAGCACGAGCTTCAACACCAACCACACCATCCGCGGCACCGGCAGCGGCGGATGGGAATGCACCGACGCCGTGTGGGTGACCAGCACGGACCGCGTGGGAATCGGCACCACCTCGCCCAGCAGCAGCTTCGACCTCACCATCGGAAGCGGCGGCTTCCTGGCGGAAGGCAGCACCACCACCAGCAACATCGCCGGGCGGCTGCGCGTGGGCGGCACCACCAGCACCAGCTACGACCTGCAGGTGGACGGCCAGGGCTACTTCACCAATGGCCTGCGCGTGGGCACCACCAGCAGCCCGGCGAGCGGCGGCCTGCTGGCCAACGGGAACATCGAGACCAACGCCCGCTTCGTGCAGGGCAGCAGCACCAGCGGCACAGGCACCGTGATGGTGCGCACCAGCAGCGGCGAGCTGCGGCCGCAGAGCAGCACCCTGCGCGTGAAGACCAATGTGGCCCCCTTGCACGTGGACAAGGAGCGGCTCTTCGCGCTGCGACCGGTGGAGTACGACCTTAAGCCGGCGCTGGGCGGAGGCCACGAGGTGGGCCTCATCGCCGAGGAGGTGGAACGGGTGCTTCCCCAACTGGTGGTGTACGGCCCTGCCCGCACCTGGACGGACGACAGCGGCATCCCCGCCACCGATGCGCAGGGCCGCGAACTCGTGGACCCCAGCCGCACCGAGGCCTACAGCGTTCACTACGACCGCTTGGCCGTTCTGCTGCTGCAGGTGGTGAAGGAGCAGGAGCAGCGCATCGCCGAGCTGGAGCGGCGGCTGGCGGAGGGCGGCAGGTGAGCGGCTCCGCATTGATCGACAGCGTCGAGCATCCATCGTGATCCGCTGAAGGCTTCACCGCTCTAGGAACCATGCGCACCCGCCTTACCGACATGCTCCGGTTGGAGCACCCGCTCATCATGGCCCCGATGTTCCTGGTCTCCAACACGGCCATGGTGAAGGAGGGCCTGCGCTGCGGCGTGGCGGGCTGCATCCCGGCGCTGAACTACCGCACCCTGGAGGAACTGCGGGCCGCCTGCCGCGAATTGAAGGCCGCCAAGGCGGAGTGCGGCAAGGGCGCCTATGGCTTCAACCTCATCGTGAACAAGAGCAACCCCAAGGCTGCCAAGCAGCTGGAGGTCCTTTGCGCGGAAGGCTGCGACTTCATCATCACTTCGCTCGGCAGTCCGGAGGCCACGATCAACGCGGCGCACAAGGCGGGCATCAAGGTCTTCTGCGATGTCACGGACCTGCGGTTCGCCCAGAAGGTGGAAGCCCTGGGGGCCGATGCGGTGATCGCCGTGAACAACGAGGCGGGTGGCCACCGGGGCAACATCCCGCCCAAGGACCTCATCGAGCTGCTGAAGAAGCACTGCACCATTCCGGTGATCTCGGCCGGTGGGGTGGGCAACAAGGCGGAGATGGACCGGATGCTGAGCTACGGCGCAGAGGGCGTGTCGGTGGGCAGTCCCTTCATCGCCTCGGTGGAAGCCCCCATCACGGACGACTACAAGCAGGCCTGCGTGCAGTATGACGCCAAGGATATCGTGCTCACCGAGCGCATCAGCGGCACGCCGTGCACGGTGATCAACACACCCTACGTGCAGAAGGTGGGGCTGCGTTCCCCTTGGCTGGAGCGCTTACTGAACAAGAACAAGCGCCTGAAGAAGTGGGTGAAGATGCTCCGCTTCTACATCGGCATGAAGGCCACGGAGGTGGCGGCCCAGCAGGTGACCTACAAGACCGTGTGGGTGGCCGGCCCCAGCATCCAGCACACCAAGAAGGTGGAGCCGGTGCGGGAGATCATCCGGCGCTTGGTGGGGTGAGGGTTGCAGGGTCCTCTGCAGGAGACCCTGCGAAGGCATCGGGCCCGTTTCGCAAGACCAGGTTCCACGGCAAGGCCTGACCTAGCCCAGGAACGTTGTCAGGAGAACAGGTACTGCGAGTGCGATCATCAAGGGCAGCACATGGACCGCCACATCGCACCAGTCCTGGCTACGCCCCTCATGCCAATCATACCAAGCACCGCGATTATAAGTCGGCTCGCGGCGAAATACGCGCTTGTACAGGTATCGAAATGAAGCGTAGCAGGCTACATAGGAGAACGGCCCGAGAAGCCCATCCCACGTGTTCAGCCGTAGGTTCTCCGGCACGCGCCCGATGATCCCGACGACCGCCAATGCACCGGTCGATACGAGCAAGACCAAGAGCAGATGGTCGTTCCTGAGCCACTTCATGAAGCCACAGAACGCCGGGCAACAGGTGATAGCGACCCCGATCATGCCGCCAGAGGATTCGGCGCGGCTTTACGCCAGCACCTCCTTCACCCGGTCGGCGGCCTCCTGCAGCGCCACGGCGCTCAGCACCTTCAGGCCGCTCTTGTCGATCAGGTCCTTGGCCTCTTGGGCGTTGGTGCCCTGCAAGCGCACGATGATCGGCACCTTGATGTCGCCGATGTTCTTGTAGGCGTCCACGATGCCCTGGGCCACGCGGTCGCAGCGCACGATGCCCCCGAAGATGTTCACCAGGATCGCCTTCACCCGCTCGTCCTTCAGGATGATGCGGAAGGCCTTTTCCACCCGCGCCGCATCCGCCGTACCGCCCACATCGAGGAAGTTGGCCGGCTCGCCACCGCTGAGCTTGATGATGTCCATGGTGGCCATGGCCAGGCCGGCACCGTTCACCATGCAGCCCACGTTGCCATCCAGGCGCACGTAGTTCAGGCCGGCCTCCCCGGCCTCCACCTCGATGGGGTCCTCCTCCGTCTTGTCGCGCATCTCCACGTAGTCCGGATGGCGGTACAGGGCGTTGCCGTCGAGCCGCACCTTGGCGTCCACTGCAGCGATCTTGTCATCGCTGGTCTTCAGCACGGGGTTGATCTCGAACATGGCGGCATCGCAGCCCTCATAGGCCTTGTAGAGCGCGGCCACGAACTTCACCATCTCCTTCTTCGCGTTGCCGGTGCAGCCCAGGTTGGTGGCCACCTTGTTGCACTGGAAGGGGCGCAGTCCCACGCGGGGGTCCACCACCTCCTTGAAGATCTTCTCCGGGTGCTTCTCGGCCACCTCCTCGATGTCCATGCCGCCCTCGGTGCTGTACATGATGATGTTCTTCCCGCTGGCGCGGTCGAGCAGCACGCTCATGTAGTACTCCTTGGTCTCGCTGGCGCCGGGGTAGTACATGTCCTCGGCGATGAGGACCTTGTGCACCTTCTTGCCCTGGGGCGGGGTCTGCGGGGTGATCAGCTGCATGCCGATGATGGCTCCGGCCTTCTCGCGCACCTCATCGATGCTCTTGGCGAGCTTCACGCCACCGCCCTTGCCGCGTCCGCCCGCATGGATCTGGGCCTTCACCACCCAGAACTTGGTGCCGGTCTCCTGGCTGAGGCGCTTGGCCTGATCCACCGCCTCATCGGCGTTGTAAGCGACGTGGCCGCGCTGGATGCGGACTCCGTATTGGGCGAGGATGCTCTTGCCTTGGTACTCGTGCAGGTTCATTGCGGGTGGGTCGTTTTCGCGGGGCGAAAGTAGCCCCTGCCACGGTTCGCGCGCGGTGGTTTCCTTTACGGCATGATCGAAGCGGCGGGGATACGCAAGCGCTACGGCGCGCTGGAGGTGCTGAAGGGTGTCGACCTCCAAGTGGCCAAGAGCGAGGTAGTGAGCATCGTGGGGGCCAGCGGCGCGGGCAAGACGACTCTGCTGCAGATCCTGGGCACCTTGGAGCGTGCGGACTCCGGCACCCTGCGGATCAACGGCGAAGAGACCACCCGTCTGGGGTCCAACGCCCTCTCGGCTTTCCGCAACGCCCACATCGGCTTCGTGTTCCAGTTCCACCACCTGCTGCCTGAGTTCACGGCGCTGGAGAACGTGATGATGCCGGGGCTGATCGCGGGCAAGAGCAAGGGCGAATGCGCGCCGCGCGCCGAGGAACTGCTGGCACGCCTGAATGTGCTGCCCCGCAAGGGCCACAAGCCCACGCAGCTCAGCGGCGGCGAGCAGCAGCGCGTGGCCGTTGCCCGGGCGCTCTTCAACAGCCCCAGCGTGGTGCTGGCCGATGAGCCCAGCGGCAACCTCGACAGCGCGCACGCCCGGGAGCTGCACCAGCTCTTCTTCGACCTGCGCAAGGAGCTGGGCCAGACCTTCGTGATCGTGACGCACAACGAGGAACTGGCCGACATGGCGGACCGGAAGCTGGTGATGAAGGACGGGGTGATCTGAATCATCCCGACCGCCCCCACCCCATGCGTTCGCTGCTTCTCGCTCTGGCACTTTGCCTTTCCTTATCGCATGCCGCCCAACCCGCACTGCCGGTAGACCTCGCCACGCTTCCCGGATGGATGGCGGAACTGGTGACTGGGGAGAAGGCGGATAAGCCGATGAAGCCTGCCGGTACCCACCTGCACACCAACGCCTTCATCGGCACCTGGACCGTGGAGGTCAGAGGCGGCCGCCGGATCGAGTATTGGGGCGATGCCCACCGCGTGGTACTGCGCGAACTGACCGGTCCCTACACCCTGCAACGCGCCACCCTGCTGGACCTGCAGCACAACGTGAAGATGGAGGCCCGATGGGGTGGTCAGCAGGTCGGTGCCAAGGTGGAGGACCTGTACATCCCGCAGGCCGGCTACTTCCATGACATCTGGAACGACAGCCTCACCGCCACAGGCCGTACTGCGGAGATCGTGGGCCACACCTGCCGCGAGCACTGGGGCACGAGCAACGAACGGGACAGCTCGTGGTATTGGACCACCACCGCGCATCCGAAGCTGTTCAGCGACCTGAGGGTTTGGGCACGCTGGTTGACCGAAGGCGACCTCGAACACCTCATCGCCTTCGCCGACAGGCACGCAGGTGCTGCACTGCGCGTCACGTGGAGCAAGCATGAGTACGGCCCGCCTGCGGGGGGCATGGAATTCATCGCGATCACGCCCGGTCGTGTGCCGATGCCGGAACTACCTATGACCGGCGCAAGGCTGGTGGAACAGCGGTTGGCCTGGATCAACAACAGCGGCACTGGCCGGCTGCCCGATTGGATGCGCGCCTACCTCGGCAACCTGCCGCCCGACAGCCTGCCCCTCGCCTACTCGCCGGCTCCGGTGGACCGCGGAATTCCCGACAACCGCTTCATCGGTAAGCTCACTGCCGAGACCCCGACCCGGTACATCGACGAGCACAGCGACACCACCCTGCGCGTGGCGAAGTACAGCTATTGGGCCGATGCGCGGCGCGCCGTGCTGCAACTGAACGACCCGGAGGACGAGGGCACCATCTTCTACGCCGTTGACCTTGATGCTGATGTGGTGATGGTGTCGCGCAACGAAGGGCACGGCCACGTGATCCCCAAGTTGGAGATCGCGAGCCTGGAAACGGTCGGGCTCAACGAGTTCGGGCGCGGACTGGAGCTGGAGTTCGCCCCGCAAGGACGTTACCAGACCATCCTGGGGCGCAAGTGCGAGCTGCACACTGCGCCGGAGCGCTACCTCCACTTCTTCTGGTTCCCGCAGGACAGCGTGGTGAACCCCGTCTTCGACATGCGGAACTGGCTGGTGCAGCGCATCGGCCAGCAGTTCAAGGACCTGATGTTCTTCGGCGTGGCGGACAAGCCGATGCCGATGGCCGTGATGGGCACGCAGCTCACCAGCTACAAACCCGGCAAGGCCAAACCGCCCGTGGTGGACCTGAGCAAGTGCATCGTGCGGGACGAGCGCTTGCGGGAGCGGCGCCGGCGTGGCCGGGAGGTCGAGGTGCCGGAAATACAGGTGCGGGAGATCACTGTGGAGGACATCATGCGCGGCGATGACGTGGCTGTTGAAGTAGCCGAAGCACCCGTTGCGGTGGAGGAGATCGCGCCCGCCAGTGGAGCAACCTACGCGCCGCCCGTCTTCAAGCTCGAACCAGCGATGGACTCCCTGATGAAGGCCACCACGAACCGCTTCATCGGTACCGCCACCATGCAGTTCACCAGCCTGCGCGGTGACAAGACCACCACGTGGACCGTGCGGTACGCCAGCACGGCCGACCGCATGGTGGTCATCGGCCGCGACGAGCAACCGGAACACACCGAGCACACCTATGCCACCGTGATCGACCGCCGGGCCGGCACGGAAACGAACTACCTGATGGTCGGTGGGGAGCTTCGGTCAGTGACGCGAACGCTGGACAGCCGCTTCGCTTCACCATTCCCACCCGCCACCCGGGACAGCGTGCTGGCCGATACGCGCAAGCTCCTGGGACGCAACGCGCAGCACCGCCTGCTGCAGGAGCCCGACCGTCGGCGCGAGTCGTGGGTGGACGCGAAGACCCCTTCACTCTTCCACGATGTGCTGGGCGCGCGCAAGAGCTGGGGCGGTGTGGAGGTGCTGCTGCGCGGCCCCATGATCGCCAGCACGCGACCTGGCATGCCGCTGGAGGTGACTTACCGCTACAGGAACGAGGAAACGATGACCATGCGCGTGCTGGAGCTGAAGCCCGGCGACAGGGACCCGAAGGCGTTCCACATCACTCCGGCGAGCTTCCGTTGAATCGGGGATTCAGCCCAGTCGCGCAGGCATGCTCCCTTCGTGCTTGGAGAAGCGGCGGCGAGGCATGGATCCGCCGGACGCCCTGCGCCGCGACGGGTTACCTTCAGCGCCCAATCCAGCCACCATGCGCACCCTGCTGCTCAGCATCGCCTTGACCGGTGCCCTTTCTTCCACCACCGCCTCCGTGCCACGCAGCCCCTCGGCACCGCAGGCCACCAATGCCTTCACGGGCAGCTTCCGCATGGAGACGCACCTCTTCCGCAACGGCAAGGAGGACCGGAACAGCCCGATGAACCTGCTCTATTGGAGCCGGCCCGACATGACGCTCTACCAGGTGATGGTGCCGGGGCAGAAGGAGACCATGAGGATGCTGACCGACCTGCGGAGCGATTGGACCTACACCATCGTTGACGACGGGCAGGGCAACCGTACCGCCATGAAGATGCGCATGCCCGACCTGGCCGCCATGGCCGACGATGAGGCGGAGCGCGGTGACAAGCCCACAGTGACGGTGACCAAGGAGACACGGACCATTGAAGGCCACACCTGCACCAAGGTGATCGCCACCAGCAAGGAAGGCACATGGACCGGCTGGATCGCCATGGGGCTGAAAGGGCCATTCGCCGACATGGCGCGGAGCCTCGATCAGCGCGCCGGCCAGCAGAGCCTGAAGGGGCATCCTCATCTGGAGGGCTTCCCGCTCGAATTCGAGTGGGTGCCGGTGAAGGATCAGGAACGCGTGGTCTGCTACGTCAAGGACCTGGTGGCCGGCAAGGTGGACGACAGCCTCTTCGACCTGAGCGGCTACCAAGTGATCGAGCTGCCGAGCTTCGCCATGCCGCAGCGCTGATACGAAGCCGTGCGCCCGGTGCGTTCATCGGGCATGCGCCGCGCCATCGGGATCGCCTGCTGCTCCATCGCCCTTGCGGCGCACGGCCAGCCGCTGAAGCCCCGGGGCGGGCCGGGCGGCACGCTGTCCTTGGGCGGGCGCAGCGCCATCAGCCTCTTCAACGATGGCCATGGCGGCGCTCCGGGCCTGGGCACGGGGGGGCAGTTCCGCATCCGGCTCAGCGAGCGCGTCAACACCGATTGGTTCTACGACTACCTGGCGGGGCCCGCAGGCACCGGCGCCCATCGCATCGACCAGCACATCGGCTGGAGCGCGCTGTACTACCTGCGGGCGTCGCGTCCCGCGCAGCCCTTCTTCCAGCCCTACGTGCTCGCCGGCCACTGCTTCGACTACACCCGGCAACGCGCGAACAACGACCCCGCGAACCAGGCCGAACGGTGGAGCAGCGCCGTGCAGGCCGGGCTGGGCGCGCACTTCAACCTCACTCCCCGTTGGGACATCAGCACCGTGGTGCAGTACATGTCGCACCTCGGCACCGACGTGCATGCCGAGGAGCATGATGGCGAAGTCCACTTCCATCAGGAGAAGGGCGGCAGCCTGGAGGGCCACCTGCTGCTGCACCTCAGCTTCAACTACAAGCTCCTCGACGCATGGTGAGGCGCATGCTGTTGCTGATCGCCGTGGCGCAGGGGCTGCATGCAGCGGCCCAGGAGACGGCTCCCGCCCCTTCGCCCTGGCTGCTGCGCGGCTCGGGCGCCATCAGCCCGGGATTCATGTCGCAGCACCCCATCACCAACATCTACCTGGTGGGCAAGGCCGAGCTCTTCACCGATGCGCGCATGAGCTTCCGCGGCGAGCTGCTCTGGTACGTGGATGCGCAGCAGCAAACGCCGCTGCTCGACCAGAACCATCAGATCGCCGCCGGCCCCTTCTACCACTGGGTGGTCGGCCGTCTCGACCTGGCACTGGGCTTCGAGCCCGGCCTTTCCTTCACGCGGCCGCGGCAAGGCATCTTCGCACCTGAGGAGGTCGCACCCGTGCGCGCCATTCCCAACATCGCGCTCTGCTCGGGCCTCACCTTCTCCGTGTGGGAGTACTTCCAGTTCTTCATCGATGCGCGCTACATCCACGGGAACTACACCGGCCCGTACAGCGCTGCCGTCCCCTTGGATGAATTCGTGGTCGGCGCAGGCCTCGGCTGGCAGGTGCGGCTCAAGAAGTGAGCGCGACCTTCGCGCCATGCGATCACGCACGGCGATGCAGGCGCTGCTCGATGAAGCCTACGAGCGCTACGCGCAGCCGGGCTTCATCGCCGACGATCCCATCCAGCTGCCGCGAGCATTCAGCCGCCGCGCCGATGCGGAGGTCATCGGCTTCCTCACCGCCACCATCGCCTGGGGCCAGCGCAAGACCATCATCGCCAACGCCTGGAAGCTGGTGCAGCTGATGGACGAAGCGCCCCACGACTTCGTGATGAACGCCTCCCCCGCCGAACTGCGACGCGTGGAGGGCTTCGTGCACCGCACCTTCAACAGCATCGACCTGACGCACTTCGTGAAGGGGCTGCGCCATGTGTACACGACCTACGGCGGGCTGGAGGACGCCTTCCTCGACGAGGGGCGTCCGGGACCGATGGACCAGGCCATACACCGCTTCAAGCAACGCTTCTTCGAGCCCCGGCACCAGGCTCGCACCGAGAAGCACGTGGCCGACCCGCTGAAAGGCAGCAACGCCAAGCGCATCAACATGTTCCTGCGCTGGATGGTGCGCCCCGGCGACCGCGGCGTGGACCTGGGCCTGTGGCGGCGCATCGCGCCCGGCGAGCTGATGATGCCGCTTGACGTGCACACCGGCCGCGTGGGGCGCGAGCTGGGGCTGCTCGTGCGCAAGCAGGACGACTGGAAGGCGGTGGAGGAGCTCACGGATGCCCTGCGCGCCTTCGATGCCCGCGATCCGGTGAAGTACGACCTCGCGCTCTTCGGGCTGGGGGTGGCCGCCGGCCGGCCCTCCGGGCCGCGCGGCCGGTAATTTCGCCCGCACCATGATCGTCCGCATCGTCAAGATGACCTTCGCCCCGGAGCACATCGGCCGCTTCCAGCAGCTCTTCGAGGGCTGGAAGGGCCGCATCCGCGCTTTCCCCGGCTGCCGCCACCTGGAGCTGCTGCACGACACGGCCGACCCGCGCGTATTCTTCACCTACAGCCATTGGGACGGCCCGGACGACCTGGAACGCTACCGCACCAGTGCCGTCTTCAGCGAGGTGTGGCCCACGGTGAAGCCGCTCTTCGCCGCGCCCACCGAGGCCTGGACCGTGGAGCGCGCGCACCTGCTGCCGTAAGGCACCGCCTTTGCACGATCTTCGCAGTCGGCCCCTTCCACCCTCACGCACCCCCATGACCCGGACCCTTCTCTCGGCCCTCCTGCTCCTCCCCTGCACGCTGCTGGCGCAGCGCTCCGCCCAGGACCACCTGGATGCCGCCCGCGCCGCGTACGGCTCCGGCGCCCTGGAGGCCGCCCTGGCACATGCCGACAGCGCCCTCCGCATGGAGGAGGGCCTCGATGGCGCCCTCAAGCTCCGCGGCGACATCAAGCAGCGGCAGCGCAACTTCCACGGCGCCCTCATGGACTATGCCCGGGCCGAGAAGCAGGACCCGGACGACCCGCGCCTCTTCGTGAGCCGCTCCGCCGTGCACATCACCCAAGGCAACCTGCGCGAGGCCGTGCGCGACTGCGACCTCGCCCTGAACCTGGACCCCAACGATGCCGACGCCTGGTACAATCGCGCCTGCGCCGACTACATGGGCCGCAACAACGACGGGGCCATGAAGAGCCTGGAGCGCGCCGTGAAGCTGAAGGGCGACCACGCCGACGCACTCTTCCTGCGCGGCGTGGTGCGCGGGGAGCAGTACAAGGAGGCCGCCGGCATCGCCGACCTGCAGGCCGCGCTGCGCATCAACCCCGACATCCCCGGCGGCTGGATGAGCCTGGGCGTGCTGCAATTCGAGCATCAGGCCTACGACGAGGCCATCGCCACCTTCACCCGCGTGATCGACGCCGACGACCCCGAGCGCCGCACAGCCCACTTCTACCGGGCCGACTGCCACTACCAGAAGGGCGACAAGGATGCCGCCTGCCCCGACTACCGGCGCAGCGCCGAGCTGGGCGACAAGGACGCCCAGTTCATCGTGCGCAACTATTGCAACACCGACGCGGAGAAGATCCCCAAGAAGCCCCGCAAGGAGCGCAAGACGGTGATCGAATTCTGAGCGCTGCCGGGCAACGCGCCTGCGGCACAGGCAACGGCACTCGGCACCCGCGCAGCGCCCGCTATCTTGGCCGCCCATCTCAGGCATGCTGGCGCTCATCCGCAAAGAGGTCCGGGGCTTCCTCGGCTCGCTCATCGGCCACATCGTGATCGCGGTGTTCCTGCTGCTCACCGGGCTGTTCCTCTGGGTGTTCCCGGACAACATCCTGGACAGCGGCTTCGCTGACCTTGGCCCGCTTTTCTTCGTCGCCCCCTGGGTCTTCCTCTTCCTGGTGCCGGCGGTGACCATGCGCAGCTTCAGCGAGGAGAAGCGCACCGGCACCATCGAGGTGCTGCTCACCAAGCCCCTGAGCGAGCTGCAGATCGTGCTGGCCAAGTACGCCGCCGCCGTGCTGCTGCTGGGCGTGGCGCTGCTGCCCACCCTGGTGTACGTGTGGAGCGTGGACCAGCTCTCCACCGCGGTAACCGCCGTGCCCCCCGGTTCGGTGAGCTGGCGCATCTGGCTCTGGCACCTCCTCTCGGCGCTGAATGCCGGCGCGTGCGCCTGGCTGCTTGTTCGCCGGGGGCGGAGCCGCGGCTGGAGCCGCACCGGCTGGCTCACCCGTGCGCTGGCGGTGCTCGGCTGGGCCATCGCCTTCCGCGCCGTGGTGCATTGGATGCTCTTCATCGGCGGGGTGGACGCCGGCGCCACCTGGGGCTCCTACATCGGCCTCTTCCTGCTGGGTGCCTGCTTCGCCGCCATCGGCCTGCTCGCCTCGGCCCTCACCGACAGCCAGATCGTGGCCTTCCTCATCGCCGTCTTCCTCTGCTTCTTCCTCTACCTGGGCTTCGACCTCATCGCCAGCTTCGACGTGATGGGCGGCCTCGAGGGCCCCATCAAGGCCATCGGCATCCAGCAGCACTACCAGAGCCTCGGCCGCGGCGTGCTCGACCTGGGCGATGTGCTCTACCACCTGGGCGTGATCACCATCTTCCTGCTGCTCACCCGGGCAGCGCTGCAAAGCCGCACCTGGTAGGATGAGCCCGAAATCCGCCCTGCGCAGCAAGCGCCTCACCGACCTCACCGAGCTGCTCATCGGCATCGGCATCGTAGGCCTGGTGCTCTTCATCGCCTCCTTCGCCCGGGTGCGGGTGGACCTCACCAGCGAGCAGCGCTATACCCTCACCCCCGCCACCAAGGAGCTGGTGGCGGGGCTGGAGGACGTGATGTACGTGAAGGTGTACCTCACCGGCGAGCTGCCCGCCGACCTCAAGCAGCTGGAGCGCGCCACGCGCGATGTGCTCGACGAGATGCGCGCCGCCAACCCCGACCGCATCCACTACAGCTTCGTGGACCCCAGCGCCAGCCCCGACGACAAGACGCGGCGCGAGGTGTACGACCAGCTGCAGGGCCAGGGCCTCACCTACAGCAGCATCCGCATCAAGGAGAAGGGCGGCTTCAGCGAGAAGATCGTCTTCCCCGGCGCGCTGGTGACCTACCGCGACAAGACCGTGGCCGTGCAGCTGCTGAAGACCCAGCTGCGCACTCCCGATGCCGACATCGTGGCGCGGTCCATCACCAACCTGGAGTACGAGCTGGCCAGCGCCTTCCGGCAGGCCACCACGCGGCAGCGGCCCCGCATCGCCTTCCTCGAGGGGCACGGCGAGCTCTCCGAGCTGGAGACGGCCGACATCAGCAACGCGCTGAGCGCCCTCTACGACGTATCACGCGTGCGCATCGACGGCCGCATCGACGCCCTGAGCTCGAAGAACGAGGTGATGCGCTACCGCACCAACAACTACGAGGCGCTCATCGTGGCCAAGCCCGACAGCGTGTTCAGCGACCGCGACCGCTACGTGCTGGACCAGTTCGTGATGAACGGCGGCCGCATCCTGTGGTGCATCGATGCCATGGACCCGCGCCTCGACAGCCTGCGCAAGAACCAGTTCAGCATGGCCACGCCCCGCGAGCTGGGCATCGAGGAGCTCCTCTTCGCCTACGGCGCGCGCATCAACAAGGACCTGGTGCTCGACCGCAGCTGCGCGCCCATCGAGATCTTCACCCAGCCCTACGGCAACCAGCGCAAGCTGGAGCGCTTCCCGTGGTACTTCGAGCCGGTGGCCGTGCCCCAGAGCGCCCACCCCGTGGTGGCCAACATCGACCCGGTGCACTTCCGCTTCGCCAGCACCGTGGACACCATCGGCGCCGACAGCATCCGCAAGACCATCCTGCTCACCTCCTCGCCCCTGTCGTTCGCCCAGCGCAACCCGGTGCGGGTGAGCCTGGGCATCGTGGAGGTGGACCCCGGCTTCGCCAAGCGCAGCACGCCCTACCTGCCGCTGGCCGTGCTGCTGGAGGGCAGCTTCCGCAGCGCCTACTACGACCGGCTGCCCACTGCGCTCATCAGCGACCCCAACGTGGCCTACCGCGAGCGCAGCCCCCGCACCGCCCAGCTCGTGATCGGCGACGGAGACGTGATCGGCAACCGCGTGGACCCCGCCAAGGGCATGTACTACATGCTGGGCTTCGACCGCTACGCCAACGCCAAGATCTACGGCAACCGCGAGCTGATCATGAACGCCATTAACTACCTGCTGGACGACCGCAGCCTCATCAGCATCCGCTCGCGCGCCATCACCCTGCGCCAGCTCGATGCCCCGCGCGTGGAGCGCGAGCGCCGCACCTGGCAGGCCATCAACCTGGGCGCGCCACTCCTGCTCACCCTGCTCCTGGGCCTCGCCTACCACCAGCACCGGCGCCGCGCCAACGCCGCGCCTCCCGCACGCCGCGCATGAACCGACGCCTCCTCCTCCTCATCGCCCTGCTCGCGGCCCTGGCCGCTGCCGCGTGGTGGCTCAGCCGCCGCTCCTCCTCCAGCACGCTCGACACCGTGCTCGCCGACTTCCCCATCGCCGATACCGCCCGTGTGGACCGCATCTTCATCTCGGACCGCAAGGGCCGCAGCGTGGACCTGCGCCGCACCCCGGCCGGCTGGACGGTGAAC
>ERZ761607.633-NODE-633-length-56884-cov-104.918088_pt1 | contig 56884 bp, 45 predicted proteins | sample MGYA00511164_ERZ761607 | MGnify/ENA primary metagenome ERZ761607 (study PRJEB28899, sample SAMN02445080) | bioreactor sludge metagenome | biome: EBPR sludge | place: Australia: Brisbane, Thorneside Wastewater Treatment Plant | collected 2011-06-22 ...
ATTGTCATTAAATTCTCGCCCTTTAATCTAAACTAATTTCATTGAAGTACTTACCTACCAACTCTCATAAATTGGGTATTTGTTTTGCAAAGGTGCAGCGCACCAAAATATAGGTAGCCACCAAGTTAAATGCCCCATTAACAAGGTGCAGCGCACCGTAATATACTGTCAAGCATGTTTAAAAGCCTTTTTCGGTAAGCCTTTGAGCATGCCGATAATTCGAACCTTGCGTAAATTAGTATAAAGAAAAGGCAAGCTAATTATGGGATAAAAGGGGTAGCTAAGTTCCCCATTTTTTTTTGCCCGATATGCAGGTTAGTTAGCGGTTGGGTTTTGGAGGAGTCCTTTTACATCTGTTTTAACAATACACAAATCGGCATTTTGGTTTTTGGTTAAGTACCCGCAGAGTGCAAAACCACCATCGGGGGTTAAAAGAACGGCATTGGCAGCATCGTCTTCGGTATCGCCTATTTCTTGTTTCCAATCTAAATGACCGTTTCTAAAAAGTTTGAGCAGCCATATATCTTTACCTTTTTGCCCGTAAGAATTAGTATAACCTGCCACTATAAACCCGCCATCGGGCAAAAAGAGGATACTTCGGGCGGCATCATTGCCATTTTCGCCTATGGTTTTGTTCCATATTTCAGCGCCATCGGTTGGGCTAAACTGCACTACCCAAAGGTCTAAACTACTATCTTTTAAAGATTGGGTATGCCCGGCTGCGGTAATTCTGCCATCGGGAAGTAAAGTTAGGGCGGTAAACACATCGTTTTTAACCCCTCCCGATGTTTTTTGCCACAGGAGTTTACCATTGGTATGCGCCATCACAATCCAGCCATTGGTAGGCTCATCGGGATTTTGCTGGGTAAAGCCGGCAAGTATAAAGGTAGAATCAGAAGCCATAACCAAAGCAGTGGCGGCATCGTTTGCGGCGGGGTTGCCGTAGGTAAAAATTTGTATCAGGTTGCCCTGTTTATCAAACTGTGCCAGCAGTGCATCGGTTTGCAGTGCATTTGATTGTTGAATATGTCCTGCCACCCAAATAGTTGAGTCAATGGGGTGTTGCACCACCGCTAATGCGCTCATGGCAACCGTATCTAAAGCAGCAGTTTGCTCCCATAAAATACGCCCTTCAGCATTTAAGTTTAGCAGCAGAATATGGCTCGATGTGGGTGTTTTTGTTGTACCCGCAGCGTAATAAAGATTATTGTAGGCAGGGGTTATGCCATGCAATACAGTGGCGTGTTGTGCGCCAACAGTTTGCCGCCTTTCCAGTTGCCCGTGTGCATCGGTTTTAATAATCCAGCCATCGGCGTTACCATTGCCCCATGAGGCAGTACTGCCTACTATTAAATAACCCCCATCGGGCGTAAGGGCAATGACATTACCTTCATCTGCACCGGCTCCGCCAAAGGTGTTTAAAAAGGAGATATTCAGATTTGCCTGAGCCGATTTAATTTGCTCCTGTGCATACCGGTCATTGGGTTGATAGCCCAAAGCAGTTTGGTAAAAATTGAGCGCTTCGGCATAGGCTTTCTGCTTATACAGGCTATCGGCTATCTGAACATTATAGAGGTACTGTTTTTCATTGGCGCTGGTTTGGTTTTGCCAGTATTTTACCCCTACCAGTACACCCGCCACCAACAGCAATAGCATAAATAGTTTACCGGCAAAAGAAGTACCTGTTTTTGGTGTATCATTCATGGTACAAAATTAGGGTAGAAATGTGAAACCGACTAACCCTTTTGGGTAGTATATGTGCCAAACCTCAAAATTTGCATGATACAGGCGTTATTTTATCCCGATGTTACAGAAAAACTCAATTCTGCCTATTAGCAAATTAAACACCTACAACGTTTGCCACAAAAGGCTTAGAGCCCATTTAATTAGTCAAGCTGAAAAGTTTTTGAACTTTTTTTTTGCCAAACCCGAAAATTGGTGTAAATTGCATAAAATTTTAACACTATTTTGCGAATATGCCAATAAACGTATCTATTTAGCTGCTCGCAACTTGTTTTTTGCTGCTGCCATTTAAGATTTAAGTTTTCGGAGTTTTAAATCTGCTTTGAACCACCAAAATTGTCAATTCTTAATCTTCCCAACATGAAACGCATATTTACCCTTTTCTTTGTTTTGTGCACAATGGGCAGTTTGCCCTCCTTAATGGCACAAAATTCGCCTTCTAAAAGGTATGTTGAAAGTGAAGAAGTAAAAAATCTTCAACGCGATACACCTATTCCTGTACGCATAGCCACGTACCGGTTCAAAAAAATTACTGCAAACAAAAGTTTGGTGGAGTTTACCGAATTGGACGCTCTTAAACTTGAAAAGTACTTTATGGATATGCCCGGTATGCTCTCTTGTGCTACCGATGCGTTAGACAAACAAGTACGGGTAATAGCCCGAAGAGAGGTAAACGGCAAGGAATTTTTTTTCCCTCAGGAACTGGTAAATGCACTGCACACTATGGGCTATGCGGTTATTAGCCTTGCTGCCAGTGATGAAGACGTTATTTTTGTGGTAAGTAACCGATGCAAAAATACAGCGGTGGTAATGCCCGGCGGCGCTGAATTAGTAGGTAGTGATTGTACCGACTGCGGCAAACAAAAGGTTAGTCAGGATTTGCTCAATAAGTTTAAAGATGCCAATTTTGGGGGCGAACTCATTGATTTTGGTAGCCCCGAGTTGGATACCAGTGTATCTAATGAGCAGTAGTTTGGTTGTTTAGTTTTTCCCCGTAAAGACCTATTTACCAGCACACATCGGCAAGCGAAACCTCATCGGGGGCATAAGGAAGCAGGTAGTTTGAGCATTGGTGTTTAACTAAGGCGCGAGCAGTAGTTTCGCCTATGGCTATTACCGTTTGATGCGGGTGAATAGCGTACTTTTTGCAGTATGTTTCTACATTTAAGGGACTGGTAAAAACCAATATATCCGATGCAGGCAAAGCAAAACAGGCAATTGGTGTATTTTCATATACCGTAAGGTTAATAGCCTTAATGGCATTACCCGCATGTTGCTGAACCGTCATTTGTGCATTAGCCGCCTGTGGAAAGATAACTGTTTTTCCTGATGCTTTTTCTGCAAACCAAGCGGCAGTTTGCGGAGGATAAGACCCGCCCTCAAAAGCTACTTCATATCCTAATGCCGCAATAGCCTGAGCAGTACCCTTGCTAATAGCTGCCAACTGTATTTGCGGGTGTAATACGGGGTTTTGGTCAAAGAAAAACTTAACGGCATTTTTACTGCTGAAAAAAATCCAGTCTGCCGGGGGTATTTGGGGGTTAAAGGTTACGGGGGTAAACTGAATTAAAGACTGCGCATGAACCGCATATTGCCTTTGTTGCATGGCTTTAAGGAAGTAGCTATCTTGTGGCAAATTTCGGGATATAAATAGCGTTTTGGCATTTTTGGCATGTAGTATATGCAACGCTTTTTGCTCCAATACCGTTGCATTATTGCCTTTTAGATACACCCGATTAGGAAAATCTTGTTCATGCCCTGACTGTGTAACCCAAAGCTGGTAAGTTTTATCCCACAGTTGATTGCAGTAAACGCCTATGGGCTGCTGACAACCGCCGCCTAAGCCGTGCAATATATTTCGCTCCAGAGCCACCACCTGAGCCACATTGGGATCATGCAGGTACTGAACGGCTTGCTGCATTGATACATCGTTTTCTCTAATTTGGTAAGCCAAAACCCCTTGCGCCGGAGCGGGTACCATTTGTAGTGGAGTAAGTTGAATAAGGATATAACCTTCCGAAATTAGGTTAAGCCTTTTTAATCCGGCAAAAGCCAATACTACGGCATCGCAGCCATTACCCACCTTAGCCAATCGGGTAGGTACATTACCCCTAATATCGGTAAGTTGCAAATCGGGTCGCAAGGCTCGCAGCTGCGATTTTCGGCGAGCAGCCGAAGTACCTACTATAGCTTCCTGTTTTAAACTTAGGGGCAGTGCCGGATTACACGCATTAGGGTGAATAACCAATACATCAAAAGGGTCTTCGCGATAAGAAACCGCCGCAATGGTTAAACCCGATACGGGCTGTGTGGGCACATCTTTATAGGAGTGAACAGCAAGGTCTATACTACCTTGCAGCAGGGCATCTTCTAATTCTTTGGTAAAAAAACCTTTACCCTCCATTTTACTAAAGCTCAGGTGCTGAATGGCATCGCCCCGCGTTTTAATAACCTTTATTTCTACCATAAAACCGGCATCTTGCAATAATTGGGCGGCATAATTAGCCTGCCATAATGCCAGCTCACTTCCTCTTGAACCAATAATGATGGGTTTATTCATGGCGCAAAAGTACAAAAACCAATCTACACCTTTGCTATTTGGGCTGCAAGTAACCACTACTGCTCCAAAAAAAACAGCCATGAAGCGTTTATGTTAAAGTATAAAATGCAACCCAATTTAGTGCGTGCTTGAAAATTTGACTACATTTGCGCTTAGTTAAACATACCTGCCAAAGTGAACAGCTAACCACATAAAAGTTGGTTTTAACAGTGCTATCATCTCCACCAAATCAGAGCAATGGTAATAGTAGTGTCAGTATTTAGTCAATTTGTGCAGTAAAACACCCCTATTAACCCGCTTACCGCCACAATGCTTTATTTTAGCCGCAAACTTAGGTGGTACGAATTTTGCAGCGATTCAGGCTAAAAAAGTTTCTTTACCCAAAACAAACCCTATAAGCAAATCACCAAAAATTGTAAACCTCAAAATTAAATACATCAAAAAATGCTTAACGAACAAAACCCCAATATGTACGAGCAGGGAAATCAGAACCAAATTTCGGCTATACGGGATATACTTTTTGGTCAGAACATGAAAGTATATGAAGACGAGTTTACCCAAGTTAGGGCTTTAATAGCCCAAAACAAAAGTGAAGCCGAAAGCAACCTGCGCATGACTAACGAGCAATTGAGTCAGCTTGTTATGGATACCGAAAGAAGACTGCTGGACCAAATGCAGAAAAACCACGAAGCGCTGCTTGCTGCTATAGCTAAACTGACCGATGAAAAATTAGACCGCCGGCTGCTGGGTAAATTGTTGGGCGATATAGGCTCGCATATAGCCATGTAAAGCAGTGTTCCACTACCTGTTAGCAGCCAAAATGACCATGTTGTTGCTTATGCCATATTAGCTCCTTTGAAAAAGCAAAGGCAAAGAAAAAACACACTTCGCTCCTTACAATTTACCCTTTACCGTAAAAACAACAACCAGCTCTCTTCGTTTTTACTCCGATGCCCCCATACGCAAACGCACACCATGAACAATCAGTCCCAACAGCATACTCTGGTAGAAAAGTATTTGATGGAAAAACTGCAATCTATCATTTTGCAGGAAGACCGCCGTCAAATACAAGATATATCGGGTAGTTTGCAAAACCTTAAAGTGGATATTGATGCACTAAACCATGAATTTGCCAAAATGCAGGGTGGTGTATCTATGCTGGTTGACAACCTGAATAACCCCGAAAAGTTAGATGCAAGGGTATCGCCATTGGTGAATATGCGCATACAACAACTGAAAAAAAATTTTTATCAGGAGTTTGGTTATGAGGTAAAAGAAACGGTAAAAGAGGAGCTGGAAAGTTCAAAAGATGAGTTTATAGAAGTGCTGTACCCCATAATAGGCAAATTAGTACAACGTTACGTTCGCTACCAGTTCGACATATTTTTAGAAAATGCCCAAAAAGGAATAGGTAATACTTTTTCGGTAAAATGGTGGAAACAGATTTTCCATACCCTCCTAACCGGCGAAAGTATGACCGAACGGAGTGTAAAAGCTGCAATGCCGGCACAAGTAGAAGAGGTGTTTGTTATTCAGTCGTTTTCGGGTTTGCTCATAGGGTATTACTCACGCAGCAATACCGCCGACCCCGATTTAATTGCCGCCATGCTCACCGCCATTCAAAATTTTGTGAGCGATGCGTTTAAGTCTGAATCGGGTAATTTGCAAACTATTGACCACGAAAATCAACGCATTTACTTGCATAACTTTTACAAACATTACACCGCTACGGTTATATCGGGCGCTACTGATGCTGCCACCGCAGAAAAACTAAATCTTGCCCTTTCCGATTTTAGCAGCCAGCATATACCTGCTGCATTAACCGAAATAGACGACAGCCTTTTTAACGGCGTATCGCGGCACTTACGGGAAATTTTTGAAGATTTTGACCCAACTTAAATGTATCTTTGCGCGGCGGCATTAACCTACCAAACAAGGAGCAGTACTATCATTAATGAGAACAATTACAAAAAAAGTTATTCTGACAGGCAGTTTTGCTGTGGGTAAAACCTCCCTCATCAGCCGGTTTGTTTACCAAAAATTTTCGGCAACTTATAAAACTACCCTTGGTGTGCGTATAGACCGCAAAACCGTAGAACTACCCGAAATAACAATAAATATGCTTATATGGGATATAGGCGGCGAACAAACACAGCTAAGAGTGCCCGAAACTTACTATTTGGGCAGTAGCGGCGTTATTTATGTTTATGATATTTCAAGACCTTCTTCCTTTTCCCAAATACATGATGACCTTGCCTACCTTAAAAGTAAGCTCCATGATATACCCTTAGTCATAGTAGGCAATAAAACAGACCTGCTTGACCCTGTAACATTAGAAGAAGCAAAACAATTGGTACCCGTAAACACCCACTTTTTTACCAGCGCCAAAGACGGCACTAATGTAGAATCCCTATTTATTTACTTAGCCAAACAACTGGTAAATGACCCTTCCGGAATTTAAACAGCAGTATTGTTTTCCACAGGTTCAGGCGGTTATCTTTACCGGCGATGGTAACATTTTAGATAGCTGTGAAACCCTTTTTATTGCTAAAAACAATAATGAAAAATCCATATTTGAAGCATTTCCTTTACTTGACGGCGTTAGAGCTACCCTGCTCTCACTCTCTCCGCTGAGTACCGATAAAGTTCACTTGCCTCGGGTTGAATTGGTTTTTGATGACCAATTCCTTATTGTTGATATGACCGTCTCATCGGTTTGGTATCAGGGTGGCGTGGCTTATTTGTGGATAATTCAAAACCTTACCGAGCAATATAATTATCTTTTTATTGTTCAGCAGGAGCGAAACGAATCTATTATTGAAGGACAAAAACTGCGCACCGAAAATGAAATTCTTGACCTTCATAAAGATATTGACATCTTAAACAAACTCCGAAAAAGCCGAAAAGAACTCAATATCTCTGTTTCATCTGAGCTCGAAATGCCCCTCAACAAAATTATGGCGCTCACTGCCAAACTTAAAGATGCCGCACAAACGCCCCAGCAAGAACAGTACCTGCGTACCATAGAAAGGGCAATTGCACTCATAGATGACCAAATTACCCAAACCCGACCTGCTCAGTTAGACCTGTTTTTAGTGCCGCCCGACCGTACCGATATTGATTTAACCAATCTTATATGGAGTGTAATTAAAATTTACAACCTCAACCACCTCATCAAAAATCACCCCTTTTACCTCCATGTAAAACCCAATTTTCCGGCATTAGTAGTAGGCAATAAACCCCGCATTGCCCAGCTTCTACACAATTTTATTTACCACGCATTTTTTACTTACAAGGGCAGCTCTACTACCCTTACCGCCTCTGTTATAGATGCTAAAAGCACTCACTGCCGTATTTGCCTTTCTATGACCTGTGTGCCTATGGCTGGGTTGTTGGATTCAGAACTGAAAGAAATGGGCGCACAAATAACCGATGATATTGCAGCTCTGGCTTTTAGTCTTAAAGGCGATTTTGAGTTATTTACTTTGCCCGACCAAAAAAGCATTCTCATGCAACTGATAATCCCTTTCAGATTGCCACAGGAAAACCCGATAGATTTTACTACCCTGTAACAGGCAAAAAAATTAATTAAAAATATATTATATATACCCCTCACCCAAAACAAAGGCTAATGACCCCAATTATTCAAGGTACTCAATTAACCAAATCATACGGCGCTCTACAAGTGCTAAAAGGGGTAAATATAATGGTAAATAAAGGCGAAATTGTATCTATTGTTGGCGCATCGGGAGCCGGAAAAAGCACCCTGCTGCATATATTAGGCACACTCGACCGTCCCGATTCGGGCTCACTTATCATTGGAGATAAAGATATTAACCGCCTCTCCGAACGGGAGCTTGCTAAATTTAGAAACCGGCACATTGGGTTTGTATTTCAGTTTCACCACCTGTTGCCCGAATTTACCGCCCTCGAAAATGTGTGTATGCCGGCTTACCTCATGGGAAAATCTGATGCCGAAGCTACTAAAAAAGCCCAAGAACTTCTACAGTTCCTGGGGTTGGCTAACCGAATGAACCACAAACCCACCGAGTTATCGGGAGGCGAACAACAAAGGGTGGCCGTTGCAAGGGCGCTCATTAACCAACCCGATGTGGTACTGGCTGATGAACCATCGGGAAATTTAGATTCTGATAACTCGCGCGAATTGCATAAACTGTTTTTTGAGCTGCGCAATCAGTTTACCCAAACGTTTGTAATAGTTACCCATAATGAGGAACTGGCTAATATGTCGGATAGGAAATTGGTTATGAAAGACGGCGCTATGCTGCCCTCTCAGTAAGCCCCCTCCCCTTCTGCTCATACTTAACGGCATTGGGTATGTTGGCTTTTTTGTTTACTTTTGTTGTAAACTTGCACACTCACCTACATTTTCCCTTACTTTATGAAACAATTAACCACCTTTTTGTGTAACTACAGCATCAATTGGGCAATTTATGCACTGCTTTCAATCATGTTACTCCAAAGTGGCTGTTTGGGGAGCAGTACCCCAAAAACGCAAAAAACGCCCATTATCCTTAAACCCGATATTGCCGATAAACAAGCCCAATCACAGCCACCTACTCCTCCTCAGCCACCTGCTAATACCACCATACCCACCACAAATATACCAGATTCTCCACCCAAAGAGGAGTATAACCCTACCACGCAGCAGCAAGAAACTCCACATGAAACCAATAAAATAAAAACAGAGCCGGCTATTTACCAAATAGCGCTGATGTTGCCCTTAGGATTACAAAATTTTGTACCCAATGCTGCCAACGATTCTGTACCCGAGAACGCTTTATTAGCGCTGGAGTTTTATGAAGGCGCATTGCTGGCTTTAGATAAACTTCAGCAAGAAGGCGTACCCATACAAGCAACACTATACGATACCGACAACAACACAACTACCGCCCAACAAATACTAAATCAACCACAACTGCAAAATGTCCACCTGATTATCGGTCCTGTGTATTCCAAAGAACTAAAACCGGTGGCTGCTTTTTCTCAACAGCATAAAATACCCCATATTTCGCCCCTGTCGCCATCGGGAGCGGTAACATCAGACAATCCACATTACCTTATTGCTAATCCATCTATAGAAGCGCAGTGTGCCGCTATTTATCGCTATATAGCCCAAAACTATCCGGTAAACAAACGCATCATTACCGTATGTGCCAATAAACCTAACGAAATTTCGATGGCAAATCTTTTTTACCGGTTTGGGCAATTTTTTGGCAACGCTACTGCTGAATTTGCAGCCCCTATTCCGGTTAATCAGTTTGTGTATAACAGAGCAGGCATTGCAGATATAGAAAGCTATTTATCTGCAAATGAGGAAAATATGGTAGTAGTAACCTCTTTCGACAATTTGCTGGTGTATGACCTAAGTACCAAGTTAAATTTGCTCCGAAGCAAATATAAAATCACCCTTTTTGGTATGCCCAACTGGCTCAGTTTTGAAACTATAGAGCTGGAGTACCTCGCAAACTTAAACTTGCACCTGCCGCTTCCGTTTTGGCAAGATAAAACCAATCCCGATGTGGCTGCATTTAAACGGTTATACTTTCAAAACTATAAAACAACGCCTTCTGAATACGCCTGCCGCGGATACGACCTCATAATGTGGGCAGGCAGAGCGCTTAAAAATAACGGTAAAGACTTTTACCGGCGCCCACATGAGGTAAACAGCAAAGGGTTGTTTACTAACTACATTTTTGAGCCCTCTTGGGCAAACCAATATACACAACCAACAGCCCTACCAAATACCGATTTTCTTGAAAACAAGTTTACCAATATAGTGCGCTTTAAGCCCGATACAGGTTTTGAGCGGGTAAACAGATGAAAATGTAGCAATGAGTAGATAGTTGTTGGTGTAGCGCACCAAAATATAGGCAGCAACCATGTTAAATGCTCCAGTAACAAGGCAGCGCACTGTAATATACTGTCTAACTTGCTTAAAGCCTTTGAGCAAGCTCATAATTATACAACCTCTCGTTATTAAACTGTAGCTGCACCCTCTTAGAAGTTGGGGGTAGCAAATGGCGCGCTTGAGTGGTAAAAAAAGAAAGGCTGTCTAAAAAGTCATCAGTTTTTGCACACCACACAGGCTTTATGTTTATGCCTAAACAGGCAATTAGACACAAAACAAGGCAATTTGCTGAAATTGCAGACTTTTAGACAGCCCTTGGCTGTAAAGTATCGTAAGTAATTACAAAATTACAGGTAGCACAATTTACCGTATGTAGGTGTTTTGTTGAATCCAGCAGCGCACGGTAAACGGACCCCCTATGTTATAGCCTTTAAAAAATAGGTTTTCTTTATTAGGAAATCCTTTGGCGCAGGCGTTAATTTTTTCGGAGGCGCGTGCAGCCACCGATGGGTCAATTTCTTTTGCTTTGGCATACATATCGGCAGCAACCCAGTAAACAGAGTGCCCGTCTAAGCCGTCTTCAGAACAGGAGTTTTTGCTTCGCATGTATAGGTCGCCAATAAATAGGTAAGGTTCGCCGGAACCGGGTTGTAAATCGGCTGCTTTTTTGGCATATTTACGAGCCTGCGAAAAGTTGCTGTTTACTACTTGTTCTAATTTGGCAAGCTGCATGTATGCCTTGGCTTGTTTGGCGGGGTCTGTTTCTAACTCAATAGATTGGTTGTAGTACTTAATGGCATTGCCATATTCATTGCGTTTTTGGTACTGCTGTGCTATAAACCTTGCCTGCGATGCAGAGGGCTCTAAACTTTGCCATTTGAGCAGCACTTCAAAGTAAAGCGGTGTATCGGTGCAACGGGTTTGTTTTAGTCTGGAGTAAACCTGTTTAATGGTGGTGAGGTCGTTGGGGTTGGCTCTGTACTTATCGCCATAAGTTTGCAGCACGGTGGGGCAATCGGTAGAAGCCTTGGCTACGGCAGCGGAGCTTGCTGCATCAACCCTTTCTTTCCAGTTTTCCATTACCTCTTGCACTTGTTTGTAAGTGGCTACGGCATCGGCATCTTCGTTGTTTTCTACGTTGTTGTTTACGCCGTCTATGAGTTTGTCGTAAGCGGCGTACATAGAATCGGGCTTAATAGCTTTTGAATTATAGAGCGATACTAAGTCTTTAAAGTATTGGTAAACTATATCGTACTCGGTATCTTCGGCGCTTCCCAGTACGGCTTTCTGGCGCATAAGCACAATGGCTTCGTTGTCGTGGGGTTTATACTCTGCCAGGGTTCTTGCTTTAAGGGTGTACATATAGCCGGTTTCGTTAAAATTAGTACCGCGCATGTCGTACAATTGAAAAATAGTGTCTAAGTAGGCGTAGGCTTTGGCTTCATCGGTAAAGTTTAGTTTTACCACGCCGCCATTGTCTTGGCAAACATTTTCGGGATAACCGGCAGTAGTAGTACCATCTTTACACACAGTTTCCTTAATTTGGCTTTCAAAAAATGCCTTATACATTTTTTCGCCGTCTATGTAAGGGGTTTTGCGGGCTTTTGGGGCATTTTTCATTACATAGCGCCAGTAGGGTAGTGCATCGTTGTAGAGTTTTTGTTTGGCATACTCACGGTAAAGCGAGTAGTTTTTTACCGTTTCTAAGCTGTCTTTACCCCATTTATCTCTACCCTCTGCAAAGAGTGCATCGGCTTCGGTAGCTTCTACTTTGGGGGCTTGTTGCTGGGTTTTGGGTTCTTCTTTTTTACCCTTTTTTTGGGCAAAAACCTCTATGCTTCCGGCTACAGAAAGCAGCATGATTGCAAAAGTAAGCAGGCAGGTTTTAACAATTCTATACATGGCGTTTAAAGTTTTAGATAAATTAATGTGTTGTGGGTGTAAGGAATGAGCAAAAATAGAGATATTTTTTTTGTTTTTTGGGATGGCGGTTGTTAGTCGTATTTTCGTTTAATGAACCAACGGTCGTTTAGGGTAAAGCCAAAGGTAGCGAGCAAACTGGTTTCTTTAATAAGGTCGTTTTGCAGGGTGCCTCTTTGACCAAGTTCAAAGGCAAAGTTTAATCGGGAGCGAACTCTTTTTAGAGGCATGCCCATACCCACAGTTATGCCCCACTCAGGGAGTTGCAGGTTTTGCCGGTTAAGCCTGCCGGTGGCATAATAAAAGCCTGCGTTATAGGCGGCTGCTTCCCAAAAACCACCTGCCAGCCGAGAACTGGGAATAATAGAGCCACCCACGGCAACCCGAAGGCTATTGGCAAGCGAGGCATCGGGCTGATTGTAAAACCTGAACGTTTGCCAGGGTTCCCAAGATACATCGGCGCTTATGAGCCATTGGCTTTTGCTTTGGAGCGATAAACCGGTGGTGAGTTTTAGGGGTAGGGTTATTTTGCCTTTTTCATCGTCTGTAAGGTAGAGGGTATCTACTACGCTTACTCTATCGCCTGCTACTTGTGCGCGTTCCCATCGGGTATTTTGGGTGCTGTTTATGTTTATGGCGGTATTACCGGCTGCACCCCAAACTAAATTTAATTTTTTGGTTAGGGTAAATTCATATTGTAAACCGGCGTTCCAGTTAAAACCTCGCGGAAAAATATCTTGGGTGCGTATGTTGCTGAATGTATTATCAATGGTAGGAAATGTTTGCCGGAGTTGTCGGGTTTGGGTGCCAAAAATGTAACCCACATTTACCCCTGCCGAAAACGCTTTATATTTAACGCCGTTCCCGATGTAAAACTGGTACAATTGTCCGCTGCCTAAAAACCGGTATTGAACGGTGTCTTCGGTTTGTAAAAGGTTTCGGGGAGTTGTTATATCGTAATGCAGGTAGCTGTAAGGCATTAGCCCTAAGCCGGCGCCCCAGTATTTATTTACCGGAAAAGCAAGCGCCAAATAAGACAGGGAGCCGGTAGCTGTATTTTTTGTTTGGGTGTTGGTATTTAACCACAGCGAGTTTGCCTGTAGCGCCAGCTCAAAAGTGGTAAGTTGCAGGGCGCTGTATGAAGCAGGATTTACATTATTGATATTGAGTGTAGTGCGCAGTGCAGCGCCTACGCCGCCCATAGCTCGGTTAAAAGCAAACGGTATGGGGTGAATATCGCCTATACCGGAAATTGAGTAGGGCGAATTGACCTGTTTTATTTGGGCAAAACTCTTATTGTGTAAGGAGAAAAAGATAATAAAGAGGAAAAAAGTTTTATTGATGTATGCCGACATTATAGCTTAAAATTTTGTTTAACCCGAACAAAACTGCGTAAGGGCGGGCAAATATCGGTTTTTTAAGGTTGTTTTCAAAAAAAATGGCATCGCCACCGGTTAATAATACTGTAAGAGAGCCATATAACTGTTCATATTGTGCTATTATTGCTTGTAATTCGGCAATAGTGCCCCAAATTACCCCCGATGTAATGGCGTTTTGGGTTGTATTGCCTGTAAGGTTTGGCAAAGCATTTTGCACTGTATTAAAGTGTATTAACGGTAAATTTTGGGTAAAGGTATGCAGCGCTTTAAATTTCATAGTAAGTCCGGGCGAAATGCTGCCGCCCATATATACTCCTTTGTAGGTTAAAAAATCATAGGTAATGCAGGTGCCGGCATCTATAACCAACACATTGGTTTGTGGAAAAAGGTAGTAAGCGCCTACTACTGCTGCTAATCGGTCTTTACCTAAGGTTTGGGGTGTTTGGTAGGCGTTGGTAATGGGTATGGGGGTTAAGTGTGTAAGCTGAAAACTGCGGGTGTGCGAGCTGAGCATTTCCAATATCCATTCTTCTTGCTTTCCTACTGCCGATATAATGCTGCTTTGTATATCATATATTTTTATCAAATTCATTAAGGCATCGGGTTGGGGTAGCCCGATGTAGGTAAATATATGTTGTGGCTCTGTAGCATCTGCACTAAATATGGCTGCTTTTGTGCGCGTGTTTCCTATATCTAAACAAAGGTTCATCATGATTGGCAAGAGAGGGTTGGGCGTATTAATACAAAGCAATAGTGTTTGGCTTGTTTATTTATAAAAAAACCTCGCTACGGTAGTGTGGCGAGGTTAATAAAAAATATTATTAAACAAACAAAAACTTCTGAAACCGATTAAATGGCACAAAGATTTTATGGCACAATGGCACACTAAGTTTGAGTCATTTTTAACAAATTACGACAAGGGCGGAATACGTAGAACCTGACCTACATAAATTTTGTCGGGGTCTTTGAGCATGGGTTTGTTGGCTTCAAAGATAACCATGTATTTGTTGGCAGTGCCGTAAAACTCTTTAGAGATTTTAGAGAGCGTATCGCCTTTTTCTACGGTGTAATACTGCGATTCGGGTTCGGGTACGCTTCTTTCGTCTTGCGGAAGCGTAAGGCGGTCATCTACATGAGCAATACCTTCTACGTTGCCACACACTAAGATAGCTTTTTCTTTATCGGCTACGTTAGCGGCTTTGCCGTGTACAATGGCAATGTCTTCGTTTACCTGCACATAAAGGTCTTCAATGTTTAGCCCGTGGCTGCGCACTGCGGCTTCTAATGCCAAGGCTTTTTGTGCATCAAGTTCTTCCTGACTTAAAACCGGTGCGGGGGCAGCGGTTTGGGCTACAGGCGCTTCTTCTTTTTTACCGAATAATTTAGCGCCGGCATTTTTCATGAAGGAAATAAGTCCCATAATGGTAGTTTTTAGTTAAAGGTTAAAAGTAAAAAATTGTTTATTATTGGGGCAAAGTTAATGTATTTACCTAAAACAACAAGATAAAGACGCTACAGGCTGAAAAAAGTAACAAAAAAGTAAAAAAACATTGTTGGCTTGGGTGTAGTAGGTTATTTACTTAGCAGGTAGTTTTCGTAGGGCAATCGGGTGGCTATGGAGCGGGCAAGGGTAAACTCATCTACATATTCTAACTCTCCGCCAAAAGCTATGCCTCGTGCTATGGTGCTTATTTTAACCGGCAGGTCTTTCAGTTTTTTGGAAATGTAAAAAATGGTGGTGTCGCCTTCCATTGTAGGGCTTAAAGCCATAATCAGTTCTTCTACTTTACCCGTTTTTACCCTTTCTATGAGGGTTTCTATGTTAAGGTTTTCGGGTCCTACGCCGTCTATGGGCGAAATAACGCCGCCTGTTACATGATATAAGCCGTTGTACTGCCGGGTGTTTTCTATGGCTATTACTTCGCGCAGTCCTTCTACCACGCAAATCAACGCCTCGTTTCGGGAACGATTAGAGCAGATGTTGCATATTTCTTCATCGGAAACATTGTGGCAGATTTTGCAAAACTTTATATTTTTGCGCATGTTAATAACGGTTTCTCCAAAACGTTCTACTTCGGTTACGCTTTGCTTGAGCAAGTGCAGTGTGAGCCTTAGAGCTGTTTTTTTACCTATGCCGGGTAGTTTGGTAAACTCGGCTACTGTTTCTTCTATGTATCGGGAAGGGAAATCCATATATTAAGCAAATGTAGCGGCTCAAAGTTACGCTATTATTTTTCATCGGAACAAAAGTTAGGCATTTTTACCGCATGGTTAGGGGTAAATGCGTATTTTAGCACCTTGTTTTGACAATTTAGCCTGTTTTTTCATGGGGCTACCTTTTTTTATTGTTTTCTTGCAACCATTTCACCACAATAAGTTCAGGTATGAAACAGCGTTTTACCTTAGAGGTTTTAATTTACTTGGTTTTTATGGCTTTTTTGCCGGCTCAGTTATTGTTGGGTCAGCAGGGTTCTTGTACTAATAACCGCTATAAGGCAGAAATTTTTACGGTTAATAGAACAGAAAACATTCCTTATGGTAATGCGCCGGCGCTGGTTTACCCGCCTTATGTTTCAGAAAATACCACTTTTAACAAACAATTGGTATTAGACCTTTACCTGCCTAATGCCGATACGCTTACTAAACGACCGGCTATAGTAATGGCGTTTGGCGGCGCTTTTTTGCTGGGCTGGAAACAACAACCCCAATTGGTTGATTTTTGTAATGCTATGGCGCGGCGCGGTTATGTGGTGGCTGCTATTGATTACCGACTTGGTTTTAACCTTGCTAATACCCAAAGCGCTGTAAGAGCGGTGTATAGAGCTGCACAGGATTTAAAGGCTGCGATTCGCTATCTTAAACACAATGCTGCCGTTTATGGTATTGATACTAATTATGTGTATGCGGGCGGCAACAGCGCCGGAGGCATAAGCGCTATTCATGCCGCTTATGTGAGTGAGGTAGAGCGAGCCGCTAATCCGCTAATGGCGGCTACTTATACGGGCGGGTTGTTTAATGCGTGGCCTAACCTTGGCTGTACGGAGTGTTCGGGCAATAACTTAGGGCAAGCGCCTTTTAACATTTCGGGTACACCCGATTTGGTCATTAACCTGTGGGGAGCTATTGCCGACCTTAACTTTATTCAATCGCCTACCGATGCGCCTATTATTTCTTTTCACGGATTGGGCGATAACATTGTTTTGCCCGATGGCGGAGCGCCTTTCAGCTATCCGCTGTTTCCTACCCTTTACGGCTCAGTTGCCATAGCCCAACGCTGTAACAATGTAGGGGTTTTGAACGAATTGCATACTTTTGATTTTGGGCATGAAGTGTGGATTTTACCCGATGAAGCCCTGTATATTCAAGAAAAAACTGCCGATTTTTTGTATGACTACCTTAAACCGGCTACGCCTCAAATATCGGGACCTGCTATTGTTTGTGCCGGAAGTATGGCTACCTATTCTGTTTCGCCCCATATTAACCATACTTTTTGCTGGCAGGTGCAGGGCGGCGTTATCATATCATCGCCACAAAATACGCATACCATTACCGTGCAATGGGGCAATACAAGCGGCTCTGTAAGTGTGCGCAAGCTAAACCGAAACCTATATGAAAGTGATGCAGCTACCTATAACGTAAGTGTTACCGCCCCTGTGATGCCCCAAAATTTGCTCAATACGGTTTTAGGGGTTAACTCGGCTACTATGTTTTGGCAGGGCATGGCGGGTGTGCAGTACGAGGTAAGTTATGCTCTGGCAGGCTCTGATGAATGGACTACCCTAACTACTACCCTTAGCAGCGCCACCATACAAAACTTGGTTGCCTGTACCCGATATGAGTTTAGGGTGCGCAGTTTTTGCGGCAGCGCATTTAGTGAGTACAATACCTTATCGTTTACCACTGCTTGCCTCCGCGCTAAGGTTCAACTGTATTTAGAAGGAGCTTTTAACCTTGCAGCCGGCAGTATGAATACTGCACTGCTTTCTGCCGGTCAAATTCCGGCTGCACAGCCTTTTAATACTGCTCCGTGGAACTACGAGGGCGCTGAATTTTTAAATGAGTTTCCTGCCGATATGGTGGACTGGGTGCTCATAGAAACCCGAAGCGCTGCTGATTTTACCCTTGTTACCGACCGCTCGGCAGGTATTTTGCTCAGCAACGGTTTTGTGTGGGGACTTGACGGGCAAGAGGGTGTGCCGCTGCGCAATACGCCTAATGCAGCGCCTTATTATATAGTAGTAAAACACCGAAACCACGCCCCTATTATGAGCAAAGTGCCTATACCTATACCCAACCCATTTGCCCATAACTTTACCGCCAACCCGGGGCAAGTATATGGCGTAAACCAATTGATGCAACTTTCTGATGTTGTTTTTGCCATGCCCGCTGCCGATTATGAGCAAAACGGCATTATTAACTTTGCCGATTTTAATGCCCTGCAACCTTTTCTATCCCAAACTGCACAGCCCTACTCGGCTTATGACGGCAACTTAGATGGCGTGGTTAATTTGCAAGATTTTGACCTCTTTGCCAAAAATGCCGGACATATTACCATTACGCCGATTAGGTAAAATGCCCAACGTTTATTTACCACACAAACAACTTGTTTATCCGCCGGTAAGCCGCCATAAACAGCCTTATTTGGCTGATTAATATTTAATTCACTCCACAAATTTCGCACTAACTACCAATGCAAAAACTACCACTACACTGGCAAATTTTACTCTTTATGGGCTTAGGCATTTTGTTTGGCGCAATAAGCGCCGGGCTTGGCTTTAAAGGGTTTATTGTTGATTGGGTAAAACCCTTTGGCACTATTTTTATTAATGCCCTTAAACTCATAGCCATACCCTTGGTTATAGCCTCTCTTATAAAAGGCATATCAGACCTTAAAGACATTAGCAGCCTATCGGTTATGGGTTTCCGCACTATAGGCATATTTTTATTTACCACCTTTTGTGCCATAACCATAGGGCTGTTATTGGTAAACATCATAAAACCCGGCAACCTGATTACCGAAACTACAAGGCAAGATTTGGTAAACTCTTACAGCAAAGACGCATCGGGAAAAATAGAACTGGCACAAAAACAAAAAGAAGCCGGACCACTTGCCCCTTTGGTTGCCCTTGTTCCCGATAACTTTTTTAAAGCCGCTACCGAAAACGGCAATATGCTACAGGTTATTGTATTTGCCTTGTTTTTTGGGGTGGCATTGGTAATGATACCCAAAGAAAAAGCGCAGCCGGTAAAAGATTTTTTTGAAGGATTTAATGCCGTGGTGCTGAAAATGGTAGATGTAATTATGCTGTTAGCCCCTTATGGGGTATTTGCTTTGCTGGCAGCCTTAGTAGTAGAGTCGCCAAGTTTTGATTTGTTTAAGGCGCTCATGGGCTATGCCATTTGTGTGCTTTTGGGTTTAGGCATATTGTTATTTGTATTTTACCCCCTATTAGTACGCATATTTGGCAAACTCAGTTTGCAACAATTTTTCAGCGGCATGGCTCCCACACAGTTATTGGCATTTTCTACCAGTTCAAGCGCTGCCACCTTGCCGGTAAACATGGAGCGCACCGTAACTAAATTGGGCGTAGATGATGAAGTAGCCAGTTTTGTACTGCCCGTAGGCGCTACCGTTAATATGGACGGCACCAGTTTATACCAAGCAGTAGCGGCAGTATTTATAGCACAGGCATTTGGTATAGAGTTATCCTTATCGGCACAGTTGGGCATTGTATTTACCGCACTGCTTGCCTCTATAGGTTCTGCCCCGGTGCCGGGCGCAGGTATGGTAATGCTGGTAATAGTACTGGCGCAGGCAGGCATACCCGAAGCCGGGCTTGCCCTCATCTTAGCTGTTGACCGACCCTTAGATATGTGCCGCACAGTGGCTAATGTAACCAGCGATGCCACCGTAGCCACCATAGTGGCAAGGTCTTTAAACAAAATAAACCCGCCCTTGCCCAGTTAAAGTGCGTTTACTACTTACCAAAATAAAAAATATCTTATGAAAGTAGTCGTTTGGGATACATACGTGCCAATGCCCTCCGGCAATGTTTTGAATTTTGACATCATTGTTCCCGATTTTTTGCAAGACTCTAACCTAATACATGGCTTTGGCAATGCCTATTTAGCAGAGCATAAGGGGTTTACCGCCCAATTGAATACCACTCACTGCCAACGCTGCCACATAGAAGAACCCTCGCCCGATATAATTGCCGCTATACAAAAACAAGGGTATTATATCTTAGAACTCTGCGAAATACCCCCTATACTACCACCCAATCCTACACGCCGTGAACTCATATTACATCTTCGGGCATTTTTTGAGCCTTATCGGTTTGCCGATTTTAAAGGCATCTCTGAACAAGAATTGCAAATTATGGTTAAACAGAACTATTTACCTGCTGTCTATCATCCTATTTCCTGCACCTTTCATGATATGCTGTTGGAAAAAGCAACATTAAAACAAACCTGCCAAATAACCTTTTTTACCCAAACAAATGAGGTTGATTCCGAAGAATCGATAATCATAGACTTGTTCTCAAAAAACGGTGAAGAGGTTTTAACACTCCAATCGGGCAATAATATAAGGTTAGACAAAATTGTAGCAGTAAACGGATTATTTGCCCCCACCCATTGCATTACAAAGTAAAGCAACAGCATTTAACCCAATGGCTTACTTGTAATACTTGTTCAATAGTAATAATTTAACATGAGGTTGGGGTTGTGAGCTTGCTCAAAGGCTTACCACAAAAGGATTTCAAACAGGTGGGGTGATATATTTCGGTGCGCTGCACCTTTTAAAAACCAAACTCGCCATTTTATAGCTGTTGGTGAGTAACACACAAGGGGCAGCGCCCTTCAATCTTGGTAAAACACCTACAAACCTTGTTCTTAATAGGGTGCAGCGCACTGTAATCTGTTGCCCATTTTATCAAGTGCAGCTAAACCACACACAGGCTTTATAGCTATCGGGCGTTCATTTTAATACCAACCTCACGTTAAATACTAACAACTACAAAGCAGATTGCGTATCTATAATTTGTTTTATTAGTCCTAAACTCAAAAAATCAATACTACTAAATAAAATCATAATATTTGCGTCTATTCATGGAGGATTGGGTAATTACAGAGAAACATATTAATTACTTCAAACACATATTCGTTGCATACTTTTTTGCGTGTTTAAGACTTTTTTAGGCGTTAAGCAAATGCAAATAATATACCCACTTACTCGTAAAAATCAAATAAAAGTACCGTTTTTTTCCAAAATGTACTAAAAAAGGCTGCTTTATCATACATTTGGGGGTTTATGCGTTATTTTTGCAGAAAATTAGATTAAACCAGGTAAAAAACCACCTCGGGCGTTCTTAACACTCCTATTTCAGTTTACTATGTCGTCACAAAATACCATTGCAGAAATTTTTGAATCCTTTCAGCACCAGCGCGTTTTGGTTATTGGAGATGTTATGTTAGACCATTATATATTTGGTAATGTAACCCGCATTTCGCCCGAAGCGCCCATACCCATAGTAGATGTTTACAAGCAGGAGAATCGTTTAGGGGGGGCTGCCAATGTAGCTGCCAATTTAAAAGAATTAGGGGCAAAGGTGTTTGTAGCCTCAGTAGTGGGCGATGACCCCGACGGGTACACCCTTAAAGATACTTTGCAAATGCAGGGCATCAGTTCTCGTTATATCATTTTAGACCAAGAGCGCAAAACTACCGTTAAAAACCGCATCATCAGCAGAAACCAACAAATGCTTAGGTATGATGTAGAACAACGCAACTCCTTGGAAGAAAATACCGAACTCTTGTTGTTAGACAATATCATAGACATCATCTATACTGAAAGCCCACAAGTGGTTATTTTGCAAGACTACAACAAAGGCGTACTCACCCCTAAACTGATAGCTAACGTAATTCATAACTGTAGGCAAGCTAAAATTCCGGTAGCCGTGGACCCAAAATACGATAATTTTTTTGAATATAGAGGCTGCACACTTATAAAGCCCAACCTTACGGAGGCTATAAATGCCCTTGAAATGGATATTAACCCCCAAAAAATAGAAACCCTAATAGCTGCCGACAGCCAATTGCGTGCTATTATGCAAAACGATTATACCGTAATTACCCTTTCTGCCAAAGGCATTTTTATAGCCACTGCCGATGACCACGAAATATGCCCGGCTTATCAGCGCAATATCACCGATGTTTCGGGTGCAGGCGATACCGTATTGAGCCTTTTGGCGTTAGGGTTAGCTCTTCAGTTAGATATGTTTGCCACCATAGAGCTTGCCAATATAGCAGCCGGTTTGGTTTGTGAACAAGTTGGCGTTGTACCTGTTAATAAAGAAAGATTGTATAATGAGGCAGTAGCAATGCTGGGCGATTAACCAGCCAAGCCCAAACACCCAACCCAACACATCGCAACCGCTTTTTGTATCACCCACCCCACCCCTTACCACCATGAAAAAAACATTTTTTATATTACCTGGCATGGCTCTAGTTTTAGGGCTATTCCTTTCGAGCTGTTTTTCTGAAAACAACAAACTGCTGTTTGATTTTGCAGACGTTGAACCCATTGTAAACCCCATAACCCAAAACCTGACTACCGGCGACCGCATTTACGGCTACATGATTGAAAACAACGGCATTGTAGGGTTTGGCGGCGGATATGCGTTTTATACTCCCAATTATTTTGACTCCCTTTATGCCATAGCCAACGGTACGCTTTACGAAAGAGTTGTTTATAATGATTTTGAGAACTTAGTAATTTACCCCGAAGCATTTGCTGATTTACAATTAGAAGAAAGCAACAATTACGGCGAAACTTATTACAATAAACTCTTTGTTTCAAGGTTAGAAAGCCGCACCCAAGGTGCAGTTACCATTAACGGCACCCACACCTTTGATGTGGTTCATTTTTTAAACAAAGACCTTGGCTGGGTTTTTACCTACTATACCGCCACACAGGGCGCTTCTGTTTTTCCGTCGGGCTTAAAAGTATATATGGTGGTAAAAGATGCTTTCAATAATATTAACACCTTTAACCTTGTTTCGGAGTTAAGCCCGGCGTATTCTGCTGCCGATGCCTATTTTGTGAATACTTTTACCGGCTATTTACTTGTAAACAACAGCGCCAATGATTCATTCCTGCTGGTTACCAACGATGGCGGCTCTACATGGACCGAAACTTATCTTGTTTCCTCCGGCATAAGGCTGAACAAACTGTTTGTACTGCCCAATCAACCCAACTTCTTGTATGCCTATTCTACAACCAATAAACAAATATATCACTCCTCTAACGGCGGACAAACATGGCAAAGCTATAACCTTACCATTGCCAATAGCGGCATTAATGACCTTTTTGCTGTTGATACCCAAGTAGCTTTTGCTATTTCTATTGCTTCTAACGATAATATAGCCGCCATTGCCGATGTATATCAAACTACTAACGGTGGGCAAAGTTGGCAAAAAATTAACCAAAACCGCATTTATGCCGATAAAATTGATTTCCTCAACCAAACTACCGGTATTGCCACCAGCCGCAATGTACTGCAATTAACCGAAGACGGCGGTAAAACATGGCGACCACTTGTTTACCCACTTGAATAATTTAACCCAACTAACTACACAACACAAAACCTCAATTGTTCTTATGAATAATTGAGGTTTCTTGTTCTGTTTAGGTGCTACTGGTAATTTTGGTATTTTTCTATCGTTCTTTCTTAATTTGCAACCACTTACCCTGTTTGGGGGCTTTACCTAAATTCTTTCTTTTATACGCAAAAACACTAAGTTCAGAGCAAAGGTGGTTTTATTTGCGTTCTTTGCCTTTAATGTGTTAAGTTAGCCTGCAATACGCAAAAAACTTGAATCGCAAACAGCGCCTAAGTAGATGCTTTTTCTCATAAAACTCTAACACTAACCAAATATGTTTTAAATAATATTGTGTTTAAGGCTTTTAACCCAAGCTTGGTTTTGCAGTCATAGTTCATCGTACAATCTATTTTGCAACTCCTAAACCAGTTTTAAATGAAAACGCACAATTTTACCACATCTGTTGCAGCATTAGTTATACTATTAACCTTTAGCAAAGCAACTTATGCCTGCCCGCCTCCCGTTGAAATTACCATTAATTGCCCCAGTGGCGATTGTGACATTACCATTGTTACGGGCAATGATAACGAAATAACCCGAGAAGAAAAAACCGGTCCTATTGAATCAATTGTAGATGACATCCTTGATTTTTTACGCGACATCTTTAAGCGCAAAGGCGATGGCGATGGCGGCGGTGATAACGGAGGCGATAACGGAGGCGATAACGAAAACGCTACGCCCGAAGGCGAGGGCAATACACAAGGCGGCTCTTCTACCGGAGGTAGTTCGGGCTCTTCGTCATCAAGTACACAAGCCAATCAAAGCAATTTCGACAAAAAATTAGACCTCATAGCCACCTATTTTGACCATGCTACCATAACCGAAAACGGATTGCTTTTGCACTATGCACCCATGCAACAATGCCAATCAAGTTTTACCATGCAATACAATAAAAACATAAAACTTCCTGCCTCCCTACTCAAAAAATACAAAATCAATACCATTAAACACCTCAAAGCCGGTCGCTACACCACCAATGCCCAAGGCAATTTGCTGCTGCCCTTTAATAAGTAGGTACATTTATTTCAAACAAACCTTCTAATTCACTTCAAAATACAACTCACATGAAAACAATTTCCATTCTTTCTTTAGCACTTACCATTTTTATTTGCGGCCAGTTATTAGCGCCTCGTTATTCAAACGGTGTGCCGGCCAATGTAAAGGCGTTAATGTGGACACCCGCAAACGCTGTGGTAACAAACATTGATGCCCAAACAGTAGAAGTTTCGGGCGGTGCAGGTTTTGAGTACATAGCTCTTGATAAAAGCGGCAAGTTAATACCCGGCACAATATCAAAGGCTGCTATTTCTTGTAAATGCAACTCGGGCAGTGGGTGTAGCCCATTTTCCGGTCATGGTCAGCAAGGTTGTGCCCTGAATGGTTGTACCAATTGCACCGGCTCGGTATCTGTAAAAACACCATCGGGCACAATAGAGGTTAGCGGGGGCGGATTTATGCGCAGCAATGTACAGGTTGGTTTTGCCTCTAAATCCGATTTGCAAAAAAGCGCTTTAGCATTTAATGCCATGATGAAACTACCCAAGGTGCAAAATGCCCTTACCGCATTTACCCAATCTTATGCCAATGAATCATCGGGCGAAAAAGTATGGGTAGCCATTAAAATTGGTGGTCGCATTTCTACACTTGAAGTGCCCAAGTCAGTTGCCATCAAAAACAATGCTGTAGTACTGTCAGCTAAAGGTTCTTGCTCTTGTACCGATGGCACCTGCACTTATGGCTCTTCTATGGGGGTTTCTTATTGCGAAAGCAATTGCTCTGGTACTTGTTCGCTTACTACAAGCCTTAAAGCAAGTGGCAACGAAGTAGCTGTTGAATCCTACAATTTTTAAGCTAAAACCACAACCCAAAGCAAAATCGGGCAAAAGCAGGTTGAACTGCTTTTGCCCGATTTTGCTTTGTAGATGCCGATAACCGGCTTTTATCTGATTAGCGTAGAATTGCCCTTGGCAACTTTAACCTCATTGCTGCCCAATTCTTTGTATTCTACATAATATACATACACACCTACGGGCTGTTCTTCACCTTTAAACTTGCCGTTCCAACCTTCGTTTAGGCTGCCTTCGTTGCTATAAACCAATTGACCCCATCGGTTATACACGGCAAACAACAACAGTTCGGTTATATCGCGATGTACAATTCTGAGTATATCATTCACCCCATCGCCATTAGGAGAGAAGGAGCTGGGTACTAATAAGCGCGGCGGCTCTATTACATAAACCATAACCGAAGCCTCACTCTCACAACCCAACGGTGTGGTTACAGTGGCGGTAAATAAAGTGGTTTCGCTGGGGCGCACAAAAACGGAGGCTTTGTTGGGTTCTGTAATGTAAACAGAAGGCTGCCAGTTGTAGGTATCACCCTCTAAACCACCTGTTACGGCAATTGTTGTACCACTACCCTCCACTATGGTATCGGGCTGCGCTATGCTAAGGCTGCGCGGATAATCCAACGTAATGCTAACAGCATCGGTAGTAACACAACCATTGGCATCGGTGGCGGTAACGGTGTAAGTTAATACGCCCGCTTGCTGAACCGATACGTTAATTTGCGGCTGTGCGGCAGTAGCATCACTAAGTCCGGTTGTGGGTGTCCACTGATAGGTATAACCCTGCTGTATGGCGCTGCCAATAGTGCCGATAAAAGTTTCGCAGCCCGAAACATCAGCTCCTGCGCTTACCTGTGGCTTGCTCACCACAATAGAGCGGGTGGTGCTTTGCTCGCAAGCACCTATAGAGGCTGTAACGGAGTAGGTAATATCATCGGTAACCGAAACCACCGGATTAGCGCAATCGGTACAACTCAAACCGGTTGCCGGCGACCAAACGTAGTTAAAATTGCCCGATAAGCCCAAATCTAAGGTAGTATTATCACCAAGGCAAATGGTTTGTGTATCGGGCTGCAAGCCAAGGTCGCTGCTGGTTACATTTACCGTTACGGGCAGTTGGGTTTCGCAACCTACGGCATCAAAAATGCGTACGGTGAAAACGGTAGTTGTATCGCCGGTAAAGGTGGGGTTGGGGCAGTTGGTACAGCTCAATCCGGTAGCCGGAGTCCACATATAAAACAGTCCCCCCGATGCACTAAGTTGCACAGGGTTGCCGGAGCAGGTAGCATACTCCGGAGGCGCTTGTGGGTTGGCATTGTCGTCCATAATAAACTCTACGTAAGTAGTATCTACGCACGGTCCAACACGCGTTATACCGGTGTAGGTAATGCTGGCTTGTGGCGTGGCAATGGGGAAACAATCATTAGGATTGCTTAAATAGGTAGCCGGTTGCCACTCACAGGTTATTCCGCCCGATAATGCTAATTGCACCTCACTACCGGGGCAAGTAAGTATAGGCGAGGGTCCGGCATCGGCAATAATGTTATCTTGGATAAACAGTTCAATGCTGTCTAAAATACCCGATGCACAAAGCCCGGCATTGGTTATGCGTATTTTTACTGACTCAAGCCCTTCCAGCAAACCATCGGCAAAAGGTGATATAATGAGTTGATACATGGTATCACCCGGAAAAAGCTGAATACTATCGGGAATTGTGAGGTAATCCACACCATTAATAGCCGTACCTGTTATGTCAAAATAAACGGTAGCAGTATCGTTTGGCGCTATATCCACATTAAAATTGATGATACCGTCCACACACCCTTCTACTGCATTTATAAAGCCGGCGCTGGCAAGAGCAGTGGTAGCGCTAAGAGTAACTTTATTGGTAGATAAACTGCCTGCTTCAATAAACACACCCGAATCGAGAGAACTATCACCCACATCAGCAATTACGAGTTTAAGGGTATAAGTTTGGCAGGGTATTACGGCTGCACGGGCTTCTAAAACGGTGGTAAATCCATCGTACTGAATATAAAACGGGTTGGCATTGTTAGGGGCAGTAGTACCGGTGCCATTATTTACATAGTAGGCGGTGTTGCTGGTATTGTTTACGTTATTGATAGATACCGGCGTACTGGTGCCGGGTATGATGGCTATATTTTGCAGATTATAGTTGCCGCCGGCAGGATTAGGACCGCTGATGTAAAAGGCAAATACATCATTAAAAGAAGTGCCTACAAATTCTAAATACTCTTCGGAACCAAAAACGTAGTTAAATTTTAATGTATCGGCTGCTACTTCCACATCTAAAAATAAGGCGCAGGCATCGTTTGTAGTGCCGGTGATTAATGTATTCAGGGTGGGGTCGCCGGGCGAACCAATACTGGTACTTGCACTACCCAAATTATTAGGACCTATGGCATTATCTATACAACCGGTAGTTAAAACCACTCCCGAACCCAGCCCTAAATTACAGTTATCGCACTCAAAATAACCATAAGACTTTCCGCTTTCGCAGTTTCCGAAAGAAACAGTTGACGGGTCGCCGCATACAAAATAGGCATTTGAAATAACCACTCCTTCGCCCGCCAATGTAGCAGCAAGGTCAGTATCGGAATACGAGCCATCTACTGTAATCTGTGCGGTGGCAATTTGGGTTTTTAACAGCAGAAAAAGGCAAGAAAACAGTGCAACTATTAAGGTTTGTAGTTGTATTTTCATATTCAACTTGAATTTTGTGTAAGAGTAAACTATGAAGTTAGGTTTTAATTACCCCCAATACTGTTTTAACAAAATTATATTGGGGGGCGAGTTTGCGATATTTTCTTTGTGAAAAGATTTTAAAGGTTAAAATTAGTTGGAAATAAGTAATCAACCACAAAAGTAACAGTTTATTTTTGCACTTTGTCGGTTAATACACCAAAAACATAGTTCACCCTGTTTTTCACCATTTTTTTTCCCTTTAACATGAGGCATTTTTATCTTGTTGTTGTTTTTACAGTTGGCGCGTTGCTTTGCCATACTGCCCATGCCCAAACCCTATCAAATGAGCTAACCGAGATAGCCACCCAGTACAACCTTGCCGGTATGAGTGTGGCTGTGGTTAAAGAAGGGCAGCCTGTGTTTATACATCACTATGGCTTAGCCGATATTAGCCGCAATATCCCTATTACCGATACTACCCAATACCGCATAGCATCGGTATCTAAAATGGTTACGGCAATAGGGTTTATGCAGTTATATGAGCAGGGGTTGTTCGGGTTAGATGATAATATCAGCAATATATTGGGTTACACCGTAAAAAATCCTTATTACCCTACCACGCCCATTACTCCGCGCATGTTGCTGGCACATACCTCCTCATTCAGAGACGGCGCTGCTTATGATAATTTTTTAACCCCCACTTACAACCAAACTCCTCCCCCACCCATTTACCAACTCCTTACCGATACCGGCGCTTATTACCAAACAGCCCTGTTTCAAAATCGCATGCCCGGCGCTTATTTTCAGTATGCCAATGTAAACTATGGCATTATTGGCACACTGATTGAAAAACTTAGCGGTCAACGATTTGACCAATATATGCGCCAACATGTATTGCTGCCTATGGGTATTACCGGCAGTTTTAACGTAAATGACATAACAAATATAAATAATGTTGCCGTTTTATATCGAAAAACCGATGGCAACTGGACTCCCCAAGCAGATAATTACCAAGGCATAGCGCCTTTGCCACCCAACCTTTCGGGTTATTTACCGGGCAGCAATGGGCTAAGGTTTGCGCCACAGGGCGGTTTGCGCATATCGGCGGCAGAACTGGCACGGTTTGCTGTTATGTTTTTACAAAACGGAACTTATAATAACGTATCCATATTGCAAGACAGTACCGTTCAACTAATGAAAACGGTGCAATGGCAATTTAACGGCAGTAATGGCAATAATTACTACAACCTTTTTAACCGTTGGGGGCTGGGTATGCAGCAAACCACCAATACACCTAATGCCGATATTGTATGCCCCGATGTGGCTATGTGGGGTCATGCCGGCGAAGCATATGGTTTGGTGAGCGATTTTTATTTTGCCGATGAAGGCGGCATAGGGGTAATTTTTGTTACCAATGGCTGCGGTGTAGGGTACGATGTGCCGACAAACAGCGCTTTTTATCACATAGAAGCCGATGTGTTTAATGCCGTTTGTACTTACCTGCCCCAGTTAGAAGTGCCGGTGGCGGTAGCTGCACCAAACCTAACAACCCCAATAAAGGCAGATTTTCCGCTCAGTTTGTCTAAAGTGCCGGGTGGTTGGTTAGCAACCAATTTTAGCCCTTCTGTTTGCCAAATGTGGGTTTACAATCTATTGGGAAAACCGGTATTGCACACACAAATTCGCCCAATGACCTCAGAAACAATTTTAGCGCCTGCCGGGTTATCATCGGGCATGTATTTGGTGCGGCTACAAGCGGCTGATGTGGTAAAAGTACTAAAAATGCAGTAAAGCATCGGAATTCTTTTAGCCCAAGTAAGACTTAATGCCGGCTCAACTTTTTGTTAAGGGCAAACCCCGTAAAATTGAAGTATTGCGTAACAAACACCTAAAATTAAACTAATGAACGGAAAAATTGTGGTTATCACCGGCGGAAACGACGGCATAGGTTTTGCAACAGCAAAAGAGCTGGCATTACAAGGCGCTAACCTGATATTAGTTTGCAGAAATGAACAAAAAGCACAACTTGCCATGCAGCGTTTGCATACCGAAACCGGAACTAACAACGCAACTTATGTATTGGCAGACCTGCTTAGTTTTGCCTCGGTAAGGCAGGCGGCGGCTCAAATAATAGCCTGTACAGCGGCAATTGATGTACTTATTAACAATGCCGGCGCTACCTTTAGCCGTTTTGAGCTGGGCGAAGACGGGTATGAAAAAACCATTACCACCAATCACCTCTCGCATTTTTTGCTTACCGGCTTGCTGTTGCCTCATATACAGCGTTCTACTTATGCCCGTGTTATAAACGTAGCTTCGCACTCGCATTTTGGTTTTGGGGTAAGCATGGATATAGAATCGTTTACCCGCAATAAAGGTTATTTCATTATGCGAGCCTATGCACAGAGCAAACTTGCTAATGTGATGTTTACCCTTGATTTAGCCCAAAAACTGCAAAACACGCATGTTACAGTGAATGCGCTGCACCCGGGTACCATTAAAACCGATATAGGTACCAAAAGCGCTATGAGTAGTTTCCACGCATGGGCTTGGTCGGTTTGGTCGGGAGTGGTGGGGTTGAGCATTGAACAAGGGGCAAAAACCGGCATTTACCTCACCTCTTCGCCCGATGTGGCGGGCATTAGCGGCAGGTATTACAGTTGCACAGGTAAGTTAAACCGTATATGGGATAAACCAAAAGCCGTTGCTTACAGCAAACTTGCCGATGATGCAGATATGCGGGCTAAACTATGGCAAACATCAGAAAAAGCCTGTGGTATTGTTTTTCCCAATGGGTAAAAATAGCGCTTTTATTCTTTGCCTTACTTAACCCCTTCTTTGAGGCGGTCTTTGTATTGTTTTTTAAACTTTTCTACTTTAGGGCTAACCACATACACGCAGTAGGGCTGGTTGGGGTTATCATTAAAGTAGTTTTGGTGATAGTCTTCGGCAGGATAAAAATTGGTAAGCGGCTCAATTTGGGTTACAATGGGGTTGAGCCATAAGCCCGATACCTGGGCGTTGGATTTAGATTGTTCGGCAATGGCTTTTTGCTCCGGACTGTGGTAAAAAATTGCCGAACGGTATTGCGTTCCTTCATCATTGCCCTGCCGGTTAAGGGTAGTGGGGTCATGTATATGCCAAAATACTTCCAAAATATCGGCGTAACTAATGATGACGGGGTTAAAAGTAACCTGAACCACCTCTGCATGTCCGGTTCTGCCGGTACAAACTTCCTTATAGGAAGGATTTTTTATATTTCCGCCGGCGTATCCCGACACTACTTTTTCTATGCCTTCCAAACTTTGGTAAACGGCTTCCAAACACCAAAAGCAACCGCCCCCCAATGTGGCAATTTCCAAAGAATCGGGCAAAATAACAGGCTCTTTATTTTCCATAACTGTTTCTGGTGAAGTTAGATTATTTTGGGGCAACAGTTGTGCGCTTTGTCTGTTGGCACAACCGGTAAAAAAGTAAAAGCAGCCCGATATTGCCAATAACAGGGCTGTAAAGCGTTGTATTTTCATGCCGGTAAAACAAAGGGAGCGGGGTAATTGTTTGCGCGTTTTTTTGGGGGGTTCAATAAAGCAGCCCTGCGCGCTACATGCCACCGTACAGTTTTTCTTGAAAAGCCTTTTTCCGCCTTGCCGACACTAACACTTGCGAGCCGTCTGAAAGGATAACCGACCCTTCTTTAAAGTACTTTTTTACATGTTGCAGGTTAATGAGGTGGCTATCGTGTATTCGGTAAAAACCAATATCTTGGAGCAGGTTTTCGTAGTATTTAAGCGTTTTGGCAACCAATATCTTAGGTTGGTTGGCAAGGTAAAATGCGGTGTAGCTGCCTTCGGCTTCGCACCGGATAATATCGGGTATGTTTACAAAGGTAACTTCTTCGGCAGAGGGCAGCCCCAGTTTTTGGAACTGTTTTTTACCACTATTTGCCGGATATAAGTTTTTTACGGCAGTATGGTCGGTTTTGCCTCGTTGTTGCCGGTATCGGTTTACGGCTTTTTGCAGTTCCAGTATATCAATAGGTTTGAGCAAGTAGTCAAGAGCGGCAAATTTAATGGCTCTGATGGCATACTCATCGTGTGCGGTGGTAAAAATGAGGGCAAAGTTAATTTGGTTTAACGATTCCAGCATTTGAAACCCCTCATCGGCAGCAGGCATGCGCACGTCAAGAAATACGAGTTCGGGCTGGAGGCTGTGAATGAGGGTAATACCCATAGCAGCGCTATCAGCCATGCCTACTACCTCCACATCAGGACAAAACTCGTGCAAGAGGCTGTTTAGCGCTAACCTGCCGTTGGGTTCATCGTCTATAATAAGCGTTCTTATTGGGCTAATGTTTGGGAGCATGGCAATAAAAGCAGGTGTAGATTTAGCTTGTATGAACCCTACCATTGGAATCAGGTAATAACTGCTTGCCCGGCATTGGGTTAATATGGTGCTTCAAAAGTAAGGAAACAATCTATAGGGCAGTACGTTGTTATGTTAAGATATTGGCAATTTTGGGTTTAAATATCAGCTAAAAAAGCTGCATGGTTTGCAATTGCGGCTATTTTACCCTTTTCTTTTCATCATCTAAACCGGTTTTGCGTTGTGAGACATTTTTTAGCTGGTCATTGCCCAACATGTAGCTAAAGCTTACCCTTATTTGCCTACTCTCCCAGCCGCCACTGGCATCTACAAATAACCCGGCAAAATTGCTGATGCCACGCCACCGCATAGATTGAAACACATCAGTAATGCTTAGTTTTAAGTTGCCTCTATCGGCAAATACCTTTTGCTGCCAACCTACATCTACACCCCAAAACCGTTGGTTGCGAAATGTGCCTCCCCATATAGATGGCGAGTTGTAAAAGCCCGAAAGCTCAAGGGTGGTTTTAGGCGTAATGGTAAAAGTATGTTGCATGTAAACCGAAAATGCCTGTATTCGCTCATCTATTGTTTTACCCATACCAAAATCTGCCAAATATTGGCTGGTATAAGCATTTAGGTTGGCAAAACCGCCCCACCATTTAAGCAGTTGAAACGGATAACTTATATTGATACTGGCTGTTTGCTGGCTGCCTAAGTTTTGCTGACTAATATAGTTTCGGTTGCCTTCAGTAGTATCGGTAATTTGAGTAAAAAAGTCTTTGGTGTGGTTATAGGCAAGCGAGGTATTGAGTACATAGTTAAAGGTATGGTTTACCGAAACACTATGGGTGTATTGTGGGCGCAAAAAAGCATTTCCCTGCTCGTAGGTAAGTTCATCAAGTTTACTTTGAAAGGGGTTAAGATCTTGGTAAGTGGGTCTTTCTATGCGGCGGCTATAATTAAGACTAAGGGCATTTTTAGGATTTACCTGATACGATAAGCCTCCCGATGGAAAAAAGTTGAGATAATGTCTGTTTACATTGTTGTTGCCATTTGGTTGTTGGGCAGTAAGTTTGCCCTCGGAGTTGGTTTGTTCTGCGCGCACTCCTGCCTGAAACTGCCATTTAGTCCATTTTCGGGCATAATTCAGGTAAACAGCGTTAATGTTTTCGGAATAAATAAACTGGTTGCTACGGTTGGGGTTTAGCTGCGCCGCATCATTTAGCACATCATAAAAATCAAAGTCATTATTGGTTTTAACCAGCGAAAACTTAGCGCCTGCACTAAGGGTTCCCTTTACAAAAGGCTGTTCATAATCGGCTTTAAGGGTGTAAATATCTATATTGGTAGCGGTATTCATTTGGTATAATCGCTGTGCAAGGGTTTGTGTTTGGTCGGCAGTTTTGTAGTAATTAGGCTGAAACGTTTTATTGGAGTTGCAAAAAAAAGCATAATCAGCATCAAAGCCCAAACTCCTGCCGGTAGTATCGGCAAATCGGTAATTGAGGTTAAACGCCATATTTTTTCGTTGGGCATCGGTTTTATTTTGTGCCACCAGCACACTATTGAGCAGTTTGGTGCTAAAAGGGGCTATATCTGTTTGCGCTTGGCTGTTAAAAGAGCTTTGGTTTATAAAACCACTTACTACTGCCCCTAAGGTGTGGTGTTTATGGGCAAAAAAATCTGCGCCGGTTTTGAAATTATGCGATCGGGGCGAATCGTACATAATAGAAAGTTGGTTATAGATAGTGTCTATCTGGAGTCGGTTCAAGCGCATATAGCTCTCATTTTTAGCAAAGTTATTGCTATAATTACCAAATACGTTTACCTTTTTATTTCTATGGTTCCAAGTAACAGAGTTATCGTTTTTAAGGTGTAAACCATACGCTACACCAGTTGATAGGGTGGCATTGGTACCAAAACGGCGGTCTTTTTTAAGTTTTATGTTAATAATACCTGCATTACCTGCTGCATCAAATCGGGCAGATGGGTTGGTAATAATTTCTATGTTTTCTATTTGCAACGAAGAAAGGTTGGTAAGCCAAATTGCCAAATCTTGCCCGCTTAAAGGCGAGGGTTTACCATCTATATAAATCTGTACGCCTTCTTTGCCTTGGAGAATGATGTTGTTATTTCGGTCAACCACTACGCCGGGCGATTTTCGGAGCAATTCTAAGGCATTAACACCATTTGCGGCAATGTTGTCTTGTACGTTAAAGACCAATTTATCGGGCAGTACTTCTATAATTGGTTTTTTATACACCACCGTTACCGCTTGCAGGTTTTGGGTTTGCTGTGCCAGGGTTATATCGGGCAAGGTATAAGATAAAGCGCCGGAAGCATCGGGCAGGTTAATGGGTTTGGTGTAAAAATTATCGTATCCTAAATAAGTTGCCAAAATGCGGTAAGTGCCCGCTTGCAGGTTGGTAAATTCAAACATGCCATTTAAATTGGTAACAGCACCTTTTACCATTACCGAATCGGGGTGTAAAAGCAATACTACAGCAGCGCCAATGGCAGGCTCACTATTGGGCTCAATGCTTATTTTGCCCGATATGGCACCCTGTGCTTGCAATAAACCGGCATGAAACAATAAAGCAAAAAGAAGGTACAAACGTTTTTTCATAGCTAATGAGTGGTAGGTTGAGTTAGATGAGTAATGTGTAAGGCACAAGCGCTTAAGCATACCAAACATGTATGTACGGCACATCTTATTGCTTTGCCCAAAGCAATGCCAAGAGCATTGTTCTGTAGCAAAACAATCCAAGTTGGTAACTTATTTAGCAAAAACCTTACACCGGTAGCAAAAATGTTTATCCACAATTGGCAAGTTGTTTTACCCAATTGCATTTGTACCTCATAGCATGTGAAGCATTTGGCTATTATTGCAAGTTGCCCACCGTTTCACCTATTTGTACATTCCACAAATCGGCATAAATGCCATTTTGGGCAAGCAAGGCTTCGTGGGTGCCTTGTTCTGCAATACTGCCGTGGTCAAGAATTACAATATGGTTGGCATGGCGTATGGTAGAAAGCCGGTGGGCAACCACTATGGCAGTTTTACCCTGGGTAAGCAGGTATAAGTTTTCTTGTATGGCGCGTTCGGTTTCGGTATCAACGGCGCTGGTAGCTTCATCGAGCAGCAGGATAGGTGCATTTTTCAATATGGCTCGGGCAATGCTAAGGCGTTGCCTTTGTCCGCCCGATAGTTTTATGCCCCGCTCGCCTACTATGGTTTGGTAGCCCTGCGGTAGGGTGGTAATAAAAGTATGCAGTTGCGCTTGTTGGGCTGCTTGCTCTACGGCTTGGGGGTTGGCATTTGGATTGCCATAAGCAATATTTTCATAAATAGTGCCATGAAACAAATACACATCTTGACTCACTAATGCTATATGCTGCCTAAGCCGGTGCAGGTGCATACGCCGCACATCGGTACCGTCAATTAGTACGCTGCCGTTTTGTACGTCATAAAAACGCAGCAGCAGTTTGATAAGGGTAGTTTTGCCTGCGCCGGTCATGCCTGCCAGCCCCACCATAGAGCCGGCCGGTATGTGCAGGTTAATGCCATTTAGCACCGGCACGCCATTGGGGTAGGCAAAAGAAACGTTTTTAAGTTCTACCTCTCCTTTAACCCGCTCTACCTGCACCGCATCGGGGGCAGATACAATAGCAGCCGGTGTATCCATTAGCCCAAATATGCGGCGCGCTCCGGCGCGGGCGCGCTCGTAAGAGTCAAACACATTGCCCAAGCCGGTTATAGGCCAGAGCAGCCGCTGCAACATCATGGCAAAAAATGCCAGCGCACCAATGGTAATATGATTTGTTCCTTCCATAATCCAGTATGCTCCCAAAAACATAGCGCCTGCCAAACTCATGGCAATAAACATGCGCACAATTGGAATAAAAATGGTGTTGTACTGAATGGCAGCTAAATTTTTTTGCCGGTAATCTTCCGATGCCTGCTCTACCCGGGCTGTTTCGAGTTGTTCGGCGGTAAAACTTTTGATGACCGCAATGCCCGAAAGGTTATTCTCTAACCTACTGTTTAACTCACCTACCGATTGGCGAATATCTAAATACAAAGGAGCTATTTTTCTTCTGTACCATGCACTTACCAACACCATTAACGGAATGGGTACAATACCTATGAGCGCTAACTGCCATGAGGTTTGAAACAACGCCACCGAAGCAAAAACAAACAGCACCAGCAATTGAAGTATGGTATTAAAACTGGAGTTTAAAAACCGCTCCAACTCGTTGATGTCGTTATTTAAAATGGAAAGCAGGTTGCCGGTGCGTTGTTCTTCAAAATAAGCAATTTCGCGTTCCTGCATTTTGGCATAGGCATCTATGCGAAGGCGGTGCTGAACTGCCTGCGCCAAACGCTTAAATGCCCGTTCATAAATCCACTCAAACAAACTTTCTATAAAAAATATACCTACAATTAATGCCGCCAAAAAACCGGCAACGGTTATATTAGCAGCATTGCCCAGCAAGTTATGTAACCACTGTGGCGGATTTCCGCTAACGGTATCTATAATCCAACTAACAAACAAAGGTGGCATAAGGTCAAAAACCTTATTCACCACACTGGCTCCCGATGCCCATAATAACTGCCCTTTATAAACTTTGAGGTATTGCATCAACCGTAGCATGGGCTGACGGGGTTCGTAGTGCATGGTCTTGAATTGAAGGTATGGTAAAATTTTAGAAAATCGGGCAATAGGTAAGAAACCAACAAACCTGCATCATCCTAAACAAATTAACTAAAATTTGGAAACACCGGTTATGTTGTGCTGATACTCGGCTTTCAACAAAAATCAATGCGCATCTGTTCATTTTACGTTGTCCGGCTGTCAATTTACCCAATTTGTTGGCACCGGCAGGTAGTTATTAGCCAACCCAACCAAAAAACGTTTTTTTCTTATCTTTGCTAAAAATAGTACACATGAATGGTAAAAATCATATCCGATTTGACTGGGCAGCCAAACATATACTTCGGGATAAAAATAACTTTGGCATTTTGGAAGGCTTCCTTTCCGAATTGCTCAAAGAAGACATTAAAATAGAAGGGCTGCTGGAAAGCGAGAGCAACAAAGATGCAGAATCCGAAAAATTTAATCGGGTGGACTTGTACGCCGAAAATGAAAATGGCGAACACATCATTATTGAAATACAAAACACCCGTGAGTTAGACTACCTCATGCGCATGTTGTTTGGCGCGTCAAAAGCCGTAACCGAGTACCTGCCGGCAGGCGCTAAATATGCCGATGTTAAAAAAATAATTGCCGTAAGCATTGTCTATTTTGACCTGGGTAAAGGCGATGATTACATATACATAGGCGAAACCAAATTTGTAGGATTGCATACCAAAACCGAACTCCAACTTACGCCGGCACAAATAAAACTATTGGGCAAACCCACTGTGGAGCAGGCTTACCCAAGGTATTACCTTATTCGCACCACCAAGTTTAACGATGTAATTAAAGACACCCTTGATGAGTGGATTTATTTCTTAAAAAACAGCGAGGTGTTACCTGACTTTAAAGCAAAGGGCATGACAGAGGTTAAAGAAAAACTAAACCTGTTAAACCTGCCAGAACCGGAACGCCGTCAATACAAACAATTTTTAGAACGCCTGCACGATGAAGCAAGTTATGCCGCTACCATTAAAATAGAACAAGAACAAGCCTTGGAGGAGGCAGTTGGAAAGGCAATAGAAACAACCCGACAAGAAGAACGCAAACGGGCAGAACAAGCAATAGAAACAACCCGACAAGAAGAACGCAAACGGGCAGAACAAGCAATAGAAACAACCCGACAAGAAGAACGCAACCAACAAAAAGTGGAAATAGCGCTGAAACTGCTCAAAACAGATATGCCCGATGCAACAATAGCAGCCATAACCGGCTTATCCGAAACCGATATTGCCCTATTGCGAACTAAACTATGAAAACAACCGCTGTGGGGCGCTTATTTTATCAGTTTAATTATATCATTTAAAATAGACTCATCGCCCGGACGTTTGGCATTGGGTTCCACTATATTGCCATTAGGGTCAATGAGCATATAACGTGGAATACTGGAAATTTGGAAGAACTTGGCAATTTTAGAATTCCACCCACCCGTTGACCAGCCGTGTACGCCGTTTTCAATACCCATTTTTTGTATGGCATCTTTCCAAGCCTGTTCGCTATCGTCAATAGAAATGTATAAGAATGCTACTTTCTTTTTTTGTTTGGCGCTCAATTTTTCATGCAGTTCTTTTGAAAAAGGCATTTGCTTACGGCACGGACCACACCAGCTTGCCCAAAAATCTACATAAACCACTTTACCGCGCAGGTCTTTAAGTCGCATTTCGCTACCGTCTAAGGTGGTAAAGGTTATATTGCCGGCGGCATCTTCGGCGCTGTCGGCGGAGTTGTCTTTTTTACCTTTTTCCTTATCGGGCTTGGCAGCAATGGGCGCATTAAGGGCATCGGCGCAATGTTCGGCAATAATGGCGGTGTATAGTCCGTCTTCGTCGTTACTTTTCAGGTAGCGATGCAGCAGTTGCACGGTTTCGGCATCGGCTTTGTCGCAGTGGTCGTATAAAAATTTGGCGGTGGCATAGTTATAGGGCTCACCGCTAAGGCGCTGCCTAATTTGGTTAAACTTGTTTTTTACTGATAATCCTACGTCTTTAAACTTATTGAGATTGTTAATTTCGGAGGTTACGTAGGTAATGTAATAAGTAAGAAAACTACGGTAAAGCTCATTTATCATAGCGCTTTCATTGTTTACCTTAGCTGAGGTAATTTCATCGAGCATTACCTGCGGAATACGGCTAACGGTAAGTATTTTAGCATCGGCATTGGCACGCACTATCGGAAAAGCTACTACGTAGTGCAGGTAGTTATAGGTAATTTCATTTTGCACAAAGGTGTCAAAACTTGCCGAAAAACTGCTTTTATCGGGATATGATTTATAAAATTGTTGTTGCTTTTTTCGGGCATCAAACAACTCCATTTCTAATCCGTCTATTGAGGTGGTCATTATTTTTTCGTTCATGCCTGTTTTATCATGAAACGGGGCAAACTCCTTATAAAAGGTTTGCAAAAACCGATTATGCAACTCTCCTTTACCCGAAAAAACGGGCAAGGTGGTATTAGCAGCATCAGGTTGAAGGTCTATTGTTAGGTTATCGCCCGGTTCTATATATAGTTTCAGCGTTTGGGTGGCATAGTGCAACTCAGCAACGGTAGGTTGTTTGATACTAACTGAGAAGGCAAACTTTTTACCCGATTTTTCGGGCTTCACTATATCGGGTTTAGCGCCTAAGTGAGTAGGGTCGGTATAAAGCCATAGATCTTTTTCGTTCCAAAGGCTGTCGGCTTCGGCTTTTACCGAAACCACTAACCGCGCATTGTCTTGTGCTTGTGCAGTTACAAGGCAGAAAATAGCGGTAACAAAAAAAAGTAGAACAACACTGCGCATGTGTGAGGGTTGAATTATTGATGAAACACGCATAAACAAACGCAAAATTAGCGCTTAAATTGAGTATATGGTTTAAAACAAGTAAAAAACCATTTGGGTTAAAACTAACTTTGCCCCTTAATAGTTTAATGCAACACGGAAACAAGGGTTAAATTATACCCGATGACCACTTAACCAACCAACTCTGCAAACATGATTACTACTTCCTTTTTTGAACTGTTTAAAATAGGACCCGGTCCTTCCAGTTCGCACACGGTAGGTCCTATGCGTGCCGCCAAAATTTTCAGAGATATTTGTTTGGCGTATTTTACCCAACACCCCCTTGATGCCCACTATAAAATAAGGGTTGAACTGTATGGCGCACTTGCCGCTACCGGACACGGACACGGCACACACCGCGCTATTGTAGCGGGTTTGTATGGCCAAGTACCCCACACGGTTAATACAGATTGGCTCAGCACCCTGCTCGAAACGCCTAATGTGGTATATCAGTTACCCTTTACTGATGGGAAAACCATACCTTTTACCGAGCACGACCTTTTTTTTGATTACAGTTTTAACCCTTACCGGCATCCCAATACCATGAAAATGGTATTACTACACCATTACAGACCCGTTTTGGAAAGGGTTTATTATTCTGTTGGCGGTGGATTTATAGAAGAAGAAAGCAGCGCAGCATCACTATCTACCCACAAACCAACGCCTAAGCATGTGTACTACAATATGGATACGCTGCTCTCGCTTATGGAGGAGCAAAATTTATCTATTGAAACTGTGCTAATGGAGAATGAAATGGCATTGACTAACCTTTCAGAGCCCGAAATTTTAGACCAAATTGGGCAAATTATGACGGTTATGCGCCAAAGTGTGGAAAGAGGATTAAAAAAGGAAGGCATCCTACCCGGCGGGCTCAATGTTCACCGCCGCGCAAAAGGAATGTTTGAAAAAGCCCAACAACATGAACAGCATAAACGCTGGGCAGAAGCTCTTTTTGCACGGCTAAACGCCTACGCCCTTGCCACTTCCGAAGAAAATGCAGCCGGACAAATGGTGGTAACAGCTCCTACTAACGGGGCAGCGGGCATTATACCTGCCTGCCTCGAATACCTGCGCAATGATTGCCTTGTGCCCGATAAAACCCTTAAATATGGCTTACTCGTAGCCGCCATGATTGGTTTTATTATCAAAAACAACGCCTCTATATCGGGCGCTGAACTGGGGTGCATGGCAGAAGTAGGCTCGGCTTCTTCTATGGCGGCAGCTCTTTTCAGCTATTGCAATGGCGGCGATATTCACCAAATAAACATTGCTGCCGAAATAGCGCTTGAACACCACTTGGGTATGACCTGCGACCCTATAAAGGGATTGGTACAAATACCCTGCATAGAACGAAACGCCAACGGCGCTATAAAAGCCTATAATGCCTACTTATTAGCAGCAGGGCGACTCGGAATTGGTAAACCTGTCATTTCCTTCGACCAAGTAGTAGAAGTAATGCGGCAAACCGGCTTAGACCTGTCGCATAAATACAAGGAAACTGCCACCGGTGGTTTGGCTACTTCCTTCGGCTGGGGCAATATGCCCGGTAGTTAGCCTTCCTGACATTACTCAACTCCAACCTATGGTTGTTACTCTTTTGTAGCGCTTTGTTACCCTTTCATTTGTTTATAGTGGTTTACGCCCATAATATGAAACAGCGGACACCAACCCAATATGGCAAACAAAAAGAAAGGAAAACCTAATAACATGAGCAGTGGCGATTGAAATACGCCCCCGATGATTACTAATATCATCATGGCAAAATAGCGAAGCCCAATGTCGGTAAAATTCATGTTGTGTTCCATTGCAGTGAGTTTTTACGATGAATGTTTTATTTTCGTTGCAAAATTACCGCCATCAAGCAATATGGAAAATGACTTGTGTTTGTATGCAAAGTGACTTATGTCACTTTGCATAACCTGCGCTTTTTGTTCGCAATCCTTAACCCTTTGGTCAAGCGCGCCGGTATTAACCCAAAATTGCATCCTTGCCATAAACCATTCACATTATTACCACACCATAAGCAGTTTTGACACAACCAAACAGACAAAACGGCAGCAATATACAAGTTTTGCCGCCATTTTGTCTTAACCCCGATGCCAATAATAGGCAAAAAGGCACAAAAAACTGAGTGGCACAGGTTTTGAAAAGGATATTGTAAACAGTTTTTTTAAAACACTCCAAAACCTAATCAGTTATGCGTTTTCATTATTTTGCTCCCAGTACTGCCGGTTTTCGCAATTCCGGCTTTCCGTATGCCAAAAATGGTCATAACAATTGCCAACAAACTACCGGCGTAAACATTGCCGAAACCAAAGATGCCTTTGAAATAGAAGTGTTGCTTCCGGGTTTTACCAAAGAAGAAGTAGCGGTTAAAATAGAAGGCAATTTGCTTACCATTACTGCCCAAAAAGAAACCCCGCCCCAAAACACAGATACCCGCAAGTATAATCACCGCGAGTTTACTTTTACCAATTTTAAACGCACTTTTGAAATAGGCAACCTTATTGAGGTAAATGCCATTAAAGCTACCCAAAATAATGGCGTTTTAATTTTAGCGTTGCCCAAAAAAGAAGCGGCAAAACCGGTAAGTCTTCAAATAGAAGTGCAATAGGCAGTCTGTCAACAATTGTTATCTATACGTTTTTCATAGTGAGTTGGTTGTGTAGGAGCCGGCAGTTTGCTGCCGGCTCTTTTTTCTTGTTAACACGGTTCTCACATTTTTACCCAATTTTGAACTTTTTTGTTTTTTCACTTGTTAATATGATACTGTGTTCATAATTAGCAATTCAACACTTAAAACATCCAATTAACCATGGCAAAGAAAACTTTTCGCGAGCTGGTAGAAGGCGAAACCCCTGTATTGATTGATTTTTATGCCGACTGGTGCGCACCCTGCCGCATGATGGCTCCTGTTTTAGACAAGTTTAAAACCGAAATGGGCGAAAAAGTAAACGTTATCAAAATTAATGTTGACCACAACCAAGGTATTGCTCAGGCTTTAAATATACGCAGCATTCCCACACTTGTATTGTTTAAAAATGGTGAGGTAAAATGGCGGCATACCGGTATTGCAGACGTTTCGCAATTGCGCAAAGCAGTATCGGGTTTGGCGTAGGTTGCCTACAAACAATCGGACCTTGTTTATTTGGTAAACATGGGGCAAGCAACAATCACATTTTTCACCAAAGCAACAAAAAAGGCTGCTCCGGAAATCCGAAGCAGCCTTTTTACCTTAAAACAAGACCAAAGTGTTGCAACAAGCACAACAAAGGTCAAAAACAAACACCCTTAATCATTAACCGGTGTGGGGTCGTTTAAACTCGGAACCGGATTGGGCGTACTGGGGTTAGAGTTAATCTCATTCTGAGAGTAGAGAAAACGCTGCGGAATAGGCTTACCATCGTTACCCGGCACGCCAATAGCGTTATCGGTACGGCGAAGGTCGTTAAATGCTTCAATTTGTCCGATGGTATTAAGGTACTTCTCTTCCAAAATTTCGAGTAATAATGACTCAGAAGCAGTTTTACCCGGGCGGTTAGCAATGCCACCGGCAGCAAAATCAGCCAAATCGTAGGCGGCATAGGTAGAACCATCACCGGCGCCAAAGAAAGCATCATTATAAGAACGCACTAAGTTTAGCGCTGCCAAAGCATCGTCATCATTGCCTAAGCGGGCATAAGACTCAGCCATAATGAGTTGGTTTTCTTCCCAGCTAAACAAAACAAAATTGCTGCACTCAGTAAAAGCGCCGTCAATAAAATTTGGATCGAGTGCGGTATAACCATCGGCAGTATAGTACCATGCAAAACGACCCGACTCATCGGTTTTAGCATTGCCGCGGTATTTAGAGCCGGCGGGGTCTAACAAAGCTACTGCATGGGCATCAGCAGCGCCCAAATATCCCGAACGCTCATAGTCAATGAAGTAAGCATAGATATTGATATCGCCCAAAGCTGTGCAGTTATGGATACTCTGCCATGAGCGGTCAGGGGTAGAAATACCCATCATAGCTTCGTCAAGAGCCATGTCGTAATGACCTAAGTGCAAGTGATAACGAGCTTTGAGTGAGTGAGCCACCTCTGCCCAGCTACCCATGGTAGTGGCAGTTGCATAAGAAGTACCCGAAACATTAGCGAGAGCATCGGTAAGCAAAGTCTGCACTTTCTGATAAACTTGTTCCTGAGGCTCATAAGCAGGTGCAGGGAAATTTTCCACATCGCCGGCTTGGTCAAAAGGCACATCACCCCAAAGAGCAGCAGCCGTGCCCAGCATGTGGGCTTCCAAAACCAAAGCAGCGCCTTTCATGGCTTTGTCTAATGTTGCGTCTGCATTGGCTTTTACCAACCTTGCTTCACCTACGCCACCGGCATAAATAACGCCCCAGGGGCTGTCAAAATCGCCTGAAGTAGCATTATAGCTGTTGAGCGAAATATACTGCCTATCGGCACCGGTAAACTGACCCGACCACATACCGGCTAAACGCGCCATTTCGCCCGATGATGCTAATACATCTGCCAACTCTACGCCGGTAATCATCAATTTGCCGGGCGGGGGGGTAGTGGCGTTGTTGGGGTTTTCTGAATACCCCTCTGTAAATTTTTCGCAGCCTACAAAACCAAAGGCAAGCAGGAGCATGGGGATATAAAAAAGTAACTTTTTCATAGTTAGAAAGATTTGTTTTAAGAAATTACGCTTACTGTAACTGCTGTGGTTTAGTAGTTAATTTTAAGCGAAACAATGAATGAACGGGTGTTGGGGTTATTGAAGTACTCTAAACCACGACCGTTAGATGCGCCGGTAAGGTTGGTTTCGGGGTCAATACCTTCAACCTCGGTAATGAGGAGTAAGTTACGTCCCGACAGGCCGAGTTCTATGTTATCGAGCTTAGTAGCATTGCGCAGTTTTTGACCATCAAAACGGTAAGAAAGGGCTACTTCGCGCAAACGATACCAACTGGCATCTTCAATAAACTGGCTGCTAACAGCTCCAAAACCGCCGCCAAGGTTGCGATACCAGTTTTCATCAAGGGCTACTACGCCGCCGCCAAAGTCATGCTCTACACCGCGGAAAGCTGTGCCGGCAGCAATGGTGCCACTGCCATAACGGTTCAGTTCGGTGCTGGCAACGCTTTCTACGCCGGTAGCTTCCGATACGCCAAAGTAATTCAATACGCCGCGGGTACCGCTCCAAATGTCGCCGCCTACAGAAGCATCAAACTGGGCATAGAACGACAAACCTTTCCAGGTAAGAGTAGTGTTGGCGCTGCCAAACCAATCGGGGTTGGGGTCGCCAAGAACACTTTCCTGCTCTGCAGCCTGCGGAAAACCGCGGCTATCAAGGATAAGGCTGCCATCGTCGTTGCGAGCAAAATCAACACCCCAAAGTACGCCAATGGGGTAACCCACTACAGCGCGAGAAGAGGTGCCGGTAAAACCGTTGAGGAACAAAGAATTGGTGCCTTTAAGGTCAAGTACTTCGTTGCGGTTGCGGGTCCAGTTAAAGCCGATGTTCCAGTTAAAGTCGCGTTTTTGAATAACATCAACGCCTGCTTGCAATTCAATACCTTTGTTTTCTAACTCTGCTGCATTGTCCCATTTATCGGTGTAACCGGTAGAGGGCGCTGTGGCAACTAACAAGATAGCATCGGCAGTTTTGTTTTGGTAGTAAGTAGCGCTCAGGCTTGCACGGTTTTTCCAGAAGCGAAGGTCTGTACCTACTTCAAATTCAGTTTTGCGCTCCGGAGTTAAGAGCGGGTTACCCTGAATGTTAGAACGAGAGAATGTTCCGCCATAAAGGTTGCCATCAAGATCGGGTCCCCAACTTTCTTCTACAAATGCAGGAATGAAATTGGTGGCAGTAAGATAAGCGCCGGGCTGAACACCAACAGAGCCGTAGGTTACACGAAGTTTACCAAAACTAAAAGCATCGTTTTGAGGTACGAGTTTGCTGAACTGCCAAGCTACTTCTGCTGAGGGGTAGTAGAAAGTGGGATCTGCATCGGGCCCAAAAGTAGAAGCTGTTTCAGCACGCAGTGAGAAGTTGGTAAATATCTGATCGTACAGTTGTAAACCTACCGTACCATAAGCAGCAGCGGTTCTTACTGTTTCTTTGTAATCAACGCGGAGTACGTTCTCGGGTGTAGTATTGGTAAGGTTAGCGGGAGCATCGGGCAGGGTAAAACTGCGGATTTCGTTACCGGTTTGGTTAAACTGGCGGTGGTTAAAGTTCATACCCACAATGGCTTCTAATCCTATGTCTTTGGTAAAGTTGTGAGCAGCCCGTCCAAAAATGTTGGCATCAAACTGAGCTTCGCTGAACAATTCTTTAATGTAGCGTCCGTTCAAACTTTCTGAACCGGCAGAACCGGGTCGCCAGTATCCGGTACGGTTTTCGCCAAATCCGTCCACACCAAGGCGGGTGGTTAAGTCAAACCATTTTACGGGCGATAATTTAACTTCACCACTCAATGTATAACGGTCAACGGCTGAGATGTTTTCCTGTTCATTGATAGTCCAGAACGGGTTGTTGTAAACGGGGTTGGCATTAGCTCCCAAATAATTCCGGTAGCTGCGCTGGCGGTTAAGGATAGCGGTATAGCTGCCATCGGCATTGTAAACGTAACGCGTTCCAATATAATCTGAGTTGTCAAAATCGGGCGAGGTACGAATAGTACCCAACAACAAACCGGCAAGGTTAGAACCCTTCTGGATACCTTCGGTTTTGGAGCGTGAGTAAGCGGCGTTCACACTGGTACGCAGGATATTGCTGAATGCTTTATCTGAAGAAAAACGAATGCTTTTGCGGTCGAAGCTGCTGTTGTTTTTAATAACACCTTGTTGGGTAAGGTTACCAATACTGAGGTAGTAGTTGCTTCTGGCATCGCCGCCGCTAATGCTTAGTACGTTATCCACGTAGTGTCCGGTGCGGAAGGCTTCGGTAGCGTGGTCATATACATCGCGTGAGCGCTTACCGCCAAATTTATCGGTAGCAGCAATTACCTGATTGCCCTGAGCGTCAAACACAGCAGTACCGCCGGGGGTAATACGGTAGTAGCGGCTGCCATCTTCGGCTTCAAAATACCCTTGAAACAGGTCAGCGCCGGTAGCGCTAAAGTATTTACCCGGTGCATCAACCACTAAATCCGGTCCACCCGGTCGGTCGGCAATTTTATCACCCCAGGTTAAACCACCGGCAGAGGTGGGGCTGTAATTGCCGCCTGTACCTTGTCCGTAATTTTTTTGCAAGGGGTGGAAACGGTTTACCTGGTCAAAGGATATGGAGGTACGGAAGTTTACGTCCACTTTTTTGTCAGTACCCAACACGTTAGCGCCTTTTTTGGTGGTAATCATAATTACCCCATTGGCGGCACGGGTACCCCACAAAGCAGCAGCCGAAGCGCCTTTGAGTACTTCAATAGACTCAATATCTTCGGGGTTAAGGTCGTTTAAGCGTGAGCCAAGTGTTGTACCTTCGGTGCGGAGGGTAAAACCCGAGCCATTTTCAGAGTTAGAAATAGGAATACCATTTACCACAATAAGGGGTTGCAAGTTGCCGGTAATGGTACTTTGACCGCGGATTTGAATGTAAGAACCGGCGCCGGGATCACCACTGGATGTAGTGATGTTTACACCGGCAGCCTTACCTGCCAAACGGTTAATTACGCCTGCTTCGTTTGACCTGCCTACGGCAGCGCCGCTGATTTGGGAGGTAGCAGAAGCGCTTTCATCGCGTTTAGCTTTTAAGCCCAATGCAGTTACCACTACTTCGGAGGTAATGATAGACGACTCGGCAAGTTCTACATCTACAACGTTAGATGCGCCTAAACGAACAATTTGAGATTGGTAACCCAAAAATGAAACGGTAAGCTCTTCCTTACCCGAAGGCACACTGAGCGAATACTTTCCGTCAAAATCGGTTACCGTTCCCGTGGTGGTGCCGGTAACCACAATGCTTGCGCCTACCAAAGGCAGACCGCTACCGGCATCGGTTACCTTGCCCGAAACAGTGCGCTGAGCAAAAAGTTGCCCGGTGGCTACTGTTACAAACAGGAGGAGTAAAAGAAACTTTTTCATACGAAATTGTTTTGTGAATAAATAATGCTTGTTTATTGGTTGTTAAAAAAACTTTGGCAAGTTAGTAATTTGTTGATTTGCAAGTTAATTTTGGTTAAATTTTTAACTAAAAATTGCTGCAAAAGCAATTTAAACTTGTTCAAGTTGCTGCAAATAACGCTGAATGGTGTTTTCTAATCCTAAGTAGAGGGCATCGCAAATGAGTGCGTGTCCTATGGATACTTCCAGTAAATGTGGTATATGTTGGACAAAAAACCGAAGGTTGTGCAGGTTAAGGTCGTGTCCGGCGTTTAAAGCCAAGCCTACCTCAGTGGCGGTGTGTGCTGCGGTAAGGTAGGGAGCTATGGCTGCATGAGGGTTTTGGGCATAGTGGTGGGCATAGGGTCCGGTGTAGAGTTCTATGCGGTGAGCGCCGGTGGCTGCGGCGCTCCTTATCTTATTTTCATCGGTTTCTACAAACAAAGAAACTCGGATACCGGCATCTTTGAGCCTGTTTACGGTATTGGTCAACAATTGCCGGTGGGTAAGAGTGTCCCAGCCTGCGCTGGAAGTGAGTACGCCGGGTGGGTCGGGTACTAAGGTGCATTGGTGGGGTTTAACACTGAGTACCATATCCATAAAACGCTCATCGGGGTAGCCTTCTATGTTAAATTCGGTGGTAACAACCTCTTTGAGTTCATACACATCGCTGTAGCGTATATGTCTTTCATCGGGACGGGGGTGTACGGTTATGCCTTCGGCGCCAAAGCGCTCACAATCTTGGGCTACCTGCACCAAATTGGGCAGGTTAGCGCCGCGGGCGTTGCGCAGTAGGGCTATTTTGTTTATATTAACACTTAACCTTGTTTTTTTCATTCTCGTGCAAATGGTGGGTGAAGGCAGGAAAAAGGCAGGTTAAAGTTGAGTTGGTGGGCAAAATAGGCAAGTAATTTGCCCGATGATAAAATTTAACTTGGGGGTTAAGATTTGTTAATGCGGCGCAAACTTAGAACATTTACCCCAAATCAAAAACAAAAAGGGGCTCGTTTTTTTCGAGCCCCTTTTTTTTAGGGTTTTATCGGAATAATTTACCTGTTAGTAGCGGTAGTATTCGGGCTTGTAGGGTCCTTCTACGGTTACACCTATATATTGTGCTTGTTCGGGGGTAAGCTCATCAAGCTCCACACCAATTTTGGCAAGGTGTAGGCGGGCTACTTTTTCGTCTAAGTGTTTGGGCAGCACATACACTTTGTTTTCGTAGTTGTGTGCATTGTGCCAGAGTTCCAATTGTGCAAGCACTTGGTTGGTAAATGAGTTAGACATTACAAAAGAGGGGTGTCCCATAGCACAGCCCAAGTTTACCAATCTTCCTTCGGCAAGCACCAAAATATCGTTGCCGTTGATGGTGTATTTGTCCACCTGCGGTTTAATTTCTACTTTGGTATGACCGTAATTGGTGTTTAGCCAAGCCATATCAATTTCGTTGTCAAAATGCCCGATGTTACACAAAATAGTTTTGTCTTTCATGAGGCGGAAGTGTTCTTCGGTAACAATGTTGCAGTTGCCGGTAGCAGTAACTACTATATCGGCTTTGGGAATAGCGTTTACCATTTTCTTTACTTCAAAGCCGTCCATAGCGGCTTGGAGGGCGCAAATGGGGTCAATTTCGGTAACAATAACGCGTGCGCCGGAACCGCGCAGCGAGGCTGCCGAACCTTTGCCCACATCGCCATAACCGGCTACTACGGCTACTTTACCTGCCATCATTACATCGGTAGCGCGGCGTATGGCATCTACCAATGATTCTTTGCAGCCGTATTTGTTGTCGAATTTTGATTTGGTAACCGAGTCATTTACGTTAATAACGGGCAGCGGCAGGGTGCCTTTTTCCATGCGCTCATATAGGCGGTGTACGCCGGTGGTGGTTTCTTCCGAAATGCCCTTAATGCCTTGAACCAATTCGGGGTAGCGGTCGAGTACCATATTGGTAAGGTCGCCGCCGTCGTCTAAAATCATGTTGAGCGGGCGGTCAAAGCTGCCAAAAAAGAGGGTTTGCTCAATGCACCAGTCAAATTCTTCGTTGTTCATACCTTTCCAAGCATACACGCCGCCATTTTTTACGGCAATGGCTGCTGCGGCATGGTCTTGGGTAGAAAAAATGTTACAAGAAGACCACTTTACCTCGGCTCCTAAATCGATAAGGGTTTCAATAAGTACAGCGGTTTGAATAGTCATGTGCAAACAGCCGGCAATACGAGCGCCGGCTAAGGGTTTTTGTCCTTTGTATTCTTGGCGCAAAGCCATTAGTCCGGGCATTTCGGCTTCGGCAAGTTCAATTTCTTTTCTTCCCCACTCGGCAAGCGAAATGTCTTTTACTTTGTATTTCAGGTTTACATCTACTGATGTTGATACAGCGTTCATTTGTTGAAATTATGTTGAAAAATGAAATGTTGTGTACGGTTAAATGCGGGTGCAAAGGTACGTTTTTTTTGGGTAAAATGGTAATTGCCCTATACGTCAAAAGGTCAGAGTGGCGGGAGGCAATTTGTTGTACGTTAAATGCAGTTGTACCAATAAACATCTTGACCGGGCAAAAGTTTACAAAATCCCGATGAGTAGTAGGGTGTTCATCGGGGGTTTTTATCGGTTATCGGTTTACCAATAATTTTTGCACGGCTTTAAATTGGGCATTAGTTAAAAGAACCATATAAACGCCGTTTGGGAGCATATCGGTTCGGAGTGTGGCGGTAGCGCCGGGGTTGGCGGCAAGTTGCTGGGTAGATACCGGCTTACCTTTGGCATCAAAAATTTGCAATTGGAGGGGTTGGGCAACCGGCAGGTTATGGGGCAGGGTAATGGCGGCGCTGTTGCCGGCGGGGTTGGGGTGTAGGGTAAAGGCGCCGTTTAGTTGTGTGGCAGCGGGTTGTATGGCGGTGGTAATGCTTGCAGCAGTAAGGGCGGTAGTGCAGTGGCGTATGCCGGCAAGGTGTGCAGCAGTAGCCACGGTAGCTTTTACGTTATTAGCCATAAAATCAAAATCAAGCACATCAATCACATCGTTTGGGGTGTGGTAGTGTATATTTCTAAAATTAGCGCCATCGGTAAGCATGAGCGCTTTGTGTCCGGCATCCCAAAATTTGGCATGGTCGCTTCGGCGAAGGTCGGGGGCAATAGTGCCTGTGCCCGGAACCGAAAGGGAAATGACTTTTAACGCCGGCACATACAAGGCTGCACAACTGTCAAAGGCGGCTCGGAGGGGATTAGAACCGGTATTGGCAACGTTAATCAAAAAATTGCCCCTAAACTCGTCTGCCACCAATTGGCTATAGGCATCGGCAAAAAGGAGGTTAAACCCTACCGGCACCGATTGGGAGTTTGGCGCATTGCTGTAATATCCTATCATTTCAAAGTTGAGCACCCCTTTTAGGGTTTCAAAGGGCTCAATACCGCCGTTGTTTACAAAATAACTGCTGCCTATGAGCCCGTTTTCTTCCAAATCGAACCCTATGTACTTAATGTTGTGCCTAAACTGATAGTTGCCCAAAACCCTAAGGGCTTCCAACACGCCTACTACGCCTGAGCCGTTGTCATCGGCGCCGGGCGCATTGGCAACTGAATCAAAATGAGCGTCAATGATAACCGTAGCCGTTTCATCGCCCTGCCCCTGCTGCCTGCCTATGATGTTTTGCCCCGATAGTGCGCCTACGGTAAAATCTTGTCGGGAGGTTTGGAGTCCGGCATTGGTAAATCGGGCTTCAAGTGTATCTTTTACCGCCGCTATATGGGTAGGATTGGCAGTGTAATGCCTTACACCCTGCACAAAACCGAGCATGGAGGCTAAATTATCGGGGCTAACTTGGTCAACAATAGCCTGAATATCGGGTGTTTGACGGTCATCGGCTATTACCTTTAAAAAGTAAACGCCCGAATTTGTTGTAGTTGGGTTGTAAGCCCAAGTAATTTGTTTTCCCGCACCGGGGGTAATAGGGTAACCCACATCGCCCCAAACGGCGCTAACATCTACCAAATAGCTGTAGCCGTTGTTATCGGAAACCCGAAGTTCTATTTCCAACGGGTCATTTTCGGCATCGGTTACATCAAAAGTGAGGGTAATGCGGTTATTGGTTTCATCGGGAAAAGCCTGAATATTAGCAATAACCGGAGCTGCATTTTGAGCAAAGATATGGGCGCTCAACAGTAAAGCAGTAAGAAAAACGGGGTAAAAGGAGTAGGTAAATGTGGACATAAAAATAAAAAATTGATGTGTGTAAAATTATTTATCCATGTTACAAGCAAAAAGATAGGGCGAATTTAAGCGTTAGAATTTGTTAATGGTATGTTTTTTTGTCAAAATGGTGTATTTTTCGCCCAATTATCTACTAAAACACTAATTGTGTGCAGTTTACAATAAAAGTGCAAGGCAATAGGTTTTAGGGTAGATAAATATCATCTTTTTTCTAAAACCGCCTTTTCATGTTCAAAAAAACATTTTTACTTGTATTTTGTGCCTTTTTATTAGTAGGGTCTGTATCTTGTAACCGCTCGGGCTGCCCCGCCAATGCTGAGCAGCAAGCCGCCAAAAAACACAATAAAAAACATAAAACCAAATCGGGCATACTGCCGCCGGGTTACTCGCCATCGGGCAAAAAACGGTAATGCCTGCGGGCAGTTTAGCGCTATTTGTTTACGGTACACACATTTTTGCTTTCACCACTTCAACCACTTGTTACTATGCCAAACGCAAGTATTTACAAAACGCCGCTTTACATGCTTTACCAATGGGAGCAACAAAAGCCCAAAGATGTTTTTTTGAAACAACCTGTAGAAGGCAGGTGGATTAGTTTTACCTGGGCAGATGCCGCCGACCAAGTGCGCCGTATGGCTGCCGCTTTGCAGGCGCTAAATTTACCGCCCAACAGCAAAATTGCCTTGGTTTCTAAAAACTGCGCCCATTGGATAATGGCAGACCTTGCTATTATGATGAGCGGACACGTATCGGTGCCCCTTTACCCCAATATAAGCGCCGATACGTTAAACTACATTCTTAAACACAGCGAAGCAAAGGCGCTGTTTGTGGGTAAATTAGATGACTGGGCAAGTATGAAAAAGGGACTTACCGATGAGGTGCATTGTATTTCTTTTCCCGATTACTACCAAACCGATAAGCAGTTTGATAACTGGGATACCTTAGTAGAAAAACACGAACCCATTGCCGGCACACCCGACCGCAATTTAGACGACCTGCTTACCATTATTTACACATCGGGCACTACCGGCAAGCCTAAGGGGGTAATGCACTCCTACTATACCTTATCTTATGCCATTACCAACGCCCTTACGGTTATTGACCTTAAAAACATACCGCAAATACGCTTTTTTTCTTACTTGCCACTCTCCCATATTGCAGAGCGCATGTTGGTAGAAGTGGGCAGCATTTACACCGGCGCAACGGTTTATTTTGCACAATCGCTCGATACTTTTGCCGACAACCTCCGCTATGCAGAGCCTACTATTTTTATGGCAGTACCGCGTATTTGGACTAAGTTTCAGAAAAAAATACTGGAATCTTTACCCCCGTCAAGGTTAAACCTGCTGCTTGCCCTACCTATTATTTCTACGCTTATTAAAAATAAACTCAAAAAAGCCCTTGGTTTAGCCCAAGCAAAATACTTGCTTACCGGCGCGGCTCCCATTCCGCCTACTTTGTTAGATTGGTACAAAAAAATAGGCATTACCATACAAGAGGTATATGCCATGACCGAAAACAGCGCCTACTCACATTTTACCCGACCCGATAACATTATGTTTGGGTATGTGGGGCAGCCAATGCCCCACGTGGACGTAAAAATAAGCGAAATAGGCGAAATTTTGGTTAAAAGCGATGCCAATATGCTGGGCTACTACAAAGACCCCGAACAAACCGCCGCCACCTTTGACGAAAACCACTACCTCAAAACCGGCGATAAAGGTTTAGTGGGCAAAGATAATTTCCTTAAAATTACGGGTAGGGTTAAAGAAATTTTTAAAACCGAAAAAGGAAAATATGTAGCCCCGGCGCCTATTGAAATGGATATTTCGGAAAATGAGTTTATTGAGCAGGTTTGTGTTGTGGGCACCAATTTACCCCAACCCATAGCGCTTATAGTACTATCGGAAGTGGGTAAAAGCGCCGAAAAACACAAAATAGGCGAAAGTTTGCACCAAACCCTGCAAGCGGTAAACAGCCGATTAGAAAAACATGAATGCCTTAAAACCTTAGTAGTGGTAAAAGATGAGTGGACTGTAGAAAATGCCCTGCTTACGCCTACCATGAAAATTAAACGCGGTCCGATAGAAGAAACTTACGGCAACCGATTTAACCACTGGTATCAACATTCCGAAACAATTGTATGGGAGTAATACGTATCTCTATTGCGTTTTTTGGGGTAATTGCTGACTGCATTTACCCCTCCATACCTTGACCCTGTTTACAACATGAAAATTAAAGACGTAATTAGTGTATTAGAAACCATAGCTCCGCCCAAATATCAGGAAAGTTATGACAACTGTGGTTTGATAGTGGGTAATGCCGATGCAACACTAACCCAAGCCCTTATTTGCCTCGACTCTACGGAAGAAATAGTGGAAGAGGCTATTAACAGGGGGTGTAACTTGGTTATTGCCCACCACCCTATTGTTTTTGGCGGCTTAAAAAAAATAACCGGTAAAAACTACGTCGAGCGCACGGTTATAAAAGCCATTAAAAACAATATAGCCATTTATGCCATACACACCAATTTAGACAGTGTGCATACCGGCGTGAGCAAAAAGATAAGCGATAAAATAGGTTTGCAAAACTGCCAGATTTTATCGCCCCGAAAAGGACTGCTCAAAAAACTATCGGTTTTATGCCCCATAGAGCAGGCAAATTTGTTGCGCAGCCGTTTGCTGGAAGCAGGTGCCGGTAAAACAGGCGATTTTGCCGAAACCTCGTTTAACCTGCTGGGTGTAAGCACGCTTAGCCACGATGCCAATGCACAACATGGCACCCTGCGCATAGATACTGTTTTTGCCGCACATTTAGAGGGTAAAATTATTGCCGCCATAGCCGCCTTTGCCACCTCTGCACCCATAAGCTATGAGTTGAGCGCATTAGATAACCTTTACTCTAAAATTGGTTTTGGCATGATAGGTGAACTGCCACAGCCCCAAGACCCCTCTGCCTTTTTATCTTACCTTAAACAAACCATGCAAACCAATTGCATAAGACATACCCGAATGCTGCGCAAACCGGTGCAGAAAATAGCTGTTTGCGGCGGCGCCGGTTTTTCTCTGCTGCCCGATGCCATTGCCCAAAAGGCAGATGTGTTTATAACCGCCGATGTTAAGTATCACCAGTTTTTTGATGCAGAAAACCACCTCATTCTTGCCGATATAGGACATTATGAGAGCGAACAATTTACCATTGAACTTTTGGGTGAACTACTTACCGAAAAAATTCCTAACTTTGCACCCATTTTAACCCAAATCAATACCAATCCGGTTTTTTATCTTTAACCTTACCGCTAATTTCCCATATATGAGCAATCAAACCAAAGAACTTGTTACCGTAGAACAAAAATTGCGCGCCTTGTTTGAACTACAGCAAATTGACTCTAAAATAGACGAAATAAAGCTGCTCAGGGGCGAGTTGCCTATGGAGGTAAAAGATATAGAAGACGAAATAGAGGGGCTCAACCATCGTATCAGTAAATTTCAGGCTGAATACGATGATTTTATTGCCATTATTTCAAAAGCGCAGTTTCAGATTGATAACGCCAAAACACTCATATCCAAATATGAGGAGCAGCAAATGAACGTTAAAAATAACCGTGAGTTTGAAGCGCTGAACAAAGAAATTGAAAACCAACGATTAGACATAGGGCTTGCCAACAAAAGCATTAAAGAAAATACCGAGTTATCTGCCAGGAAACTAACCCAGCTAAACGAAACCAAACAGAAAAGAGACGCGCGCTTGCGCGATTTAGAACTGAAACGCGAAGAGTTGGAAAAAACCATTGCAGAAACCCGTATTGAAGAAGAAGAACTCACCAAACAATCAACAGGAGCAGCGGCTAATATAGAAGAACGATTGCTTATTGCCTATAACCGTATCCGCCAATCGTACCGAAACGGGTTGGCAGTGGTAAAAATTGCCCGCGCATCTTGTGGCGGCTGCTTTGGCACTATACCCCCACAGCGCCAATTAGAAATAGGTTTGCGCCGTAAGGTTATCCTGTGCGAACACTGCGGACGCATTTTGGTGGACTCAGAAATAGAAAAAGACCTTACCGAGGTAAACAACGAAATAGTTTATACAGAAAGAGAGATTTAGACCTCTTGCTAACGTACAGTTGGAGAAGTAACCCATCTAAAAATTCAGGTTGCAGTGCTGCTTACCTACTGCCTATACATGGGCAGTGGGAAACTAACCCTATACCACCCAAACCGAAAACCATTGTTCAGCAACAATACTGCTGAAAGATATTGCATTTACCATATTATACCTATCGGAATGATTAAGCCGATACCCTCCTAATTATAATACCGGAGTATAGTTTAAATGTAGCCACTTAGGTACTGCCCACCCTGCAAGGTCATGGTGTATTTGAAGGCTAATTGGTAAGATTTTGGGCAGTTATTAGCACACGGATAACACAGATGCGGCTGATTAGCGCCGATTTTTTAAAAATAACGTGGGGGTTGCAGTTGTGAGCTTGCGCAAAGGTTTACCGAAAAAGGCTTGCAAACAGGTGGGGTGATATATTACGGTGCGCTGCACCTTGTTAATGGGGCATTTAACTGGGTTGCTACCTATATTTTGGTGCGCAGCGCCTTTGTAAAACCCCAAAAGCGCAATTTATGTTGGCAACACACAAGGGGCAGCGCCCCGTAATCTTGGTAGAACAGAGGCAAACCATGTTCTTATCAGGTGCAGCGCACCGTAATCTGCTGCCCATTTAAACAAACACACCTAAACCTTATACAGATTTTACCCCCCTATCGGGCGTTCATGTTAATTCCAACTTCACGTTAAAAATAACAGCCACTTAGGTACTGCCCACCCTGCAAGGTCATGGTGTATTTGAAGGCTAATTGGTAAGATTTTACGCCAAAAACACCAAGTTTTTGCGAACTTTGCGCTCACCCTTGCATGCATTTTTTGCGGTTTAAAAAAGAATTTGGTTAAGACCCCACTTTCCGCACCCCCATTGGCGTTTTGAATAATTAACCCAATATCGG
>ERZ761607.636-NODE-636-length-56770-cov-6.435423_pt1 | contig 56770 bp, 45 predicted proteins | sample MGYA00511164_ERZ761607 | MGnify/ENA primary metagenome ERZ761607 (study PRJEB28899, sample SAMN02445080) | bioreactor sludge metagenome | biome: EBPR sludge | place: Australia: Brisbane, Thorneside Wastewater Treatment Plant | collected 2011-06-22 ...
CCACACCAGCGCCCCGACCAGGAGCACCATCAGCGCACGGAACCACCAGGTGGCCCAGAACGGAGGCAGCACGCGCAGCCGCACCGTGGTGATCCCTCCCCAGGGGCCTCGATTGGTGCGGGCCTTCAGCTCCAGGCGGTAGGTGCCCGGCGCCAGGCTATTGAAGGTCAGACGGTCCTCGGGCCGCATCACCACCCACGCGGTGTCGGCACCCACCAGCCGATAGGCGAACTCATCGCGCTGCGGATCCACCAGATTGGTGCTGCGCAGTTGCAAGGTGATGCGCGCATGGTCGTGCGGCACCTCATAGGTCCGATCAGCTGCAAGGTCCGCATGCGGGGACAGCAGACTGTCCAGCGCCCATACGCCCGGCACTTGGATCACGGGTGGAGGCGTCGGCAGTACCGCATCGTTGCGCAGCACAACGAAGCCTTCCCATGCCCCTGCGAGCAAGGGGCCTTGGAGCGGAACATGACCGTCGTCCAGATTGAGCGGGCTCACCGGCAATCCATCCGCACGCGACACCAGGCGGGATCGGCTCGTGGAGGGATCCCAGTGCAGCAACCCCGAAGGCCGCGTGAACCACAGGGTCCCATCCGCCATGGCCACCACCTCCAGTAGGTTCCGTGTCGGCAGTCCGGCACTGGCATCGTGCAGCTGTAGCGGACCGTTCTCCGGTGCATCCCGGTCGATCCGCACCAAGCCAGTGTGCTTCACCACCAGCCAAAGGCGGCCATCCGGTGTTTGGGCAATGTCACTCACCTCGAAGGGCTCCAACCCAACCGGAGAACGAAGTCGTTCCACGCGGCCATCCGGGAAGCGCACCACCGGGGCCTGTGTGGCGCTCAGGAACCACATGCGGCCGGCACGATCCGTGAACACATCCAAGGGCCAATTCCCCAGCAAGGCCGCCACCTCCGGGAACACCTCGGCCAACGCGCGGCATTCGCCGGCCAGCGTGTCGAGATGGTACAGCCCCTTCGATCCCGTCATGCACCAGATCCCTTGCGCACCATCGCCACGCGACCACCAGACCGGTCCGGCACAGACCGATCGCGGTGGAACGAAGGATGGACGTTCCAATGCCCCCGTCCGGATATCGGCCAGCAGTGCACCGTCCATCGAGGACAGCAGGTAACGCCTCGCATCCAGTTCCAACAGGTCCAGATAGCGCCGACCCGAGGCATGCGGCAAGGCGATCAGATCGGTCTGGCGCCCCTGCGCATCATGCACGAACAGGCCCCTGCGGTGCGACAGCGCCAGCACCTTCCCGGAACCCTCATTGCGGTGAACGGCCAGTACTTCATCGATCAGGTCCGCAACGGGCTCATCGGGCAGGTGGAAGCCCTGCGCGATGTTGTTCCGGTCGGAAAGCAGCGCCACGCCCTGCGTGTAGGAGCCGATGCAGACCACCTCGTCCATCACCAGCAACCGTGAAGCACCCGCGAAGAGGTCCTCGCGCTTGCGGCAATCGGCCTCGTCCAGCGAACGATCATAGTGTTCCACACGGCCCGTGCGCGGGTCCAAGCGGAGCAACCCCTGGTCGATGGTGGCCACCAGCACATGATCCCCCACGCGGACCATGTCCTGCACCATGTGGTCCACGAACGTGGGGGCATGGCGGGCATCCGGCCATAATAAGGTGGCGCTGCCATCCGACTTCCGCACCCGGAAGATGCCCTCCGACCAGGTGCCCATGAGCAGGGTGGAATCCTCGTCCACCATGCCGCGCACTTGGAACGCATAACCGTGCCCAGGATGGCCGTTCACCGCCTTCAGGGGGAAGGGTGTGGCCGTGCGTGTGGCCGGATCGAAGCGGACCACGCCGCTGAAGGTGGAGAGCCAGAGAATGCCCTGCGCATCCTCCAGCATGCCGCTGATCACCTCGCGCGATCGTGCGGTGGGTGCCGGCGGTGCGATCTCCGTGGTGGTGAAGCGTCGATGGACCGGATCGAACAGGCTCAAACAACGTGCACCGTGGGCCACCCAGATCCGGCCAGCGGCATCCACAAGCAGATCGGTGACCCGCTGCTCCCCATGTTCGGAGTAGGCCGGAATGGGCAGCGGCACGCGCTGAAGCGTATCCGTCAACGGATCGAGCAGGGTGAGGTAAGGCGCGTTCGTACCAACGAGCAGATACCGGGAACCATCCCAAGCGAGTGCCGTGATCTTGTCACCGGGCAGCGCATCCGGGCGGCCTTCGTAACGGTACACCTTCACCCGTCGGCCATCGAAGCGGTTGAGGCCATCCGAGGTGCCCACCCACAGGTATCCACGACCATCCACGGCCAACGACTGCACATGGTCGCTCGAGAGCCCATCGCGCATGGTGATGGTGCGCAGGCTGGGCGCCACCAACTGGGCGGACGCTTCAAGGGCGAAAGCCACGCCCAGAAGCGCGAACAGATGCACTCGGGATGAGCGCTTCATCGCCCTTGGCTCTCCTTTTCCGCCAAGTTAGATGGAACGTGCCCGCTCCCGGCAAAGCCCTTACAGCGTGGCCTTGATGCCCGTGCGATAGTCCGTGGGCTGCACGTTCAGCGCCCGCTCCAACTTGCCGCTGTCGAAGCGGTAGTCGTGCTCGAACTGGTACATCATCTCCTTGTTCTCGCGCAGCACCGGGACGAACAGGCCCATCAGCGAGAGCATCCAGCCCGGTGCCACCTGGATCGCGTTGGGCTTGCCGGCCAGCTCACAGGCCAAGCGCACGAACTGCTCGCCGGTGATGGCTTCCTTGCTCGTGAGCGCATGCCAAACCTGCCCGTAGGCGGAAGGCGTATTGCCCAGCAACGCGACGCTCCTTCCGGCATCCGGCGTATAGGTGAAGGTGTGCACGGCCTTGGCATTGCCCACCCATTGCGGTGCCTTGCCCGCCCGCAGCCTTTCGAACACGGTGGCGTGCGTGAGGCTTAGGGCCGCATGCGGTCCGTAGAAATCCGCCGCACGGATGATCATGGCCTGCATCTCACCGCGCTTCCCCTCGTCCATCAAGGTGGTGGCGATACGCGCCCGAACCTCACCCTTCCTGCTGCAGGGGTTGTAGGGCGTGTCCTCGGTCATCACACCATCCACTCGGCCGTAGGCGTACACGTTGTCGAAGAAGACCAGCTTGGTGCCGTGGCGCTTGCAGGCATCGATGGTGTTGCGCATCACCCGCGGCCATTGGTCGGCCCACACGTTGGCATCGTACTTCAGCCCGGCCACCAGGTAGGCCACCTCGCTGCACTTCACCGCCTCACTCACGGCATTGGCATCCAACAGGTCGGCGGGGAAGGTCTCATCGGTCGCGTTCACTTGCTTCGGGTGGCGGCTCGCCTGACGGACCTTGTCGGTGTATTGCGGAAGGAGCTTCGAGAGCTCGTTGCCGATGACGCCGTTGGCGCCGAGGATGGTCTGCATGGAACCAGATCTTTAGGTAGGACTCACCGCAAAGGCGCGAAGAGCGCAAAGGTTGTCTCTATGCTGGCTGGACTCGGCTGCCTTGACTCACCGCCAAGACGCAAAGAGCCCCAAAGAACTCATGTCCGAAATTACTCCGGGAGATTATTGACCAAGCGACGGATGCCATCCCGCACGAGCTTCTCGTTGAAGTTCACGAGCAAGCCCAACCGGTTCCCGGTGAGCTTCAGGTACGTGAGCACCTGTGCCGTATGGATCGGATGCAGCGCGTCCACCGACTTGACCTCCACGATGACCGTGCGTTCGATCCAAAGATCGATCCGGTACCCGGCGTCGAGCTTTACTCCCTTGAAGGCCAACGGCAGGGCCACCTCGGACTCCACATTCAGTCCGCGCTGGTGAAGCTCATAGGCCAGACAGTGCCGGTAGCTGCTCTCCAATAGCCCAGGGCCCAATTCACGATGCACTTCGATCATCGCATCAACCGCTATGCGCGCGATCACATTCTCCCTGAGCTCCGTGTCCTCTGGTCCTGGCCTCTTTTCGGTCATTTGCGTGTTGACCAATTCACGCTTTCTATCCCTTGCGCTCTTCGCGTCTTGGCGGTGAACTCTTCCCATTCACGCTTGCGATCCTTTGCGCTGCTCGCGTCTTCGCGGTGAACTCATCCCATTCCCTTACGCTTGCCATCTTTTGCGCTCTTCGCGTCTTGGCGGTGAACTCATAGACCATGTCTGAATGCATGCTCCTGCACCTTCACCACGTGCAGCGCGAAGGGGAATAGGGCATCCATCGTCTCCTGCGCACCGCGGGTTGATCCGGGCAGGGTGATCACCAAGCTTCGTCCGATCATGCCGGCCACGCCGCGGCTCATCATGGCCCAGGGCATGCGCTCCTGGCCGTAGCTGCGGGCCGCCTCCATGATGCCCGGCACTTCGCGGTCCAGCAGGGGTGCGATGGCTTCGGGCGTGCGGTCGCGGGGCGAGAGGCCAGTACCACCGGTGGTGAGGATGAGGTCCAGGCCCTCGGTTGACCATGCTTTCACCATGTTGGCGATCTCCTCGGGTTCATCGGCGCAAACGGCCTGCACGGGTACCTCAACACCCAATTTCTTCAACCGCTCCACGATCGCCGCGCCCGCCTTGTCCTCCTTCTTCCCGCTGGCTACGCCATCACTGATCACCAGCACGGCCGCCTTCACGGGCACATCGAAACGGTCCTTCCAATCGCTCTTGCCGCCCTTCTTCTCTTGCAACCGGATGCCCGCGATCACCACGCCCTTGTCGATGGGCTTGAGCATGTCGTAGATGGTGAGCGCTGCGACACTGGCACCGTGCATGGCCTCCACCTCCACGCCGGTGCGGTAGATGGTGCGCACCCGCATGGTGACGATCACCTCCATCTCCCCCACCGCGAACGTGCACTCCGCATGCTCGATCGGCAGCGGATGGCAATCGGGGATCAGCTCATGGGTCTTCTTCACCCCGAACAAGGCCGCCACACGGGCGCTCTCCAGCACATCGCCCTTGGGTACGCGCTTCTCCTTCAAGGCCGTGATGGTGGCCGCGTCGCTCACGGTGACCAGCGCCGTGGCCGTGGCCTCGCGCAGGGTGGTGGGCTTGTGGGTGATGTCGATCATGAATGCAGGCGAATTGTGAATGGTCATTGGTGAATGGAACCAGGATCGGCACCATTCGCTAATCGCCAATGACCATTCACCCTATCCATTGGATTTCCAAATATGCCCACCACCCTCCACGATCTCCTTCCCGAAGATGGGCAGCTCGGCCTTGATGCGGTCCACCACCCAGGCGACGGACTCACGTACCGCAGCACGGTGCGGGGCACTGGCAAAGACCATGAAGCACAGCTCGCCGGCTTTGATCGTGCCCAGGCTGTGGTGCACGTGCAGGCAGGTCATGCTGGGCCACTTCGTGAAGGCCTCCTCGCGGATGGCGGTCATGCGCTCCAGAGCCATGTCGCGGTAGGCGGTGTATTCGATGGCGATGACACGGGCGACGTTCACGTCGCCGTGTCCATCACGTTGGTCTGCCCGCACCTGGCCCAGGAAGATCTCGTGCGCACCGATGTCCGTGCGGGTGGCGTGCTTGGCGATGCTCGTGGCGATGAAGGCCGGATCGATCGGCCCTTCCACGAAGATGTCCTTCGCCTTGTGCTTCTTCTCGGGACTCATCCTCCTGCGAATGGTGGCAGCACGGCGATCTCCTCATCTCCCGACAAGGACACCTCCCCGCTCACGATCACGCGGTTCACGGCCAAAGCATAGCTCAGCTCATTCAACCCTTCGACGCGTGCAGCGAGCAAGGCCTTCAGCTCGGCCGTGTCCGCGGCTACCAGCTCCAAGCAATCGGTGCCGGCGCGCTCCGCAATCATGCCGAACAAGAGGACCCTCATGGATCAAAGATCGCCCGGCGCGTTGATGTTCCGGAACAGGTCGCCGGGCCAGCCATCGCGGCCGGGAATCACTTCCACGAAACTGGTGCGGACCTGCGAAAGGGCATCGCCCATCTTCAGCACCTCCAGCTCCACGCAACGGCGGAAGGCGGGCTGGGCGCTTCGGTGGTAGGCGGCGGCCAAAGGCTCAATCAAGCCTTCATGCCGCGGCACCACCGCATCGGTGGAGGTTCCGAGCTGCGCCTTCAGCATGTCGAATAGCCGGTCATTCAGGGCCGGCATGTCGCAGGCGATCACCAGCAGCCTATCGTTGCTGGCGTAGCGCATGGCGGTGGTGACCCCTCCGAGGGGCCCCTTGCCGGGCCATTCATCCGCGATCACGAACGGGCCCACATGGCCGTACTTCTCGGGCTCGCCGATCACGAGCAGCTCAGCGCAATGCGCATCCAATCTGTCAAGCGCGCAATCCAGCAGGCTCCGTCCCGCCCATTCGATCAAGGCCTTGTCGCGGCCCATGCGGGAGCTCCTGCCGCCTGCGAGCACCACGCCGGTCCAGCTCATGCGCGTGCGATCCATTGAACCTCAACCAATGCACCTTGTTCCAGATCACGAGCTCCGGCCGGCAAGATCGCGAGCGCATCGGCGCGAACCAGCGTGGCGAGCATGTGCGACCCCTCATCCGGCAGGAGCTCCACCTTGCCGCTGCGTATGAGCGCGGCACGGAACTCCGATCGCTCGCCCTTGAGCGTTACGGCATGGGCGAGCGGTAGCTGCTCCATCCTCTGCCATGGGTCCGTCTGCCCCTGCATCGCTCTCAGGTAGGGCAGCACATAGGCATACCAGCAGACCAGTACGGCCCGCGGATTCCCCGGCAGAGCGAAAACCGGCCTCCCGCGCAGCGTAGCGAAGAGCATGGGCTTGCCCGGCTTCTGGCGGACACCGTGGAAATGGATCGCTGCACCGAGCTCCACCAGGACATCACGCACCAGATCGTGGTCCCCGACGGAGACACCGCCTGTACTGATGACCACATCGTTGACCGCTATCGCCTGCATCAGCGCGTCCCGGATCTCCCCGCGTTCGTCAGCGGCGGGATAGGCGGCTCCTTCCACATCGCAGCCGGCCTCGCGCACCGCTGCGATCAACATCCATTCGTTGCTCGAGTGGATTCGCCCCGCGATAGGCATGCCCTCCTCGATGAACTCTCCACCGGTGCGGACCACGCCAACCGAGGGTCCTCGGGAAACAGGCACTTCCGATAGCCCGCTGCTCAGCAGCAAACCCACGCTTGCTGGGTCTATCCGCGAGCCCTTCGTCAGCAGCAGCTCACCGCGCATGAAGGACTCACCCTTCCGCCGGATGTTGGCGCCTTGCCCGACCTGCGCTCCTTCGAGCCTGAATGTGCCGCCCTCAGCGCGACCGTGTTCCTGCATCACCACCGCCCAGGTGCCCGGGGGGACCTCCGCCCCGGTGAAGATGCGCACGCACTCACCTGTGGTGACGACGCTGCCAAGGGACTGGCCCGCTTGGAGTGCGCCACGGATGCGCCAAGGCCCAGGTCCATCACCTACGGCATAGCCATCCACCGCGCTCATGTCGAACCTCGGATGATCATCCTGCGCATAGGCATCTGATGCGAGAACCCGCCCCCACGCGTCACCCAAGGGCACGAACTCCATGGCCGTCTGCCGGATATGCGCCATCAGGATCCGCTTGGCCTCTTCAACCGTGATCATACCTGTCATGGCTTCGTGCCAGCGAAGATGAGCATGGGCGCCCGGCATCCGGCGCCCGGGTGCCATCGGGCCCATCACCCAGATGAGCAGCCCGGGATGACGCCACATGCCCAAGCCACGGCGCGATGTCCGTGTGAGGTGCTTTACCCCGTGGCCCGCCCTGCCGTCGCGCCATCCCCGAGGTTGATTGGCGCACCTACCCCGCCGCACCCATAGCATCCGGCCGCAAACGCGGCCGGAGAAGCGCCCAAGGATGTACCTGGCTCCAAGGCACACCCCGTGAACCCGCGCAAAGCGTCTGAGCCAGACTGGACCGCAGCGAACCGGCCATGGCGAAATGCCAGGCGATGACCGCCGGCAAGGCGCCATTGGGATCAGGCGGGCATAGCGATGCAGAAGGTGCTCCAGTGCCCCGTGCGCTGGTCGAAAACGGCGAGCTCCGCATTGCGGGGGTCAATACCCCGCAGGAAGGCCTCTGCCATCCCGCTCATCCGCACTGCAACCGCACTGATCACCTCGGCCGGCACCCCCCTCATGTCACAGCCATCCTGCTCCTCGGTGATACGGCCCGCGAACAGGTCGCTGCGCATCAAACCCTCCCCCGGTCCAGGGCCGTGCAGCCAGACCACTTGTCCTTGAGCGGCATGGACTCCACCGGAGATCAAGGGCACGCGCAAGTCCCGGCAAGCCTCATCGATGACGCGCTTCGCATGGAGGTCATCCGTGCAATCCAGCACAAATCGATGTCCCCTGAGGAGCTGTCGCGCATTGCCGTCATGAAGGAACGCATCCACGGGCCGAAGGCCACTGGCCCCTTTGGCCATCAAGCGGGAAATGGCCGCCTCCACCTTGGGCCTCCCGATGTCCGCAACGTCGTAGAGCGGCTGCCGCCCGGGATTCCCGGCCTCAACCCGGTCTCCGTCGATGATGGTGAGCCCGATGCCGGGCAGGGATGTCAGCTCCTGCAGGACAGCGCAGCCCAGTGCCCCTGCACCGACCACTGCTAGGCCCGCACTTGCCGCAGCGTTCTCCATGCGGGCGAAGGTAGACGAGCGCTATTCCGTGTAGGCGAGCTCGAATGCGGCGCTGATGGTGCGCGTGGCACCGCCCACGGGAGCGTGCAGTCTACCGCTCACCGTACCCTTGATGCGATTAGAGCCGGTGTCGTGGCCGGTGATGGCCACATTGGCGGGATCGGAGTCGTTCGACCGCCAGGCCAGCCCGAGCCGGTCGGTGTAGAGCACATGGTTGATGCTCTCTCCGGCGGCATGCGTGCCGACGGACGTGGAATCCAGCTCCAAGGTGAGCGTGGCGCCGTTGGTCTGTATGCCGTTCACGGTGAGGACCACCGCCCGGTCAGCGAAGAGCGAGGCATTGGCGCAGAAGTCATCGGGACCGATCGTGGCCTGGAGCCTGAATCCACTCACGCCGCAGTTGGCGGGCGATTCCAGGGAAGGGGCCGGGGCATCGTCCTTGCCGCAGGCATGGAAGAGCAGGGCGCAACAAGCAAGAAGCGCAGGGAGCGGTCTCATCGGTTGACTTTCCCGGGCATGGCGATCACCATGCCAGAGCATGATCATTCACCAGTTGACCATACCACGTCCAGGTTGCCCTGAAGCGAACGGGAGGTGCCGTTCAACTCATTGTACAGCACCGCGTTGAACTGCGCCTTGAGGGCATGGGCGGCGGTATCGACCAGGGTGATGGTGATCGCTCCCGGCTGCTGTGGCGCAACCACGTAGGACGATCCGTTCTCCATGAAAAGGATGCCGTTCGAGGCCTCCGTGATGGCCTGGGTACCTGTGGCGAGTGAATCCACTTGGATGACCAAGGAGGTTCCCGTCAGGCTCACGCCTGTGACCACCACGGACGACCCGTCGCCGGTGGCCAGCACCTGGGCGCCTGCGCAGTAATCGGAACCGTTCACCTGGGCCTGCAAGCGCGCCCCGTCATTGCCGCAGGTGCTCGGCAGCAGGCCGGTGTCACGGGCGAGGTCCTCGGAATCCTTGAGGCAGGCGGTGAGCAGAGCGGCGGCGAGCAGGAAGTGCAAGGGATGATGGATGCGCATGGCGTGGGCCCCCTGTTGCGGGGCGGGGGCTTTAACGCGGCCGGGCTCCGGAAGGATACGAAGCAAGGGCCCCCGGGCACCTTGCGGAACCCGGGGGCCGATCGGGCAAGGCACCAAGGACTACTGCACCACCACGCGCTGCATGGCGTAGCCTCCTGCGTGGGCCACACGAAGGACGTACTCACCGGGCGCTACGCCCTGCAGCCCCATCACGGTGTGCCTGCTGGCGTTGACCCCGATCGAGCGGGCAATGCGGCCAGTGACATCCAAAAGTTCCATGCCGGACACTTGGGCGAGGCGGCCGAGATCGATGGTGATGGCCGCCACCGCAGGGTTCGGATAGACCCGCAGGCCGGCCGAGTCCCGCTCCTCCATGCCCACGCCGCCCACGGTGACCTCCACCGGGGTGCGCGGGCTTTCGCATATCACGCCCTCCGCTTCCACCTCCCAGTCGTAGAAGAAGTAGTAGAAGTTGAGCGCGTTCGCGCCCGTAACGCTGCTGCTGGTTATGGCGCCCACGGTGCCCAACGCGTAGGGATACTGCGGATTGCTGCCGTTGCCATCGCGCCAGAGCTGCGGGTTGCCGCCCACTACCCGGAGGCCATAGTCGCCTGCCGCGGGCACGCCGAAATTGAGCGTGACGCGGCTTTCGCCGTTCGGGATGGCCACCACCTGCGAGGCCACGGTGCTGCCATTGCTGCGATCCACCAAAGCGATCGTGCGGTTGCCGGCGCCATTGGCATACACCTTCACGCTCACGATAGTGAAGGGCTCATAAGCCGTGAAGAAGGGGTAGTTGTCGGCATTGGTGTGGAACTGGCCAGGGGCCGCGGTGGAGAGCCGGTCCTGGGGACCGCCGTACCACTCGCCGCCGCCATGCATGGTGCCAGCGGCAACGTAATAGGTGGTGCTTGCATTCAGGAAGGGCGTGGTGAAGCCGTTGCCGCTGGCAACGGGCGCTCCGCCCACCGGGACATCATACCAGTTGATGTTCGTCCCCGTGGCGATCAGGTCCGCGGTGCCCGGCGAGGGCAGCGAGACATCATCGGCCTGGGGGGCATCCGGCGCATCCAGCACCGTCACTTCGATGGGGGCGCTGGTGAACAGCGCGCAGGTGCCTTCGATGGTGACCGTGTAGCTGCCGCTGGCGCTCACGGTTATGCTCTGGCCAGTGCCTCCGCCCGTCCAACTGTAAGCGCTGGCCGCAGTGCTGGCGAGCGTCACCGACCCGCCCTCGCAGAAGGTGACAGGGCCATCGGCCGTCACCGCAGGAGTCTCATCGGGGCTCTCCTCCACGAAGAAGCTCGCGGTGGCTGTGCAGCCCCCATCGTCGATCGTGACGCTGTAGCTGCCAGGAGCCGTCACCTCGATGGTCTGGGTGGTGGCGCCATTGCTCCACAGGTAATCATAGCCGGCATCGGCGGAAAGGGTGACCGCATCGCCGAGTCCACATAGGACGGGATCGCCCACTGGCGTGATGGTGGCCACCGGTGCGATGCAGGTACCCTCGATGATGGTCACGTACTGGTCGGCGGCGAGATCGTTGAAGGTCTCCACCAGACCGCTGGGCCAGCGCACGGTGAGCGTGGGGATGGTGGTGTGCTGCCCGAGCCCGAAGAGGCCGGCGAAGGTCGTCACCATGCCGTAGCTCTCACCGGCACGCACCTCGCGGATCTGCGTGCCCCAGGGCCCGGTGATCGTCATCCTGGCGCCCACGGCGTCGCGGTTGCTCACCGTGCCCTGCAGGCGCACGCCGAACCAATGGTTGCTGTTGCCGTTGTTCATCCAGAGGCGATCCGGATTGGCGTTGTCCGGCGTGATGTAGTTGCTGCCGTAATTCGCGAACACGTCCACGAAGCCATCGCTGTTCAGGTCGCCCGTGGCAAAGCTGTGGAGGGCCTTGTTCGCCGGCATGAGCCCGGTGATGCGTGTGAAGGTCCCGTCCCCGTCGTTCTTGAAGAAGTACTCCACGCCGCCGCTGATCAGGATGTCCACGAAGCCATCGTTGTCGAAGTCGGCGAACTTGCTCTGGAGCATGAAGCCACCGAACTCCAGGCCACTGCCGGCCGTGATCTCCGTGAACTGACCGGCGCCGTTGTTCTCGAAGAGCTGGATGGTAGCGTCGTGGTTGGTGATCACCAGGTCGAAGTCGCCGTCGTTGTCGATGTCCCCGAAATCAGCCGACCAGCTCTGGTTGCGCACCTGCACGCCGTAGGCAGCGGCCTGGTCCGTGTATTGGTTGCTGCCGTTGTTCACGAACAGGCGGTTCCAGCGGCGGGGGTCGTCGGGGTTGTTCACCCCTTGGCGGCACTTGGCGATATAGAGGTCGAGGTCGCCGTCGTTGTCGAAATCGGTCCACACGCTGCCGTAGTTCCCGCTCATGTCACTGCTCGGGCTGGTGGTGTAATCGATGATATCCGCATAGCTGAGCGCGCCACTGCCGTTGTTGAGCCATTGGCGCGGGGCCCCGTCATCGTGGCACGACCAGTAATCGTTGTGCCCGTCGTTGTTGATATCGGCGATGTTCACGCACTGCGTGAACAGATTGCCGTTGTTGAGGCTGGTGAGCGTGCCATTGCCGACGGAAGCGATGCTCATGTAATGCACCCCGTCGTAGCTGCCACCGCTGATCACGTCCTTGTGGCCGTTGTTGTCCACATCGGCGGCTGCGAAGCCCCACTGCCCGCTACCGCTCATGTTGCCGTAGCCCACCGAAGTGAAGCTGCCATCGGCGTTCTGGTAGTCCACCACCAGTTGGCGTGCGTTGTTCAGCTTGAGGATGTCATCCAGGCCATCGCCGTTCATGTCCACCACGCCCATGCAGCCGCCACTGACGCTGGCGCTCATCAAGGAGGTGGAGTTCGTGAAGGACAGCTGGGCATGGAGCGCGGCTGGCGCCAACGCAAGCGCTGCCGCCCAAAGGGTCGAACGTCCGATCATGGGAAGGGGTGGTTGTGGTTCCGGTTGAATTCTGCTTGCAGGCGGCCCCAAGGTAGGGGAAGCCGGGTCATTCACCGGAAACCTTCGCTGCGCTGGCTGGAGATCCTACCGCGGCCGAGGCCTGTGCATCGCCCGTCTGGCGCCTGATGCTCTCGCGGTGGATGGCGTCCATGAACTCGTTCACGAAGGCCTGACTGAGGCCCAGGTGCGCGGCCAAGCGCGATTGGCGGCGCATGATGCGCTCCCAGCGCTCCGGCTGGAGGATGGCGACCTGGTGCGTGCGCTTATGGTCTCCGATCCGCTCTGCAATGTCCATCCGTGCCCCGAGTTTCTGGGCGATCTCCTCGTCCAGCTGGTCGATCAAGTCGCGCAGCTCATCCAGCCGGTCCCGCATGCCCGGCGTGGGTGCGGCCTGCCTGAAGATGAGGCCATCCAGCATACGGGCGAAGCCCTCAGGCGTGAGCTGCTGGTCCGCATCGCTGCGTGCGGAAGCGGGGTCGGGATGAACCTCCACCATCAGGCCGCTGAAGCCCAGGTCCAATGCCTGTTGGGCGACCTGCCCGATGCGCTCCGCATTGCCGGCGATGTGGCTGGGGTCGCAGAGCAGCTCCAGCTCCGGGTGGGCCGCCTTCAGCCGGATCGGGAACTCCCACATGGGGCTGTTCCGGTAGGGCGTTCGCTCGAACCAATTGAAGCCCCGGTGCACGGCAGCCAAGCGCCGCAGGCCTGCCCGCTGGAGCCGCTCCAGCGCTCCCGTCCACAGGTGCAGATCGGGATTGATGGGATTCTTCACCAGCACCGGGATGTCCACCCCTTGAAGTGCATCGGCGATCGCTTGGACGCTGAACGGATTCGGCGTGGTGCGCGCACCGATCCAGAGCATATCAACCCCCGCCCGAAGGCAGGCCTCCACGTGGTGGGGTGTTGCCACCTCGGTGGCGACCAGGAGGCCCGTCTCCTGCTTCACGCGCTGCAGCCAGCCCAAGGCAGCATCCCCGGCTCCCTCGAAGGTACCGGGCCGGGTCCTGGGCTTCCAGAGGCCTGCCCGGAACGCCTTCGCGCGACCGTCCGCCTTGAGGGCCCGGGCGGCAGCCAGCACCTGGCCCTCGCTCTCAGCGCTGCAGGGGCCTGCCACGACCAAGGGACGATCGAGTCCAAGTCCCCATTCGACCAATGGGGCGGGGGTGAGCTGGGCATTCGCCACGGTGATCAAAGGTATCGGGTAACGGATAAGCAGCGGCAACGGTTCGTGGAGCATCCCCGATAGCTTTACCCGCCGAAACCCGGGTCACTCGCTACCTCCAGGATGTCTACCGACAGGCGCAGCCTCATCTTTTATATGATCGCGCTGGTGGTCTTCGGGGGCATCATTTATACCCTCCTTGACCGCGGCGCCCTGCTTCGGCCCCAACTGGCCGAAACGCTGTCCCCGGCGGATCCGGGTGAGCCCTTGGGGCTCTTCGGACGCACGCTGGCCGGCAACATCCGGCACCCCTTTGCCGTGCTGCTCCTGCAGGTGGTGGCCATCATCGCATTGGCCCGGCTCTTCGCCTACCTGTTCGCCCGGCTGGGCCAGCCATCGGTCATCGGCGAGATCGTGGCTGGCATCGTGATGGGCCCGAGCGTACTGGGCTACTGGCTGCCCGGGACCTTCAAGGTGCTCTTCCCCGAGGGGTCGTTGGAGAGCCTGCACCTGCTCAGCCAGATCGGCTTGGTGCTGTTCATGTTCGTCATCGGCATGGAGCTGGACCTGGGGGTGCTCCGCGGGCGCCTGCACACGGCGGTGGTCATCAGCCATTCGAGCATCATCGCGCTGTTCGCCATCGGATCGGCGCTGGCCTACGCGCTCTACCTCGACTTCGCGCCGCCCACCATCGCCTTCCGCTCCTTCGCCCTCTTCATGGGAATCGCGATGAGCATCACAGCCTTCCCGGTGCTGGCGCGGATCATCCAGGAGCGGGGCCTCACGCGCACGCGTCTGGGTGCCATGGCACTGGCCACCGCCGCATCGGATGATGTTGCTGCATGGTGCATCCTGGCCGCCGTGATCGCCATTGTCAAGGCCGGCACGATGGTGAGCGCGCTCTACACCATCGGGGCATCGGCGCTCTACGTGGCCTTCATGCTCGGGGTGCTCCGTCCTTTCCTGCGCCGTGTGGGCGATGCGCATGGCGAGCGCCGTACCATGGGCCGTCCGCTCGTGGCCGGCATGTTCCTGGTGATGCTGGCCAGCGCCTGGACAACGGAGGCGATCGGCATCCACCCCCTGTTCGGGGCCTTCCTTGCCGGGGCCATCATGCCCTCCAACCTCAATTTCCGCAAGCTCCTCATCGGCAAGCTCGAGGACGTGAGCGTCGTGCTGCTGCTCCCGCTCTTCTTCGTGTTCACCGGGCTGCGCACGCGCATCGGCCTGCTCACCAATGAGCACCTGTGGTGGACCTGCGCACTGGTGGTGGTCGTGGCCGTTGCGGGCAAGAGCCTGGCCGCAGCCATCGCGGCGCGCATCACCGGCCACAACTGGAAGGAGAGCCTCAGCATCGGCGCCCTGATGAATACGCGCGGCCTCATGGAGCTCGTGGTGCTCAACATCGGCTACGACCTCGGGGTCATCAGTGCGGAGCTCTTCGCCATCCTGGTGATCATGGCGCTCGTGAGCACCTTCATGACCGGACCTGCGCTCAGCCTCATCGACCGTGTCTTCCGCGGGCCCGCGGACGAAGCGCCTGCAGCACCTGCGCCCGGCTGGCGGGTGCTCCTCTCCTTCGGCCAGCCCGAGAGCGGGAGGCGCGCACTTCGGCTGCTGCGGCAGCTGGCGGGCGGGGAGCATGGCCGCACAGAGGTCACCGCCCTGCATGTGACGCCGAGCGCCGATGTGAACCCGATCGACAGCCATGCCTTCGAACGGGAGGGCTTCAAGCCCGTGCTCCGCGAAGCCGATCGCCTTGAGCTCAAGGTGCATGCCGAGCACCACGTGAGCGGCGATGTCGGCGCCGATATACTGCGCACCGCGAACAGCGGGGGCTACGACCTGCTGCTGGTCGGCGCCGGGAAGCCCCTGCTCAAGGGCACCTTCCTTGGCGACCTCCTCGGCTTCACGACGCGGGTCATCGACCCTGGCAAGCTGATTGGATCGCTCACGGGCAAGGAGAGCCTGATCCCTGCCGATGACCAGCTGGACCCCAAGGTGCGCCAGCTCATCGAAGAGGCGCAGTGCAGCGTGGGCGTGCTCATGGACAAAGGCCTCGACCGCGCCCGTCGCGTGCTGCTCGCACTCGGGGCCCCAGGTGACCTCTTCCTCCTGCATTACGCGGAGCGCCTGCTCACGGACCCCGAAGCAAGGCTCACCATCCTCGATGCGACCGGACTGACGCAGCGCGACCCTTCGTTCCGCAACGGAGCGCAACGCCTGTCGCAGATCGGCCCCGACCGGGTCGCTCTGCTCCTGCACCGATCGGTCGATGGGGCCGTCCTCTCCGAGCAGGACCTGCTGCTCACCAGCTACAAGGGCTGGAGCCGTGCCGCAGAGCAGCGCGCCTCATGGCTCGAGCAGGTGCCGAGCACCCTCATCCTGCGCCCTTAGGGCGGCGCTCATCCGGCCGCCGCTCCGCCAGCCAGGCCTTCGCTTGTGCCTCCGTGCTGAAGACCTTGATCTGGAAATCCGGCGGGAAGTAGCTGAAATAGAGCTTGGCCACGGCCTCGCCCATTGCATCGGAGGCGGTGACGGCCAGCGCAACCAGGCCGCTCCTGCCGCGCTCCGGCTCGAAGTGGTTCTGCATGGTGATGTCCAGGTCGAAGTCGATGCCTTCCGGGATGACCGTATGCATTACGTAGGGCCCTTGGCCGCCGAGTTCCGCCCGCACCCTGCGGTTCTCCTCGAAACCGGCCCGATCGAGCGTGACATCATTCCGGAAACGCTGCTCGATGTAGCCCGGGGCAATCAGCGCCATGGACGCGCAGCGTGTCTGGATGGTCCTCGGGATGAATGCCATGGTGATCGGTGATGGATGGGCTCCGCCACAGCCAATGTACCACACCAGCGCCGCTGCCCGCTACCAGCGCAGCGCCACCTTGCCCGAGGTGGCACCGCTTGCCAGCAAGGCATGCGCACGAGGGAGCTCACCCGCCTCGAACTCGGCATGGACGTGCGGCCTCAGCAGCCCATCCCGATGGGCCCGCACCGCTTCCTGCAGGCAGCGCGCCACCAGGTCGGGCTTGTGATCGCCCAGCTTCAGCATGTTCACGCCGAGCACGCTCTTGCTCTTCATCATGAGGAAGATGGGCATGAGCAGGCCCATGCGCCAGATGAAGCGGGCCGTTCCGAGCGCACCCATCGCTCCGCGCTCAGCGCCGCCGAAAAGGACCAAGCGGCCACCGCTGCCGAGCAGGCGCATGTCGCGCGGATAGGTCGTTCCAGCAACGGCATTGAAGCTGGCATCGAGCCGGTGCCGACCGAGGTTGCGGTTCACCTGGTCGGCATAGTCGCCAGTGGACCGGTCCACCGCCTTTGCGGCGCCGAGGCTGCGCACGAAATCGGCCTTCGCAGCGCTGCCCACCACCGCATGCACTTCGCAGCCCGCGCTCACCGCCAGCTGCACCAGCAGGTGCCCGACACCGCCGGCCGCACTGTGCACCAGGACTCGCTCGCCGGCCTGCAGGGGGCAGAGCACCCGAGCTGCATACCAGGCCGTTGAGCCCTGCGTGGCCAGCGCCGCCGCCTCCCCCAGCGCGAGGCCCTCAGGAATGACCGCGCAGGCGCGATGGTCCGTGACGGCGCGCTCCGCATAGCCGCCGAATCGCGTCATGGCCACCACGCGCCGGCCGAGGAGGCCATCGGGGACGGTCGCGCCGACCTGCGTCACACGGCCCACCACCTCATAGCCGATGATGCTGGGCAGCGGAGGGGCTTCGCGGTAGAGCCCGCGCACGGCCATCGCATCCGCGTAGTTGAGCCCGAAGCCCTCGCACTGGATCAGCACCTGGCTGGGCCCGGGCTGAGGGTCCGGGTGCTCGCGTAGCGCAAAGGCCGATGCCGGCTCTCCGTGGCGTAACAACGTCCAGGCCTTCATGCTTGCGGTATTGCGCCCGAGAGCACCACCACGAACTCACCGCGCGGCTCATGGGCGGCGAAATGCGCGATGAGCTCGGAGAGCGTGCCCCTGATGGTCTCCTCGTGCAATTTGCTCAGTTCGCGCGAAACGCTCGCGCGCCGCTCAGGGCCGAAGGCCGCGCCGAACTCCTGCAAGGTGCGCAGCAGGCGATGCGGGCTTTCGTAGAAGACCATGGTCCGCTCCTCGGCCTTGAGGGCATCGATGCGCGACCGGCGGCCCTTCTTGTGCGGCAGGAAGCCCTCGAAGGCGAAGCGCTCGCAGGGAAGGCCGCTCACCACCAGCGCCGGCACGAAGGCCGTGGCACCCGGCAGGCATTCCACCCGCAGGCCGGCGCGTAGCGACTCGCGCACGAGCAGGAAGCCGGGGTCGCTGATGGCTGGCGTGCCGGCATCGCTCGCCAGCACAAGCCGCTCACCGCCCAGCATCCGCCGCACCAGCTGCTCCACCATGCGGTGCTCATTGTTCACATGGAAGCTCACCAGCGGCTTGGCGATGCCCAGGTGCTGGAGCAGCCGCCCCGTCACCCGGGTGTCCTCGGCCACCACGGCATCCGCCTCGGTGAGCGCACGCTTCGCGCGCAGTGTGATGTCCTCCAGGTTGCCGATCGGCGTGGGGACGAGGATGAGGCTGGTGACGGTGGCGCTCACTTCCAGGCCTTGATGAAGTCGCGCAGCAGGGCGTGGAGATCGGCGAACTCGGTCAGCGGGAGCGTCTCCGCGCGATCCTGGATGTCATGATAGTGCCCGATGCCGCCCAGCGTGTAGATGTAGATGGCGGGGACGCCGCGCCGCACGAAGGGGCAATGGTCGCTGTTGCATGCCGGCCCCCTTGCCTTTACTTCCTTCAGGTAGCCCTTGGCGCCGTTGATGGCCACCAGGCGGTCGTAGGCCTTCGGCTGCTCCGTCGCGTTCACCACCATGATGCCATCATCGCCGGTGCCCAGGATGTCGAGGTTGACCATCATGCGAACCTGCTTCCAGTCGATGGGGCGATCCACCGCGCACCACTCGCTTCCCACCAGGCCGGCCTCCTCGCCGGCGAAGGCCACGAAGAGCAGGTTGTGGCGCGGAGCCTTGCCCTTGGCCGCGAAGTGCTCGGCGAGGCTCAGGAGCATGGCCGTGCCGCTGGCGTTGTCGTTGGCCCCAGGGAACAGCGCGTCCGGCCCCATCCGGCCCAGGTGGTCATAGTGGGCCCCGATGACCATCCATTTGCGGCCCTTGCCCTTCACCATGCCCATCACGTTGCGCGCCGGCCTGCGGGCAAGCAGCTTGTTGGCCACGCGGAGGGTGACGCTCGCGGAGGAGTCCGTGAGCGCATCGCCGGCCACCTCGATGAGGGGGAAGGGCTCTGCATCCTGCGCGACGCTCCAAGTGAGCTTCTCCACGCGCTTGAGCACGGGACCCCGGGCCATCAGGTCACGCTCCCATTGCCTGAAGAGGCGGAGCGAATCCGCATTGCGCGTTGCCGGCCATTGAACGCACGCGGCCTTGCCCGTGAGCACGCCCATGGTCATGCGCCGGCGCTCCGGCGCACCCAGGTCGCCGGGACCGATGTGCGCGATGGCATAGGTGCCCTGCACGCTGCCGCTCTCGGGATCCACCAGGAACTCGCTGCCCGGGGCGAGGCGCCGGCCATCGATGGCCACCGAGAGCGTGTCGGGGAAGCTGTTCACATTGAATTGGAACGGCTGGTAGTAATCGGCTTTCACCGGCTTCAGTCCGAAGCGGGCGAATTGCGCGGCTATCCACTCCGCTGCGCGCGCATCACCATCCTGCACATACCCGCGGCCATGGAACGCCGGCGAGGTAAGCGTATCGAGCCAGGCGCGCGCACGGGCCGTGACGTCATCCTGGCCCATCGCCGCTGAAGCGATGAGGCCCAGCACCCCGGATAACCAGCGCCGATTCATGCGAAACGGCGCTGCAGCAGTTCGATGAAGGTCTCCAGGGCCTCCGGAGCGGGCGGCTTCTGGAGCTTGGCGAGCAGTTCGCCCTCAAGGATGGCCATTGCGACCTGCGCATCCGCAGCGGCGTTGAGACGGGCGATGCCGGACTCGTAGGCGCCCTTGTCGCCCCCGAAGAGCTCTGCGGTGAACCAGAACTTGTGGCTTACGGAAATGGCCTTCCCGAGGTCGTTTATACGCGCCTTCTCCAGGCGCTCGGCCAGGGACTCCGGCGCTTTAGCCGCTGCCGGCGGCGCAGGACTGGCCGCGGGTTGCGGCGGCTGCGGCTTCTCCTCCACGGTGTCGGTAATCGCCTCGATCAGCGAGATCTGCCGGGGGTCAGCCGGACGGGTATCGAGCCGGATCGACGGCGTTGGCGGCGCAGCCGGGGCCGGAGCGGGCTCGAGCGGAGGGGCCGCCTTCGACGCCTTGAGGTGCGCGTTCTCCCGGGCCTTGTGGCGCAGCGCCACGAGCCGTTCGTAGAGCTCACGCGCATCGCCAACGGCCCGATCCAGGCCATCGAGCCCCAACGAACCGCTCTGCAGGCCCTCCCCGGCTCGCTGCAGCGATGCGATCAACGCCGTCATCGGCCGGTATCCCTTGTCGTCGCTCATGTGCATCGGACCGTTCCCGCAGGTCCCGGACGAAGATCCCTATTTTCGCCGCACCCGCAAAACGCCTCGGCATGCGCCGCTGGCGCTTCCGCCCAAGCGATGTTCCTGGAGCATACCGGCAGCCGCGCACCCCGCAAGGGCTGGATCGAGGTCATCTGCGGCAGCATGTTCAGCGGCAAGACGGAGGAGCTCATCCGGCGGCTGCGCCGCGCGGAGTTCGCCCGGCAGCGTGTGGAGATCTTCAAGCCCAGCGTGGACACCCGCTACGCGGAGGCGGAAGTGGTGAGCCATGACAGCACCAGCATCCGCAGCACGCCGGTGCCGAGCAGCAGCAACCTCTTGCTGCTGGCTGGCGATATCGAGGTGGTGGGCATCGACGAGGCGCAATTCTTCGATGAGGGGCTCCCTCAGGTATGCAGCGAGCTGGCCTCCTCGGGCGTGCGCGTCATCGCCGCCGGGCTCGACATGGACTTCATGGGAAGGCCGTTCGGGCCGATGCCGCGCCTGATGAGCATGGCCGAGTACGTGACCAAGGTGCATGCCATCTGCATGCGCTGCGGGGGCCTTGCCAACTTCAGCCATCGCATCAGCACCGGCGAGGAACTGGTGCTGCTCGGCGAGAAGGACAGTTACCAGCCGCTCTGCCGCGCCTGCTTCGACCAAGCGCTGGCCCAACCCGTCGCCGAGCGCCGATGACCGCCATCGGCCACAGGCTATCGCAGCTGGCCGAAGCCGCCGGCGCCCACTGGGCTCAGCGCTGCAGCGACCCGCAGATCGCGCACCTCAGCATCGATTCGCGCAAGCCCTTCTCCGCCGCTGATACGCTCTTCATCGCCCTGCGGGGCGAGCGGCACGATGGACATCGGTTCCTGCGCGAGCTGTACGCCCGCGGCATCCGCAACTTCCTGGTGAGCGAGCCGCGCCATGCCGAAGGGCTGGAGGAAGCCAATGTGCTCGTGGCGGCAGACACCCTGGACGCGCTGCAGCGCATGGCCGCCTGGCACCGCGGGCTGCACACCGCGCCCATCATCGGCATCACAGGCAGCAATGGCAAGACGGTGGTGAAGGAATGGCTCTTCCAGCTGCTGCGCGACCGCGAGCACATCGTGCGCAGCCCGGGCAGCTGGAACTCGCAGGTAGGCGTGCCGCTGAGCGTATGGTCGCTCAGGCCCGAGCACACGCTGGGGATCTTCGAGGCGGGCATCAGCCGGCCGGGGGAGATGAACCGCCTGCGGTCGATGATCCACCCCACCATCGGCATCTTCACCAACATCGGCCCGGCCCACGGCGAGGGCTTCACGGATGACCGGGCCAAGGCACTGGAGAAAGCGCAGCTGTTCGGCCAGGCGAAGGCCGTCGTGTTCTGCGCCGACCACCCGGCCGTGGCGGAGGCCCTTCATGCCAGCGGTGCCGGACGGGGCGCGGCCCTGAGGGGCTGGTCGCGCGAGCGCAACGGTTGGCTGCACGTGGTGCGCGAGGAGGCGCTTCCCCATGGGATGCGCCTTCGGGTGGCCGGCGAGCGTTTCGACTTCGCCTTCGACATCCCCTTCAGTGACCATGCCTCAGCGGAGAACGCCCTGCATTGCGTGACGCTGCTGCTGCACCTGGGCTGCGAACCGGCGTGGATCCAGGAACGCACCCCGCACCTGCCAGCCGTGAGCATGCGCATGGAAGCGGTGGAAGGCGTGCACGGAATGACGCTCCTGAATGACGCCTACAGCAACGACACGGCCTCGCTGGCCATTGCACTGGAGCACCTGGATGCCCTGGCCGCTGGCCGCCGGAAAGCCGTGGTCCTCTCCGACCTGGTGGGCGGGGCGGGCGAGGCGGAAGCCAAGTATGCGAAGGTGGAGGAGCTGCTTCAGCGTGCGCAGGTCGCCACGGTGCTCACCGTGGGCCCCGAGCTCAGCCGGCGCAGCTTCGGCTTCGCATCGCGGGTGGAGCACTATGCCGATGCGCAGGAGCTGGCGGAATCCGTGTCCCCCGCCACGCTCGAGCAGCACGCCGTGCTCATCAAGGGCGCCCGGGCGTACGGCTTGGAGCGCATCGCGCAGCGCTGGCAGAGACAGGTCCATGGCACGGTGCTCGAGATCGACCTGGAGGCCATCCGGCACAACCTGAACCATTACCGGGCGCTCCTTGCCCCCGGCACCCGCGTGATGGCCATGGTGAAGGCCTTCGGCTATGGCGGCGGCGCCTTGGAACTGGCCCGGCTCTTCGCGCACGAACAGGTCGACTATCTCGGCGTAGCCTATGCCGACGAGGGCATCGAGCTGCGGCAGAACGGGATCGCCACGCCCATCCTGGTGATGAATCCCGAGCCTGTGCCCATGGACGTGCTGCACCGCTTCCGCTTGGAGGCCGAGGTGTACGACGAACGTTCCTTGGCAGAGGCGATGCGGTTCGCCAGGCTGCATGCCGACGCGCCCCCGATACACCTGAAGCTCGACACGGGCATGCGCCGGCTCGGATTCACGGAGGAGGAGCTGCCCAGGCTGCTGGAATCACTGAAGGGGCAGCGGCACGTGCGCATCGCCTCCATCCTATCGCACCTGGCCGCCAGCGAAGATCCGCAGCACGATGAATTCACACGGGAGCAGATCGCCGCGTTCACCCGCATGGCCGAGGCGCTCATCGCGATGCTCGGGTACCGACCCTTGCTCCACATCGCGAATTCCGGGGGCGCCACGCGCTGGAAAGAGGCGCACTTCGACCTGGTGCGCCTCGGCATCGGCCTGCATGGCATCGGTGTGGATGCCCAGGAGACCGGGCAGCTGCAGCACGCGTCCACCCTGCGCACCGTCCTTGCCCAGCTCAAGCGCGCTCCCCATGGCACCACCATCGGCTATGGCCGTCGGGGCATCGTGCAGGGCGACCGCATCATCGCCACCGTGCCGCTCGGCTATGCGGACGGGCTCTCCCGCAGGCTGGGCAACGGTGCAGGCCGCCTCTGGGTCCACGGCAGGCCAGCGCCCATCATCGGCAGCGTGTGCATGGACATGTGCATGATCGATGTCACCGGCATCCCTTGCTCGGTCGGGGATGCCGCCGTGCTCTTCGACCCCGCGCACCCCATCACCGAGCTTGCGCGGGACCTGGGCACCATCCCTTATGAAGTGCTCACGAGCATCCCGCAGCGGGTGAAGCGGGTGCATGTGCGGGGGTGATCCATCGGCCTTCCAAGGCCCTGCGTCATCCTTGTGCAAGGGTCCGTCCCTCAACCGATTCCATGAACCGCTGGTCCCCTAAATTTGTGATGAACCTGCCCTTGGAACCATGAAGAAGACCCTGACCCTGTGCGCGATCGCCCTGCTCTCCTGGAGCTCGGCCAGCGCGCAGCTGAACGAGACCGAATACGTGCCCGGCGACATCCTGGTGATGCTGAAGCCCGGCATGGAGGCACGGCGCATCGCGGAGGACCTGGCCACGCTGGATGGCAGCCCTACGGGCTTGATCGTGATGGAGGAGGTGAGCGCACCCATGCGCGCCTGGCTGCTGCGATTCGATCCCGAGCGGCAATCGCAATGGAGCATGCTCCGCGCCGTCCGCAGCCACGGTGCCGTGCAGCTGGCGCAGAACAATCACATCGTGAAGGAGCGCGCGGTGCCAGACGACCCTCAGTACAGTCAGGTATGGCACCACCAGAACATCGACAGCGAGGCCGCTTGGGACATCAGCACCGGGGGCATCACGGCCACTGGCGACACCATCGTGGTGGCAATCATCGAGAACGCCGACCTCACGCACCCTGACCTCACGGCCAACGCTTGGATCAACTACGACGAGATCCCGGGCAACGGCATCGACGACGATGGCAATGGATACATCGACGACCGCCGGGGCTGGAACACCCCGAGCAACAACGACAACGTGTACAGCGGCAGCCACGGCACCCAATGCGCAGGGATGGCCGGTGCCACGGGCAACAACGGCGCAGGTGTCGTAGGCGCCAACTGGAGTGTGAAGCTGATGCCGGTGAACTATGGCGGCACCAACGAGGCGGCGGTAGTGGCGGCCTACACCTATCCGCTCCGCATGCGGCGGCTCTACAACAGCAGCAACGGCGTGCGCGGCGCCTTCGTCGTGGCGACGAGCGCCAGCTGGGGCATCGATGGTGGCCAGCCGGCCAATTCGCCGCTCTGGTGCGCCATGTTCGACACGCTCGGCACCGCGGGCATCCTGAACTGCGGAGCCACGGCGAACAACGCGGTGAACGTGGACGTGGTGGGCGACCTGCCCACGGCCTGCGGCAGCGACTACATGATCAGCGTCACCGCCACCAACAACAACGATCAGCGGACCTTCTCCGCGTGGGGGGCCACCACCATCGACGTGGGGGCACCCGGAGAAAGCGTACGCACCACGAGCATCGGCGGAGGCTACGGCAATACCAGCGGAACCAGCTTCGCCACGCCCCTCACCGCAGGCGTGATCGGCCTGCTCTACAGCGCGCCCTGTGCAAGCCTGATGGCGCTTGTGCAGGCCGACCCTCAGGAAGGGGCCCTTTACGTGCGCCAGAAGCTCTTCGAGGGCGTTGAGCAGGCCGGCAACCTGCCAGGGAATACCGTCACAGGCGGCCGCATCAGCTCCGGCAACAGCATGCAGCTGATCATGGCCGGTTGCGGCACCTGCCCGGCACCCTATGGCGGGCTGGCGGCGCGGAACGGCACGTCAGCCACCTACAGCTGGAATTCCACCGGCGAGGGCCCTTTCAATGTGCGGTACCGCCTGCTGGGCACTGAGGAGTGGACAGAGCTGGCCGAGGTCGCCGAGCCCGAGGTGGTCGTGGACGGGCTGGACCCCTGCTTGGGCTATGAGTTCCAAGTGGAGGTGCTCTGCGACGAGGAAAGCAGCGGCTACTCACCCAGCACCATCCTTGCCGCACCGAGCGAGGGCGCACCGGTCATCACCGCCAGCGCGTATCCAGTGGTCTGCGCCGGCACCCCGCTTACGCTCACCTCCAGCACGGCCAGCGGCATCACATGGAGCACCGGTGCTCAGACCGCCAGCATCGCTCCGGTGGAGTCCGGCAGCTATACCGTCACGCTCGCCGGCCAATGCGGAACCTATGCTTCGGATCCGTTCGAGGTGACCGTGATCCCGGTGCCCGAGGCCCCAACGGCAGCGAATGTGCAGTTGCCCGGCCCTGGAACCGCGACACTGAGCGCCAGCGGGAGCGGCATCACTTGGTACGACGCCCCCGCGGGCGGCACGGCCGTCGGCAGCGGCAATGACTGGAACACACCCTTCCTCAGCGCCACCACCAGTTTCTGGTGCACGAGCAGCGCGGACAATGGCGCCGTCTCCTCCTACGGCGCGAAGACGGCGAACTCCACGAGCGGGCAGCATCACACCAACGCGAACAACTACCAGGTCTTCACGGCCAATCAGACCTTCATGATCCGCTCGGTGAAGGTCTATGCGAATGCAGCCGGCACCCGGCCCATTGCCCTGGTGGATGGTTCCGGCAACACCCTCGTGCAAGGCAATTTCAGCATACCCGCGGGTGAAAGCCGGGTTCAGCTCGACTTCACGGTTCCGGGGCCGGGCACCTATGGCTTACGCGTGGCCAGCGGCAACCCTGGGCTTTGGAGGGATGGCCTGGGCAGCGCCCAATCCTATCCTTACCCCTTGGGCGGATTCGGCAGCATCACCACCAGCACGGCCACGGGCGGCAACGGACTCTCGTACTATTACTTCTTCTACGATTGGGAAGTGAGCCTGCCTGCGGTGCGCTGCGAGAGCGAGCGCACCCAGGTAACCGTGGAGATGCCGCAATCAGTGGACGACCAGGAGCGGCCCTCCGTCCGGATTTTCCCGCACCCAGCGGACCGCGATCTCTTCATCGATGCGGAGGGGGCGTGGGCCCAAGGCCGGCTGCTGATGACGGTGCATGACGCCACCGGCCGACAGGTGGCCCAAAAAGCCATGGAGAACGGCCGTGCGACGCTCACCACGGCATTCCTGGCCAACGGGATGTACGCCTACCGCATCGAGCGGGATGGCGAAACGGTGCACCAGGGCCGGTTCGTGGTGGAGCATCTCTGGTAGGCCCCGGTCATCCTGGCGTACCGCATCGGCGCGTGTGGCTATCCAATGGGCCATGCGCGCCGATGTAGCTTTCGCGGCCATCGACATGCCACGCATCTCGGTCATCATCATCACGCACAACGAGGAGCGGAACATCGCGCGCTGCCTGGAATCCTGCCAGGGAATCGCCGATGAGACGGTGGTGGTCGACTCCGGCAGCAGCGACCGCACGCGTGAGATCGCCGGAGCGCTCGGCGCAAGGGTGCTCGAACGTGCCTGGACCAACTACAGCGACCAGAAGAACCACGCCAACGCCTTTGCTGCGCACGATTGGATCCTCTCGCTGGATGCCGACGAGGCCCTTTCCGACGGCTTGCGAGAGGAGCTTCAGCGGTTGAAGGAAGAGGGCTTCGCCGGTGCCTACCGGTTCAAGCGGCTCACCAACTACTGCGGCCACTGGGTCAGGCATGGCGGCTGGTACCCCGATGCGAAGGTGCGCCTGTTCCCCAAGGCCGGCACGCGCTGGGAGGGCGAGCATGTGCATGAGACACTGGCCCTGCCGGACGGGTGCAGGGTCATCGACCTCGATCACGACCTGCTTCATTACTCCTATCACAGCGTGGAGGACCACCGCGATCGCATCGAACGCTACAGCACGCTGCATGCCCGCGCCATGCACGCCCAAGGGAAGCGGACCGGTGCGATCCGCATGTGGCTGGCCCCGGTGGTCAAGTTCGTGCAGGGCTATGCGCTTCAGCTCGGTTTCCTCGATGGATGGGCCGGGTGGCGCATCGCCACGCTCAGCGCATGGGCCGTACACCTGAAGTACCGGAAGCTGAAAGAGATGCAGGATCATGGGGCGGCCGCTTGATCATATCATCCTGAGCAGGACCGACAGCATCGGTGATGTGATGCTGACGCTCCCATCGGCAGGCCTGCTCAAGCAGCGCCTTCCCGGGGTGCGCATCACCTTCATCGGTCGCCGCTACACCCTGCCTGTGCTCAGTCGCTGCGTGCACATCGACGATTCGATTGCACTGGAGGACCTGCTCGACATGGGGGATGCGGGGGCCGTTTCGCGACTCGCAGCGCTTCGCGCCACGGCCATCGTGCACGTCTTCCCGGAGCGGCGCGTGGCGGCCTGGGCCAAGCATGCCGGAATCGGACTGCGCATCGGCACCAGCCATCGCTGGTGGCACTGGCTCACCTGCAATGAGCGCATCCCCTTCAGCCGCAGGCGAAGCGACCTGCACGAAGCGCAGCTCAACGTGAAGCTGCTGGCACCGCTCGGCATCAACGCCCTGCCGCCCTTGGACGAGCTCACCCGTCTCTCGGGCTTCTCGGCGCCACGGCCGGAGGCATCCGTTGCTGCCCTCGTCCGCCCCGACCGCATCAATGTGGTGCTCCATCCGCTCTCGAAAGGCAGCGCCGTGGAATGGGGGCTGGAGCGCTATGCGGAGCTCATCAAGGCCCTCGATCCACAGCGCCACCACGCGATCATCACGGGAACGGCCGCAGAGGCTGAGCGCTACCGGTTGGGGTTGCCGCTGAACCTGGCGCACGTGGCGGATGCCGGTGGCCGGTTGGACCTGCACCAGCTGATCGCGCTCATCGGGGCCAGCCAAGCCTTGGTGGCGGCCAGCACCGGACCGCTCCATATCGCCGCTGCCTGCGGCATCACCGCCATCGGGCTCTATGCGGATGTCCGGCCCATCCATCCGGGACGCTGGGGCCCCATCGGCGCGCGTGCGCATTCACTGGTTGCGCCACCGCCTCAGGACAGCCGGGATGCCGTCGCGCTCATCCAGGCCATCACCCCGCAGCAGGTGCTGGCGCTGCTGCCACGCTGAGCTTCGGCGCTCCGAAGACGAACAGTGCATAGTACAAGGCGAAGAACGTCGCCCCTGCCTGGGTCTCGAGCGTGTCATCCGTGAGGCACGACACGCCGAAGGCAATGGCCCAGCAGGCGAAGAGCGGGCTGCGCCAGGCGCCGAGCCGCCAAGCCGGCCACCACCACTGGAGGAGTGCTGCCGCAAGACCGAATGCTCCGAAGGAGATCCAGAGCGTGAGGTACTGGTTGTGCGCCCGCAGCCGCCATTGCTCACCGAGCGGGGAATCCACGGAGGCATAGTGCGCGTCGAAGGCACGCTGCGTATCGCCGGTGCCGACGCCCATGAACCAATGCTCCCGCGCGATGCTCCATCCCGCACGCAGGAACTCGAGTCGCATGGCCACCGAATGCCCGCCTGCCAGGCCCGTGCTCCGATACACCTCCAGCTCGAAGAGCACCTCCTCGATCCGCGCCCGCAGACCGCTGCCGGTCTCCCCATCCGCATTGGGCACCCCGCTCTCGATGGCCCGGATTTCTCCTTCGGTGAGGGACATGAGCGCTGCGCTGTCCTTGCGCAAGCCTTTCGAGGCCATGTAGCGCACCAAGGTCGACCACAGCGGGTGCCCGCGGTCATCGAGGTCGTCAAGCATTCGATCGCTCCGCCGCGGCCAGGTGCGCCGTAGCTCCTCCCAGGCCAGGTAGGTCCACACGTGCGTGCCGTTCTCGGTCTGGGTGTTGGTGGTGTCGTGGTAGTAGAGCTCCCCACCGGCGGTGCGCTCCATGCGCCGGGCGAGACCGGACGGAACCGGGTGGTGCTGCGTCTGTACCGCCCAAACCGTCACGAATCCTGCGCCAATGGGAATGAGGATGAGTGCGGCCCGCATCCGCCTGCGATGACCGGCGGCGAGGGAGGCACTCCTCCTCCAAAGGGCCGCCCAGGCCATGAGCGCCAGGATGGCGGCACCCTGGATGCTGCCCAGCCGCAGCAGCATCAGCAGCGCAGCGATGCAGCCGGCCGCATGCGCGGCCCGCTGAAGCCACGGTCCGTCCGAATAATGGATAAGCACCGCAATCGCCAAGCACAACAGGAGAGCCAGCCGGATATGGCTGATGAACATGGAGACGGACCGGTAGTCGTGCGGTCCTGCCCCGCTGAACGCCACGCCGACAAGTCCCGATGCGATGGCGCTCCAGGCACTGAGCAGGAGGACGGTCCGCAGCTCCTTCGGCTGCAGCCGTTCCGAACCCGCCAGAACGACCCCGAACACGAGCACGGGCAACAGGATCCTGCAAAGGTCGATTCCCCAGCCGAGGTCCTCTGTCCAGAGCAGGCCGAGGACATGCAGGCCCAAGTAGGAGATGAACACCGTTGCCGGGGCGGAAAGCGCCGAGCGCCATCGCGCGCGCGCCTCGCCCAGCAGCAGCCCTGCTGCGATCCAGTTGGCCGCCAGGATCATCTGCGAGATGCTTAGGAAGGCGGTGCTCCAAGGGAGGAACACGGCGCACAGCGCGAGCGACGCGACATGGATACCGCGATGGGGCACGCGCACCGAGGCGGGCATCTCCCTACTTCCGCTGGCCCGCTAGGATGGGCGCAACCTCGCCTTTCGCGAAGAGCTCAACGGCGCGTTTCACGTACGGGTCGGTTGAAATCGCCGCCTTGGCGCGCCCGGTCTGGAAATGATACCGCGCCACGATCTCGCTGCGCAGCACCTCCTCGATGTCGGAGCGGAACCGCACCAGCTCCTCGGATCGATCGGGAGCAAGCTCCTTTCGGAGCGCGGCGATCTCGTCCTCGGCATGCTCGAAATACCGCTCCTGCTTGGTCTTGGCCACCAGCGCCTCCAGCGCCTCGATGCTCTCGGTGTCGTAATCGAAGTGCTTGTCCTTCACGAAATCCACGAAGGACCGGTAGATCTCGTCAGTGACGACGAATGATTCGGGCGGTCCGATATCGGCATGCGAGAGGCGGTAGCGCGTGGCGAAGTCGAAGAAAAGGTCCTCCTCGTAGAGCCCGCCGACGATCTTGGCCAGCTCGTGCTCCATCACCTCCACGTCGGGCAGGATGCCCCTGCCATCCACCACCGGCCGGCCGTTGCGCGTCTTGAAGGTGGTGATGGCCTCCTCCTTCACCTCCACGGCCTTGCCGCTGCTGTCGCGCTGCGCATAGTCCAGCTTCTGGATGCACCGGCCGCTGGGGATGTAGTATTTGGCGACGGTCACCTTCAGCTTGCTGTTGTAAAGGAGGTCTTTGGTCTGCTGCACCAGGCCCTTGCCGAAGGTGCGCTCCCCGACGACCACCGCCCGGTCGAGGTCCTGCAGCGCTCCGCTCACGATCTCGCTGGCGCTGGCGCTCTGCCCATCCACGAGCACCGCCAACGGGATCTCGGCGTCCAGCGGGTCGCTCAGCGTCTTGTAGGTCTTGTCCCATTCGCTGATGCGGCCGCGCGTCTCCACCACGAGCTGATTCTTCGGAACGAACAGGTTGACGATGTTGACGGCCTCGCGCAGCAGCCCCCCCCCATTGCCGCGGAGGTCGAGGATCAGATGGCTGGCGCCTTCGTCCTTCAGCTCCTTCATCGCCTTGCGCACCTCGGAGCCGGCGGTCTGCGTGAAGCTGTTGAGCTTGATATAGCCCACTTTGCGCTGGTCATCCACGAAGCCCTTGTAGGGGACATCCGGTATCTTGATCTCCTCGCGGGTGAGGGCATGCGCCGTGGTGGCGCCCTCGCGGCGGGTCACCACCTTCACCACCGTTCCGCTCTGGCCCTTGAGCAGCTTGCTCACCTCATCGGTGGCCAGGCCCGTCACCTTGCGGCCGTCAACCTCCACGATTTCGTCTCCGGCCCAGATCCCGGCCTTCATGGCCGGATAGTTCTCATACGGCTCGCTCACCACCACCGCATCGCCCTTCCGCTTGATGAGCGCGCCGATGCCGCCGTACTGGCCCGTGGTCTGGAAGCGGTAATCCTCCATGTCGCTCTCCGGGATGTACTGCGTGTAGGGATCGAGCGAGGATAGCATCGCATCGATCCCCGTCTTCATCAGCTTGCCGGGCTGGGTGTCATCCACGTAGTAGATGTTCAGCTCCTTGTAGAGGTCGGTGAAGATCTCCAGGTTCTTGCTGATCTCGAAGTAGCTGTCGCCCGCAGCGACGGTGAGCGCTCCTCCTGCAGCGATGGCCGCGCCGATGGCGAGGTTCCTCCATTTGCCCGACCTGTTGTTGCTACGCGTGCTCATGCTTCTGTGGTGCTTCGGGGACCGGGTCGTATCCGTGACCGCCCCATGGGTGACAAGATAGAAAGCGCCTGAGGGTGAGCCATCCGCCGCGGAAGGCCCCATGCCGCTTCAGTGCGGTGATGCCGTACTCCGAGCACGACGGTGTGTACCGGCAAGCGCCCGGCAGCAGGGGCGAGATGGTCCACTGGTAAAGGCGGACCAGAAGGATCATCGGCCATGCGAGGGCTCTACCCATGCTGTTCCATCCAACGGGACAATGCCCGGGTTATTCTCTGGCGCGTCTCCTCCTGGCTAACCGGCTCCCTCCCTTGGAAGATGAACAGCCAGGCGCATTGCCGGCCTTCGGCCCGAAGGCGCTCATGCAGGTCGTGCTTGCCCGTTCGGTAAGCCTCGCGCATCAGTCGCTTCATGCGATTCCGCTGCACCGCACGCCTCATGCTGCGGCTGGGAACAGCGAAGGCCACTTGGGCCGGTGCATCCGTGGGCAATTGCATCATCTTCCCGACCAGCCTGAAGGGCGGTTCGTTCACCGCACGTCCGGTCGTCGCCACCTCTTTCAGGCGAAGGCGGCCGCAAAGGCGCTCGCTCTTGCGGAAGGTATTGCGCGGGGGGGGCATTCGGGGCGATGGCCGCCGCCGCCGGTTCGCCCGGTGACGGACGGGGTCACTTCTTCTTGGCCAGTCGCTTGATGAACAGCTCCATGGCCCCGGTCATGCTCGGCGCTTCCGGGAGCGGCGCCTGCAGATCGAGCCGGAAGCCATTGTCCACCACCGCCTTGGCCGTTGTGGGCCCGAAGGCCGCGATGAACACCCCATTCTGCTTGAACTTGGGGAAGTTCTTGCGCAGGCTCTCGATGCCGCCCGGGCTGAAGAACACCAGCATGTCGTACTTCAGCTCCTTGATGTCGCTGAGGTCGCTGGCCACGGTGCGGTAGAATACCGCATTGGTGTACTTCACGCCGGCCTTGTCCAGCAGCTCCGGTATCTCCTGCTTCTGGATGTCGCTGCACGGCACCAGGTACTTCTCATCCTTGTGTTTCTTGATGACATCCACCAGGTCGGCGAAGCTCTGCTTGCCGATGAAGACCTTGCGCTTCCGGTAGACGATGTACTTCTGCACATAATAGGCTACGCTCTCGCTGATGCAGAAGTACTTCATGGTCTCCGGCACTGTGAGCCGTAGCTCCTTGCACATGCGGAAGAAGTGATCGACCGCGTTGCGGCTGGTAAGCACGATGGCCGTATGATCGAGGATGCTGATGCGCTCCTGCCGGAAATCCTGGCCGCCGACGGGCTCCACTTTGATGAAGGGCCTGAAGTCGATCTTCAGGCTGTACTTCCGGGCCAGCTCATGGTAAGGCGATTTCTCGTCCGTAGGGGCCGGCTGCGAGACGAGGATGGTCTTGATCTTCAAGGCCGGTTCGGCTTAGGAGTGAAACGACGGCAGGATGCGTTCCCCGATTGCCTGAGAGGCGAGCAGCAAGGGCAGGATTTCGGCGCCGCAAAGGTAGAGAATTATGTACCGGAAGGGCACCCCCTCACCCGCGCCGATCCAAAGGCAGCGCACCCACCGGTATAGCAGGATCATGACCAGAAGCGCCAGTCCCCCGCCAAGCAGGGCCGGCCTCCAATGAGGCCGATAGGATGACAGGATGACCAGCGGAAGCAGGGCAACGCCCAAGGCGGAATAGAGAAGGGACCCGGTGTACCTGTACTCACGGGCACCGGCATCCGCCTTGGCGAGGAAGGCAAGGCCCCTGAGCAGGACGGATTGGATCGCGAGCACGGCCGCCACGGCTGCCGCGCACAGGAGAAAGGAGGGCGGAACCGCCCGTCCGAACACCATTGCGCACTGCCACAGGAGCATGGCGATCGCCACCACCGCCACGGCAAGCAGTCCGAGCACCGTACGGTCGCCAGCATCCAGCTCTTCCCGGAGGGCCTGCCGCCCCAGCCGCATGCGGAATGCAGCCTGCCAAAGCACCCGCCACTTCCGCGGCGAACCCGTATTGATGGCCGCTATCAGAACGAGGCAGCCCAGGTAGCAGGCCGTGACCCACTCCTCCGATAGCATATCCTCCGGGCGCACCACGCCTTTCATCCCCGGCGAAGGTAGAAGCAGCCGCCCCCGGAGGGCGTTCGACTAATTTCGCGGCCCGGCACATCAGCCGTTCACCCCCATCCCGATGAGCACCACCGCAGCCCCGAAGAAAGCAGCCACCGACCTTTTCCAGAGCCATGACCATTATCTGGTGGAGGAGCTATTCACCGAGGAGCACCGCCTGATCCGCGACACGGCCCGCAAGCATGTGAGCCTGCACCTGAAGCCCATCATCGAGGAGCGCTTCGAGAAAGCGGAGTTCAGCAAGGACATCATTCCCGGACTGGCCGAGATCGGCGCGTTCGGCCCCTTCGTGCCCGAGCAATACGGCGGTCCCGGCCTGGACCAGATCAGCTACGGCCTCATCATGCAGGAGATCGAGCGCTGCGACAGCGGCCTGCGCAGCCTGTGCAGCGTGCAGGGCTCACTGGCCATGTACCCGATCTGGAAGTATGGCAGCGAGGAACAGAAGAAGAAGTGGCTGCCGGACATGGTGCAGGGCAAGAAGATCGGCTGCTTCGGCCTCACCGAGCCCGACTTCGGCAGCAACCCCAGCGGCATGGTCACCACCTTCAAGGACATGGGCGACCACTACCTGCTGAACGGCGCCAAGATGTGGATCAGCAATGCGCCCTTCGCCGACCTGGCGATCGTGTGGGCCAAGGCCGAGAACACCGAGGGCCGCATCCACGGCCTCATCGTGGAACGGGGCATGGAAGGCTTCACCACCCCCACCACGCACGGCAAGCTCAGCCTCCGCGCCAGCCCCACCGGCGAGCTGGTATTCGACAACGTGAAGGTGCCCAAGGGCAACCTGCTGCCCGGCAAGAACGGCCTGGGCGCCCCCATGGGCTGCCTGGACAGCGCCCGCTACGGCATCGCCTGGGGTACGCTCGGCGTGGCCATGGAGTGCTACGACACGGCGCTGCGCTATGCCCAACAGCGCATCCAGTTCGGCAAGCCCATCGCGGCCTTCCAGCTCACCCAGAAGAAGCTGGCCGAGATGGTCACCGAGATCACCAAGGCCCAGCTCCTGACCTGGCGCCTGGGTGTGCTGCGCAACGAGGGCCGCGCCACCACCCAGCAGATCAGCATGGCCAAGCGCAACAACGTGCACCTCGCGCTCACCGTGGCGCGTGAGGCCCGCCAGATCCTCGGCGGCATGGGCATCACCAACGAATACCCCATCATGCGCCACATGATGAACCTCGAGAGCGTGGTCACCTACGAGGGCACCCACGACATACACCTGCTCATCACGGGCATGGAGGTGACAGGCATCCCGGCGTTCAAGTAAGCGGCTCATCGGCGAGGCTCCAGCCGCATCGTCCATCCCTGCGGGTCGATTGGCACCTCTACTGCTTGGCCCTTCGTGAGCGGTGACAGATCGACGACGGCCGGCTCATCCCGGAACCGCAGTGGACCCACGAACACGATGGTCTGCACCGCCCACCATGCGCACATCGCGCCGAACAGCGCCGCAATCACGCGCCTCCCCCAGTCCACTGCGGCGATGAGGGCCCACGCAACGAGGACAGCCGGCAGGTAGAAGTTGCGGATGCCGGCATAATAGGGCGAGAGGAAACCCGGCTCGCCACGGTAGCTCACCAGCACGACCAGGAAGAGCGATGCGGCCGCTGCGAATGCGGCCACGCTGAAGCCCCTGGAACGGCGGCGCACCACCAGTGCCAAGCCAGCGAGGGCCAAGGCCACCAGCAAGCCATGCATCCATGCCGGGGTTTCGTGGATGCCTTTGCCCAGCAAGGGGAACCAGAGCTGGAAGAAGGCCGCTTGGACGAATCCCGGATCGAAAGGCTCGAAGGCGCCATCGGTGCGCGCCACCGATCCATGCAGTGCCAACGATGCCGCACTCGCAACGGCGCCGAAGAGGACGATCAGGAACGGGACCATGGCCGTGAACCCTCCTGTGGCGATCCGTGAACGGCCATGCCAAAGCCGCCAAAGTGCCACCGGGGCGAGCACCAAGGCGAAGGGCCCGGTGAAGGCCGCGAGCAGGCAGGCCAGGGCATCCACAGCCCGCCAGCGCCGATCGGCTGCGGGCCGTCCGAAGAGGATCAGCACGATGAGCAGTGCCATAGGCCACTGGGCATTGGTCATGTTCATCCAGATCTCGTTGCCCAACGGAACAAGCACGGTAGAGACCACCGCAACGAATCGCGCCGTGCGCCCAGCCGGAAAGCGCGTCCAAGCGTACCGCCAGAGCGTGGCATACAGGACGAGCAGGGCCGCCAGATTCAACCAGGGCAGCATCATAAGCGGGATGCCGAGGAAGATCCCCAAGTTGGCCGTCAACCGCGGGAAAAGGTGGAAGTAGCCATTGGTCCGATTGAAGCAGGAGGCCCATCCTTCATGATAGGCTTGGGCGAGGAAGTCACGGCCTTCTTCCGCATAGAACCAAGGCATCATGAATGCATCGGGGCGCCGCCAGATGAGCGCGAAGAGGCAGATTGCCGAGGCCAATCCGAACAACAACCGATCCCTCGGCCCGCTTCTCGCCTCCTCCTTATTGGCAGCTACCGCCAGCATGGGCATGGCGAAAGTAGGCGGGCTCGCAGATCACGGCGCCAATGCCTCGGCCGCAACTACGCGCAGGTCGTGCCCCACCTTCATCGAGCCCGTACCCTTCACGAACCGAAGGCTGCCTACCGGTCCATCATAACGCCTTCCTGGCCGCTTCTCCTCAGGCTCCAGCACCACATCGAAATCGATCCGTCGATTGGCGCGCTGCGCCTTGCTGCTCGCCAGTGCATTGCGCGTATCCACCACCACCTCCTTGCTGAGGTGGCCGGGCTTGTCGAACCGCAGGACCGCCCGTGAATTGGCCGGCACCTCTACGATGAAGCGGCCGGATCCGCGCACCTCGGCATAGAGGCAGTGCTCGCCATCCAGTTCCACCACGAGCACCAGGTCCTCCACCGTTCGGTCCTCCACATGCAGCCATCCGGTGAGCAGCACACGGTCGGGGGCTTCATTCGTGGGTGCCGCGAAAACCGAGAGCCCGAACAGGGCCAGCAATGCGGCGAGGGCAACAGCCTCCAGTGGAATGTTGATGCGCTTGACCATGGCGGTGTGGATTGCTGGGGTCAAAGCTGGCCCCGTCACCCCCATGCACCAATACCCACAAGGGGGGATTGCAGCCCTGTGCTATTCGAACAGGCTGCCCGGTTTCACGCTGGGCACGCGCCCAAGGTGGCGGTAGGCGCGCTCAGTAGCCTGCCGACCGCGCGGCGTACGCTGCAGATAGCCCTCCATGATAAGGAAGGGTTCATACACCTCCTCGATGGTGCCTGCCTCCTCGCCCACCGCGGTGGCCACGGTGTTCAGCCCTACCGGCCCACCGCTGAACTTGTCGATGATGGCGCCGAGGATCCGGTTGTCCATCTCATCGAGGCCATGCGCATCCACGTTGAGCGCCTTCAGCGCATGCTGCGCGATGCCTAGGTCGATCGTGCCATCGCCTTGGATCTGGGCGAAATCGCGCACGCGACGCAGCAGCGCGTTGGCGATGCGCGGCGTGCCCCGGCTGCGGCGTGCGATCTCATCGGCGGCCTCGTCGATGATGGGCACGGCCAACAGTCCGGCGCTGCGCCTGATGATTCCCTTGAGCGTGGCTGCATCGTAATAGTCCAACCGGCTGTTGATCCCGAATCGGGCACGCAGCGGTGCCGTGAGCAGGCCGCTGCGCGTGGTGGCGCCCACCAGCGTGAACGGGTTCAGCCCGATCTGCACGGTGCGCGCATTGGGACCGGCATCGATCACCAGGTCGATGCGATAGTCCTCCATGGCGCTGTACAGGTACTCCTCGATCACCGGGGTGAGGCGATGGATCTCGTCGATGAAGAGGACATCGTGCGGCTCGAGGTTCGTGAGCAGCCCGGCCAGGTCGGCGGGCTTATCCAGCACAGGGCCGCTGGTGATCCGTATTCCCACGCCCATCTCGGCGGCGATGATGTTCGCCAAGGTGGTCTTCCCCAGGCCGGGCGGGCCGTGCAGCAGCACGTGGTCCAGCGCTTCGCCCCGCTGCTTGGCAGCCTGCACGAACACCTTCAGGTTGTCCGTCACCGCCTTCTGCCCGGCGAATTCCTCGAAGCGGCGCGGACGGAGCACCTGCTCCATCTCCTTGTCGGAGGCGGACCGCTGCTCCTTGCGCACATCGAAACCGTCTGTCATCGGATGGCCCTGCACGGGAATGGACGAAGGTAGCGGTGCTTCAGTCCCCTTTGGGCTGCGTATCGCGCCAGAGGTCGCCGATGAAGACGCGCAGGCCGAAGAGGTAGATAGGCGCGGTGAGCCGCTCGCCCAGGTCGTCGCCGGTCTGTATCACCCAGCGGAATCCCCAGCCCGCGCCAATGCCGAAATACCGCAGGAAGCGGTACTGGATGGTCATCGCGGGCTCATAGATGATGAGTCCCGAACGGGCCAGTGTGCGGCGCTGGCCATCGGCGCCTCGCAGCGCCAGCGAGCCGGCACCGAAGCCCAATTGCACGGGAATCCGGGCCTCCCAAGGCCCGCGCTGGAAGAACGCATAATCGACATAGGGTGATATGTATCCCATGCGCAGGCGCACCACGCCACCCGCTTCTCCATCGCGCTCCACCGGCGTGAAAAGGAAGCTGTATCCCAGGCCGTACTGGAAGCGCCGTGCATGTTCGAGTCCCGCCTTCACGCCGGCGAAGCGCACCGGGCTATTGCTGATGAAGGAGCCGCGCACATCCAACCGGGCCACAAAGCGCCCCTGTTCCCGGCTGAACAGCGCGATGCTGTCCAGCAGCTGGGCCTCACAGGCACCGGCAACGGTGATGCCGAGCGTGAACAGGAGGGCGCGCATGGGCCGAAAAAGGAATGTCCGCCTCAAAGGTGCGGACATTCCCAAGGCCTACGCGCGGCCGCCTAGTGCTCCTCCTCGTCCGGCTCGAGCGGCGTGACCTGGCTCACCCAGTCCTCCGCCTTGCCCGGCTTGCTGTAGTCATAGGGCCAGCGATACACCACGGGGATGGGGCCCGGCCAGTTGCCATGGACGTGCTCCACGGGGGTGGTCCACTCCAGCGTATTGCTCTTCCAAGGGTTCTGCACCGCCTTGGGCCCGCGGTAAATGCTGTAGAAGAAGTTGTAGGTGAAGACCACCTGCGCCAGCGCTCCGATGATCGCGAATACGGTGACGAGCACATTCAGGTCGACCACGCCATCGAACATGGGGAACTCCGTGTAGCTGTAATACCGACGGGGCGCGCCGGCCAGACCGATGAAGTGCATGGGGAAGAACACCCCGAATGCACAGACGAAGGTGATCCAGAAGTGGGCATAGCCCAGCTTAGTGTTCATCATCCGCCCGTACATCTTCGGGAACCAGTGGTAGATGCCGGCGAACATCCCGAAGATGGCGCTCATGCCCATCACGATGTGGAAGTGCGCCACCACGAAATAGGTATCGTGCACAGCGATGTCGAGGGCGCTGTCCGCGAGTATGATGCCTGTGAGACCACCCGCGATGAAGGTGGCGACCAGACCGATGCTGAAGAGCATGGCCGGCGTGAAGATGATGTTGCCGCGCCAGAGCGTGGTGATGTAGTTGAACACCTTCACAGCGCTGGGGATGGCGATCAGCAGCGTGGTGGCCACGAACACGCTCCCCAGGAACGGGTTCATACCGGTGACGAACATGTGGTGACCCCACACGATGAAGCTGAGGAATCCGATGGCCAGGATGGAGCCGATCATGGCCCTGTAGCCGAAGATGGGCTTGCGGGCGTTGGTTGAGATGATCTCCGAGGTGATGCCCAAGGCCGGCAGCAGCACGATATACACCTCGGGGTGTCCTAGGAACCAGAAGAGGTGCTGGAACAGGATGGGGCTTCCGCCGGTCTGCTCCAGGGCCTCGCCAGCCAGGTGGATGTCGCTCAGGTAGAAGCTGGTGCCCAAGGTGCGGTCAAGGAGCAGCAGCAGCGCAGCGCTCAGGAGCACCGGGAAGCTGAGGATACCAAGCACGGCCGTGAGCAGCAGCGCCCAGACCGTGAGCGGCAGGCGGGTCATCCTCATGCCCTTGGTGCGCAGGTTCAGGATGGTGGCCACGTAGTTGAGGCCGCCCATCAACGAGCTTGCGATGAAGAGCGTCATGCTCACCAGCCAGAGCGTCATCCCCGCGCCGGAGCCGGGCATGGCCTTCGGCAGCGCGCTCAACGGCGGGTAGATCGTCCACCCAGCGCTGGCCGGTCCGCCCTCCACGAAGAGGGAGGCGAGCATGATCACGCTGCTCAGGAAGAAGAACCAGTAGCTGAGCATGTTGATGAAGCCGCTGGCCATGTCGCGGGCGCCGACCTGCAGGGGGATGAGCAGGTTGGCGAAGGTGCCGGAGAGGCCGCCCGTGAGCACGAAGAACACCATGATGGTGCCGTGGATGGTGACCAGCGCGAGGTACATATTGGGGTCCAGCACGCCTTCGGGCGCCCACTTGTCGCCCAGGAAGAAGTTCGTGAAGGCGAAGCCCTCATTCGGCCACGCCAGCTGCAGGCGGAAGATCAGCGACATGATCACCGCCACCCAGGCCATCACGATCGCGGTGACCAGGAACTGCTTCCCGATCATCTTGTGATCATGCGAGAAGACCCACTTCGAGATGAAGCTCTCCTCGTGATGGTGGTGGTCGTGGTGACCGGCTTGAGCGGTGTGCGCGTGTGCACCCATGTTCGTCAGGGCTTAGCGGTTCATTTTCCGGTTGCGGGCAGGGCGGCGATCGCCGTGCTGTCCTTGGAGGCGGTCGCCGTGGAATCTGCCACCGGCGCGGCCGGCACGGCCTGCTCCTCCTTCGGTTCAAAGGGCTTCTTGTTGGCCTCGGCCACCCAGGCATCGAAGTCCGCCGGGGGGGTCACGATCAGCGGCATCTGCATGTTGTAGTGGCTGGCGCCGCAGATCTTGTTGCAGAGGAGGATGAAGTCGAACTTCTCATCCTTCATCACATGCGTGCGCATGCTGTCCGTGGTGATGGTCGGCACCACCTTCATCATCGTGGTCATCCCGGGCACCGCGTTCATCTGGATGCGGAGGTGCGGGATGTAGGCGCTGTGGATGATGTCGCGGCTGCGGATGAGGATGTTGGCCTCCTTGCGCACCGGCAGGTAGAAATCCTTGGTCACCACGTCATCGGCGCCGTGCATGTAGGCGCTCGCCTCACCCTTGGCCTTGATGTCCTGTTCCATCACCGTGCGGAGGTTGATGATGCGCATGGTCATGCGCTCAAGGTAGCCGATGCGGTCCTCGAGCTCTGCGGCTTTCCCATCCGGCAGCACGCCTTCCAGCTGCTTGCGGGTCTCGGCAAGCTCCTGGTCGATCTCGGAGAGCCGCGTGGCGATGGCCTTGGCGGTAACGATCCCGAGGGGATTCTCCCCGTTGATGAGCCGGTAGTCCGTGGCGCCCAGCATGCCGTCCGCACCAGGGTATCGGGCGGTCCAATCGAACTGCTTGGCGTAGAGCTCCACCTGCACGGCATCGGGCGAAGCGGGTGCCGTGATCTCCTGCCAGGTGGTGAGGCCGTAAATGATGATCACGAAGAGCACCGAGGCCGGCACCACGGTCCAGAGCAGCTCGAGCTTGTTGTTGTGCGGGTACCAGTGCGCGCGACGGTGCTTGCTGAACACGTATTTCCCCGCGAAGTAGAACAGCAGGATGTTTGTGAAGACGAAGACCGTGATGAGGATCCACCAGTTGAAGTTGAGCAGCGCGTCGGTGTCCTCGCCCTGCGTGCTGGCGGCCACGGGGAGCATCTTGTCCTTGTATCGGAGAACGAGCCAGAGGAAGAATCCGAAGTAGGCCACCGGGAAGAGCCACATCAGGGTGGCGTTCATCCGGTTGTCCGCATCGGAGATGTCCTCCTCGCGCTTGCCGCGCAGCCTGGAGGTGAGCTCGTAGACGCGTGCCAGCTGGGCCACCGCCAGGATGCCCAGCACCACCACGATCAGGATCAGCAGTTTGGTCATTGTCCGCTATGCTTCAACCCGGGCACCGGGTTCGATGTTCATTGGTCCGTTCAGATCTGATGATGCACGCTCTCCTCCAAGTAGGGGTGGTTCACCGGCGTGAGCGGCGCCTTGGCCAGGGTTCCGAGCACGACGCGGATGAAGGCACCCAGGAAGAGCACGAACATGCCGGCGTCGAGGAGCTCGATGCCATGATGGAAATCATGCCCGGCAGCGCCCGGCATCACCATCATGTTCACGTCGAGCCAATGGCCGATGAAGATCAACGCACCGACCCCGATGAGGAAACGGGGGTTGCGCTTGGCGTCGCGGCTCATGAGCAGCGCCATGGGCAGGGCGAAGTTGATGCCGAAGACCACCCAGGTGAGCCAGGGATGGTCGTTGATGCGCGACTGGAAATAGGTGACCTCCTCCGGGATATTGCTGTACCAGATGAGCATGAACTGGCTGAAGTAGAGGTAGCTCCAGAGGAAGCTCACGGCGAACACCCACTTGCCCATGTCGTGGATGTGGCTGTTGTTCACCTGGGGCAGGTAGCCCTTGCGCTTCAGGTAGAGCACCATCACCACCCCCGTGATCATGGCGCTCACCCACATGCCGCTGAACACGTACCAGCCGTAAAGGGTGCTGAACCAGTGGGCATCGATGCTCATGAGCCAATCCCAGGCGAGGGTGCTGCTGAACACGGCGAAGAACACCAGGAAGAGGGCTCCCCGGCGATAGGTGAGGAGGTGCGTGCGCACGAGGCTCTCCCCGGTGAGGCCGTCCATCTCCAGGCTCTTCTTGCGGAACCAGCGGGCGGCGATCACGAAGGTGGCCAGGTAGGCCAGCGAGCGCACCCAGAAGAAGGGCTGGTTGAGGAAGGCCCTCTTGCCTGCCATGATCGCATCGTAGTTGGGGCCGCCCTTCACGTAAAGGCTCTCGTCCATCCAGTGGTAGATGTGGTGCAGGCCCAGGCTCCCGGCGGCGAGCACGACGAGCATCACCGCCGCACCCACAGGGATCCACCCCATGATGCCCTCGAACACGCGCTTCACCAGCACGCTCCACGCCGTTTCGGTGGCATTCTGCAGGGTATAGAAGAAGAGCGCGCCCAGGCCGATGCCGAGGAAGAAGAAGCCGTTCACGAGCAGGGCCGACCAGGTGCGCTGATGATGGTCGCTGTGGTCGCCGATCACGCCGGCCACCGTGGCGAGCGCGCCGATGGCGATCAGCGCCATGCTCAGCGTGCCGGCCCGTTTGCTGATGGTGAAGTTCATCGCTGTTCCGTTGTCGTCCTGGTTCACTTGGCTTCCGGGGCCGCTTCGGCCACCGGCTCACGCGTCATCTTCCCTCCGTTCTGGAGGAATTGCACATAGTGCGTCACCATCCACCGCTCCTCCTTATCGAGTTGCGAGGCATGGGAGCCCATGGCGATGTTCTTGCCGTACACGAGGCTGTGGAAGATCTTTCCCTCGGGCAGGTCCTTCAGCGGACCGGTGTAGCTGGGAGGCTGCGGGTAGTTGCCGTTCTTCACCACGCCGCCGTCACCCTCGCCCTTCTCGCCGTGGCAATGCTGGCAGAACTTGCCGTAGATTTCCTTCCCCTTGGCCACCGTGGCCTCGGTCATGGGCACGGGGCTCTTCAGCTGTGCGCCGGCAGCCTCGTAGCCTTCGGTCGTATTGGGGTAGGGATAGGGCATCCTGAACTGCGCCTTGGCGGGGTCCTCGCTGAAGGGGATGGTTCCGGCAGCGGGCTTCCGTGCGCTGGGCCTGTTCCGCTGCTCGCGGGCCAGCTCCTCGCTGAGGTGGTAGGGGTCCTGGCCGTAGTCCACGTAGGCCTCGATGGCGGGGCTGCGGTACATGTCGGGCATGTATTCCACGCCCGGGCTGTTGGGGTCGCCCCCGCAGGAGGCGAGGATGGCCAAGCCGGCGAGAAGGGTGAGGGTCGGGGTCGTGCGCATGGTGCTCAGCATTGGCGCTCGTTGATCTCGAACACGTGGGTCTCGCACAGCATGCCGACAATGGCCTCAGCGCTGTGGCCGTGGTTGTCCGCGGTGCGCACCTCCATGATGAACTTGTCGTCCGTGGTGCGCGGATCGGGGTTCCGTGCCGGCATGCCGGGCAGCGTCTTGTTGCGGATCAGGTAGGTGATGGCCATGCCATGGGCCGCGCAGAGCACCGTGAACTCGAAGGTCACCGGGATGAAGGCCGGCAGGTTCTTGTAGAGCGCCTGGCTGGGCTTGCCGCCGATGTTCATCGGCCAATCGAAGATGTTGAAGTACCAGATGCCCAGCAGCGCGAGGCAGGTGCCCGTGATGCCGAACATGAAGCTCACAATGCCCAGACGGGTGCGCTTGACGCCGATGATGGGGTCGAGGCCGTGGACCGGGAAGGGCGAGAACACATCCTTCACCCGCACGCCGCTGCTCACCAGCTTGCGCGCTCCGTCCTTGAGCTGCTCGGGGTCCTCGTAGACCGCATAGATGACCTTGTTCGCCATGGTCCTAGTGGTGGTGGTGTTGGGCGGCCTGCTGCTTGTAGCTCTCGCCGCTGACCTTCAGGATGGACTTCACCTCGTTCAGCGCCAGCACGGGGAAGTAGCGCGCAAAGAGCAGGTAGAGCGTGGAGAAGATGCCGATGGTGCCCAGGAACACGCCCACGTCCACCCAGGTGGGGTGGAACATGGTCCACGCGCTGGGCATGTAGTCGCGGTGCAGCGAGGTGACGATGATCACGAAGCGCTCGAACCACATGCCGATGTTCACGATGATGCTCATGAAGAAGGTGAAGGCCAGATTGGTGCGCAGCTTCTTGAACCAGAAGAGCTGCGGGCTGATCACGTTGCAGCTCATCATGGCCCAGTAGCTCCACCAGTAGGGGCCCGTGGCGCGGTTGATGAAGGCGTAGCTCTCGTACTCCACGCCGCTGTACCAGCTGATGAAGAGCTCCGTGATGTACGCCACGCCCACGATGGAGCCGGTGACGATGATCACGATGTTCATGTACTCGATGTGCTTCTTCGTGATGTAGGCCTCCAGGTGCATCACCTTGCGCATGATCAGCAGCAGGGTCTGCACCATGGCGAAGCCGCTGAACACGGCGCCGCTCACGAAGTAGGGCGGGAAGATGGTGGTGTGCCAGCCGGGAATCACCGAGGTGGCGAAGTCGAAGCTCACCACCGAGTGCACCGAGAACACCAGCGGGGTGGCGATGCCGGCGAGCACAAGGCTCACTTCCTCGAAGCGGGTCCAGGCCTTGGCGTTGCCCGTCCAGCCGAAGCTGAGGATGCCGTACACCTTCTTCATCATCGGCTTGCTCACCTTGTCGCGGATGGTGGCGAAGTCAGGGATGAGGCCGATGTACCAGAAGACGAGCGATACGCTGAAGTAGGTGCTGATCGCGAACACGTCCCACAGGAGTGGCGAGTTGAAGTTCACCCACAGGCTGCCGAACTGGTTGGGCAGGGGCAGCACCCAGTAGCTCATCCAGATCCTTCCCATGTGGATGCCGGGGAAGGTGGCGGCCATGATCACGGCGAAGATGGTCATGGCCTCAGCCGAGCGGTTGATGGCCATGCGCCACTTCTGACGGAAGAGCAGCAGCACGGCGCTGATGAGGGTTCCGGCGTGGCCGATGCCCACCCACCACACGAAGTTGGTGATGTCCCAGGCCCAGTCCACCGTCTTGTTCAGGCCCCAGACGCCGATCCCCTTGCTGATGAGGTACAGGATGCAGCCGGTGCCGTAGGCGGCCACCAGGCTGGCGAGCGTCATGAGCACATACCAGCCGCGGGGGGCTTTGTTCTCGATGGGCCCCACGATATCGTTGGTGATATCGGCGTAGGTCTTGTGACCCAGGATGAGCGGTTCACGGATCGCTGCTTCGGAGTGCATGGTTCCTGGTCGTTTCGCTTAGGCGTGATGAGCGGCCTCTTCCGAGTTGCGCACCTTCACGAGGTAGTTCACATTGGGCTTCACGCCGACCTCCTCGAGCATGTGGTAGCTGCGGTCGCTGTCGGCCTTCCCGCGCACCATGCTCCGCTTGTCGTTGAGGTCGCCGAACACGATGGCTCCGGTGCCGCAGGCAGCGCTGCAGGCCGTCTCGATGTCGCCGTCCTTCACGGGACGGCCCTCCTTCTTGGCCTTGAGCTTGCCGGCCTGGATGCTCTGCACGCACAGGCTGCACTTCTCGATCACCCCGCGGGCGCGCACGGTCACGTCCGGGTTCAGCACCATGCGGCCCAGGTCGTCCCATGCGGGATTCACCTCGGCGAACTGCTCGGTGACATAGTTGAACCAGTTGAAGCGCCGCACCTTGTAAGGGCAGTTGTTGGCGCAGTAGCGTGTGCCGATGCACCGGTTGTAGGCCATCTGGTTGAGGCCCTCATTGCTGTGCGTGGTGGCGGCCACCGGGCACACGGTTTCGCACGGCGCGTGGTTGCAGTGCTGGCACATCACCGGCATGAAGAACACGCTCGGGCGCTCGCTGGGCTCCTCCATCCTGGTGTAGAGGGAGATCTTGCTCTCGCCCGCCTCACGGCCCTCCGCCCACTTGGTATCGCTGCTGTAGTAGCGGTCCAGTCGCAGCCAGTGCATCTCGCGGCTGCGGCGCACCTCGTCCTTGCCCACCACCGGGATGTTGTTCTCGCTGTTGCAGGCGGTGATGCAGGCCCCGCAGCCGATGCAGCTGTTGAGGTCGATGCTCAGGCCCCAGCGGTGGCCAACGCCCTCCACGGGATGCTCATCCCAGAGGTCGAACTCGGCAACCGGCTTGCGGTCGCGCGCGTCAATCGTCCCGTCGCCGTTCACATCCTCGTGCACGGCCAGGGTGTGGGCGTGGTTGAAGGCGTCCTTGTCACCGGCCTTGTACACCGCGAGGGAGGTCTCCTTCACGATGCTGTGGCGGTCCATGTGCGTGAGGTGTGTCTGCGTGATGGCGATCGGGTAGGTCTCGCCCGTGGCACTCACCTCCACGCTCACCGCATCATAGCTCACCGTACCGTTCCGCAGGGATGTGAACGGGTAGGCATTGCGCCCCACCGGCGACAGCACGCCCTCGTGATCGGTGGTCACCGCGGCCTTGCCCACCTTCTCACCATTGGCGCCGCGGCCGTAGCCGAGCGCGATGGCGATGGTGCCGGGCTTCTGGCCGGGGCTGGGCACCACCGGCAGCTTCACCTCGGCAGCGCCCAACTTCACGCTCACCACGCCGGCGGGCGATTGCTCGCCGAGATAGTCCGGGAGGCCGAGGTTGCGCACATCGGCGAAGCTCATGCAGACATAGTTGTCCCACGTCACCTTGGCCAAGGGGTCGGGCATTTCCTGCAGCCAGGGGTTGTTGGCATGCTGGCCGTCGCCGATGGCTTCGGTGGTATAGAGGCTGAGCTCCCACTGACCGGCCCCGGAAGCGGCCTGCTTGGCGGCGGCGCCGGCGGCGGCGATGTCGCCCATGAATGCGACCGGAGTGGCCGGCAGCGCTGGCGACGACAGCACGCCATCATGGAGGCTCTGATGCCAGACCGCGGTGAAATCCATGCCAGCGCCATGCACCGCGAGGTTCGCCTGCCAGGTCTGGCGGATGAAGTCGTTCCATTTGGCCGGGCTGCCGCTCCAGCGCACCAGGTTGCCCGGCCAGCTGCGGGTGTCGAACAGCCGTGCGATGGCGGGCTGCGCCAGGGCATACTGCCCCACCTTCGGCATGAAATCGTTCCAGCTCTCCAGGTAGTGGTTGTCCGGCAGGATCCAACCGCAGAGGCTGGCGGTCTCATCCGCGTAGCGGCTGAAACTCACGGTCAGCGCCACCTTCTCCAGGGCCGCCTTGAACTCGGCGGCATTGGGCAGGCTGTAAGCCGGATTGACGCCGGCCATGAGGACCGCGCCCACCGTGCCGGCATTCATATCCTTCACCAACTGGGCCACCGCTGCATCATCGCCCTGGAAGAACCAGGTATGGTTATCGAGGTCGATGGTGCTGCCGTAGCTCCCGAGCAGGTTGTTGATGCCGTTCACCAGCACCTGCACACCTTCATCGTTGCTGCCGCAGACCACCAGCGCCTTGCCGCGCGCGGCCCACAGGGCATCGGCGGCGTGCTTGAGCTCATCGATCTGCAGCCCGCCGCCCACGGTGGCGGCCCCGGCCTTGCCGGCGATGGCATCATGCAGGGCGACCACGGCCAGCGGAAGCTCGCTCACCTTCACCGGGATGCGGACGTCGGCGTTCGCGCCGGTGATGCTCATGCGCGCCTCCACCTGCCAGTGGCGGTTCATGGCGCCATCGGGGTTGCGGCGACTGGCGTACTGCCAGGCGTATTCGGTGGTGCTGCCCCAGCTGCTGAGGAAATCGGCGTCCACGCTCACCACCACATCGGCCTTGGTGAAGTCGTAGCTGGGGAACACCCGCTTACCGAAGCTCTTGAGATTGGCATTCGTGACACCGCTGTAGCTGATGGTGTCGTATTGCACATGCTCCACCGTCGCATGCTTGGCCTTGAGCGCGGCCACGGCCGCCTTGGTGCTGGGACTGATGATGGTGTTGGTGAGCACCACGATGCGCTTGCCCGCCGCGCTGGCGGCGGTGAGCCCCGCATCGATCGCCTTGTCGGCATCGGCCCAGGTCGTCCCCTGGAGCTTGCCCTCCACGCGCTGGCGCGGACCTTTCAGGCGCTCGCCGTCATAGAGCGAGAGCACCGAGCTGTTGATCCGTGCATTCACCACGCCCTTGTCAAGCCCGGGATTCCGGTTGATGCCGAAGCGGGGGTTGCCTTTGATGTGGATGGGGCGGCCCTCGCGGGTCTTCACCAGGATGCTGGCGAAGTCCTGGCCGTCGTAGAACGTGCTGGCATACCAGTTGGCCACGCCCGGGGTGATGTCCTCGGGCTTGTTCACGTAAGGGATGCTCTTGATCACCGGGGTCTCGCAGGCCGCCAAGGAGGCGGCGCCCAAGGAGAAGCCCAGGAACTTGAGGAAGTCGCGGCGGCCGGTGCTGGCGCCTTGGAACCGGGCGTCGCCCAGCACCTGGTCGATGGCGAGGTCCTGCGGGAACTCATTGGCCCGGGCCTTGATCGCTTCGGGGTCCTGACGCAGGTCCGCCGCGTCCATCCAGTATCGCTTCGTGCTCGACATTGTCCGCGCGTGTCTTAGTAGTGGCACTTGGCGCACTCCCAGCCGCCAAGCTCCTTCACCGTGATCTTGCCGTCCTCGAGGTACTGCTTCAGCTCGCGATGGCCCAGCTTCTCGTCCTCGTGCAGGCGGGCCATCACCTCGTCGTAGTAGCCGTTGCCGGCCATCTTCACCTCCCGTTCGTTGTGGCATTGGATGCACCAGCCCATGGTGAGCGGCGCCCACTGCTCGGCCACGTCCATCTTCTCATCGATGGGCCCGTGGCACTCCTGGCACTCCAGCTTGCCCACGGCCACGTGCTGGGCGTGGTTGAAGTAGGCGTGGTCGGGCAGGTTGTGCACCTTCACCCAGCGCACGGGCTCCTCCTTCCCGGTGTATTCGCCCTTGTCGGGGTCCCAGCCCACTGCCGCGTAGATCTTGGCGATCTCCTTGGTGCCGGCCTCGCTGCGCCCCTGCGCTACCGCCGTGTGGCAATTCATGCACACGTTGGCGCTGGGTATGCCGGCGTGCTTGCTCTTCTCGGCGCTGCTGTGGCAATACTGGCAATTGATACCGAGATTGCCCTTGTCCACCTTCCCGGCGTGCAGGGTGTGGTTGAAGAGAATGGGCTGCTCGGGCTTGTAGTGCTCCACCTCATCGCCGCCGTATACACCCACCACCCACAGGGCATCCCAGGCCTGCAGCACCAGCCACACCGTGACGAACAGGCCGACGAAGCTCATGAATACCTTGTGCTCCCAGGCCCACGCGCGGAAGCGCTGCATGCGCGTGGTCTCCGGTAGCGGACCCATGCCCTCGGCCTCGTTCACGGCGTTGGCCAGGCTGCGCTTGACGCCGCTCAGCGAAAGGCCCACTACGAGGAAGAGCAGGGCCAGCACCAGCAGCCATACCCAGTTGTTCTCGCCTCTCTCTGGCGCAGCGCCGCCTCCGGCCGCGGTTTCACCGCCGGGGGGCGTGGGTGGCTTGGGGGCCTGGTAGTTGTCTGCGTAGTAGAGAATCGCGTCGATCTCGGCATCCGTCAGCGCCTGTGCCGGCATGGGCACCTTCTTCCAGTCTTCGAAGAGCTTGGTGGCGTAAGCGTTACCCGTCTTCAGGTAGGCGGCGCTGTTCTTGATCCAGGCGTAGATGTCGCCTTGGCCCTCCCAGCGCGCACGGGCGCCTTGAATGGCCGGACCGGTCATCTTGGCGTCCACCTTGTGGCAGCTGGCGCAATTCCCCTTGAAGAGCTTCTCCCCTTGGGCATACAGCGCGGCGTCGGCCGGCTGCGCGTGGGCGGCGGTGAAGCTGAGTGAAAGGAAGAGCGCGAAAGCTGTACGGATGGACCCGATGGAACGTCGTGAAATACAGGCTGGAAGCGGCATTCCGAGGGGTTTAAGCGGGAAGAGGTCCCTGAAGTCCGGCGGCAAAAATAAACGGGGAACCTTACGGCAGGGGACAAGTGGTGCAAGGCGTCAGGGACGTGTCTTTATTTAGAGTCAGTCTAAACAACGGGCACTGGGCAAAGCGCCGGTCCGTCATGGCCGAGCGCTCACGCCCCGAGCGCCCCAGCGGTGAGTCGCGGCATACTTTTGGGCGGACGAGAACGCATGCATCCTTCACTCTTGCTGATCGCCATCGTGGCCCTACCGATATCGGCGATGGCCCAATCGGAATCGGGGCCCGGGTATTTCCGGCCCTATCAGGAAGGTGCGACCGCTGTGGACACCCCGGTCACCGCGCATCAAGGAATCGAGGGCATGGTGGTGGTGAAGGCCGACCCCAAGGTGGAGCGGCTCATGGAGCAGTTCGCGGCGCAGAAGCATCCGCAGCCGGGTTACCGGGTCCAGGTCTTCCTGGGCGACCGCAAGACCGCCGAGGAGACCAAGCGCTTGTTCCTCCAGAAGAATCCTGACACGCCGGCCTACCTGAGCTGGCTGGCACCCAACTGGCGCCTGCGGGTGGGCGACCTGCGCACGCGCCTGGAAGCGGAGCGCCTGCTGCGCGACCTGAGGGCCGCCTATCCGGGAAGCTACATCGTGCCCGACGAGATCGAGATGCCGGCGCTCCCGCCAGGGCATTGAGGTGCGTGCCCAAGAGGCCATGGCCGGAATGCGGAAGGCCGGGGAGACCCCGGCCTTCTTGGCATGCCTGGCTTCGCGGGCTCACTCGCCCAGCGTCCGCTTCACCTCCTCGATGGTGAAGGCCTCCACCACGTCGCCGACCTTGATATCGTTGAAGTTCTTGATGGAGAGGCCGCACTCGTAGCCGTGGGTCACCTCCTTCACCTCGTCCTTGAAGCGCTTGAGGGCATCGAGGTCGCCGGTGTACACCACGATGCCGTCGCGGATGAGGCGCACCTTGTTCTTGCGCTCGATCTTGCCGTCGAGCACATAGCAGCCGGCCACGGTGCCCACCTTGCTGATCTTGAAGGTCTCGCGCACCTCGGCGGTGCCCACCACCTTCTCCACCTCCTTCGGAGCGAGCATGCCCTCCATGGCCTGCCGGATCTCCTCGATGGCGTTGTAGATGATGGAGTACATGCGGATGTCGATCTCCTCGGTCTCGGCCAGCTTGCGCGCGCCCGGTGTGGGCCGCACCTGGAAGCCGACGATGATCGCGTTGGAGGCGGTGGCCAGCAGCACGTCGCTCTCGGCGATGGGGCCCACGGCCTTGTGGATCACGTTCACCTTGATCTGCTCGGTGCTGAGCTTGAGCAGGGAGTCCGTGAGGGCCTCCACGGAGCCGTCCACATCGCCCTTGACGATGAGGTTGAGCTCCTTGAAGTCACCGATGGCGAGGCGTCGGCCGATCTCATCGAGCGTGATGTGCTTATGGGTGCGGATGCCCTGCTCGCGCTGCAGCTGCTGCCGGCGCGTGGCGATTGTGCGGGCGTCGCGCTCGTCCTCGAAGACCTGGAAGGTGTCGCCGGCGTTGGGCGCGCCATCGAGGCCGAGGATGGAGACGGGCGTTGACGGCGGCGCCTCCTGGACCTGCTGCCCCCGCTCGTTGAACATGTTCCTGACCCGGCCGCTGAATTGCCCGGCGAGGATGATGTCGCCCTTGCGCAGTGTGCCGGCGTCGACGAGGAGGGTGGTCACATAGCCGCGGCCCTGCTCCAGCGTGCTCTCGATCACCACGCCGTGGGCGCGCTTGCCGGGGTCGGCCTTCAGGTCGAGCAGCTCGGCCTCCAACAGCACCTTCTCGAGCAGCTGCTCCACACCGGTGCCCTTCTTGGCACTGATCTCCTGCGTCTGGAACTTGCCGCCCCACTCCTCCACCAGGATGTTCATCTGGCTCAGCTCCTCGCGGATCTTGTCCGCGTTGGCCTGGGGCTTGTCGATCTTGTTGAAGGCGAAGACCATGGGTACGCCGGCGGCCTGCGCGTGGTTGATGGCCTCGCGGGTCTGCGGCATCACGCTGTCGTCCGCCGCGATCACGATGATGGCGATATCGGTGATCTGCGCACCGCGGGCGCGCATGGCGGTGAAGGCCTCGTGGCCCGGGGTATCGAGGAAGGTGATCTGCTTCCCGCTCGTCAGCTTCACGCTGTAGGCGCCGATGTGCTGGGTGATGCCACCGGCCTCGCCGGCCACCACATTGGCGTTGCGCACATAGTCGAGCAGCGAGGTCTTGCCATGGTCCACGTGGCCCATCACGGTGACGATGGGCGGGCGTGCGGTGATGCGCTCGGTGACATCCTCTTCCAAGGGGATATCCTGCTGCACATCGGCGCCGACGAACTCCACCTTGAAGCCGTACTCCTCGGCGATCACGGCGAGGGTCTCGGCGTCGAGGCGCTGGTTGATGCTCACCATCATGCCCAGCGAGAAGCAGGCCTTGATGATGTCCGTGACGGGCACGTTCATCATGCTGGCGAGCTCGCTGGCGGTGACGAACTCGGTCACCTTCAACGTCTGGCCGGCCAGCTCGCGCGCGGCCTGCTCCTCCTCGAAGCGCTGGAAGCGGGCATCGCGCTTCTCGCGGCGCAGCTTGGCTCCCTTGCTCTTGCCTCCGGTGAGGCGCGCGAGGGTCTCGCTCACCTTCTTCTTCACGGCGTTCTCGTCCAGCTCTCCAGGGCGGGCGGCGGCGGTGCGCTGCTCGGCCTGCACGGCGCGGTCCACATTCACAGGGCCGGGCTTCACCAGGCGCTTGCGCTTGCCGCGCTCGGCATCGGGCCGCTCGGCGGGCTTGCGCTCCTTCTCCACGGGCAGCTCGATCTTGCCCAGCTGCTTCACGCCGGCGAGCTTCTGCACGGACACGCGGATGGTCTCGGGCTCGGCGGGCGCCGTGGGCGCCGCAGGAGCGGCAGGAGCTTCGGGCGTAGGGGCGGCCGCTGCGGGAGCGGGAGGCGCTTCAGCGGCAGGCTCGGATGCCGGTTCGGCCTTCTTGGCCGCTCCCCGCTTGGGCGCATCCAGGTCGATCTTGCCGAGGGTCTTAGGGCCGGCAGCCTTCTCCACCTTGGCCTTGATCACATCGGGCTCGGCCTCGGGGACCGGCGCTGCGGCTGCGGGCTTGGTCGGCTCGGCCGGCGGCGGGGGGGGCGGGGGCGGCACATTGTGGATGAGCACCTCGGGCTCCTCCTTGGCCTTGGCCTTGGGTTCGGGCTTGGCCGCTCCGGCGGCCAGGGTGATGGTCTCGCGCTCCTGGCGCTGCTGCACGGCCTGCTGCGCCTTGGCCTTGATCTCCTTGTCCGCGCCGAATTCGGCCAGCAGCAGGTCGTACAGCCCCGCCTCGATCTTCGAGTTGGGGTTGCTCTCCACCTGGTGGCCCTTCTTGGCGAGGAAGTCCACGACGGTGCTCACGGCCAGGTTGAACTCCTTGGCCACCTTGCTCAATCGTATGCTCTTCTCCGTCGCTTCGCTCATGCGGTTGTATTAACGCTGCTGGTCCGTTCCGTCCTCAGGCCTCGAGTTCGGCCTTGAGGATGCGCAGCACCTCGTTGATGGTCTCCTCCTCCAGGTCGGTGCGCTTCACCAGCTCATCGGCCGGGATGTCCAGCACGCTGCGCGCGGTATCGCAACCGATGTTCTTCAGCTCATCGATGATCCACTGATCGATCTCATCGGCGAACTCGTCCAGGCTCACATCGTCGCTCACCTCGTCGGTGTCGCGGTACACGTCGATGTCGTAGCCCGTGAGGCGGCCGGCCAGCTTGATGTTGTGGCCGCCCTTGCCGATGGCGAGCGCCACCTGGTCGGGCTTCATGTACACCTCGGCGCGCTTGTGCTCGGCGTCGAGCTTGATGTCGCCGATCTTGGCAGGGCTGAGCGCGCGCTGGATGAGCAGCTGCTCGTTGGCCGTCCAGTTGATCACATCGATGTTCTCGTTGCGCAGCTCGCGCACGATCCCGTGGATGCGGCTGCCCTTCATCCCCACGCACGCGCCCACCGGATCGATGCGGTCGTCGTAGCTCTCCACCGCCACCTTGGCGCGCTCGCCCGGCTCGCGTACGATGCGCTTGATGGTGATGAGGCCGTCGGCCACCTCGGGCACCTCCTGCTCGAACAGCTTGGCCAGGAACTCCGGCGCTGTGCGGCTCAGGATCACCTTCGGGCTGTTGTTGACCATCTCGACTTTCCACACGACGGCGCGCACGGTATCGCCCTTCTTGAAGAAGTCGGTCTTGATCTGCTGGTCCTTGGGCATGATCAGCTCATTGCCCTCGTCGTCGAGGATGAGCGTCTCGCGCTTCCACACCTGGTATACCTCGCCGGTGATGATCTCGCCCACCCGCTCCTTGTACTTGTTGTAGAGGTGGTCCTTCTCCAGCTCCATGATGCGGCCCTGGAGGTTCTGCTTGAGCGCAAGGATGTTCCTGCGGCCGAAGTCCTCGATCTTCACCTCCTGGGTCACCTCCTCGCCCACCTCGAAGTCGGGATCGATCTTGCGCGCCTCGCTGAGCTCGATGTCGAGGTTGTCGTCCTCGCTGAAGCCATCCTCCACGATCACGCGGTTCAGGTAGATCTCCAGGTCGCCCTTGTCGGGGTTGATGATGATGTCCACCTTGGCTTCCTCCCCGAAGCGCTTCTTCACCACTCCGCGGAAGACGTCCTCCATGATGCCCATCATGGTGACGCGGTCGATGTTCTTGAGGTCCTTGAATTCGCCGAAGGACTCGATGAGGTTCACGGTGGCCATGGCCCGATCTAATTGAACGTGATGGTTGCTTTGGTGCTCTTGATGTCGGTGAGGTGCACGGTGGTGACCTCCTCGTCCAGCTTGGGCAGGCGCCCCTTCACCTTGCTGGGGTGCTGGATGCGCAGGCCCACGGTGGCCTCCGCGATGGCGGCGAGCTGCCCGTGCAGCGTGCGGCCGTCGTTGAGGGTGATGTCGACGATGCGGCCCATATGCTTCTGGTACTGGCGCATCACCTTGAAAGGGCGGCCCATGCCGGGGCTGCTGAACTGCATTTCGTAGTCGTCGGCCTCCGGACCGAGCTCCTCGCGCACGGCTTTATTGAGGGCGGCCAGCTCGTTGAGGGTGATGGCGCGGTCGTCGTCGACCTCCACCACCAGCTTGTTGCCGGGGCGCAGCTCCACAGCCACCAGGAAGTGCGTGGTGCCCTCCAAGTGCTTCTCTACCGTCCGCTTCACGTCCGCCTCGGTGATCATTTCCGGCTGATGCTCAATGGTCTGCAACAAAAAAGAGGGGCGGCCCCCTCTTCCTCATCCGCCATCTGTCGGCGCAAATGTAGGGTTTGCCAGCGAAATCCCGGCATCCGGAGGGACCGGCATCACCGCCTCCCTCCAGGCACCCCGCCCCCCCGCGGCGCTTGGGACGGGGCTGCCGGCGCGCTCTTCTTGACCTGCCCCTCCTCATACTCCATGCTCTTGGTCACCTTGCCGTTGCGGTCGTAGAAGTTCATGGTGCCATGCAGGCGGCCGTTGCGGTAGTGCATCTCCTGCACCACGCGGCCACGCTGGTCGTACACTTTGCAGGGTCCGTGCGGGTCGCCATTGATGAGCTCCTGCTCGCGCATCTTCACGCCGGCATCGTCGAAGTAGACCCACTTGCCGGTAGGCGCCCCCATGCTGTACTGCCCCTCGCTAATGGGCGTGCCGTTCACGCTGTAGGCGACCCACCGGCCGCTCTTCTTCCCTTGGTCGTAGCTGCCCTCCTCGCGCACCCGGCCGCCGGGCACTTTGCCCTCACCGGGGTCGAAATAGAGCTTCCACGCGCCGTGCTTCAGGTCGTCCTTGAACCAACCCTCATAGTCCGGGCTTCCGTCCGGGAAGAAGCCCTTCCACAGGCCGTTCATCCGGCCCTGCGTGAAGCCGCCTTCGGTCTTCAGCCTTCCATTCTCGAACCAGCTCTGCCATTGGCCATCCTCCCGCCCCATCAGGTAGGGACCCTCTTGGAGCTTCTGCCCATTCTCGTAGCGCGTGGTCCAGATGCCGGACTTCAGGCCATCGGCGAAGGCGCCCTTCTTCCAGAACTGGCCCCCTTCGTAGTAATACACCCATTCGCCCTGCTCCTTATCGGCCTTGAACGCACCCGTGCTCTGCAATTGGCCGTTGGTGTGCCAGTGCTTCCATACGCCCTCGCGCAGGCCCTCCTTGAACGGGCCGCTCATCTCCGGCCGGCCTTTCTCGTTGTACCAGGTCCAGAGGCTGTCCTTCTGGTCGGCCTTGTGCCAGCCGGTCACATCCACGGATCCGTCGGCGCGGTACACGGTATAGGCCCCATGCAGCTTGCCCGCCACGTAAGCGGCCTCCTTCTCCAGCTTGCCGTTGCTGCCGAACCATTTCCACAGGCCGTTGCGCTGCCCGCCGGTGCACGGGCCCTGGGACTTGATGTTGCCGGCGGGCCAGTACTCGGTCTGCTCACCGTCGGGAACGCCGGCCCGGTAGTGCTTCAGCTCGCTCACGGTGCCGCTGGGGAAGTAGGCGCGCGTGAAGCCATCGCCCTTCGTCACAGTCTGCTCCCCGTCGCGGTCCCAGGCATCGGTGACGATGGCGATGCCCGTGCTCCAGCGCTCCTTGAGCATCGGCTTGCCATCGGGGTAGAAGTACTCCCAGGCCCCCTCCTTCACGCCCTTGCGGTAGGCGCCGCGCTCCATGACCTGCCCGCTGGCGTAGTAGCTGGTGATGGTGCTGTCCTGCACGCCCCGGCGCATGAAGCCATCATGCTGCAGCTGCTGGCCGCCAGGGTAGTAGATGCGCACGTGCCCATCGCGTTCGCCAGACTTGAACTCGCTCTGCTCGATCAAGCGACCCTCGCGGTCGTAGAAGCGCCACTCGCCCCACTCGCGCCCGTTCACCATGAGGCCTTCGCTGCG